>Ga0209391_10000995_pt1 | contig 14398 bp, 12 predicted proteins | sample PPLLak3March2015_FD_187246 | JGI IMG/M metagenome (GOLD analysis project Ga0209391, IMG submission 187246) | Freshwater sediment microbial communities from Prairie Pothole Lake near Jamestown, North Dakota, USA - PPLs Lake P7 Core (1) Depth... | ecosystem: Environmental > Aquatic > Freshwater >... | reverse complement strand
TTTTAGATACTCGCTTATTTTTCCTGCCCGATAAGCATCAAGTTCACCAAACACATCATCCAAAAGAAAAATAGGAGTTTTTCCTGTAGTATCTTTTAGATAGAAAAATTCTGCAAATCTTAATGCAGTTTGGAAAGTTTTATGCTGACCTTGTGAACCATATGTTCTTAGGTTTATTTCGTTGATCTTAAAAACAAAATCGTCTCTATGCGGACCAACAAGATTAATACCCCGTCTTATTTCTTCTTCTTTTCTTTCTTTGAGAAGAGATTTAAATATGTTTTTTGTTTCAACAACATCGACAACATCAAGAAAGTTATATGTAATTGAAGGTATTTCTATGTCCTCGATAATTTTTTTATAAGAATCTAAAACATATATATTAAATCTATCAATAAAATTTTTTCTATGATGAATTAATTCAACCCCGTTCTCAGTAAGCTTTTCTGTCCAGGCATCTAACTCGGCAAGAGTGCTTTTTGTAAAATTATCTTTTAATTGATTAAGAACAACTGATCTCTGCTTGAGTGTTTTATTATAATCTAACAATATATTTAAGTACGTACTGCTCGCCTGTGAAATAATTGAGTCAACTAATTTTCTTCTTTCTGCCGGCGAACCCTGCGTAATAGCATGATCTGCGGGAGTTAAAATTACAACGGGAAATCTTCCTATTATTTGTGAACTTCTGGAAATCAATTTATCATTTTGAAAATAATACTTGCGGTTTTCGGGCACAGAAAAAATTGCTCTGATCTTGTCATCCGTTATATCGTTAAAAAAACCATTGATCTCAAAATCATTTTCGCTAAAACTGACTGCCTCAATATCTTTTGCACAAAAACTTTTAGTTGTGCAAAGATAATAAGCTGCTTCAAGCACAGAAGTTTTTCCTTGTCCGTTGCCACCAACAATATAGTTTAATGCATCAGAAAAGGTAAGGTTGATATTCTTATGAGTTCTGAAATTCCTTAGAGATAAACGGGACAGGATCATCTTAATTATTTAATCGCACCGGCATTAGTAACATCATAATATCTTCGTTCTCTTCGTTTTTAACGGGCTCTATAATGCTTGCTTTTGTTGGAGAATGAAGTTTAAATACTACCTTGTCGCCCATAAGGTGTGATAATATATCATTTACATATGTCGTGTTAAACCCAATATCCATAGGGTCGCCTTTGTATTCACATTGAATGTTTTCTTTTGCATCAGAACCGTGATCAATATCTTCGGCAGATACTTCTAAAGAATTTTCACCAATTGAAAACTTAACCTGTTTAGAGTTTGATGTTGAAAAAAGCATCATTCTTTTTATTGCTGATAACAGCTCTGATCTATTAACTGTTAAATAATTTTCATTCTCTAAAGGAATAACGCTACTGTAGGAAGGATATTTTTCACCAATTAACCGGCTTATAAATTCAAGATCGTTTATAATAAAAGAAGCATATGTTTTGCTTAAGTAAATTTTAACATCAGCATCGCTTAATTGTTTTAACAAAACTGAGATGGCTCTTTCCGGAATTATATATTGTTCCTGCACCTCTGAAGAAAAAGATTTATTAATAAATTTAACCAATCGATGTCCGTCTGTTGCTACAAATCTTAATCCCTCGTTTGCAAATTCAACTAAGGTTCCAGTCATAGCAGGACGCATATCTTCTTTACTCATTGCAAAAGAAGTTTGCTCAAGAGCTTTTTTAAAATCATTACCATTAATAATAACTTCTTTTTCTTTTGATACAGATGCTATTTCGGGAAAATCTTCTGAAGGAGAATAACTTAAACCATATGCACCTTTATCTGTGGTAATCTTAATTTTCCCTTTGCTATCAACCAAAAAATTTACCTGGGTATCGTCTAATGATCGGACAATATCATAAAGTAATCTTGCGGGCACTACCATTTTTATATTTTTTTCTGCAGCAACGTTTAATGAAGAACGCAATGCAATTTCAAGATCAGTTGCGCTTACTGTAAGTAATCCATCTTTTATTTCGAACAGAAAATTTTCCAATATCGGCATTGGTGTACGTGATGGAACAGCGGGAATAATTTTGGCTAAATGTTTTTCTAAAATCTTGCTGTTTATCTTAAATTCCATATAAAAATATCTCCTTTTGAAGCGCCTAAAAATACTAAAAAAGCTTCATATTTCAATAAAATTTAAGAGATTAAATTTAAAGGGAAATTGTTCTTGTTGGTTGGGTTAAAAAGAAAAAGGAGTTAAGTTCTAATACCTAACTCCTTATTAAAAATAATAAACTATTATTGTTTAGGGTGTTTCGCCATCATCAAAAGGATCTACCCTGTTCACATCATCAGAAGAAGTAAGAATACCAATTATTGTATATGAAGAATCTGTAGTATTACTTATGTATTGAAGAAGAATTTCTGTGCCTGCATTCAAAACCATATTTCCTGCAAGATCACCTTCTTCGGTTGTCTTTGTAAAGCCAACAGGAATTCTATAGACTGTAGAATATGCAAAAGTTCCTTTTTTAAAGTCTGGTAATACCAAACTTGAATTAGAAGCTACATCATATGTTTTTCCAGCTATAACAAATCTTACATCACCAGCTGCCTGGTTTTGTACAGTAATTCTATTTTCAATAAATGGTTCACAACCAATAAAACTGATTATAGAAATTACAGCAAATGTAAAAAGAACTAATAATTGTTTTCTCATATTTTCCTCTCTCATTTTAATTTTTAATTAATGAGATATTTTTGTTTCTCAAAATTTAACAAATTCAAATTATAAATCCATTAACACAATATTAATAATTAATATATATATAGATTTAAATTAGTAATTATAATAAGCGCGTTAATAAGTTGATAACCTCCATATTATCCGTTTTTGTATTATTATTCAGATATTATATCAACACTTAAAGTTAATTATAGACATGTTGAAATTTAAGTTAACAACATAGGCTAATAATATCAGCTATAATTAACAATTTATATACCATTCATTCACACCTTATTAACATCACCAAAAGCCCAAATACATCAAAAAAACAAAGGCTCCATTAGGAGCCATAAAATGATCAGGTAAATATTTCAGGAATAATTAAGCTCAATCTTATTTCTTATACTATCAATCAGCTCTTTCATCGAAATATCATTATTTCTCATTTGTTCAATACTATTACAGGCATGTATTACTGTTGAATGGTCTCTTCCTCCAAAGTGCAGCCCAATTGTCTTTAAAGAGGATTTTGTAAGTTCCTTAGAAAAATACATCGCAAGTTGTCTTGCAAGTACAATTTCTTTTTTTCTGGTCTTTTCTCTGATTTTATTTTCGGCGATGTTTAAGTAATGACAAACAGTTTTGCTGATATCATCAATTGTAATATTTATTTTTCTGTCAGTTGCGATTTCTTTTACCGTTCGTTTTGCCAACTCAAGAGTAATTTCCTTAGAATTTAAAGAAGCATTAGCCAGTAATTTTATTAAGCAGCCTTCTAGTTCACGAATGTTAGAGGTAATGCTGCCAGCAATAAATTCCAGTATCTCGGTTGAAACAAGCATTCCGTATTCTTCTGCTTTATTTTTTAGAATGGCAATTCGCATCTCAAGTTCAGGTGGTTGTATATCCGCAGATAGTCCCCATTGAAAACGAGAAATTAATCTTTCATCCAACCCCTTTAGATCTTTTGGAGGCTTATCACTGGAAAGAATAATTTGTTTTCTAGACTGATGTAGAGTATTAAAAATATGAAAAAATAAATCCTGAGTTTTTTCTTTCCCCATAAGAAACTGAATATCATCGATAATTAAAACATCCATGTTTCTATAAAAACCGGAAAAGTCATTAACTTTATTAGATTGAATAGCCTCTACAAACTCAACGGTGAAAGAATCAGAAGAAAGATAAATAACTTTTTTTTCTGGAAACTTTTCCAGAATACTATTTCCAATAGATTGTATAAGATGTGTTTTTCCTAATCCAACGCCACCATAAACAAAAAATGGATTAAAAGAGGTTCCTCCGGGATTATCGCTTATCGCACCAGCAGCAGCTCTTGCTAATTGATTTCCTTCACCCTTTATAAAATTTTCAAATTTATATCGAGGATTAAGATTAGTTTCATGTTCTGGTCGTTTTACTTCTACAGCCTTAACTTTATTTGTATCTACTATGGAGTTCTGTTTTACAAATTCTTCTTTTTGCTCTTGTTCATCGGCAATTATATAAGATAGTTTGCCATTTTCTCCAAGAACATCATGAATAGTTCTTTTAACAATAGTACTAAAATGTTCATCTATCCATTCCCAAAAAAATTGATTTGGTAGCTGGACCTTTAAATTGTTATCCTTATAACTAACTGGTCTGATAGGTAAAAACCAGGTGTTATAAGTCATTAAAGTAACATTTTCTTTGATGCGGGTTAAACAGTTTTTCCAGACCGAATTAGCATCCAGATTTACAGATGAATCGGTGGTTTCTAGGTTGATAAATTTTAGGTTATCCACAATAGTTATAAGCGTAAAAAGCGATTATTAGATAATAAGAGATTTTGATTTAGTTAAGCTTAAAAAACAAATTAACATGTTATTAACATTACTAAACAACGTTTAATCTGCTGTTTTTCAACAAATTACAAGGATTTTTTTCATGTTATTGAACAACCAAGGGTAAAATTTACCTACACTTAACAAGATAATAATATGTGAAACGTTTTCACAAATTAAACTTATCCACACATTATAAACATAAAAAGAACCACACTAAGTTTAGTAAAAAATAGATACAAAACTTTATATCAACAAGCAAAACTAAATATATTTTTTTTAGTGAAGCGAAAAGAAATATTCGGTAATTAAAATTACCATATCGAAATAATATCGCTAGAAATTATGCTTAAATTATCAAGGAATCGAATTTTATGTGAGTTTGAGCTGTACGTTAACTCCATTTTTAAGCAATACTTATAAACATTTCTTTGAGATTTAGCGCAAGTGTTGTCCAAAATTGTTGGAAAAATTTGAATCTATCTATATTTTTGCACACTTTATGTAAAACAGGAGTAACAAAGTGAAAAGAACGTTTCAGCCAAGTAATAGAAAAAGAAAAAATAAACATGGCTTTAGAGAAAGAATGAAAACAAAAAACGGTAGAAGAGTTTTAGCTAGTAGAAGAGCAAAAGGCAGAAAAAAACTTACCGTTAGTGATGAGAAATAATAAGTTTGAAAAATTTTTCTTTAACCCGCAATGAAAGGGTAAAAAAGAAAAGAGATTTTGAAAAAATTTACAATGCTGCAAATGTACTCTTCAGTTCTGATCGATTGATAAAAGTATATTTTATTTATGCATATAATAATGCAGCAGAAATAAAAATAGCCGCGGCAGTATCAAAAAAAGCTGGTAAAGCCGTTTGGAGGAACAGAGTAAAAAGATTAATAAAAGAATCTTACAGGCTTAACAAGAAAGCGTTGTTAGAAAAAGTATTAATGAAGAACATTCAGTTACTTTTAGTTTTTTCTCCAAACAGGTTATCAGAATCAAGTAATAAAAAAATATATTTGTACGATGTTTCTCCAGGTGTTGTTGAATTGATGAATAAAATCATACTACAGATTTAATAGATTATTTTGAAAAAAAAACTTCAAAACAAAACTACACTTATTGGCACACCGGAATTAATTAAGATTTCTTCAACCGTTATTTAATATCAGAGTTTTATAAATGGATAAGCAAACAACAATTGCATTTATTTTAATTGGAGCTATTTTGGTTTTGTGGCTTTATATAAGCTCACCCGATCCCAACCAGCAGCCTAAACCAAAAAGCGAAACAACACAAACCATAGACTCTCTTAAATCAAGCCCTAAAGACAGTATAGTTGAATCAAAAACAACTCCAATAGAAAAACAAACAGAAAATTTAAACTTTAATAATTCAAGCATACCCGAAGAACAGGTTGTAATTGAAACGCAGTTAGTCAGATTTGAGTTGTCAAATAAGGGGGCAAATTTTAAAAAAATTTATTTATCAAAATTTAAGAACTGGTACTCTGCAAATAAAAATGGAGAGACAAACTATAACGATTATGTACAGCTAATAAACTATACCAAAGGCGGCTCATACGATGTTTCTTTTGTTTCGATCGATGGTCGAGGAATTAACACAAAAGATATAACATTCAATTCAGATAAAGCTGCCGGCAAATACAAAATAAAAGAAAACGACTCTCTTACCATTAATTATTCTTTTGAAATAGAACCTGGCAAAATCCTTACAAAAAAATATATTTTTTTTGGAAGCAAGTATGAGATAAAAAGTGAAATATCTTTTGCGGGATTTAATGATCTAATTAGTAACAATTCCTATGATCTTGTTTGGAGTAACGGAATTCGATCGGTTGAAAGAAACTCTGTTGATGAGGCTGTTTACTCAAACGCAAGTGTTTATTATGGAGATGAACAGGTGATTGTTGATGCCTCATCAATTGGAGAAAAAGAAGTTAAAGAATTTCGCGGAAGAGTTGATTGGCTTACTGTTAGAAATAAATATTTTGCCGCAATAATAATTCCAGACGATTCTAAAAAAGTTGAAGGCGCATACATTGAGGGAATTCAAGAAGCTAGAGGTATAGACGGATTACATGAAACTTATGATGCAAGACTAACACTCCCTTTCCAAAATCAAAAAGTTGAAACACAATCATTTACTTTATTTATAGGACCAGTCGATTATAAAGAACTTGAAGCCTATGGAAGAAACTTAGTAAAGATTGTAGATTTTGGAAGCTTCTTTGGGCTGAAGTTTATCGTTAGACCGATTGCAGAATTTATTTTGTTGCCATTGTTTCAGTTTATTAATTTATTTGTTCCGAACTACGGCTTTGTATTAATAATCTTTTCAATAATTATAAAGATAGTTGTGTATCCGCTTACAAAATCCAGCTATCAATCAATGAAAAAAATGCAAGCTCTGCAGCCGATGATTACCGAACTTAAAGAAAAGCTAAAAGATGACCCCCAAAAGATGAATAAAGAAACAATGAAACTTTATTCGACGTATGGAATAAACCCCGCTGGCGGATGTTTACCAATGCTACTACAAATGCCAATCTTTGTTGCATTATGGGGAATGTTTCAATCTGCAATAGATTTACGTCAGCAGCCATTTGTTGGATGGATTACAGATCTTTCTCAACCGGATGTTATTTTTGATCTCGGCACCAAGTTACCTCTTTTTGGTATTCAGGAGATAAGCGGGTTAGCTGTGCTAATGGGAATAACAACTTTCGTACAGCAAAAAATGACAATAAAAGACCCAAAGCAGCAAGCATTAGTTTATATGATGCCAATTATGTTAACCTTGTTATTTATGAGCTTTCCATCAGGATTAAATCTTTACTATTTTATGTTTAACGTGTTGTCTATTGCACAGCAATATTATATAAATCATTCAGGCGGAACAGTTGAACTCGTTCCTGTAGCAAATCCAAACAAGAAAAAAGGATTTATGTCTAGACTAATGGAGGCTGCAGAGGAACAGTCAAAAGGTCATCAAAAGAAAAAGAAATAAATTTTGTTTAATCTCTGTTTTTTAAGAACCAAATAATTAAATGAGAAAACAGATAAAAATATTATTAATAGTTTTTATTCTATTTCTCTCAAATAGTTTTGCTCAAACAAAATATATTTTATCGTTAGATCTAAAAGAAAAGAAACTCCCCTTTGGATTAACAGACTTTATCCCGGCACACAAACCACAAGTTGCTTTTGCTCTTAGCGGTGGCGGCGCAAGGGGGCTTTCGCAAATAGGTGTTTTAAAAGCATTTGAAGAAGCGGGGATTAAACCGGATCTGATAGTAGGAACTAGCATGGGCAGCATCGTTGGCGGATTGTATGCAGCAGGCTACAGCGTTGATCAGCTTGATTCTATTGCTCGCCAAACAGACTGGAATGACTTGCTTACTCTAAACAACCAATCAGATAGAAGAGATCTTTTTGTTGATCAAAAAGTTACAGAGGACAGAGCAATCTTTTCTTTAAGGCTTGACGGATTAAATCCTCTTCTTCCAACTTCGTTTAACGATGGTCAAAAACTTTCTAACCACCTTAACATTTTAACTTTTAATGCTCCCCTGCATTCGGATGCATCTTTCGATCTGCTGGCAATAAAATTTAGAGCCGTTTGTACAGACTTAATAACAGGCAGACTAGTATTGTTGGATCGTGGTTCGCTCAGCAAAGCTCTGCGGGCAAGCTCAAGCGTTACTTTTTTTCTAGCTCCAATTAAAGCAGATTCATTGCTTTTGGTTGACGGCGGTCTCGTAGCAAACATTCCCGTTGATATTGCAAAGGAAAGTGGCGGTGATTTTGTTATTGCAGTTAATACCACCAGCGGACTTTGGCCGCAGGAAAATCTTTCTACACCATGGATTGTTGCTGATCAAATTGTAAGCATACCAATGAAACAAAATAATGCGGACCAGCTTAGGAAAGCTGATTTTGTTGTTACTCCCGAGATTAATAATATTCTTTCTACAGATTTTAATCTTGTCGATACTCTTCTTTTTCTTGGATATAACTCGACAAAACCATTGGTAGAGATAATAAAAGCAAAAATTGATTCTGCTATTTATAACTCATTTCCGGCTGATGAAAAGTATTTTTACAAATTAAAATTAAGCGACAGCTTAACGATTAAAGAAAAATCATTCTTTTATGGATATGAGGCATTAGATTCCATTTCGAACAAAAAAATCAACTACGATCTTTACAATCTTTTTGAAACCGGCGACTATAAAAAATTATCAGCACAAATTTTGGAAACTGATGATGGAAGTGTGCTGGATCTTGTAAAAGAAGAAAATCCAATAATTAACAATATTGATTTGATCGGAATTTCATTAATTCATTCCGAAAAAATAAGTCAAATATTTGCTTCATTAAATGGAGAACATTTTTCAGGCAAACAAGTTCTTTCTGAAGTAATTGAACTGATTGAATTATATCGCGAGGAAGGATATTCATTTGCAGAAATTCAAAGCATCGAATTTAATCCTGAAGAAAAACGACTTAAAATTTATGTGGACGAAGGAATGATTTCTCGCATTGATGTTGTTGGAAATAACAAGACAAACAGAAATGTAATTACCCGTGAGTTTAATTTTGATGCCGGTGATATTTTTCAAGTTAAAGATGTACAAAAAGGCTTAACAAACCTTAGAAGCACAAAACTATTTGACAACATAGATGTACTAGTAAAAGAAGAGAACGGTCAAAATATCCTTACAATCAGCGTTGATGAAAAACCATCAAGCCTGCTTAGAATTAGCTTTAGAACTGATAACGTTTACCGTGCTCAATTTGGTTTAGATTTAAGAGAAGAGAATCTTTTTGGTACCGGAACAGAACTCGGATTAATATTATTTGGCGGACTGGAAAACCGCGCATACATTCTTGAACAAAAAGCAAACAGGATTTTTGATACGTACTTTACCTATAAAATTAATGCCTTTTATAAATTTAATGATGTAGGTGTTTATTCTGATGTTAAAACTGAAAGCGATGATCGTTTTTCCCGCGAAGAAACCGGAAAGTACAGGCAGATATTCTATGGGCTTTCAATTGGTGTCGGAACACAAGTTGGTCGTTTTGGTAATTTAATTTTTGAAGGCAGATATCAGTTTGATGAAATTAAAAACATAGACAACGAACCAACAGATCCGTACAAAACAAAAATTGTAAGTCTAAAAATCTCAACAATAATTGATACGCAAGACAAATATCCGTTTCCCGAAAGCGGAGTTTACTTCTCGGGCTTTTATGAAACCGCGGCATCGGTGTTAGGGGGAGAAGTAGGTTACAGCAATTTAGGGATTGAATATAAAAATTATTTTTCAATATCAAGTCGCTCTGTTATATCTCCAAAGATTAGTTTTGGTTTTGCAGATAAAACACTGCCTCTTAGCGAACAATATTCTTTGGGTGGTCAGGAATCTTTTTATGGCATGAACTACAGTGAATATAGAGGAAGACAAATTTTTCTAACTTCTTTAATGTATAGGTACAAACTGCCCTTTATAATTTTCTTTGATACATATTTAAAAGCAAGATATGATCTCGGTTCAACATGGGAACAACAAGAACAGATAAGATTTAAAGATTTAAGACACGGAATTGGCGGGGCTGTTTCATTTGATACTCCAATTGGACCCGCAGAATTTGCAGTAGGAAGAAGTTTTTTGTTAAAGAAAGATCAGCCCGGTGTTGTTAGCTGGGGAGATGTTTTGTTTTATTTTTCTATTGGTTATTACTACTAGAATCTGGTTATCATAGTCAAAAGTATTTGCGCAATTATTGTTTGCCCCTAATTCCTTCCGCAATCTTCAAGATTTCTTTGATCATTAACGGAAAAGCTGGTTCTGTCATTCCGTGATCATATCCACCAAGTTCATAAAGCTTTGTTTTTTGATGTCCATTTAACTTCATCATTCGCATCAAGTAAACATTTTCTTCGTAACGTCCAAGTAGTTCTAGTTCACGATCACCGGTAATTAAAATTAATGGCGGCGCATCTTTACGAACGTGATAAAGCGGCGCAAGCTCATCTACAATAGGCTGCGTTCCGGGAATTCCTCTTTCTTCACGAATTGTAAAATGTGTTATTGCCTGCCCGCTTAGCGAAATTAGTCCGGCTGTTTTATTTGCATCAACATCGTAAACAGCAAGCCATTTTTTATCAAGCCCAATCATCTTTGTTAAATAACCGCCAGCAGAATATCCGGCAACAAAAATTAAAGAAGTGTCGCCGCCATAATTTGAAATGTTCTTAAAAACCCACGCAACAGCTGCCGCCGCATCTTCAATATATTCAGGAGCTTTAACCTTAGGAGACAGACGATAGTTAACACCAACAATACAAAATCCTTTTTCTTTAAGGGCAGTTGGAATTTCTTTTTCGCCACCAGTTAATCCGCCGCCATGGAACCAAACAACAACCGGAAATTTTTTTTTGTTAGCAGGATAATAAACATCAAGAACACACCTCTCTTTTATATAATCATCTGAGAGATTCATTTCGTTGGAATAATATGGAATATCATAAATGATCTTATACTTGGTAGTTTGTGGATAAGCAAGCAGGCTAAGCCAAAGAAGAAATAGAAAGATCAAATTATTTTTCATTTTCACAATTCCAAAAAATTATTTAGAAAGTTTTAATATCCTAATTGCCCCAACAACAACAAGGACAAATACAATTGAGCCAATAACAAGGTCGGGGATTCCAGAGTGTAATAAAAGAACCAAAACTCCGGCAACGATTACTCCAAGATTTATTATCACATCGTTTGAAGTGAAAATCATACTTGCACGCATATGAGCTTCTTTGCTTTTTGATTTTTGAAGAAGATAAAGGCAAATACTGTTTGCAATCAAAGCAAAGATTGATATGATAATCATTGTCTGGAAATCCGGGAGTTCTTCTACACCTAGAAAACGGCGGAGCACTTCAACAAATCCAATTACTGCCAGTGTGATCTGAAAATATCCGGCAAGCTTAGCTATGTTTTTCTTTCTGCCAATGGTTCCCCCAACAGCATAAAGACTTATTCCATAAACGAAGGCATCTGCAAGCATATCAAGACTATCTGCAAGAAGCCCCATTGAGTTTGAGAATAATCCAGCAACAACTTCAATGATGAAAAAAGCCAAATTAATTATCAATACAATCCACAAAACTTTTCTTTGGCTAGTTTCTTCGACAAAAGTTGTTTGTTCAGAGTTATCACTTGAAATTACTTGGCCACCAAGATTTAATTCTGAAATTGCAGATTCTATTAAATTTAGTTTTCCGGAATGATGAACCGTCAACTTTCGGTTAGGAATGTCGAAATCCAAATTAGCAATATTTTCTATACTGTTAAGTTTTAACCGGATCAGAGTTTCTTCTGATGGGCAATCCATCTTAGATATTTCAAAAACAGTTTTTTGCATAGAAAGAACTATATAAAGACTTAATTGATTTTATACTTACCAATTTTTAATGCAGCGTCAAGATATTCAGGCAAGGCAGCAGAGCCATACCATTTGTATAAATCTACATCCAGTAGTTTAGAGTTTATAGCTGGATCTGTTTGGACAAGCTCTTGGGCTTCTTCTATAGTGGTTACGTTAAGAATAAAGATACCGCGATAAGAATTATCATTTTTTCCAAATGGACCAGCGACAATTAATTTGCCTTCATTAACGAGGCGTCCAATGTTTGCCATATGTCCGCCGAAACAACTATCTATAAATGCTTTGTCGGCAGTAGTATTGCTACCTGTTTTAAGCATTACAAACACATAACTTTTCATTCCGTAATCATCTGCCCCCAACTTTTTTGCAAGAGTAGAATCATAATCAGGATTTACGGTTTGTGCAGAGGTTACTTGAACAAAGAAAAAAAATAAAATGATTATTAAAATGTATCTCATATTTCCTCACTTACTTTTATGTGTAGTTATCGGCAAAGATAATAATGATTCGCTTACTTTTCTGCGACGACAAGCATCTCGAAATCCTGTGTGGTTAGTTTATCATTGCGGGAAAAAGCGCCCAGTTTTGCACCAAAGATTTCAATTTTTTTGTAACCAAGAGATTTGAGCATCCAGGTTATTTCCGAAGGAACATAATATCTTTCATTACTCTCAAGAGTTTTTTTGTTTCCATCATCATCAATAAATTCTGTTGTGTTATGATCACGAAAAGTCATCAAATCAAAATTGTTGTTGTGATATGTTGCACTATCGTCTTTAGCAACGACAGCACAAAATTTTTCGATTGAATTAAACAAAGGGAAAAGCCCGTTAAGTGTTGTAAAAACAAATTTTGATTTTTCTTTAAGTGATTTTGTTACGTTCTTCAATATTTCAAAATTCATTTCATCAGTTTCCATTAAAGGAAATCCGCCCTCGCAAAGCATAATGGCAGCATCAAAATCATTTTCAAATGGAAGATTTCTTGCATCGTGTTTTTGAAAATCTATTTTAAGATTTTCTTTGGCAGCCTTTTCTCTTGCGCTTGCAAGTTGTGATTCTGAAAAATCAATTCCTGTTACAGTATAATCTCGCTTTGTTAACTCTATTGAATGCCTGCCGGTTCCGCAGCCAACATCAAGTATTTTTAATGATTTGTTGTAGTTTAATTCCTGCTCAAGAAAATTGCACTCGCCAGCGGTTCCTTGAGTGAACGATTCTCTGTCATACGTTTTAGCGTAATTCTCAAAAAGTGTTTCGTACCATTGTTTGGAATTCATAGCCAGCTTATCATTTTTACTCTTCATAAAGCTCATAATTATATTCTTTTGCAATTCTTTTTAACTCATCAACTCCTTCAATTATCATTACTTTTCCTTCGCCAGCTTCTCTTCTTTGTTCAGATGTTAATCTTCCTGTGGTAATAAAAACAGCCTTATCAATTTGTCTAACGAAACAGCCAGCTAAGAATTTTAACCACTCTTTTTCTGTAGGCGACGAGGATTCTTTGTGATTTTTTATTTGAACTCCAATCGATTTATATTCAGTACCAATCTCGCCTATTTTTTCAGCAATTAAATCAAGCCCCCTTTCGTTGTTCTTCAGGGTGCCTTGATGAAACCAAGAATAATAAGGATAGATGTTTTTTAGAAGTCCTAAGCAGTATTTTTCAAATAAAGCACCCCTAACAGTATTAGAAATAAATGTTTCTTCTTCTTGCGTTACTGTGTTAAAAACAATCTCTTGTTGTGTGCTTTCTGAAGAAACAAGTTCCCGACCTTCAGGTGTAAGTCTCCATCCCGGGTTTTCTTTATCGTGTGGGTAAATATACGTCTCACTAACAGCTTTATTATTTATTAGCGCTCTCAAGGTCGCCTTGCCTTGGGTCGAAAGAGTCTGAGCATTTTTTTGCAACTCAGCATTTATTACTGAGTATATTTCATCAGTTGTTAAGACTTCTTTATCAAGAATAGTTTTAAAAATTAATTCATATTGCTGTTCTTTAGTTAGCCCGGCTTCCGCTGCGGTTACTTCTTTAAGTATCACAATAAATCATTCCTCGTAGTTGTTGTAGTGTGTAATTCATTAGATAATTAATTACCCTCTCTTTTCCTTAGCCAGTTTATAAAGCTCCATATATTTCTCAGCAGATTTTTTCCAGCTAAAATCTAATTTCATTCCGTTGTGCTGAATTTTTTTCCAGATATCTTTTTGTTTAAAAACATTTACAGCACGCTCAACAGACGATGCAAGCGCAAAACTTGTATAGTCGTAAAAAGAAAATCCAGTTCCGTGATCAAGGCCGTAATAATTTTCTTCATCCCAATCTTTAACTGTGTCCGCAAGTCCGCCGGTTTTTCTAACCACCGGAACGGTGCCATATTTTAAGCCGTAGATTTGATTAA
>Ga0209391_10000994_pt1 | contig 14402 bp, 18 predicted proteins | sample PPLLak3March2015_FD_187246 | JGI IMG/M metagenome (GOLD analysis project Ga0209391, IMG submission 187246) | Freshwater sediment microbial communities from Prairie Pothole Lake near Jamestown, North Dakota, USA - PPLs Lake P7 Core (1) Depth... | ecosystem: Environmental > Aquatic > Freshwater >... | reverse complement strand
ATGACAGGATCTGCAGGCCGATGACGTAGTCACTCTGGCCGCCGACCGCAGCTCCCTTCTTGGCCCACGGAGGCAGCACGGGCGAGACCGCGAACCCCAGCAGCGCTGCCCCAACGCCCGCCTGGAGCGGCACCAGCCACACCAGCACGAGCACGAACGCGGGCAGCGCCACGTACATCGCGACCATGGCGCGAAGGGCCAGCGCCGGCCTGCGGAGCAGCAGCAGATCCCCCATGCGCGCCCGGATACCGATAGCAACGACGAGCAGCACCACACCCAGGAGCAGCACCAGCTTGAGGATCGTCGCAGGAGTCACGGCCTCTCTCTTCCGTCAGTTGAAGGGATACCTCGGCAACAGCCGTTGGCTGCATAGACGAGAATACAACTACCTTGACGCGCGACGATCCGCAGGCGGCCAGCCCGAGTCACGGCGCCACCACGCCGGTCAGGCGCAGTGGCCACGCGATGGCTGCGCGCGGGGTGGGGCGGGGAACGAGGCGATTCATGGTCGGGTCGGACTGTACTGGCTGTACTGGCTTGCCCGCATTCGGGGGCGGCTCTACCATGCTCGAGCACTGACGCAGTCCTTCGTGGCCCCAACCAACATCACCCAAGAGAGGAGACGGAAATGAAAGAGATCATCGAGACTCGCGAGGTGACGCAGAAGACCTACTGCCGAGCTGAAACGGATCGAACGTTCTACAACGCATCGCAGCTGACTGGCGGCGTAAACAGAATGTTCAGCTTCCGCAATGTCACGCCGCTGGACAGGCAAACGGTCGTCCGGATGAACAAGGACACGCTCTACACCGTGGCCTTGGTGGATACGTCCAAGGGTGCCACCATCACAGTGCCGAAAATGCCGGCGGGCCGCTATTTCTCTGTGCTGATGCTTGATAACGATCACTATTGTCCGGGCGTGATCTATACCTCGGGCACGCACCAACTGCCGCAGGACACCAAGTATCTCGCCATCAATGTGCGTATCCAACTGCTGCACCCGGATGACCCCGCGGACATCGTGCTGGCCAACAAATTGCAGGATCAGTTTGTCATACAGGCCAACAGCGCCGACCCGTTCCCGGAACCGAATTGGGACAAGAAGTCTTTGGCCGCACTCACCGCGGAATACAACAAGGAGTTCGCCAAGTTCGAGCTGTATCCGGACGGCTGGATGGGCAAGCGCGGAGAAGCCGATGATGCAACCCGTCACCTGGGCTGCGCCGGGGCGTGGGGACTTTTCCCGAATAGGGACGCGGTTTACATCAATTACAACGGCCATCTGGCCGCCGACAAATGTCACACCGCCACCTACCAGGTGCCCGAAAACAATGCGTTCTGGTCCATCACCGTTTACGGCGCGGATGGCTACATGAAGAGCGTGAACAACATTCTCAACGCCGCGAACACGAAGATGAATGCTGACGGCACGTTCACGGTTCATTTCGGGTCGAAGGAAGCCTGCGGCGATGTGCCCAACCGGCTGGACGTGAGCGAAGGTTGGAATTTCCTGATGCGCGTTTATCGCCCCGGCCCATCCGTCCTGAATGGCAGCTACAAACTGCCGGATGCCGTCGCCTGCCAATGAGCTGACCAGAGAAGATCATGAACATGACTGCCGCCGAAGCCCGCGCCATCGCGAAGGAAGCCTACATCTACGGCTTCCCGATGGTGGACAACATGCGGGTGCAGTACGCCTACTTCACTGACAAGAATGGTGCGGACTACAAAGCGCCCTACAACACCCTCTTCAACATCCCCCGCGTGTTCACGCCGGACGACAAGGCGATCCAGACCCCCAACTCGGACACGCCCTACTCTTGGATCGGTCTGGATTTGCGTGCGGAACCGATCGTGTTCACCGTGCCGCCCATCGCCCGCGAGCGGTACTGGAGCCTGCAACTCATCGACCTCTACACGCACAACTTCGACATTCCCGGCAGTCGCGCAACAGGCAACGATGGCGGCAGTCTTCTCATCGCCGGCCCAAACTGGCACGGGGAAAAGCCTCAAGGCATCACGAAGGTGATCCGTTGCGAGACTGAAATCGCTTCGGCGCAGTTTCGGACGCAGCTCTTCGATCCCGCCGACCTCGACAACGTCAAGGCGATTCAGGCGCAGTATGTCGTGAAGCCGCTGTCAGCCTTCCTTGGCCGGCCGGCCCCCAAAGCGGCCCCTTCGATCGACTTTCCCAAGCCGCTCACACCGGTCACCCAGAAGACCTCGCTCGAGTTCTACACGCTGCTGAACTTCTACCTGCAGTTCTGCCCGACCCATCCATCAGAGCAGGCCCTCATGGACCGATTCGCCAAGATCGGTGTTGGCGCGGGCCAGACTTTCGATGCCAGCAAGCTTTCAGCGGAAACGAACCAGGCGATCGAGGCCGGCATGGCCGACGCCTGGGCCGAATTCAAGGACTTATTGGGACGGATCAACAAAGGGGAAGTGACGTCAGGCGACGCTTTCGGTACCCGTGAATATCTCAAGAACAACTACCTCTACCGTATGGGCGCCGCGGTGACCGGCATTTACGGCCTCTCGAAGGAAGAGGCGATTTATCTCCCCTACTTCGTGGACGGGGACGGGCAGAAGTTGGACGGTGCCAATCGTTACAGCTTGGGCTTCAAGAAAGGCCAGTTGCCGCCCGCCGACTCGTTCTGGTCGCTGACCCTCTACGATCAGCCCGCGAGCCTGCTCGTCGCCAATCCGATCAATCGCTATCTGTTGAACTCGACCATGCTGTCGCAGTTCAAGATGGATGATGACGGCGGGCTGACGCTTCATGTCCAAAACGAATCACCCGGCAAGGACACGGAAGCCAACTGGCTGCCCTCGCCGAAGGGACCTTTCTGGGTTGTCTTGCGCCTCTACGTCCCGAAACCCGATGCGCTGGAAGGCAGGTGGATCGCGCCGCCGATGAAGCGGTTGCAATATCTGGCCAGCTAACAACCGGTTGCAGCGGACGGCGCTGGCGCGCCGCCGCTGAACCGGAGCGTTAGGCGTCACAGCAACCACCTGTCCCCGCTCTGCTCGCTCCGAATACCAAAGCGCCCTCAACCCCATGACTCACTACGCTGCACCGATCGCCTCGGTCGTTGTATATGCCAAGGACATGAAGACGCTGGCACGCTTCTACTCGTGCACGCTTGAACTAAAGGAACTTGAAGCTGAGAGCGGTTTCATCCTGCTCGCGGGAAACGGTGTGGAAATTGCGGTTGTCGCCATACCGGAGGCCATGGCCGCAAGGATCAATATTTCGTCTCCCGCCACTGCCAGGGAAGAAACACCATTGAAATTCCGCTTCTTGGTTACTGGGTTAGCTCAGGCGGTAGAGAAGGCCACCTTGGCAGGTGGGGCATTCAAACCAATCGCATCGGCTTGGTCATGGCGCGGCATGAAGCGCCTTGACGGTCAAGATCCCGAGGGAAGCGTGCTTCAACTGAGGCAGGTGCAAAGTGACGCCTAACCTCTCGCTCAAGCGGAGCGCCAACGGCAGGCTGCATAGACAGCCTCGTATGCACTGGAAAGTTCTGCGTTTTGGGCGGCCCGTGTTCGCCACCTTCAACTACGCACATTTGCGGCCTGAAGGTGCTTGCGGGTTGGCATGTCGCCAAAAGGTTCACAAGCAACAAGACGTATAGCGAACGAGATCGGCCAGAATCATCGCCAGGCGTTCGATCCGGCCGGTCGCAGCCGCCCTCATTTGGAGTGCTATGTAAATGACGAATAAGAAATGTCAGAAGTGCGGTCATGTTCGAAGCGACGCTGACCTCAATGCCCCTGATTACGCTTGCCCTAAGTGCGGTGCTGTCTATGCAAAGGTCGAGGCGGCCTTGCGCTCGAAGGCTGAGTTGGCGACAGTGCCAACGAGGCAAGGAGCACGAACGACTGGGAAGGTGCCGCCAGAATACCCGGGCGCCGATGCTCAAGCCAACGCGGAGTTCGCTTGTGTGATCGAAGACCGCATGAGTAATGGCACGAAGATCGCGCACATTATTTATGCCTTGTACCTTCTAGGGTTCGCGTTCCCGTTGATCTGGGTAGCTTGTGTGATTACGGCGCATGTAATGCGATCGCCAAACACCGAGGGATGGCTCAACGAGCACTTTACGTGGCAGATTCGGACATTCTGGTTTTCTCTCATGTGGGGCGTCCTTACTGGAGTTCTCGTTGCCGGCCTCGAGGCCATGTTGCGCGCTTTTTTTGGCACCGTAATAGGCTTGGTGGTCATTGTCTACGGCGGTTGGGTGTTGGGGGGTCTCTTTGCCATCTTGGGCGTATGGATCCTCTACCGAATCATCAGAGGATGGGTGTCCCTGTTCAGGGCCGTAGCTCCATGACTCCTTGCGAGGTCGGTGCGACAAATGGGCGAGACTGCTCGAATGTCGTTCATGAGATGCGGGGCTGTTGCTTCTCCAATGCGGCCTAACCCCTCGCTCAAGCGGAGCGCCAACGGCAGGCCACCAGGCCCGGTCTGGTGGTACGCGGTACATTTTCACCAGCCCGGGCCTGGCGTCCTGCCGTCGTCGCCCGCTTAGCTCGAACGTTAGGGCGCAATCTGCATGCCTCTCCGACCCCTAATCGCCAAGCCAAGTTTAATGGCGCTATGTTTGGGCGTAGTCGCGATGGTGCTTGTCTATGGACTTGGTAACATCCTGCTCAATTTGGCTTCGCCGAGTTGGTCATCTGAGGCGAGTCTATCCCCCATCGTCGACCGGGTTTTCCCAATCGCCTCCTATCTCGCTTCTGGATTTGTGGTGGGGTACTTGGCCAAGCGCGCGCCGCTTATGCACGGCGCCCTCCTCGGCTTACTGGTCATGGGGCTATTCGCCGGAGTTGCATTTGTCCTGGCTGGTGAGCTTTCGTGGGAACGGTTTTCGCAACTTGCGGTGGGCGCAATGGTTGTTTGCGCTCTCGGGGCCATTGTGGGTAACTCAGTTGCGCACCGTTAGGCAGCGCCCTAACCCGGCGTTTCACACGGACATCCCACCTGCGACACTTCGTGTCCGCAGCGGGCCGCCGGTTAACTGATTCGTTGGGCGTCACCTCAGCGTCGGGCGTAGAATCGGTCCGCATCGGAGGGAAAGTATGGTCAACCTCGATATCGAAATTGAACGCGAGGCCGACGGCCGCTGGCTTGCGGAAGTTCCGCAGTTGCCCGGCGTGTTGGCCTACGGAGCAACTCGGGATGAGGCGGTGGCTCGTGTCCAAGTGCTGGCGCTACGCGTTCTCGCTGAACGTCTGGAGCACTCGGAGAGCGAACCGGGTTCGATCTCGATCTCGGTGGCCGCTGCTTGAGGCATTGGCCTTCGACAAAGGCGCGTCGCGTCCTTGGGGCGTTGCTAGTTTTGGGGTGGGTCGTCAAGCGGCAGTCCGGGTCACATCGGACGTTGAGTCGCGCGGGATGGCCTGACTTCGTCTTCGCCTTTCACGACGGCGAGGAGATTGGTCCAAGGATGCTTGCGCGAATTGCGAAGCACACTGGGCTGACAGCAGATGATCTGTGAGTCGATGACGCCCAACCCCGCGGTCAACCGGACCGCTCTCGGCGCGGCTTCGCCGGCCTCGGCAGCCGCTAACCTTTTACGTTAGGTCTTTCTTCTCCGAATGGCGCCACGTTCCCGATCATCGCAATGGGTTGGCTTGCTTGGGTGGCTGTTGGCTGCGTTCGCCGCAGGTGCGGTGGGAGCCATTGCCTCCGTTGATGCTGCGTTGTTCTATGCGCAATTGAACAAGCCGTCCTGGGCACCGCCCGCTCAGTTGTTCGGTCCCGTGTGGTCGGCGCTGTATGCGCTCATGGGGGTTTCCGCGTGGCTTGTGTGGCGCTCGCCGGGTTCCAAGGGTGTGGCGCTGGGTTTGTTTGGCGCGCAGCTTGCGGCCAATGCGCTGTGGTCGTGGTTGTTCTTTGCGTGGCATCGGGGCGCGCTGGCTGCAGTGGAGGTCTTGGTCTTGCTGGCGCTCATCCTGGCTACGATAGCGACCTTCTGGCGTATCAGTCGCGTGGCTGCGTTGCTGTTGGTGCCATACCTCTTGTGGGTAAGCTTTGCTTCAGTGCTTACGTGGGCGGTGTGGAGGAGCAACCCCGGTTTTCTGTAATGCGCGCTTAGCCACCAGACCTTACCCCTCGTTCGAGCGGACGCCCTACAGTGGGCTTTGCCCGCTACCATGCTCCGCTCAACTCGAACGCTATGCGGCTCGGCCAGATGAGCAGTTCTGGCTTGCGAGGTGACTAGTGACGAAGCATTTCATAGCTGCCGTGTGCCTTCTGCTGTGTCTTGGGCTCGGCGGCACGTCAGCGGCTCAGGAGACGGAAATCGCGGCAATTCGTGAGCTGCAGGCGCGTCAGGAGGAAGCCTGGAATCGCCACGACGCGGGTGCCTACGCCGACCTGTTCACCGAGGACGGCGATGTTGTGAACGTGCTTGGATGGTGGTGGCGAGGCCGTGCCGAGATCCGGTCCAAGTTGACGGAGGCCTTCGCGTTCGTCTTCCGGGATAGCAGACTGACCATCACAGAAGTCCAGGTGCGGGTTCTCGACCCGCGCATTGCCATCGCGCATGTTCGATGGAAGATGGAGGGCGCCAAGGCGCCACCCGGCGCACCTGACCCACCCCGCGAAGGAATACAGCTTCAGGTGCTGCGGAAAGCAGGCGATCGATGGCTCATCGCGAGCTTCCAGAACACGAATGCCCTCCCAGAAACGCCGTTTCCCAAGGGGCCTCCATCGAAGCCAGAAAACCGGCAGTAATGCCTGCTCTCGATCCGCCGCATAACAGCAACATGCAACGGACGGCGCCGTGCGCCGCCGCTGAAGCCAAGCGTTAGGCTGCGCAGAAGATGGGCTGCTCACTTCACAGGCGCACAATCGGCGCTCATACCACCTGAACCAACGGTCAGAACCATGACAACATCACCGAAGCCCACCACACCGGTCGTTACAAAGCGCGCGAAGAAGAAGGCCGGCGAACCTAGCTCAAAGCCGTTCCTGCGCTTCCACCACTCGCACGAACTGCGAGCAAAGACACTGGTAGTCCTCAAGACCGTCGAGAACGCTGAGAAGCCAACCGTCCACTTTGGGCGACTTACTGATCTGATTCTTGAACTCACGGACACCGGGATGGATCAGTACTTTCTGCAATCGCTGAAGGCGACGAAGGCGAACTTTGTGGTGCAGCAGTCCGCCGCTCTTGGCTTGTCTGGTGTGCAGAAGGTCATGGGCACTGTCATTCGAAACATAGTTGGCCGCATGGACGATCGGCAGCTGCTTTCGGTATGCGGTTGCATTCGCCAATTCATGGCGTGAGCATCGCAACCTGTCTCCGGGCCGACGTGCGCCCTGCGCGAGTGCGGCCTAACCGCTCACTCAAGCGGAGCGCCAACGGCAGGCCACCAGGCCCACGCGGCGCCATGGTCTATCTTGCACCGCACGAGCCCGGCGTCCTGCCGCCGGCGCCCGCTTAGCTCGAGCGTTAGGCATCGCATGCCTACTCCGCGAGTCTTCAATCCGGACGACTACCTCTGGACCCCGGAAGGTCGGATGTATACCGAGGAGCGCAATGCCCTGGCCTGGGAGCAGATGTACATTGACCTGGACGCCGCACTGAAAGCCTCCGGACCTGAAGGCCGCTTCTTTGTCGTGATGGGGGTGCAGGGCGGCGGAAAGACGACTTGGATCCGAGAAAATTATGAGGCCCTTGGACCGTTCTCGATCTTCATGGACGCTGCAGTACCGGCCAGACGCCATCGTGCCAGGGCGCTGGCGCTCGCCCAAGTGTCTGGCACTCGAACGATAGCCGTATGGATTAACACACCGCTTGATCGGGCACTGTGTCAGAACTCCCGGCGGCCTGCTGACGAAATCGTTCCCGAGTCCGCCATTCGCAGCGTCTTCGGCCTGCTCGAGGCTCCAGTCAGAGACGAGGGGTTCGACGAGATCATCATGGTCGCCGCCGAACGCGATGCCTAACCCCTCGCTCAACCGGTACACTTCGAAAGCGTGGGCCATGGGACGGCGTCGTTTTCGGTATCGGCGCGTCGCTGTCCGTGATCGCCCCGTGGACCACGTTGTTCGTGCCGCAACAGAGGCACGTTGCTCTAGCTGCCTGGTCCGGCGGTCGACCGAGACGTTCCGGGCGCGGCTTCGCCGGCCCCGCTGACGTCTTGCCTTGATCGTTGAGCCCTTGACGATGGAGCGAGTTCGCGTCGAACCAGCAAGTCCGAAGTCCCTGATCCGCAAGTCAACAATACGACAGAAGGAGAACACGATGAAATTCGCTCGTTTGGCGTCCGCGGCTGTAGTGGGGCTGGCCGTCCTGGTCGGCGGCTGTGCGTCGACTCTTCCATCAAAGCAGATTCACTCCACCACCGACGTTTATCCGGCGATCGGGCCCTATTCGCAGATGGTGCAGACCGGCAACCTGTACTTCCTGGCTGGTGTGATTCCGCTGAACAAGGCAGGCAACGCGGTCCAGGGAACGACCATCGAAGAGCAGACCAGGCTGGTGCTCGACTACATCGGCGCCACGCTGAAGTCGCAGGGCATGAGCTTCGGCAACGTGGTGATGTCGAACGTCTACATGAAGGACCTCAACGAATTCGCGGCGATGAACAAGGTCTACGCCGAGTACTTCCAGAGTGCGGCGCCCGCGCGCGCTACCGTCGAGGTGGCCCGCCTGCCGCGAGACGTGAAGATCGAGATCGCGGTGATCGCCTCGAAGTGAGGCGAAGTTCGTACCCGGATCGTATATGCGGTGCCGACTAGTCGGCCCGCCAGGTCGCCACCACGATCCCGACCAGTTCGCGCAGCTCGGCCACCTGTTGCGGCGTCGCGTTGTTGTTCGCCGCCGGCCTGGCCAGGATCTTCGACTCCCGCTCTCGGATAGGGGTGTGAACTGCATCCGAGAGCGTCCCGACCGCTCGCAGTGCCGTCTCCAAACGGATCCACGTGGACGCCTTCAACTTCCGCGACGGCTAGATTGCCCTGGAGAGTGCCTGTCGCAAGAACCGTCCGCCTTTGGACGCTCCCCGGCGGTAGATCCACGAAAGCCAAGGCAATCATCGCCATGTGGACATACGCCATCAAGGTAGCCGTGACCGCCGTCGTCGTGGTCGCCGTCGCCGAGATCGCGAAGCGAAGCCCGATCTGGGCAGCATTGCTCGCGTCGCTCCCGCTCACGTCGCTCCTGGCCTTCGTGTGGCTCTACGTCGACACGGCCGAGAGCGAGCGCGTCGCGGAGCTCTCGCAGAACATCCTGTGGCTGGTCCTGCCCTCGCTGGTGCTGTTCGTCACGTTGCCGCTGATGCTGCGAGCGGGCTGGGGGTTCTGGACGAGCCTCGCGTCGTCGTGTGCCGCTACCGCCGGCGCATACCTCGCAATGGTATGGGTTCTCGGCCGGGTGGGCATTCATGGGTGACGCGTGCGACACCGGCCCGCATGGATTGCGATCGGCGGCGATCCGACCCAGGACTGTGGCCGACTGATTGGGTGCGCAAGGTCGCACGTGTGCCACCCCTCGCCGGCCCCTGCCTGCATTCCCCCGGCCGCCGTGGTTCCATCCTGGACCTCAGCCTCGAGGCGTCGCTCGAAAAGCGGATTCCCGATCAGATGTACCGCCGGCCACGACGGACGGAGCCTGCTCCTCCTATCGTGCAACGGTCCACGCGCATCATCGCCGGCTGCGCCCCACCTTGGCTCCAGGGCGAGCATTCGGGGACAATGCGCGCATGCGTCCGCTCGAGTTGCGCATCCCGCCCCTGGCCCTCGCCGCCATATTCGCAGCCGCGATCGGGTTGGCCTCGGTTCACGCGCCCCTGATTGGCTTCCCGTTCCCCGGACACCGATTGGCTGCCGTGATCCTCGCGGCCCTGGGCCTCGCGATCGCGCTGGCCGGCGTCGTGCAGTTCCGGCGAGCGCGCACGACGGTGAGTCCCATGTCGCCGGAGGGGACATCGGCGATCGTCACCACCGGGCTGTATCGCTGGAGCCGCAACCCCATGTACCTCGGCATGGCACTGGCCCTCCTCGGCGTTGCCGCCTGGGCCTCCACGCTCGCGGGGTACCTGCTCGTCGCGGCCTTCTGCGCGTATCTCACGCGGTTCCAGATCGTCCCGGAAGAACGGGCGCTCATGGCCTCGTTCGGCCCGGAATTCGTCCGCTACATGACAAGGGTACGACGCTGGGCATGAGGTGAAGGGCCCCACCCGCAGTCACGGGGCTTTCCAAGGGGAACCCATATGTCTACAGGCACCGTCCGCCTCCACCGCGTGCTCCGCGCGCCTCCCGAGCGCGTCTACCGCGCGTTCCTCGACCCCGACGCGATGGCGAAGTGGCTGCCGCCTCATGGCTTCACGGGCAAGGTCCATCACCTCGATGCTCGCGTCGGCGGCAGCTATCGGATGTCGTTCACGAACTTCTCGACGGGCGCGAGCCACTCGTTCGGCGGCGAGTACCTCGAGCTCGTTCCCCACGAGCGCATCCGGAATACCGACCGGTTCGACGACCCGAACCTGCCCGGCACGCTCGTCGTCACCGTATCGCTGAAGAAGGTCTCCTGCGGCACCGAGCTCGACATCCTGCAGGAAGGCATTCCCGAGGTCATTCCCGTCGAAGCCTGCTACCTCGGTTGGCAGGAGTCGCTCGCCCTTCTCGCGATGCTCGTCGAGCCCGACATCAGTGGCTGAACGAGCAGGAACACGGGCATCCACGCAGGATGGGCGTGGCGCAGAACGCGAGGCCCTGCGGGAGTCCCGACACGCAGCCCGATGCGAAGCCGCTCCGTGCTGATCCGCGTAGACGACCTCCGCGGGCTGGAAATCCGGGCGCTGCTCGAGGAGCACCTGCGCTCGATGCACGAGCTCTCCCCGCCGGAGAGCGTGCACGCGCTCGACCTCGCAGCGCTGCGCCGGCCGGAGATCACGTTCTGGACGGCCTGGTCGGATGGAGCGCTGGTCGGCTGCGGCGCGCTCAAGGAGCTCGGCCACGCGCACGGCGAGGTGAAGTCGATGCGCACGGCCATGGCGCATCGGCGCAGCGGCGTCGGCCGCGTCATGCTCGAGCACATCGTCGCCGAGGCGCGCGTGCGCGCCCACACCCGCCTGAGCCTGGAGACGGGATCGATGGACGCCTTCCTGCCCGCGCGGCGACTCTACGAGAGCTTCGGTTTCGGCTACTGCGCGCCGTTCGCGGACTACGTCGAGGATCCGCACAGCGTGTTCATGACGCGCGCGCTTGGTTAACGGCGGGGCATCGACGGGTTCGAGTCGCGTCGCGAATTCCACTCCACGTCGTCGTCCCCGCGGAAGCGGGGACCCAGCGACTTTCACGGCAGCGCTTGGCCGTGAGTGGTGCAAGACACTGGGTTCCCGCTTCCGCGGGAACGACGATGGTGGCATGTCGCCTGTTCCGGTACTCTGTGCATTGCCGCATCCACGTCGAGGAGGCGCGCCGTGCGCGTGCGCACAGCGTAACGGGCACGCTCGGATCGGCGGTCCGCCAGGACCGCGACAGGACGGGAAAGGAAGCGTGATGAACCCACAAGCGGAGACTTCGACGGTCAAGGTCGCCGTGGTGCAGGCCGGATCGGTGCCATTCGACGCCGAAGCCTGCGTCGACAAGGCCGTTCGCCTGATCGGGGAAGCCGCGACCACCGGGGCGAAGGTGATCGTCTTTCCGGAGGCGTTCATCACGGGCTACCCGAAGGGACTGAGCTACGGCCTGGTGATCGGAGCGCGCGACGCGGCCGGCCGCGAGGAGTTCCGGCTCTATCTCGACGCGGCGATCGAGGTGCCTGGCGCACAGACGCTGCGCCTCGGCGAGGCGGCAGCGACACACGGGTGCTTCGTGGTGATAGGGGTCATCGAGCGCGAGGGCGGCACCTGCTACTGCACGGTGCTCTTCTTCGGCCCGGACGGCCGGCTGCTCGGCAAGCATCGCAAGCTGATGCCGACCGCGCTCGAGCGGATGATCTGGGGCTTCGGCGATGGCTCGACCCTGACGGCGGTGGACAGCCCCTACGGCCGCATCGGCTCGGTGATCTGCTGGGAAAACTACATGCCGATGCTGCGCATGGCGATGTACGCGAAGAACGTCGCGCTGTACTGCGCCCCCACCGCCGACGACCGCGACACGTGGCTGCCCTCGATGCGCCACGTCGCGCTCGAGGGGCGCTGCTTCGTGCTCACGGCGTGCCAGTTCCTGCGCCGCGGGGACCTCCCCGGCTCCGTGCGCGTCGCGCTCGGCGACTCGCCCGATACCGTGCTGATGCGCGGCGGCAGCGCCATCGTCAGTCCCCTTGGCAAGGTGCTCGCCGGCCCGCACTTCGACGGCGAGACGATCCTCACGGCGACACTTGACCTCGGCGAGATCGGCCGCGGGAAGTTCGACTTCGACGTCGTCGGCCACTACAGCCGGCCGGACGTGTTCCAGCTGACCGTCAATGAGGCGCCCATGCGCGCGGTCGTCGCCAAGACGGGCGAGTGACGGCCCGCCGGGGAAATCGCGTAATCTAGCGGGTTTGGACGACCCTTGAGGTGACAATTGGCCAAGCCGAACTATGCTTTCCAAAAGCGCCAGCGCGATCTTGCGAAGAAGCAGCGCAAGGAAGCGAAGCTCCAGAAGAAGGCCGAAGCCGCCGCAACACCGGAAGCAACAGCGGACACAGCACCCGACGTCGCGCCCGCCGAGCCTTCGGCGCCGATCGAGAAGTCCGCCCCGTAGCGAGACTGCCCGGCCGGAGTCGCAGTCGGCGTTTGCTGACGCAGACGCCTGCTGACGGCCTGGCCACGACGATGATCGTGCCGCCGCCCGGCTCCGGCAGCGGCGGCAGACCTCTGACACGATCCGGCGCGACGACCGCACACGCGCGAACTCCAGCGGAGGATCGCCGATGACCCTGCAGCAGCTCCTCGGGATCCGCCTGCCTGTCGTGCAGGCGCCGATGGCGGGCGTGCAGGGCAGCGCGCTTGCCGTGGCGGTGTGCAACGCGGGCGGGCTGGGCTCGCTGCCCTGCGCGATGCTCGGGCCGGATGCGCTGCGCGATGAGCTGGCGGCGATCGCCGCGCACACCGCGCAGCCGTACAACGTCAATTTCTTCTGCCACGTGCCGCCCGTGCCGGACCCGGCGCGCGAGGCGGCGTGGCGGAAGGCGCTGTCGCCCTACTATGCCGAGTTCGGCATCGATCTGCAGTCCATCCCCGCCGGTCCTGGACGCGTGCCGTTCACTCAGGACGCCGCGGACGTCCTGGAGGAGTTCCGTCCGCCGGTGGTGAGCTTCCACTTCGGCCTGCCCGCACCCGATCTGCTGGCGCGCGTGCGGCGCTGGGGCGCGAAGGTCCTGAGCTCGGCGACGACCGTCGAAGAAGCGCGCTGGCTGGAAGCACGGGGCGTCGACGCGGTAATCGCCCAGGGACTCGAGGCGGGAGGGCACCGCGGCATGTTCCTCACCGCCGATCTCGCCACGCAGGCCGGCACGTTCGCGCTCGTGCCGCAGATGGCGAAGGCAGTGACCGTCCCCGTCATCGCGGCAGGCGGCATCGCCGATGCCAGGGGCGTGGCAGCCGCCATCGCGCTCGGCGCGGCGGGCGTGCAGGTCGGCACCGCGTACCTCTTGTGCCCTGAAGCGACGACGAGCCTGCTGCATCGCGCGACGCTCGCCAGCGAGGCGGCGCGCGTCACCGCGCTCACCAACCTGTTCACGGGAAGGCCTTCGCGCGGCATCGTCAACCGCCTGATGCGCGAGCTGGGGCCGATCAGTGCGGCGGCGCCGGCTTTTCCGTTGGCGACTTCTGCGATCGCGCCGTTGCGTGCAAGGGCCGAAGCGGCCGGCAGCGGCGACTTCTCTCCGCTGTGGGCGGGACAGAATGTCAGCGGCTGCCGGGAGGTTGCCGCAAGCGTGCTCACGCGTGAGCTGGCCGCGGGCCGCGGCGGAGATTGAAGCGCGAAGAGACTTGAATTCCCGCTGGAACGCCTTATGCCCATCGACACGCTTGACGCCTGGCACAAGATCGTCGCAGCCCGCGACGCTCGCGCCCTCGACGCATTGCTCGCCGACGACGTCGTGTTCCACTCGCCGGTGGTGCACACGCCGCAGCGCGGGAAGGCGCTGACGACGGCCTACCTCGCCGCGGCGATGCGCGTGTTCACGGCAGGCCCGTTCCGCTACGTCCGCGAGGTCGCCGGGAGCAGCGACGCGGTCCTCGAATTCGAAGTCGAGCTCGACGGCATCCTCGTCAACGGGGTCGACATGATCAAGTGGAGTGCGGACGGCAGGATCGTCGAATTCAAGGTGATGATCCGGCCATTGAAGGCGATCAACCTGATCCACCAGAAGATGGCCGAGATGCTCGCTGCCAGCCGGAAGGCTTGACGGCAAGGACGCGACGGAGAGCGAACTCATGCGCGTAGC
>Ga0209391_10000993_pt1 | contig 14418 bp, 16 predicted proteins | sample PPLLak3March2015_FD_187246 | JGI IMG/M metagenome (GOLD analysis project Ga0209391, IMG submission 187246) | Freshwater sediment microbial communities from Prairie Pothole Lake near Jamestown, North Dakota, USA - PPLs Lake P7 Core (1) Depth... | ecosystem: Environmental > Aquatic > Freshwater >... | reverse complement strand
GCGACCTGCTCGACGTGCTGCTCACCTGGGACCAGACCGGCACCTACGAGGTCGGCGAGCTGCAGGCCGGCGGAGTCGCGGGCGACGACTGGATGACGCTGCTGCTGCAGAGCCGCGCGTTCCACAAGATCCCGCCGGCCAACCTGCAGGCGGTGTTCATGCGCATGCAGCGGATGAGCTACGCCGCGGGCGACAACGTGATACGCCAGGGCGACGAGGGCGACTATTTCTACGCGATCGTCTCCGGGCGCTGCCTGGTGACGCGCGAAACCCCGCTCAACCGCGAGGGCATCAAGCTCGCGGAGCTCGGCATGGGCGACACGTTCGGCGAGGAATCGCTGATCTCTGGCGCCAAGCGCAATGCCACCGTCACCATGGCCACCGACGGCGTGCTGATGCGCCTCGGCAAGGACGATTTCAACACGCTGCTGAACGAGCCCATGCTGCACTGGGTGGGCTATGACGAGGCCATGGCGATCGTCGCCGGCGGCGGCCGCTGGCTCGACGTGCGCCTGCCGAGCGAGTTCGAGCACTGCCACTTCGAGGCGGCGATCAACGTGCCGTTGTACTTCGTGCGCCTGAAGCTCAAGACCCTCGAGCAGGGCATCCCTTACGTGGTGTGCTGCGACAATGGGCGGCGCAGTTCCGCCGCCGCCTACGTCCTCAGCGAGCGCGGCTTCGACACCTGCGTGCTGCGCGGCGGCATCGCCGAGACGGATCTCGCCGAGGCGCTCAACTCCTCGGGCACCGGCGGCGGCTGACGGCGATCGGGCTTGGGTCCCCCGGCCGGGACCCGCGTCTCACATGGTATGCGTGGGCTTGTCGCCGCCGAGCGCGCCGGCGAGATACGACTCGATCTTGCGCTGGGTGTTGCCGCGGTCCTGCTCGCTGAACTGCACGCCGATGCCCGCCGTGCGCTTGCCCTGCGCGCCCTTCGGCGTCATCCAGATCACGCGGCCGGCGACCGGCAGCTTCTCGTCCTCGCCCATCAGGTTGAGCAGCATGAACACCTCGTCGCCGAGGCGGTAATTGCTGCTCGTCGGGATGAACAGGCCGCCGTTCTTCACGAACGGCATGTAGGCGAGGTACAGCGCGCTCTTGTCCTTGATGGTGAGCGTCAGCAGTCCAGGCTTGTTCGGTTGCCGTGTCACGGGACCCATCAGGCGACTCCTCTGCGCCGGAGCGAGGCGAGCCACTCGACCAGCAGCGACTCGATGACCAGTTGCGGCGCCGCCGAGCCCTCGAGGAGCCGGCGGCTCTCGCGCAACCGGTCCAGCATCCGGAACGCGGCGCTTATGTTCACTTCGGCGGCGCTCCTTTGCAACAACGCACCCCCCGGAACCGTGAGCCGCGTCGCACCCGGCACCGTGCGGGCCCGCACTGACTCGCCCAGCCAGGACTCCAGCCAGTCGAGCCGTGTCGGCAGGCCCTCGCCCATCATCCCGGCGGCGACCCGCGTGACCTCGGTACGTCCGCCGAGCAGGTCCTCGAACAGGCTGGTCATCTGCGCCTCGAGGTCGCTGAAGTGTGGTGCCAGCGCCAGCGCCTTGAGGGGGGCGCCGCCGGCAAGATCGAGCAGGCCGGCCGGCGGGGTGCCGCCCAGTTCCTGGCCGAGCCACGCGCCCGCGATGGCAGCCGGCGGACGCGGCACCTCGATGCGCTGGCAGCGGCTGCGCAGCGTCGCCAGCAACCCCGACGGCCGCGAAGTGACCAGCACCAGCAACGTGCGCGGCGCGGGCTCCTCGAGTGTCTTGAGCAGCGCGTTCTGCGCGTTGGCAGTCATGAGGTGCGCCGGCGTGATGATCGCGACCCGGTAGCCGCCGCGCATGCTGGTCATGCCGAGTTGTTCGCATGCCTCGCGCACCACATCGACGCCGATGGATTTCTTGTCCTCCGGGCGGCGCAGCCAGTGCAGGTCCGAGTGCGAGGCCGCGCGGCTCAGTGCACATTCCGGGCAGGCCCCACAGGGCGTGACGCCGGGGCCGCGACCGGTGCAGAACATGCCGGCCGCCAGGACCGCGGCAAAGTGCTCCTTGCCGACGCCGTCCGGCCCGTGCAGCAGCAAGCCGTGAGGCAGGCGTCCGCCCGCCAGCGCGGTCTCGAGGCGCGTACGCGCACCGTCATGCCAAGGCAACCACTCGAGCGGCAGGCTCGTGATCGGGGTGGCGTCGTCCGCTACGTCTGCCATCAGGCGGTTCCCGCCAGCAGGTGCTCGACTGCCGCACGCACGTCGGCCGACACGTCGTCGACCGGCCGCGCAGCATCGATGACCCGGAATCGCCGGGGTTCCTGCCGCGCGCGTGCCAAGTATGTGTCGCGGACGCGTTCGAAAAACGCGCGCTGCTCGGATTCGAAACGATCGGGACCATCGTCGCCGTTGCGCAGCGCTGCCCGCGCGAGGCCGGCGTCCACGGGCAGGTCGAGCAGCAGCGTCAGGTCAGGCCACAGGTCCGGGTGGGCGATGCCGGCCAAGGCGTCGATCTGTGCCACGGGCAGGCCGCGGCCGCCGCCCTGGTAGGCATAGGTCGCGTCGGTGAATCGATCGCACAGCACCCAGGCGCCGCGCGCCACGGCCGGGCGCACCAGGTTTTCGACGTGCGTGACCCGCGCCGCGAACATCAGCAACAGCTCGCAGGCCTGTGGCATGGGTTCGGCGTCGCGCTCGAGCAAAATGGCGCGCAAGCGCTCCGCGCGCGGCGTGCCGCCCGGTTCGCGCGTGACGACCACTTCGACGCCACGGCTGCGCAGCCATGCCGCGGCACGCGTGATCTGCGTGCTCTTGCCCGCGCCCTCCCCGCCTTCGAACGTGACGAACCGTCCGCGCATGTCACTTGCCCGACTGCTGCTGCCGATAGCGCACGAGGTAGCGCCGCACGGCGGCCTCGTGCGCGGCCAGCGTGCGCGTGAATTCGTGGCTGCCGTCCGGCAGGCCGGTGGCCACGAAATACAGGTCGCCGCGTTCGTCCGGATTCACGGCAGCGCGCAGCGCATCCGCGCCGGGCAGCGCGATCGGCGTCGGCGGCAACCCGGCGCGCGTGTACGTATTGTAAGGTCCGTCGCGCTCGAGGTCGGCACGCCGCAGGTTGCCGTCGAACCGGGCCCCGAGGCCGTAGATCACCGTCGGGTCGGTCTGCAGTCGCATGCCCTTGCGCAGTCGCGTCGTGAACACGCCCGCGATGCGCGGCCGTTCACTGGCCAGCGCCGTTTCCTTCTCGATGAGCGAGGCCAGCACCAGCGCCTCGTCCGGGCTGTCGAACGGCAGGTCCGCGGCCCGCGCCGCCCAGGCCGTCGCCAGTTCGTCGCGCATGCGCGCGTGGGCCTGCCTCAAGATCTCGAGGTCGGTGGTGCCCTTGCCGAACAGGTAGGTGTCCGGGAAAAAGCGGCCCTCGGGGTGCTGGCCCGGCTCGCCGAGCGCGGCCATGACCACGGCATCGTCCTGGCCGTCGAGCGTGTGCCGCAGATGCGGCTCCTGCGCGATGGCGCGCCGGGCTTCGCGGAAGGTCCAGCCCTCGACGAGGGTCACCGAATGCTGCACCACCTTGCCTGATTCGAGCAGCACGAGCAGGGTGCGCGGAGTCGTGCCGGGCTCGATCGCATACTCGCCGGCCTTGATGCGGGCGTCGGCGCCGGTCGCCCGCGCATAGGCCTGCAGCCAGCGCGGATGGGTGAGCACGCCGCGCGCTGCGAGTTCGCGCGCGGTGGTGACGAGGGGCTGCCCGCGCGGGATCTCGATCGACGCGGCGGCCCCCTCGACGGCGAGCGGTGCGTCGAGCCAGCGCTGCAACTGGCCGTACGCCACGAGCACCGCCAGCGCGGCGACGACGAGCAGCGCAAGCGCGGCGCGGCGCAAGGTCACGCGTCGGTCCGGCTGGTCCGTTCGAGCAGGACGCGCGTGAGCTCGCCAGGCGCGGCGTAACGGCGCACGCCCAGCACTTCGCCCACGGGACGCACGCCGGTGATGGCGTTGGTGAGGAACAGCTCGTCGGCCGAGGCGAGCTCGGCAGCAAACACGTCGGTGATTTCCACGTCGATCGCCAGCTCGCGCGCGGCGTCGAGTACCACACCGCGCATCACGCCCGCCACGCCGCAGTCGCGGATCGCGGGCGTGACGAGCTTGCCGTCCCGCACCAGGAACACGTTGGCCGCCGTCGCGCAGACGATGCGCCCGTCAAGCGAGGACATCAGGCCTTCGGCAATGCCCGGGTCGTCCCATTCGGCGCAGGCGAGCACCTGCTCGAGCCGGTTCAGGTGCTTGAGTCCGGCGAGCCGCGGATTGAGCCCGAGCGTCGTCTCGCACAGGCGCACGACGATGCCGTCCTCGGGGTCGTTGCGCGGCTTGGGCGCGGAGGACACGACGATCCGCGTCACCGACGGCTCCGCCGGCGGGCGGTAGCTGCGCGGGCCCGGACCACGCGTCACAATCAGCTTGACCGAGCCGGCACCGAGGCCGGCCAGCGCCCGCTCGCACTCGTTCGCGACCAGGTTCGGGTCGGGCACCGGCAAGCCGAGCCGCCGGCCCCCGTCCGCGAGCCGCTCCATGTGGCGCGCAAAGTTGCGAACGCGGCCGTTGGTCGCGGCCATCGTCTCGAACAAGCCGTCACCGTACTGCAGTCCGCGGTCGTCCACCGAGATGGCCGAGGACTCCACGCCGTTCACCAGTCGTCTTCCAATCATGCATTGCTCCCCAGCGCGCGCAGCAGGCCGCGGGCCTTGGCGCGAGTTTCCTCCAATTCGGACTCCGGGTGCGAGTCCGCGACGATGCCGGCCCCGGTGCGGAACTCCACCGTCCCGTCGCGCACCGCGAGCGTGCGGATCAGGATGTTCAGGTCGAGCGAGCCGTCGCGGCCGAGGTAGCCCATCGAGCCCGTGTACGCGTCGCGCGGCGTGCCCTCGAGCGCGCCGAGCAGTTCCATGCAGCGCACCTTCGGGCACCCTGTGATCGTGCCGCCCGGGAACACGGCGGCGATCGCCTCGCCGGGCGTCACCTCGGGACGCAGCTCGCCGCGCACGTTCGACACGATGTGATGCACCGTGGCATAGCTCTCGATGGTCATGAACTCGTCCACCTGCACCGTGCCGCCGCGGCAGATACGGCCGAGGTCGTTGCGCTCGAGATCCACGAGCATGACGTGCTCGGCCTGCTCCTTCTCATTGAGCCGCAACTCGACGCGCAGTTCTGCGTCGCGTGCCGCAGAGTCGCCGCGCGGACGCGTTCCGGCGATGGGACGCGTGCTCGCGACCTGGCCGCGGATGCGCAGCAGGCGCTCGGGCGAGGAGCTCAGCAGCGCGAAGCCGGGCAGCACCGCGCTGCCGGCGAACGGCGCCGGGTTCGCGGCCCGCAGTCGTCGGTACAGGTCGGTCGCAGTGGCGCCGTCAGTGAGCCGGGCCCGCCAGCCGCGCGACAGGTTCGCCTGGTACACGTCGCCGCGCCCGATGGCCTCGAGCACATCGGCCACGCCGTGCATGAAGCGTTCCGGTGGTTCTTCCTCGACCGGCCCGGCAACACCGCCTACGCCCGGCGACTGCCGTCCCACCGCCTCCGCCGCGGCAGCGCCGTCGGCAATGAACTGCCGCTGCAGCAGCGCCTCGAAGCCGGCCTCGGCGTGCAGCGCAACGCTGCCCGTCTCGCGATCGCGCACGATCGCGCCCCGCATGCGCCATGCAATCGCTCGCGGCAGGTGCGACGGCGGCAGGCGCAGCGTCGGCTCGATCTCGCCGGCGAGTTCATAGCCCAGGTACAGGAACCAGCCGCCGGCGAAGGGCGCGCCCTGCCCGCCAGTGGCCGGGGTGCGCTCGGCGCGCCAGCACGCGTCCAGCGCATCCAGGAACCGCGTCTGGCCCGCGGCCACTGCCGGGCCGTCGATGCGTCCATCGGCGTGCTGCAGCAGCATCGGTCCCGGCAGCGCGAGCAACAGGTCGTAGCGGCCGAGGTCGGGCCCGCCGCCGACGCTTTCGAGCAGCACGGGGTAACGGCCCGGCTCCAGCTCGTGGAGCCGCAGCAATGCGTCCGTGTCGCTGGCGTCGCGCCGCGGCGTCACTGCAGCGCGCGGAACACGAGGCTGCCGTTGGTGCCGCCGAAGCCGAACGAATTGGACAGCGCGATCCGCAGCGGCGTGCGACGGGCGCTGTTCGGCACGTAGTCGAGGTCGCAGGCGGGATCGGGGTTCTCGAGATTGATGGTCGGCGGCAGCACGCCGTCGCGAATGGCCAGGATGCAGAAGATTGCCTCCACCACGCCGGCGGCGCCGAGCAGGTGGCCGGTCATCGACTTGGTCGAGCTGACGGCCAGGCGGTGGGCGTGCTCGCCGAACGCACGCTTGATTGCCACGGTCTCGGCGCGGTCGCCGAGTTCGGTCGAGGTGGCATGGGCATTGATGTACTGCACTGCGGATGGATCGATGCCGGCGTCGCGCACCGCGTTGACCATCGCGAGGCGCGCGCCCTCCCCATCCTCCGGCGGCGCCGTGATGTGGTACGCGTCGCCGCTCATGCCGAAGCCGGCGAACTCCGCGTAGATCCTGGCGCCGCGGGCCCGCGCGTGCTCGTACTCCTCGAGCACGATGACGCCGCCGCCCTCGGCCATCACGAAGCCATCGCGGTCGCGGTCCCACGGGCGGCTGGCGCGGGCGGGCTCGTCGTTGCGCAGCGACAGGGCGCGCGCCTGGCCGAAGCTGCCGAGGCCGAGCGGCGTGAACGCCGATTCGGCACCGCCGGCCAGCATCACGTCAGCGTCGCCATACTGGATCGTGCGCGCTGCGATGCCGATCGAGTGCGTCGAGGTGGTGCAGGCCGTGACCAGCGCGAGGTTGGGGCCGCGGAGACGGAAATGGATCGAGAGCTGGCCGGACGTCGCGTTGATGATGCTGCCGGGAATGAAGAACGGCGAGATCTTGCGCGGCGACTTCGATTCGAGCCACTTTGCGGTGGTCTCCTCGATGGTGCTCAGGCCGCCGATGCCGGCGCCCATCGCCACCCCGATCCGCGGCGAGTTCTCCTCGGTGACCGCCAGCCCGGCGTCCTGGAACGCCTGCACGCCCGCCGCGAAACCGAACGGCACGAACGGGTCGAACTTGCGCACGTCCTTGGGCGACATGTAGTCCTCGGCATTGAAGCCGACGACCTCGCCGCCGATGTGCACCGGGAAGTTGGTGGTGTCGAGCCTGGTGAGGGTGGCGATGCCGCTGCGGCCGTTGCAGATGCCGTCCCACGCGGCTGAAACCGTGCTTCCCAGCGGCGATACGATGCCAAGTCCGGTGACGACGACTCTGCGCTTCGTCAAGCTGCGTCCCCCAGGCTTTCTGTAGTTCGCTGCAACTGCCGTCCGTGGCAGTGCAGGGGCCGGCCGGTCAGGCCTGGCTGCGGCGCTCGTTGATGTAGTCGATCGCCTGCTGGACCGTGGTGATCTTCTCGGCGTCCTCGTCCGGGATCTCCGTCTCGAACTCCTCTTCCAGCGCCATGACCAGCTCGACCGTGTCGAGTGAATCGGCGCCGAGGTCGTCGACGAAGGACGAATCGTTGGTCACTTCTTCTTCCTTGACCCCCAGCTGCTCGGCAACGATCGCCTTCACGCGCTGTTCGATACTGCTCATTGTCTTTGGAGTCCTCTGTGGAAAACGGGCCTGCCGACCCACCCCCAAGGGGGTCCGGCATGGGGCGCGTATTCTAAGTTAAGGGGCGGGACCGGTCCAATGAACACTAAACCCGTTCTAAATCATGTACATGCCACCATTGACATGGAGCGTCTCGCCGGTGATGTAGCCCGCCTGCGGCGACGCCAGGAAGGCCACGGCGTGGGCGATGTCCTCCGCTGAGCCGAGCCGTCCGAGCGGCACCTGGCCGAGCAACGCCGTGCGGGCCGCCTCACCCAGCGCGTCGGTCATGTCGGTGACGACGAAGCCCGGGGCCACCACGTTGACGGTGATGCCGCGCGAGCCGACCTCGCGCGCGAGACTCTTGCTGAAGCCGATCATGCCGGCCTTGGCCGCCGCGTAATTCGCCTGGCCGGCGTTACCCATGACACCCACCACCGAGGCGATGTTGACGATGCGGCCGCGGCGCGCCTTCATCATGCCGCGCAGCACCGCCTTGCAGGTGCGGTAGACGGCCGACAGGTCGGTATCGATCACCACCTGCCAGTCCTCGGCACTCATGCGCACCAGCAGGCCGTCGCGGGTCACGCCGGCATTGTTCACCAGGATCGAGGGCGTGCCGTCCTGTGCCTCCACGTCCTTGAGGCAGGCGTCCACCGCCGCCGCGTCCCCCACGTCCAGCACCACGCCGCGCCCCTGCACCCCCGCGGCCGCGAAGGCGTCGCCGATCGCCTGCGCGCCCGCGGCACTGGTCGCAGTGCCGACCACGCGTGCGCCGCGACGCCCCAGCTCGAGCGCGATGGCACGGCCGATGCCGCGCGACGCGCCGGTCACGAAAGCCAGATCATTCCCCAGTTCGGTCATGCGCTACTCCCGGCACGCGGCCAGCGCCGCCTGCAGTCCGTCCGGATCCTCGATTGCCAGCATCGCGAGGTCGGGCCGCCGCTCGATGCGCCGGTTGAGCGCAGTCAGCACCTTGCCCGGGCCGCACTCGACGATGGTGGTCACCCCGCTCGCCAGCATGGCGCGCACGGTCTCCGACCACCGCACCGGCTTGTACAGTTGCTGCTCGAGCGCGCGACGGATGCCGTCCGGGCTCGAGTGGGTCTGCACGTCCACGGTGTAGACGGCCGGCACCTCCGGCATGCGCACCACGACGCCCGCGAGCCGCTGCGCCAGGTGTTGCGCGGCCCCGAGCATCAGGCGGCTGTGCGAGGGCACGCTCACCGGCAGCGGTATCGCACGCTTGGCGCCGCGCGACTTGGCGGCCTCGATCGCGCGCGCCACCGCCGCCGCGTTGCCGGCGATGACCACCTGGCCCGGCGCATTGAAATTGACCGCCTCGACCACTTCGCCGTGCTCGGCGTCGCGGCAGGCCTCGATCACGTCGGCGTCGTCGAGGCCGAGCACCGCCGCCATTGCGCCCTGCCCGATCGGCACGGCCTGCTGCATGACCTGGCCACGGAAACGCACCAGGTCCACGGCTGTCGCAAAGTCGAGCGCGCCGGAGCAGACGAGCGCCGTGTACTCGCCGAGGCTGTGCCCGGCCATCGCCACCGGCCGCGCCCCGCCGTGCGCCTGCCAGGCGCGCCAGGTCGCGACACCGGCCGCCAGCATCGCCGGCTGGGTGCGCTCGGTCGTGGCGAGTTCAGCCTCCGGGCCCTGCTGGCACAGCCGCCACAGGTCGTAGCCGAGCACGGCGGAGGCCTCGGCGAACGTCTGCTGCACGACCGGCTCAGACGCCGCTAGCGTCGCCAGCATGCCGACCGACTGCGAGCCCTGGCCCGGGAACACGAATGCCAGTGACATGTCCAATTCTCGTGTGACGCCGGCCGCGGCCGGCCGCGCGATTATAGCGATGCCGGCCTTAGCGACCGGCACACGAACCACAGGGCGGCCAGCGCGCCGCCCACTGCCCCGTAGGTGTGCGCCTCGTGGATGACCGGCAGCGACAACGATTCGGCCGTGAACGGCAGCGCCCCGGCCCAGTGCTCCCAGCCGAGCTTGGCGACGAACAGCACCGTCACCAACCACGCGAACGGGTCGCGGGTGCCGCGCAGCCAGGCCGCGAGGCCTGCCGCCATCAGGCCGTGCAGCACGCCGGAGAATCCCACGTACCAATCGAGCTGCGGCTCGAGCAGCAGGAAGCCCGCGCCGATCGCGGCCACCGAGGCCAGGGCAATCACGAGCCATTGGCGCGGCGCGTAGTCGTGCGCGAACAGTACGGCGACGATGCCGACGCCGAGCAGGTTCCAGCCGAGGTGTGCCGCATCGGCATGTACCAGGTGCGCCGTGACCAGCCGCCAGGCTTCACCCTCGAACACCGCGGCTCGATCGTAGCGCAATACGTGGATTGCACCGGGCCCGGCCAGGAACACGCCGAGCAGCACGACGACCAATGCCGCCGGGGCGGCAAGGTCACCGGCACGCGCGCGCAGCAGTCGTTCCAATCCCATCACGGCGCGGGGCCCGGACTTCGATTTGCTATGATTCCGGCACTGTACAGCCTGGACCAGACACACGCGATGAACTTCTCCGAGCACCTTCCGCGCCGCACGGGTCGCGAGCGCGGCTTCACCCTCATCGAGATCATGGTCGTCGTGGTGATCCTCGGCATCCTTGCCGCGCTGGTGGCTCCCAACGTGATCCGCCGCATCGACGACGCGCGCATCACCAAGGCCAAGCAGGACATCCGCGCCTACGAGACGGCGCTCAACCTGTACCGCATGGACAACTTCCGCTACCCGACCACAGAGCAGGGCCTGCAGTCGCTGGTCACGCGGCCGACCGACCCCAACATCCGCAACTGGAAGGAAGGCGGCTACGTCGACGGCCTGAAGAAGGACCCGTGGGGCAACGACTACCTGTACATCGCCCCGGGCACGCGCGGCGAGTACGACCTCTACACGCTCGGCGCGGACGGCCAGCCGGGCGGCGAAGGCCCCGATGCCGACGTCGGTAACTGGAACATCGAGTAGTCCCCGGCGCGGCCGGGCCGCGGCCGCTCGCGCCTCGGGCTTCACGCTGCTCGAGGTGCTGGTCGTCGTCGTCATCATCGGCATCATCACCAGCATGGCGATGATCTCCACGCGTGTGCTCGGCGGCGACCACGAGATGGACCAGGAAACCAAGCGGTTCGTAGCGGTGCTCTCCCAGGCACGCGAGGACGCGATGCTCGAGGGCCGTGACGTCGGCCTGCGGGTCGACGCCCGCGGCTACGATTTCCTGCGCTACGACGGCCGCCGCGAGCAGTGGCAACTCGAGACCGAGGACGCGATGCTGCGCGCCCGCAGCCTGCCCGAGGGTCTCGAGGCCGGCCTGTGGCTCGAGTCGCGGCAGGTCAAGTTGCCCGCGCGGGTCGCGCCGACCGAGCGCACGCCGCCGCAGCCTCAGGTGGTGCTGATGGCGTCGGGGGACATGGTGCCGTTCGAACTGCGCCTCGAGCGGGCCGGCACGAGCGAGCTGCGCGCGGTCGTCGGCAGCATCGAAGGCAAGTTCGAAGTCCTCAAGAACGATGCTGTCTCCAGGCGCTGATCGCCGCATGCGCGCCGGCGCCCGGGGCTTCACGCTCATCGAGGTGCTGGCCGCGCTGGTCATCGTCGCGCTCGGCATGCTCGGCGTGATCCAGGCCGTGACCCAGACCGTTCGCAACGGCACTTACCTGCGCGAGAAGACGCTGGCCCATTGGATCGCGATGAACGTGATCACCGAGCGGCGCCTGATGAATTCGCCGCCGCCGGTCGGCGAAACCTCCGAGGACATCGAGTTTGCGAACCAGCGCTGGCGCTGGACGCTGAAGGTCACGCAGACGCAGGTGGCCAGCCTGCGCCGCATGGATGTCTCCGTACGGCCAGCCGAGAAGCCCGAAGGTACCGCACTCACCACGGTGAGCGGTTTCTACGGCACGGCGATCGGCGCCGCCGGCGGCAGCGTGCTGCCGTGGGCGAACGGCGAGGTGGGCGGCACCCCCGGCGAAGGCGACGGCACCGAGGACGGCACGGCGGACGAAGAAGGCGGCGAGAGTCCCCGCAAGATCCGTGACGACTCGAAGCCTGTCGCGCCAGACCGCAGCACCAACCCGCGGAACCCGCGCGAGCCGCGCCAACCGCCCCCAGGCGTGGATCCCGAGGAATACGAATGACCCGCCGCCGCACCGGGCAGCGCGGCTTCACGCTGATGGAGCTGCTGGTGGCGATCGCGATTTTCGCCATCATGGGCGCGCTTGCCATGTCCGGGTACACCAAGCTGCAGCGCCAGAGCGAGTACGCCGAGCAGCGACTGGAGCGCATGCGCGAGGTGCAGCGAGCGGTGCAGACCATCGCCCAGGACCTCGGGCAGCTCGAGCCGCGGCCGATCCGCGAGCCGCTCGGCGAAACCCGGCTGCCGGCGCTGCTCGCCGGCGACTCGCTGGAGCACGGCATCGAATTCACCCGCGCGGGCTGGAGCAACACGGCCGGACTGCCGCGGCCGACACTGCAGCGCGTGGGCTACCGGCTCGACCAGGACGGGCTGTGGCGCGACTTCTGGCCGGTGCTCGACCGCACGCTGGCGCAGCAACCGCGCGAGCAGAAACTGCTCGGCGCCGTTCGCAGCGTGCGCTACCGCTTCATGGACGAGAACCGCGAGTGGGTCGAGCGCTGGCCCACGGCGGGCGGCGCGCCGGATGCGGACGGCCGCGCGCTGCCCGCCGCCGTGGAGGTGATCCTCGAACTCGAGGACTGGGGCGAGATCCGCCGCGTGATCGAGGTGGCGGGATGACGCTGCGCACGTCCCGGCGACAGCGTGGCGTGGCGCTGATCACAGCGGTGCTCATGGTCGCGCTCGCCACCATGCTGGCGGTGGACGTGGGCTTCCGTGGCTTCCTCGACCAGCGCCGCGCCGGCACGCTGTTCGCGCTCGACCAGGGTTTCCAGGTGGCGCTCGGCGCCGAGGCCTGGGCCGCCGATTTCCTGAAGAAGGACCTGCAGGACTCGCAGACTGATCATCTCGGCGAAGTGTGGGCCCGCCCGCTGCCGCCGCTGCCGATCGACGGCGGCACGGTCGAGGGGCGGCTCGAGGACATGCAGGGCCGCTTCAATCTCAACAACCTCGTCAACACGGATGGAACCACGAACGAGGAGGCGGTGAAGCAGCTCGAGCGCATCCTCGCCATGCTGGAGATCGAGCCGGCGTGGGCCGTCGCCATCGCCGACTGGATCGACCAGGACACCCAGCCCGGCTTTCCCGACGGCGCCGAGGACAGCGTCTATACCGGCCTCGACCCGCCGCACCTCACCGCCAACATGCCGGTGACTCGTGTGAGCGAGTTGCTGGTGCTGCCCCAGTTCGGCGCGGAACGTTTCCTCAAGCTGAAGCCATTCGTGACCGCGCTGCCTGTCGGCACGCGGGTCAACGTCTGCACCGCGTCGGGCGTCGTGCTCGACTCGTTCAGCGAGGACAGTCGCGAGTTCAGCCTCAACCCTGACGACCTCGCCAATCGCCGTCGGGACGGCTGCTTCCCGACGCTCGAAGACCTGCGCGGCACGCTCGGCGATGCGGCCTTCACCAAGGTCAGGAACTCGGTCGCAGAATCGAGCAACTACTTCCGCGCCACCGTGTGGGTCACTATTGGCACCACCGAGTTCACCCTGTACAGTCTGCTCGCTCGCGGCGGCGCCGGGACGGTGCGCCCTGCCCTGCGCAGCTTCGGCAGCGACTAGCCCTTCGAGGTCCGATGTCTGAGACGCTGGTGATTCGGCTCCGTGCCGCCGAGGAGGCGCCGGCGTCCTGGCTCATCGTGGATGCCAACGGCGCCCGCTCCGGCCCGGTGCACAGCGGTCCCGTGGCGGATGCGCTTGGCCTGGCGCAGGAGCGTCGCGTGGTGCTGCTGCTGCCGGGCAGCGAGGTCACGCTGGCCGAGCCCGAACTGCCCATGCGTGGCGGTGCGCGGTTCGCGCAGGCCGTGCCGTTCGCGCTCGAGGAGCAGCTGGCCTCCGACGTCGAGCTGCTGCACTTCGCCGTGGGCACTCGCGCGGTGGGGGCTGCGGGCACCCCGGTCGCCGTAGTGTCGCGCGCGACGCTCGAGCGCTGGCTCGCCCAGGTTGACGCCGCGGGCATCGAGCTCGCCGCCGCCTATGCCGATTCACTGGCCGTGCCCGCCGCGGGCGCTGGCCTCACGCTGCTGCTCGACGATGGCGCGCTGTACGTGCGCCGCGCGGACAGCCTGCCGTACGTGCTGGATGCCGAGCCGCTCGACGGTGCGCTCGAACTGGTGCTCGGCGCCGGCGTCGGCGAAGCCGAGACCGGCGAGCACGTCACTTTCTACAGCGGCACCGCGGAATACGAACGCCAGCGCGGCATCATCGAAGGATTGCGGTCGCGTACCGCGACCCTGCAGGTCAAGCTGCTGCCCGACGGGCCGCTGCCGCTGCTCGCCGCGCAAGCCGTGACCGGCGCGGGCGTCAACCTGCTGCAGGGCACGTATGCCCCGCGCTCCTCGCTCGGCAACCGGCTGCGGCAATGGCGGCTGCCGGCGGCGCTCGCCGCTGCGCTGGCGCTGCTGTTCATCGGCAGCCAGGCCGCCACCTGGTGGCAGCAGAGCCGCAAGGAACGCGCGCTCGATGCGGAGATTGCCCAGGTCTTCGCGCAAGCCCTGCCCGGCCAGCCGGTGGTGGACGTGCGGGCGCAGTTGCAGGGCGCGCTCGGTTCCGCTGGCGGCGCCGGCAACGGCCTGCTCGCCGCGATGTCCGCCCTCGCGCAGGCGATGGCGCAGGCGCCGGCGGCGCGCATCGAGGCCGTCAGCTTCCGTGGCAATGCGCTCGAGCTACGCCTCACCGCACCCACCATCGAG
>Ga0209391_10000992_pt1 | contig 14421 bp, 13 predicted proteins | sample PPLLak3March2015_FD_187246 | JGI IMG/M metagenome (GOLD analysis project Ga0209391, IMG submission 187246) | Freshwater sediment microbial communities from Prairie Pothole Lake near Jamestown, North Dakota, USA - PPLs Lake P7 Core (1) Depth... | ecosystem: Environmental > Aquatic > Freshwater >... | reverse complement strand
GATGCGCGACGGCATCGCCTTCCCGGTGAGCTGGTTCCAGATCGTCTTCAACCCGAGCTTCCCCTACCGCTTCGTGCACATGCTGGTGGCGGCCTACCTCACCACCTCGCTGGTCGTGCTGGCGGTCGGCGCGCGCTACCTGGTGGCGGGCCGCTTCATCGAGGAAGGCAAGACCATGGCGCGCATGGGCGTCGGCATGCTCGCCGTGCTCGCGCCGCTGCAACTCGTGATCGGCGACTTCCACGGCCTCAACACCGCGAAGCACCAGCCCGCCAAGGTGGCCGCGATGGAGGCGCACTGGGACGGCAGCAAGCCCGCTGACCTCGTGCTATTCGCCTGGCCGGACGCCAAGGCCGAACTCAACCGCCTCGAGGTATCGATCCCGAAGGGAGCGAGCCTGATCATCACGCACGACCCGAACGGGCTGTTCCCTGGGCTCAAGGACTTCGCGCCCGAGGACCGGCCGCCGGTGTGGCCGGTGTTCTTCTCGTTCCGCATCATGGTGGCGATCGGCCTCGCAATGATCGCCATCGGGCTCGTCGGCGCCTGGCTGTGGTGGCGCGGCCGGCTGTTCGATGCGCGCTGGTTCCTCAGGCCCGTCGGCTACACGTGGTCGCTCGGGTTCATCGCCATCCTCGCCGGCTGGATGGTCACCGAGATCGGCCGCCAGCCCTGGGTGGTACACGGCGTGCTGCGTACCGCCGAGGCGACCTCGCCGGTGCTCACCTCGACCGTCGCGATCTCGCTCGCGCTGTTCGTGTTCGTGTACTGCGTGGTGTTCGGGGTGGGCGTGCTCTACATCCGCCGGCTGCTGCAGAAGGGGCCGACGCCGACGGCGCACGGTCCCGACCAGTCGCTGCCGAACCGGCCGCTCTCGGCCGCGCAGCGGGCGACGCGCGAGGCGCTGGCGGCGGGAGGTGCGTCGTGACGGGCCTCGAATACACGATGCCAGTGATCTGGGCGCTGCTCATCGGCACGTCGGTCGCGCTCTACATCGTGCTCGACGGCTTCGACCTCGGGCTCGGGATCCTCTTCCCCTACTTTCGCAGCGAGTCGGAACGCGACCAGATGATGAACTCGGTCGCGCCGTTCTGGGACGGCAACGAGACCTGGCTGGTGCTGGGCGGTGGCGGGCTGTGGGTGGCGTTCCCGCAGGCGTACGCGGTGATCATGCCGGCGCTCTACCTGCCGGTGATCCTCATGCTGCTGGCGCTGATCTTCCGCGGCGTGGCCTTCGAGTTCCGCTGGATCGCCAAGCCGCGCCATCGCAAGTGGGACATCGCCTTTGCGGCGGGCTCGACGGTGGCCGCGCTGAGCCAGGGGATCATTCTCGGCGCGCTGATCCAGGGCATCACGGTCGTGGACGGCCAGTTCGCTGGCGGAGCCTTCGACTGGCTCACGCCGTTCGCGCTGATGTGCGGGCTCGGCGTCGTCGCCGGCTACGCGCTGCTCGGCTCGACCTGGCTGATGATGAAGACCGAGGGACCGGTCGAGGTGCGTGCGCGCCGCACGGCGCCGAAACTGCTCGCGCTGCTGATGCTGTTCGTCGGAGTGGTGAGCCTGTGGACGCCGCTCATGATCGAGCGCATCGCCGAGCGCTGGTTCAGCCTGCCGAACCTCTACTACCTCGCGCCGGTGCCGCTCGTCACGCTGCTGCTCGCGTGGACCTGCTGGCGCAGCACGCTCGCCGGCCGCACCGTCGTGCCGTTCCTCTCGGCGGTCGGCATCTTCATGCTCGCCTACGCGGGACTCGTAATCTCGAACGCGCCCTGGCTCGTGCCGCCCGTGCTCACGATCTGGGACACCGCCGCCTACGTGGGCTCGCAGGTGTTCATGCTGATCGGCACGACGCTGCTGCTGCCGATGGTGCTCGGCTACACGGTGTTCGTGTTCTGGGTGTTCCGCGGCAAATTAAAGCCCGGCGAGGGCTATCACTGACGCGGTACCCCAGCCAGGCCGGACGACTACTGGACGGAGTGCAACCCGATCATGTTGCCCTCGGTGTCCTGAGCGAGGGCGACGAAGCCGTACTGGCCGATCGAGAACTTCTCCCGCACCAGCGTGCCGCCGGCGGCCGCAACCCGACCGGCCTCGACGGCGCAGTCTGCGCAGTTGAAGTACACCAGCGTGCTGTTGCCGCCGGAGGGCACGCCCTCCGCCTTGACCAGCGACCCCGATGCACCCCCGGCGTCCATCGCCATCGGGAACGCCCACATTTCCAGCGCATCGACCTCGAGCCGATCGAGCGTGTGGCCGAGTACGGTCTCGTAGAACCGCTTCGCCCGGGCCATGTCCTGCACGTAGATCTCGAACCAGCCGACCGGATTGCGAGTCGTCATGGTGTCTCCCCCTGGGCGCGGCGGGCGGCAGGATGCCGCCCCGTCCCGCGCGTTCTTTGTCGGACGATCGGACGTGGAACTTACGCCAACCGACTCGGCCGGTCCACCGTCGGAGCGGCCGCGCCGCCGGCTCTTGCAGCGCAACGCGCGACTTCCTAGAGTGTCGGGCTTCCCAACTGCCCCCATCAATCCAAGGAGTTCTCATGAGCGTGACCGGAACATGGAATCTGACCCTCAACTCGCCCCTCGGCGACCAGGCGGCCACGTTGCAGATCCAGGAAGCGGGCGGCGCCTACTCGGGCACGCTGCAGGGCAAGGCAGAGCCCACCGCGGTCGAGGAACTCAAGGTGGACGGCGGCAACGTCGGCTTCTCTGCCGACGCCGACACGCCGGTCGGCCGGCTGAAGCTGGCCTTCTCGGGCACGGTCAGCGGCGACGGCCTATCGGGGACCTACAGCACGCCGTTCGGCGCGTTCAATTTCTCGGGGACCCGCGCCTGACTGTTCGGCACGGCTAGAGCGCGCCGCCGCCGCATCGTCAGGCGGCGGCGTTCCTTTCGAGGCGGGCCCGAAGGAATTCGGGCGCGAGGTCGAAACTACCCGCCGCCGATCGACCTGACGAACGCATCGAGATCAGCCGTCCACAAGGCCGGATCATTGACGATGATATGGCCGTTGAGCGTCGGCGCCCGGGTATAGATGCGAAAACTGCCGCGACCGCCCGCGGCGATGAAGGCGTCGAAGTTCCCGCGGCTGTGGGCCAGGCTGTAGAAGGTGTCGTTGTCGCCATACAGCCAGATCGTCGGCCCGGCGAAGGCCCCGCCCCGCACGAAGGTTTGCCGGTTCACGGCGAGCGCGTCCTGGCAGCCCTCGCCGAGCCAGCCGCCGACAAAGTTCACCGCGCCGTCGAACAGGTCGGGACGCTGCGCCGCGTGCACGACCGCGAGGATGCCGCCGCGCGAGGTGCCGGCACTCAGCATGCGCGTGCCGTCGACGTCGCTGCGGCTCGCGAGATAGGTGGCGGCCGCATCGACATCGAGCAGCGCCCGCTCGAAGCCCGCGAGCGCTGGTGCCGCCACGCACGAGTAGCGCGAGCGGTCGGGCGTGAAGCCCTCGTCGTACAGGCCACCTGAATCACCCCGCCCGCGCCGCTGCGGGAACGCGACCAGCCAGCCGCGGTCGGCGAAGAACTTCGCGACCGCTTCACTGGTGTAGGTGAGACGGAACTGCGACGGGTCGTCGCCGTTGCCGGTGGAGCCGTGGTTGAACATCACGACCGGAAACGGACCCGGGCCAGGCGGTCGATAGACGACCACTTCGAGCGTCACCGCCTGGCCGGACTCGACGAACGGGGTCGGCGCCCGCACCGTGCTGCGAACCGCGAAAGCCTGGCAGACGGCGCCGTCCCAGGCGCTCGCCGACACGCAGCTACCGGAAAGTGACTTCGAGTCGAGCTGGGTCGAGCCGTCGAAGAGCGTCACCGTTTGGGCGGAGGCGCCGATGGCCGTGGTCGTGCTGCCGGAGGCCGCCGTGGACAGCGTCGCGCTGCCGAGCAGCACGCGCGGCGAGACCGTATTGCTCGAGGTCCACGTGACCGTACCTTGGCAGGAGGCCGCCCCTTCCGGGATCACGCAGCTGCTGACAGTGACGACCCCCGTGGGCCCGGGGGGCGCCGGGTTGGATCCGCCGCCGCCGCCCCCACCCCCACAGCCGGTAACGAGCAGGGCTGCCCCAATGACGCACCACCGGGAGTGCGGCCCGGCGAACTGCTTGGACTGCATCTGGAATCCTCCCCCTCGCCGCGTTTTATACGCGAACCCTTCCAACGACGGGTAACCTGCCCGCCGGTCATGTCCCCCTTCCTGCTGTCCCAGATCCTCGCCGCGCTCGCCTTCGCCGCGGGCCTCGCGGCGTTCCAGTTCCGCGCGCGGCCGTCGATCCTGCGCAGCTGGAGCCTGTGCGCCGCCCTGAACGGCGCGCACTTCCTGCTGCTCGGCGTGCCGGGCGCGGCCACGCTCGCCGCCATGATCTCGGTGCGGTTCCTGATCGCGTCGTTCACGAGCGACCGCCGCATCATGGCGTTCTTCATGATCCTCGCAGTGGCAGGCTTCCTCGCCACGTTCACGCGGCCGGTCGGTTTCCTCGCGCTCGCCTCGACCCTGCTCGGCACCTGGGCTTCGTTCCAGCCGAACGACCGCACGGTGCGAGCGACTCTCGCCGTCTGCGCTTCGCTGTGGGTAGTGCACAACGCGATCATCGGCAGCCCGGTGGCCACAGTGATGGAACTCTCCTTCCTCGCCAGCAACGCGATCGGCTGGCGGCGCTTCCACGGCCGCGCGAAGATGGCTGCGGCTCCACTCCGGACGGTCCGGACCGACGATGAACCCGAACAACACGACGGGGATTGAACGCTTCGTGCGCGGCACACTGGGCTGCCAGTGTCCGGACGAAGTGTTCCGTCACGTGGAGGTCGGCCCCCTGCCCCTGCCCAACGGCGCAGTAACGGGCCGCCGGCTCGTGGTTGGAGACCGGCTGCTGATCCACCTGGTCGAGGCACCGGCGCGGCCGGACGAGCCGGACTGGCTCGAGCGCCTCGCCACGGCGGGTCGCGACGAGCGCGATGGCCGTGGCTACAACCGCTTCCGGCTGGTCGTCGCAACGCCCACGGCTGCGGGCGACCCCTCCGCGCTCGAGGGACGGTTCACCCGCGCACTGGGCGCCGACGAGCGCGCGCACCTGCACGTTCTGGCGGCGGACCTCCTGCCCATCGTGTAAATTCCGCGCGCATGAACACCCTCACCCGCCGTGATTTCGTCATGGGCTCCACCGCGCTCGGTCTCGTGATGGCCGCGCGTCCGGGCTTCGCCGCCGACAGCGGCCGCGCGCCGCTCTACGCCGAGGTCGAGCGGCGCCACGACGAGTCGGTGCAGCGCCTGCAGGACTGGATCCGCAACCCCACGATCGCCGCCGAGGGACGCAACCTCGAGGAAGGCTGCGCGCACATGATGCGGCTGCTCGGCGATGCAGGGTTCCAGCGCGTCGAGCGCATGCCCACGGACGGCGTGCCGGGCGTGTTCGCCACGCTCGACGCCGGCGCGAAGCGCTCGCTCGGCGTGTACTTCATGTACGACGTGAAGCAGGCGAACCCCGACGAGTGGTCCTCGCCCCCGTGGGAGGCGCGCTTCGTCGACATGCCGGAGCTCGGCAGCGCGATCATGGGTCGCGGCGCCACCAACCAGAAGGGCCCGCAGTCGGCGTTCCTCGCGGCGCTGCACGCCTTCAAGGCCACGGGCCGCAAGCTGCCGGTGAACCTCGTGCTGGTGGCCGAGGGCGAGGAGGAAATCGGCTCGCCGCACTTCCACCAGGTAGTGCGCTCGCCCGAGGTCGCCGCACTGCTCGCGAAGACCGACGGCGTGTTCATGCCGTTCCCATCGCAGGGCCTCGACGGCAACATCACCATCAACCTCGGCGCCAAGGGCATCGTGGAACTCGAACTCGTGTCGAGCGGCGAGCGCTGGGGGCGCGGCCCGGGCAAGGACGTGCACTCGAGCCTGCGCGCGATGCTTGACAGCCCGTCGTTCCACCTCGTTCAGGCGCTGAACTCGCTCGTGACGCCCGAGGGCACGCCGGCGATCGACGGCCTGATGGATCGCGTGAAGCCCTTGTCCGCGGCCGACCGCGCGCTGCTCGACATCGCCGCCCGCCGGCTGGACGAGGCCTCGTACAAGCGCGCGTACTCGATCCAGCGCTTCGCGCAGGATGCAGACTTTCGCCAGGCGCTCGAGAACCTGGTGTCGAGGCCGACCGTCAACATCGAGGGACTGGTGGGCGGCTACACGGGCCCGGGCGGCATGACCGTGCTGCCGACGCGCGCGACCGCCAAGCTCGACCTGCGGCTCGTGCCCGACATGACCTTTGACGACACCATCGCCAAGCTGAAGGCGCATCTCGAGAAGCGCGGCTTCGGCGACATCGAGGTGAAGGTGGGCGGCGGCTACGACCCCACGACCACGCAGGCCGACTCGCGGCTGATCCAGTCGCAGATCGCGGTGTATCGCGCGGCGGGCATCGAGCCCATCCTGTGGCCGCGGCTCGCGGGCTCCTGGCCCGGCTTCCTCTTCACCGGTGCGCCGCTCAACCTGCCGGCCGGCCACTTCGGTCTCGGGCACGGCGCGCGCGCCCACGCACCGGACGAGTACTACCTCATTGAGTCGCGCAATCCGAAGCTCTCGGGCTACGACGTGGCGGTGAAGTCGTACGTGGATTACCTTTTCGCGCTGGCGTGAGCCGGCCCTCGCCTCGACGCTTTCCCGGTGCGCGCAATGACCGGGCGGCGGGGAAATTTCCCCTTGGAGCATCTTCATGAAACGAATCGATTGTGGCGCCGTACTGCTGCTGCTCGCGATCCTCGCCGCCGCGCCGACGCTCGCTGAGCCGGTGGCCCCCGCCTCGCCCGGCGCGCTCGCCTATCCGCCGACCCGCGCGGGGGACGTGGTGGACGACTATTTCGGCCGCAAGATCGCCGATCCCTACCGCTGGCTCGAGGACCTCGAGTCCGCGGACACGGCCGCGTGGGTCGCGGCGCAGAACAAGATCACCTTTGCCTACCTCGAGTCGCTGCCGCAGCGCGAGGCGATCCGCAAGCGGCTGACCGAGTTGTGGGATTACCAGCGCACCGGCGTACCCCTGCGCGAGGCTGGGCAGCTGTGGTTTCGGCAGAACAGCGGACTGCAGCGCCAGGAGCCGCTGTACCGGCAGGCCGACTTGAAGGGCCAGCCGACGATCGTGATCGATCCGAACGCGCTCTCGCCGGACGGCTCGGTACAAATGGCCGAGTGGGCGCCCTCGCCGGACGGCCGCTACCTGGCTTACACACTCGCAAAGGGCGGCTCCGACGTAAAGGACGTGAAGGTGCGCGATCTCACGACCGGCGACGATCTGCCCGTCGTGGTGCGCAACATCAAATTCAGCGGGCTCAGCTGGACCAAGGACAGCAAAGGATTCCTGTACTCGCGATTCAAGGGCACGGAGGCTGGCGCCGACTTCTCTCGTGCCGCCGAGTTCCACCAGGTCTGGTACCACGCGATCGACGGGCGCACCCCGGACCGCCTCGTCTTCGACCGGCCGCAGCACCCGCGCGATGGAGTCGGGGCCGGCCTGAGCGACGACGGACGCTGGTTGTTCCTAAGTGCGGGCAGCGGCACGACCTACAACCGTCTCTGGATTGCCGACCTGGGCTCGGCCCAGACACCGAACCTCGCGGCCAGGGCGATCCTGATGGCACCCGAGGAGGACGCCGTCCACACCCCGCTGGGCGTGGTGGGCGACGAGGTCTATCTCTACACGACGTACCAGGCGCCGAACGGTCGCATCGTCGCCGCGAAGGCCGGCGAAGGAGACCGTGCGAAGTGGCGCACGGTGGTGCCGGAGGGCAAGGAGGCCATCTCGGGAGGCGACGTGGTCCTGGTCGGTGACCGCCTCGCGATCGTCTACCTCGTGGACGTGCAGAGCCGGGTGCGCCTGTTCGGGCTCGACGGCAAGCCGCAGGGCGAGATCGCCCTGCCGGAACCCGGCTCGGTGACTGCGATCAACGGCCGCAACGACGGGGACGAGATCTTCCTGCACTTCACGTCCTTCCTGCGGCCGGCCACGGTGTTCCGCTACGGGCTGGCGACCTCGGCGATGGAACCCTTCCATCCGCCTCAGTCGACGTTCGAGGCATCGAAGTACGAGACCCGAGCGCTGTTCTATCAGTCGAAGGACGGCACGCGCGTGCCGATCTTCGTGACGCTGCGCAAGGGCACGAAGCTCGACGGCCGCAATCCGACGGTGCTGTATGGGTACGGCGGCTTCAACGTCTCGATCGTGCCGAGCTTCTCGCCGGCGGTGGCGGGCTGGCTCGAGATGGGCGGCGTCTACGCGGTGGCGAACCTGCGCGGCGGCGGCGAGTACGGCGAGGCGTGGCACCGCGCGGGCACCCAGGAGCGCAAGCAGAACGTGTTCGACGACTTCATCGCCGCCGCCGAGTTCCTGGTCCGCGAGAAGTACACGACCCAGTCCCGGCTCGCGATCCGCGGCGGTTCCAACGGCGGCCTGCTGGTCGCCGCCTCGATGATCCAGCGGCCCGACCTGTTTGCGGTCGCACTGCCCGCAGTCGGCGTGCTCGACATGATGCGCTACCAGAAGTTCTCGGGGGGAGGGTTCTGGACGGACGACTACGGCTCATCCGACGACCGGCAGGCCGTCGACTACCTGATGGCCTACTCGCCGCTGCACAACCTGAAAGCCGGCACCTGCTTCCCGGCGACGCTCATCACCACGGCCGATCGCGACGATCGCGTGGTGCCGAGTCACTCGTTCAAGTTCGCCGCGGCCCTGCAGAAGGCGCAGGGCTGCCCGCGCCCGACGCTCATCCGCGTCGAGGTCGCAGGCAGCCACGGCTACCGGCCGACCGACCGGGTGATCGCGGAGTTCGCTGACATCTGGGCGTTCACGCTGGCGAACATGGTGCCGGCGGACTAGGCGCCGGCGGTACGAGGCCGGCGGGCAGCAGCACCTGCTGTGTACCCGCCGTCGTACGGGCGGGGCTCGACCGCTTGCGTTCAGCGCCGCAGCCGCGCCCGCGTGCGCTTCATGTGCGTGACGTGCGTGCCGTCGCGGGCCACCTCGGAGGCGCCCTCCTCGGCCCGAAGCTGCACGTAGCTGCCGTCGGACTGCATCTGCCAGGCGTTGCGGCGGTCCTCGAGCTGCACCACGAGGTCCTCCCACAGCCGCTCGCGCAGGTGGCGCGAGCGCACGGGCGTGACGGCCTCGACGCGCCGCGACAGGTTGCGGTCCATCCAGTCCGCCGAGCCGATGTAGAACTCGCCGTCGAGCGGATCGGCCTCGCCGTTCGCGAAGTGGAACAGCCGGCCGTGCTCCAGGAACCGTCCGACGATCGAGCGCACCCGCAGGTTTTCCGTCCAGCCCTCGACGCCGGGACGCAGGCAGCAGAAGCCTCGCACGATCAGGTCGATTGGCACGCCCGCCTGCGACGCCTCCGACAGCGCCTCGCACACGGGCAGGTCCTCGAGCTGGTTGATCTTCACGATGATGCGGGCCGGGCGGCCGGCGCGCTGGTGCTCGGCCTCGCGGTGGATCATCTCGATGAAGCGTTCGCGCATGTTGAGCGGCGCCACCAGCAGTCGATCGAACTGCGGCTCCCGGGAGTAGCCCGTGAGATGGTGGAAGAGATTGACGACGTCGCGCGTGATGACTGGGTCGCAGGTGAACAGGCCGTAGTCCGTGTACATCCGTGCGGTCTTGACGTGGTAGTTGCCGGTACCGATGTGCGCGTAGGTGCGCAGGCCGTCGCCCTCGCGGCGCACCACCAGCGCGAGCTTGGTGTGCGTCTTGAGCCCGCGCATGCCGTAGATGACGTGGTCGCCGGCCTTCTGCAACTCGTTGGCCCAGTGCAGGTTGCGCTCCTCGTCGAAGCGCGCCTTGAGCTCGACGAGGCAGGCCACCTGCTTGGCGTTCTCGGCCGCCGCGATCAGCGAGCGGACGAACGGCGTGTCGTCGCCGAGGCGGTACACGGTCATCTTGATGGTGGTCGTGCTCGGGTCGTTCGCGGCATCGCGGATGAATCGCTCCACGGTCGCGTCGAAGCTCTCGTACGGGTGATGGACGAGCACGTCGCCCGCGCGGATCACAGCGAAGAGGTCGGCTTCCTCGTCGAGGCCGAGTGGCACCATCGGCGCCCACGGCGGGTCGCGCAGTTCCGGGATCGGGAGCGAAGCGAGCTCGAACAGTGCCGTGTAGTCGAGCAGTCCGGCGATCTCGTACACGTCGCTGTCGCGCAGCTCGAAGCGGCCCATCAGCCCGTCGCGGATTTCGGAGCGCGGTGAATCGCCGAACTCCAGGCGCACCACCGGCTGGAAGCGACGCTGGCGCACCTGCTCCTCGACCATCTCGCGGATGCTGTTGTCGGTGTCCTCCTCGATCGCGATGTCGGCGTTGCGCGACACCCGGAAGAGCGTCGCGTGCTCGATCGCCACGCCCGGGAAGAGCTTGTGCGCGTTCTGGCGCAGCAGGTCCTGCAGGCCGACATAGCAGCGCTCGCCGTTCGTCACGCCGGTGCGCAGCGGAATCCACTGCGGCAGCGTGGTCGGCACCTTGACGCGCACGTTCACCGTCTCGAGCGTCCCCGGATCGCGCAGCACGAAGCCCCACGACGTGGACAGGTTCGACATGAACGGGAACGGGTGCGACGGATCGAGGCTGAGCGGCGTGAGCGCGGGCGAGACGTGCTGGTCGAAGTACTCGGCGGCCTCGCGACGTTGCGCCTCGTCGAGCTCGGTCCAGACCGCGAGGCGCACGCCCTGCTCCGCCAGCAGCGGCCGCAGGCTCTCGAAGCAGGCCGCCTGCTGCACCAGCATCGGGAACAGCGCCGCCCGCAGCCGCTCCATGTGCGCGTGGAACTGGTCGATGCTGACCGGGTTGCGGCTCGCGTAGGCGCGAGTGCGCATCGCCCCGACGCGCTTCATGTAGAACTCGTCGAGGTTCGAGGTGAAGATCGCGAGGAACTTGAGCCGCTCGAGCAGCGGCGTGCGATCGTCGAGGGCCTGGCTCAAGACGCGGCGGTTGAACTCGAGCCAGCTCAGGTCGCGATCGACCCAGGCCTCGCGCAGCAATGCCTTCCTCCGCGACCGGTTGTCCTGCTTCAAGGTTCCGTCCTCCGTCCGGGTCGCCGCCCGCCTCCGCCATGGTGCTCACGGTGGGTTACAGGCGTGCGTCGGCTATGATCCCACAGTGGAAATTGTCGCGGTAAGCAACATCAAGGGCGGCGTGGGCAAGACCACGACGGCGGTCAACCTCGCCTACCTCGCCGCCGCCTCGGGACGTCCCACGGTCGTCTGGGACCTCGATCCGCAGGCAGCGGCCACTTACTGTCTGCAGGGGGAGCCGCCCGGGGAAATCCGGGCCAAGCGGCTCGTGAGCGGCAAGTCGGAGCTCACGGACTTCCTCGCGCCGACGGCTTACCCCGACCTGTACCTCGTGCCGGCGGACCTCTCCTACCGCAACTTCGACCTGCACCTCGGCGAGCGCCGGCATCGCACCCAGCGGTTGCTCAAGATGATCCGCCCGCTCCAGAAGGTCTGCGAGATCCTGGTGATGGATTGCCCGCCGGGCATCACGCTGCTTTCGGAGAACGTGCTCCGGGCGGCGGACGTGGTGGTCGTGCCCATGCTGCCCGCCCCGTTGTCGCTGCGCATGCTCGAGCAGTTGCTCGCATTCGTCGCGCAGGAGGGCTGGACGGACCTGCGAGTGCTGCCTTTCTTCTCGATGGTGGATCACCGCAAGTCGCTCCACGCCGAGATCATCGCGGAGGCGCGCGCACGCTTTGCGATGCTGCTCGCGACCGAGGTGCCGTACTGGAGCGAGATCGAGCGCATGTCGGTCCGCCGCGCACCCCTGCCCGCCTACGCGCCACGCAGCGCGGCCGGCCGCGTTTACGAGTCGCTGTGGCGGGAGGTCGCCACCCGACTTGCCTGACTCCGGGCCCGCGGCCCCGGGGTTGTGCCTTCGATCACACTTCGACGTGCTCGTCCCGCCTCCGGCTGTCTGCGCGGCGCGTCATCGCTTACCTTCCATCCGGAAGCAGCACCTGAGGAAGGGAGCCCCGTGGCATTCGTCATCGTCTCGGCCGGACACCTGACGGGCTCCCGCCTGCGGACCCTGCGCGTGCTGCCGTTGCTGGTCGCGGCGGGACTCGGGATCGCGCTGCTGATGGCGGGCTGCATCGGTCTCGGCTACCGGCTGGCCCGGCACGCAACGCCCCCGGTCTCAACCGCCCCCGCCGACCTCGACCGACCGGAGGTCCGCGCTCTCGTCGATCGCGTCGGTACGCTCGCCGGAAGGCTCGTCCAGCTCGAGGGCAAGGCGGCCGCGCTCGCCCGGCGGCTGGGCGCCGCGCCGGTCGCCGCACGCCTGTCCGGCACGGACAGGCGCGATTCGCGCGGTGGACCCCTGATGCCGGTCGAGGACCTCTCCCGGCTCGAGTCCGATGTCACGCGGCTCGAGAGCACCCTTGCCGACCTGTCCGCCGTCGCCGCGGAGCATGAACTCGAGGTCATGGCGTACCCCAGCCGAATGCCGGTCACCGGCGGCCGCGTGCCCGTGAGCTCGCACTACGGCACGCGCCGCGACCCGTTCACCGGGCGCCTCGCGCGTCACTCGGGGCTCGACATCCCGGCCCGCCACGGCACGCCGATCCTGGCGAGTGGCGGCGGACGGGTGCTCTCGGCCGGTTACAAGGGCGCCTACGGCCAGACGGTCGTCATCGACCACGGCGACGGCCTCGCGACGCTGTACGGCCACGCCTCGAAGCTGCTGGTACGCCCGGGCGAGGTCGTCATGCCGCAGCAGAAGATCGCACTGGTCGGCTCCACGGGCCGCTCCACCGGCCCGCACCTGCATTTCGAGGTGATTCGCGACGGCAGCCGCGTCGAGCCCCGGCAGTACCTCGGGCACGTGCTCGCGCGCGCAACGGAACCGCACCCGAGGTGATCGGGCCGGTCTCCACGCGGCGGCTCGCCTCGGCACGCGTCGAACTCGCGTCCGACCTGCGGGCGCGCACCCTGTTGCGATTGGTGCTGGCGGTCGTGCTGGTCGCATTGGCCATCACCGCGGGCCTGCGCCTGCTGTCGGACGGCGCGTCGAGCTCCGCACAGCGGTCCGAGCTGCAGCGGGAGAATACGGCGCTGCGCACGGAGGTCGCGCGGCTGCAGGCCGAGCTCGACCTCGAGCGCGCCACACGGGAGGCGCTCGGCCGGCAGGTCGGGGAGCTGAACCAGCAGGTCGCCGACCTCGACAGCCAGGTCGAGTTCTTTCACGCGCAGAGCGGCCGTCCGAGGAAAGCCGCAAAGTCGAACTGACGAGGGAAGCATTCAGATGAAATTTCGCAGGAAATCCGACCAGTCGATCGAGGTCACCAAGCTGTCGAGCCTGATCGACGCCGGCGTGGAGATCATCGGCAACGTGCTCATCACGGACGGCCTGCGCGTGGACGGCCACGTGCAGGGCGAGGTGCGCAGCCAACCGGATGCCCGCGGCCTGCTCGTGCTGAGCGAGAAGGGTCGCATCGACGGCTCCGTCAAGGTCTACGACGCGGTGATCAACGGCACGATCACGGGCGACGTTGAGGTCGAGCACTTCCTCGAGCTGCAACCCGGCGCGCGCGTCACCGGCAACATCAGCTACCGGCAGCTGCGCATGGAATGCGGCGCGACGGTGGACGGCCGGCTCGAGCGACTCGGAGAACCGGCAGCCGAGCACGCAATCAACGGCAACGTCGTGACCCTCGCGCGCGCCCAGGGCGGGGACTGACCTCTGCGGCCAAGCGGCTCGATCTGCTCCACCTCCTGCAGAAAATACGAATGTCACGGCCCTGCACCGCTGCCTAGGCTGCCGGCACCCTGAATCCGGCCCTCGCCCGCAGACGCGAGAGCGAGAGGGAGCCCGCAGCATGAGCGAGAAAATCCACCAGACCATGGGGCAGCAGTCCGGGCGGCGTTCCTGGGCCGAGCCGTGGAAGATCAAGATGGTCGAGCCGCTGCGCATGACGCGCCGCGAGGACCGCGAGCGGGCGCTGGCGGAGGCTGGCCACAACACCTTCCTGCTGCGTTCCGACGACGTCTACATCGACCTGCTCACGGACAGCGGCACCAGCGCGATGAGCGACCGCCAGTGGGCCGGCATGATGCTGGGCGACGAGGCCTACGCCGGCAGCCGCAACTTCTACCGCCTCGAGGAGGCGCTCCATAAGTACTACGGCTACCAGTACATCGTGCCCACGCACCAGGGCCGCGGCGCCGAGCACCTGATCAGTCAGGCGGCCATCCGCAAGGGCCAGTACGTGCCCGGCAACATGTACTTCACGACCACGCGCCTGCACCAGGAACTGGCGGGCGGCATCTTCGTCGACGTGATCGTGGACGAGGCGCACGACCCGTCGAGCCTGCATCCGTTCAAGGGCGACGTGCACCTGGGCAAGCTCGAGCGGCTGATCGCCGAGCAGGGCGCCGCCAACATCGCGTACGTCA
>Ga0209391_10000991_pt1 | contig 14450 bp, 13 predicted proteins | sample PPLLak3March2015_FD_187246 | JGI IMG/M metagenome (GOLD analysis project Ga0209391, IMG submission 187246) | Freshwater sediment microbial communities from Prairie Pothole Lake near Jamestown, North Dakota, USA - PPLs Lake P7 Core (1) Depth... | ecosystem: Environmental > Aquatic > Freshwater >... | reverse complement strand
AAAAAGAGGGTGCCCGCGGCGGTCGCCGAAGGCACCCTAGAGAGCGACAATCGCTATTCGAGAACGACGCCGGCCTTTGCCAGCAGCCTGGTGAAGGCGGCGAGGTGGTGCTCGGAACCCTTCAGCAGGTGCTGGTAGGTGCGTGCCAGAGGCACGCTGTCGGTGCCGTCGATCGCACGCTCGAGGTCGGTCAGGTCGGCTTCCTCGATGAGGACGCCGACCTTCAGCGCATCGATGTACGTCGGCATGCCGAGCGCCAGCAGGTCGTCGTACATGATCTGCAACGTGGGGTCAGTGAACTGGCCGATCTCGTCCTTGGCCGGATCGTCGATGCCGTACAACTCGAGCTTCTTGCCGAGGGCGTCGAAGTGCTTCTGCTCGGACGCGGCGATGTTGGTGAAGATCCTCGCGGGATGGTACAGGTTCAGCGTCAGGTACATGTCGCGCGCGAGTTTCTCCTCCTCCCGCATCCACTTGAGCGTTGCGACCTCCGCGTCATCCAGCGGTACCAGCGCGCTCGCGCTGGGACGCTTGCCGGCGGGCTGATCGCCCTTGGCGGCCTGTGCCGTGAACGGAACAGCCGCCAGGCTGGCCACGACCAGTGCTGCGGTGATGATCTTGAGTGCTCTCATGTTCGTGCCTCCTTACGGGCGAGTCTGGGTGACTGGTATCTGGACGCCTCAGTGCCGGGTCGGTCCGCGTTGCCCCCTCTGCTCGCGCGCCTCGCGGCGGGACTCCCGCTGTGTGGACGATCGCTGCGTGTCGCTGCGAGCGGCGCGCGCTTCCGCGGCTGCGGATCGCGTATCGCTGCGGTCACGCTCCTGAGCCTGCGCAGCCTCGGCCTGCTGTTCACGCGCCCGGTCCGGCGTTGCCTTTTGCTCGCCCTGGGCCAGTCGCTCGCGTGCCTCGTAGCCGGCCCCGTAGGGCAAGTCCTCCGCTGTCGTCGCGGCGGTCTCGTCGGCCTGGGCGGGGGGTGGCGCGTCGGCACGCGCGGCGAGCGGCGCGAGCGTCAGAAGGATCAGTGTCGGAAACAGTCGGATGTTCATGTCTTGGCTTTGGTCTGGAGTCATTCCGTCCTTCAACTATAAGGATGCACCTCGACGATGTCGTTTCGACGACGTCCACGTAGCGCCGTGTATCAGTTTGTATCGTGGGGCAGACCCGGTGGCGCGGCCGGACTAGACTGACGGCCATGAGCAGGGCAGACCGGATTCTCGTGGTGGACGACGACCCCGGGCTGCGCAAGCTGTTGTCCGACTACCTCACCGACGCCGGTTTCGAGGTGGCTCTCGCCGGCGACGGCGAGCAGATGCGGCGGGAGATCGCCCGCGGCATGCCCGACGCCATGGTCATGGACCTGATGCTGCCCGGCACCGATGGCCTCGCGCTGACGCGCGAGGTGCGGGCCTCGTCCACCGTGCCGATCCTGATGCTGTCCGCGCGTGGCGAGGAAATCGACCGCGTGGTCGGCCTCGAGGTCGGCGCGGACGACTACCTCGCCAAGCCGTTCAGCCCGCGCGAGCTTCTGGCCCGGTTGCGCGCCCTGCTGCGCCGCGCGCAAGCGCCGGCGGCACCGCCGCCCGAGGGGCTCGCCTTCGGTCATTACCGCCTCGACCCGACGGCGCGGCGCCTGCTCAAGGACGGCGCCGAGGTCGATTTGTCGAGCGGGGAGTTCGACCTGCTCAAGGTCTTTGCGGAACGGCCGGGCCGCGTGTTGAGCCGTGACGTGCTGCTCGACCTGCTCAAGGGCTACGAGTGCGATCCGTTCAATCGCACGGTGGACATCCGCGTGGGTCGGCTGCGGCGCAGGATCGAGCCCAACCCGGCCAATCCCGTCTTCATCCGCACCGTGCGCGGCGAGGGATACCTGTTCAATCCCCGCGGCGACCAGGCCTAGTCCCGAGCATGCGCCGCCCGCTGTCCCTCGCACAGCAGAACGCGCTGCGACTCATCGCGGTCTTCGTCGCGTTCGAGATCATCGCCGCCCTTGCGGTGGTTTGGCTGCTGATGGTGCCGCTCGCGCGGCGCGCCGCCGACGACTTCGGCGAGCTGCTCACGCTATCAGCCGCGACCTGGAGCGAGCTGCCACCGATGACGCGACCGGCGTTCGAGCGTCACCTGCGCGAGAGCCACGGCATCGCGCTGCAGCTGGCACCGCCGCCGGACATCCGCGAGCGCGAGGGCCGCGATTTCTACGCGCTCCGGGTGGAACGCATACTGACGGGCCAGTTCGGCGATGCCGTGGCGATCGCCGCGTCGGAGCAGGCTGGCGAGCCGTGGCACTGGGTGGCGATACCGAGCGAAGGGCGCACGTTGTGGCTGGGATTCCCCCACAGCCGCTTGGGAACGCAGCCGCTCGCGACCGTGCTGCTGACACTGGCTACGGGACTGATCCTGGCCGTGCTCGCGGCCCGGTGGCTGGCGCGGCGCATCGTCGCGCCGCTCGAGCGACTGGATGCCGCGGTGGCGGTCCTCGGCCGCGGCGAGCGGCCTGCGCTGCTCCCCGAGACGGGGCCGCGCGAGCTCGCCACCCTCGCGCAACGGGTGAACGCGCTGGTCCGTGAGGTGCACGAGCTGCTCGATGGCCGGACGACGCTGCTCGCGGGATTGTCGCATGACCTGCGCACGCCGCTGGCGCGGATGCGACTGGCGGTCGAGATGCTCGCGCGACGTCCGGACCCGGCGCTCATCGAGCGCCTCGAGCGGGACATCGAGGAGATGAACCGTCTCGTGGGTGACATGCTCGAGCTCGCGCGGGGCCTCGGTCGTGAAATGCCGCGCGAGATCGAGGTTGCTGAGTTGCTCGAGCAACTCGCCGAGAGCGCCCGCGAGGGCGGCACGAGCGTCACCGTCGCCGCGCAACCGTGCCAGGTGACGGCGCCCCCGATGGCGTTGCGCAGGCTGCTCGGCAACCTGCTGTCGAACGCACAGCGCTATGGCGGCACCCGCACGGTGGAATTGCTGGCGCAGAGCGACGGCGGGAGCGTGCGCATGGGCGTGCTCGACCGTGGGCCCGGCATTCCGCTGGACCAGATCGAGGCCGTGTTCCGGCCGTTCCATCGCGTCGATGCCTCGCGCAGCCCCGGGACCGGCGGGTCAGGGCTCGGACTCGCCATCGTCCGCCAGCTTGCACAGGCGAACGGTTGGGCCGTGAGCCTCGAGAATCGCCCCGACGGTGGCCTCGCCGCGTGGGTCACGCTGCCGGACCACGGGTAGCGGTGTCGAGCACGAGCTTCTGATCCAGGTCGCGGCGATTCGGCCGCGAGCCTGACCCAGCCGGTCTCCTCGCAGGGTGGCGAAAGCCGCAGGCCTCTTTAAGCGCGTCTTAAGTTCGACCGCGTACAAAAAGGACGTCGGGGGCCGCATTTCTCCGGGGCACTTTGACCAGGGATCACCGGGCGGACCACTCCGACGAGGAGGGACCGATGAGCAGGATCAGATTCATGGCGGCCACCGCGCTGGCGCTCGCAATGACCCTCGCGGGCACTGCCCTTGCACAGCAGGGTCCGGGCGTAGGCGGCGGCGCTGGCGCGCGGCCCCCGGATGCCGGCGCGCAGTCTGGCGCGATGCAGCAGCGCGGCACGGCGCAGCAGGACATGACGCGCGACCATGACCGCGACAGGGACCAGCTGCAAGACCAGCAGCGCTCGCGTGACCAGGATCGTGACCGGCTGCGCGACCAGGACAAGCTGCTCAAGCAGGACCAGGACAACCTCAAGACCCAGGAGAAGCTGACGGCTCAGGAGCGCACCCGCGCGCAGGAGCAGCAAAAGCTCCAGGTGCAGGAGCAGGCGCGGCTGAAGGAACAAGCCGGCGCGATGAGCCAGAAGCAGTACCAGGAGCGCCGCGGAACGCTAGAGGAGACACAGGCCCAGCTGCAGCAGCGCCAGCAATTGCTGACGCAGGAACGCGAGCGATTGCAGCAGCGCCAGAAGGTGCTCGACGGCGAGATGAGCCAGGTCCGCGAGCGTGAAAAGCTGATGGAGCAGGAACAGTCGCGACTGCAGGAGCAGCTCCGGCTGCTCGAGCAGGCGCGCGTGAAGGAGGGAGGGAAATAACAGCACTCGGCCGGGCCGCAAGCAACGCGACCCGGCCGTCATCGATATGGAGTTGAAGAAAATGGGGACGTTAAGAGCAACAACAAAAAGCACGGACGCCGCCCGACGGCCGCAGGCCTTGCCCGAGACAAGAGCAAGACCCGACCGGTAACTCAAGGAGAGCGACATGACATCGAAGAATCTCAAGTCTGCAATCTGATTGACGTTGGTTGCGAGCGCGGTCGCGCTGGCTGCGCCGGGCGGCGTCAAGGGCCCGCCAGAGGGCAAGGGAAACAAGCCGACATCGGAGGTCGGCAACAACCTGTCTGTGCCGGCGATCATCGCGGGCGGCGGAATCACGTTCGCGATCAGCTGCCTTGGCGCGTTTTCGGCACTGGTGCCGCCGGATAAGGGCCCGATGTTCTACCCGGAAGAGTGCGCCCCACCCAAGGATGAAGGCGGACCGGTCTGCGTGGCCGAGGGTTACTACTACGTCCAGCGCGCCGCGAAGTGGCAGGCTCCTTGCTTCACGGCTATGTCTACTCCCGTCGCCGTTCTGGGCAAATGGGGCGACAACCTCGCGGGTGGCTCCGCGAGTCTGAAGGTCGGCAGCCCGATCCGGGTTGAGCTCGTGCTTTGGGACAGCGCGGGTGTCGCATCAGGGCGGGATGGCTACTTCGTGAGCAAGCTCGAACCCAGCGAACTCGATCGCGCGTCGGACTATGGGCACTGGGCAGAAGGATCGGTGGAGGGAGGTTTTTACCCGTTCGCGTATACGGTCGGCGACCTGTTGCCTGACGGCGGCACATTCGGGGCCGTCGTGTTTGACCCTTCCGCCAGACTCAGGATCGAGCCGCTGGTCGACGGAGTCCCGGGAAGCCCCGCGGTGTACAACGGGACCGCAAGCGGTGAGATCAACGCGACCGGCAAGATCGTGTACGGATACAACCTGCGAGTGACTTCGGCAGGAACCTACCGCATCACCTACACGTTCAATAACGTCAACTTTGCCGGCGACTGCAATGCCGGCGATTGCACTGACAACGTGGCCTATCTCGACATCGTGGTCGCAGGCGGTGGCGGTGGCGGTGGCGGTGGCGGTGGCGGAGGCGGCGGTGGCGGTGGCGGCAAGCCGTAACTGAGCCCCCAGCCGTCGGCCATAGGCCGGCGGATCACCTCCCGGTCGACCGGTCGCTCCGGCCGGCCGGGAGGGTTTCTGGGAGCAGCTCGTCATGCACGTTCGATCATCAAGTTTGGGGGCCATCATGAATTCCAAGGCAATTCTCGCCACCGCAGTGGCGTGTCTGTGCGTTTCGTCGGTGCAGTCAGTATCGGCGGACAACCTCACCTACGAGTGGTACACGGTCGCGAACAACGGCGACGCCATGCCGACCGATGCGTCGGGTGATTGTGCGTCCTGTCACGACACGGACGCCGGCAGCGGCGCACCGAACGCGGTCGGCACCAAGAGCTTCAACAGCTACAACCAGCCCGCCGTCAGCAAGCAAGGTGTGGTCGTGTTCCGCGCACGCAGCCGCGGCGGCGAGGGTGGCGGTCCGGGCCAGGGTGAACCGGAGCGCGGCATCTACATGCGCAACCTGGCCGAGCAGGGGCCATTGTTCGTCGTGTTCCGGCGCCACGGGACGGTGCCGCAGCCGAACAACACTACGATAGGAAAAGACGATCAGCTCGCATCGTTCAACGAGTTCCCGTCGGTGCCGCGCATCGACGCAGGATCCGACACGATCGCGACGCGCGGCCAATCCACGCCGGTGTGGACCTATATGCTCGAAAACGGTTCCGAGACCCGCACCGGAACGGCCGGCATCTACACCAGTTCGGGGCACGGCACAGCGACGACGGGCGCCAGCATGCTAGGCGACGTGTTCGAGTTGGGCGCCCAGGCCTTCCCGTACTTCCAGGTGCCGGTACACGGCGCCGTGAAGACCGGTACTGGCTTCGACCAGTTCCCGGGGTCGCCCGCGGTCACGGAGCGCAACACGATCGTGTTCAAGGGCAATTTCGCAGTGGATGGGGCCGGCAAGACAGGCGTCTTCTACCGCGACGTGGTCGCCAAGGGCGGTATTGCGCCGATCGAGCTGATCGCAAGTTCGTTCACCTATATCCCGGGTTGCAAGCCGATCACATCGCCTGCATGTCTGTTCGGTTCGACGGCTCCGCCGAGCGCCGGCGGCAAGTACGCCGTGTTTGCCGGGTACGACAACGAACAATTGCCGACCCGCGGCGGCATCTATCGCGCGCGCCTCGGCAAGAAGCCGGTCGTGCTCGAGACCGTCGTGAAGATCGACGATCAGGTGCCGGGCGAACCCAATGGCACAAAGTTCGAGGTGTTCGGCGAGGCGGTTTCCGTATCGTCCACGGGCCGCACCCTCCTGTTCTGGGGTGGCTGGGGCGGCAAGCGCGACGTGCTGATGCAGTGTCCCGACGAAGGGAACGCCGCCATGCGTGCGTTCTGTGCTAAGCAGACTCCGTACCCGACCTACAGGCAAGTGCCGCAGCATCAGGGCTTCTTCGTACGCGACATGCAACTCGGAACAACGACTCCGATCGTCAAGACGGGTGAATACATCGATGACGTGGAAGTGACGGACTTCGTCTACTGGAACTTCTCCGGCCGCGTCCCGGGCAAAGGCCACGAGGGCGGCGAGGAAGACGGCGAGGAAACCGAGGAGCTGGCCCGTTGGCGTTCGACGTCGTTCGGCGCCGTTTCCGGCAACGGTGTGCCCAACATCTCGGCCTTCAGGGCTCGGACCGCCGATGAACAGGACGGCATCTACCTGCGCAGAGTCCTGCCGTCCGGCATGGGCGACCTGGTCAAGCTGCTTAAAACGGGCGAGCCGCAGGTCGTGGACGTGAGTCCTGAGGCCGACGGCATGGAAATCTCCGCGGTCGGCATCGAGCGCGACGGCTTCCGCGGCAATTGGCTGGCAGTCAACGTCAGCATGCTGGTGACCAGCGACATGGCGACGGCTGCCGCCGGTGGCGAGGAGTCGGAAGAGGACACCGGCTGGGCCGGTGTCTATGTCGCCAAATTCCTCGACGAGGACCTGATCGCGGACTGAACGCGGTCGACCCATCCCCTTGAAACCTGCAGCAGCCCAAGCTGCTGCAGTGGTTTCGGAAAGGCGCAAGGGTCTTTCAGCGGTTCTTCAGGTCGACGGACTATCGTGAAATGCGTACGAATGGCGCATGAGCGATCGCGCATACGCGCGCAAGGAGGGCCGTATGAAGGTCCGGGCCGGTCGATTCTGGATGGTGACAGCTTCTGCGCTGCTGCTGGCGCTCGGCGCTTGCAGCAGCAGTGACTCCAACAACAACGACGAGCCGCCGCCGCCGCCGCCGCCGGCCGCCACCGGCGTCCTCAGCACCGGAGTGATCACGGGGTTCGGCAGCGTGTACTTAAACGGCCAGCGCTACGACACGGCCGACGTCACGGTCACCATGGATGACCAGGCGGCCGACATGTCGCAGCTGCGGGTGGGGCAGTACATCGAGCTCAAGGGTCACCGGCACGGCGCGGGCGATCTCGTCGCCGACGCGATCCGGTATCACAACGTGCTGGAAGGCCCGATCAGCAGCATCGACGTTGGTGCGGACTCGTTCGTCGCGATGGGGCAGACCGTGCTGGTCACGCTCGACACCGACTTCGGCGACGACATCACGCCGGCTTCGGTCGAAGGTCTCGCGGTAGGCGACGTCGTCGAGGTGAGTGGCATGGTGCCGCAGGACGGCGTGATCGATGCCACGCGCATCGACTTCAAGCCCGACGGCGGCCCGTACGACGTCACCGGCTACGTGTCCGAGGTCTCGGTCGCCGCGCACCGCTTCGGCCTCAATGGACTGGTGGTCGATTACTCCACCGCGAACATGGAGGACTTCACGACGGGTGACCCAGCCGTGGGTGATCTGGTCCTGGTGAAAGGCTTCACGTTCCTCACTGACGGCGCATTCCTCGCCATTCGCGTCGAGCTGCGTTCGGACGACTATCTCACGGCAGGGCCCGGTGACCTGGTCGAGGTCGAGGGCATCGTCGCCGACTTCGTGTCCGTGACCAGCTTCAAGGTGGCCGACTGGAAGGTGACGACCACGGCGAACACGGAATACGAGCACGGCACATCGGCCGACCTCGCGAACGACGTCCATGTGCTCGTCAAGGGTGTCGCCGACGCGACCGGCGTGCTGGTGGCGCACAAGATCGCGTTCCGGGAGGTCAGCGAGATTCGCGTCGTCGCGCAGGTGGACGCGATCGCGCCGTACGGGGAGTTCGCGCTGCTCGGCCTCGAGGTGGCGACGACCGACACGACGGTCTATCGGGACATGTCGGTGCTCGCGCTGCGCGACTTCGGGTTGGATGACGTGGTTGTCGGAACCTGGCTCGACGTCCGTGGCTACGAGGAGCCGGAGGGATCGGGTAGGGTCGTCGCCACTCACGTCGTGCGTATCGACCCGGCGTACGGCGTGCGGCTGCGCGGCCCGTTCCGCGATCCGGCACCGCCGAGCTTCGACGTCCTGTCGGTGCTGGTGACCACCTCGGATGCCACCCGGTTCGTCCTGGAGGGGAACATCCGCATCACCGCGGCCGAGTTCTTTGCGCAGGCGCCGGGCGAACTCGTCGAGGTCTGGGGAGCCTGGAGCGCGCCGGTGCTGAGCACCTTGCGCGTCGAGATTAAGGTCAGCGACAACTGACGCCAGTCTCGCAATTGACCGGCCGGCGGACGGCACGGTCGGGGCAGGGCGCCGCAGGGCGCCTCGCCCGCCCTTTGACATATGTACGACCAATCAACCGGATTGCCTTCGATACGGATGGATCCCGCACCGACGGGCGTGCAAAGTCCGGGCATGCGTGTGCTCGTCGTGGACGACTCCGATCGTGTCCGCAAGACGCTGGCCTCGGGCCTGCGGGCGCATGGCATGGCGGTCGAGACCGCGGCCGACGGCGCCGAGGCGCTGACACTGCTGAACGGCCTGGCCTTCGACGTCACGGTTCTCGACCTGATGATGCCACGCGTGGACGGCACGCAGGTTCTCAAGGCCCTCAAGGCCAGGAGTGCCAAGCCGCGGATCCTGGTGCTGTCGGCCCGCGACCAGGTGCAGGACCGGGTCGACGCGCTGAACCTCGGCGCGGACGACTATCTCGTCAAGCCCTTCGCGTTCGAAGAACTCCTCGCCCGCCTGCTCGCGCTCGGACGGCGCACCTTCACCGAAGCCTCGCCCGAACTGACGTGCGGGCGCCTGTCCGTCGACACGGCAACCCAACTGGCGCGCGTGGACGACACCGTGCTGACGCTGACCCCGAAGGAGTACGCGCTGCTCGAACTGCTGGTCCGCCGCAAGGGTCACGTGCTGAGCCGCGCCGCAGTTTTCAGCCAGCTCTACGAGAGTAACAGCAGCGCGTCCGACACGGTCATCGAAGTGCTGATGAGCACGCTGCGGGCGAAGCTTGCCCGCGCCGGATTGCCGGACCTGATCGAGACGCGCCGCGGCTTCGGGTATGTCGTGGCTTGACGCCGCGCGCCGCTCGGTGCGAGGCAGGCTTGCGCTGAGCCTCGTGGTGAGTGCGGTGATGGTGCTGACGCTCAGTTTCATCGCGCTGCACCTGGTCATTCGCGGCGAACTCTATCGGCACCTGGATGCGGACCTGGCCGTCAAGATGCAGGGCATCGCCGAATATGCCGCCGCCAATCCGGGATCCGAGCAGGTCACCGAGTTCATGCCGGAGTTCCGGACTCGCACGCACGAGGACTATTTCCAGATCTGGGATGGTCAGGGCCGCTCGCTTGCACGCTCCGACTCCAGCGCCGGCCGTGACCTGACGCTGCCCTCGTCCGTCGTTGGATCGCCCACCTACCACGATCTCGCGCTGCCGGATGGCCATCGTGGCCGGGCAGTTTCGCAATCGTATGCGCTGCCTGGCGGCGACGTCCGCGGTACGCTGACCGTCGTCGCCGCGGAAGAGATCGAGAATCTGGAGCGGCTCGAGAGCCGGATCCATTTCATGCTGCTGTTCGTGGCGCTCGCGACGACCGTGGCCCTGTTGCTGATTGCCCGGTACTCGATCCTGCGCGGACTCGAGCCGGTCGACACCCTGGCCCGTTCGCTGGAACGCGTGGATCCGGATGACCCGCAGGCCCGGCTGGACACCGGGCCGCTGCCGAGCGAACTGCAGCCGGTGGCCGCAAGCTTCTCGGCCTTGCTGACTCGCTTGCTGGAGGCACTCGAGAGGGAGAAGCGTTACGCGCGGAACGTGGCCCACGAGTTGCGCAATCCACTGGCCGAAATGCGTCTGCTGGCAGACGTCGGCGCCAGCAGCAGCGACCCGGAGGTGGCACGCGCGGCGATGCGCGAGATCGGTGCGACGTCGGCTGAAATGGAGCAGATCGTCGAGGCCCTGATGGCGCTGACACGGTACGAGGCCGGACTTGAGTCGCCGCAACCGGAGCCCGTCGACCTCAGCGCGGAACTGCGCCGACAGGCTCGGACCATGGGCCCGGCCGCGGACCATCACGCGCTTGTCATTTCGCTCGACCTGCCCGACGAGGCCTGGGTCTACACGGACAGCGCGCTGGTCCAGCGCCTGCTCGCGAACCTGCTCGGCAACGCCATTTCACACGCGCCGCGCGGTTCGACCGTGCGAGTGACGATGAATCCGGACGGTGACGTCAGCCTGGCCAATCCGGCCCCGCATCTCGAGGCCCGAGACGTTCCGCGGCTGGGCGAGCGTTTCTTTCGCGTCGGCAATGGCGACCGAGGCTCGCACGCTGGGCTGGGGCTGTCGCTGGCCGCGGCAATCGCCAAGATCCTGCGGCTCAGGTTCGGACTCGCGCTGCGTGATGACGGCCACCTGGTCGCGTCGATCCGAGGTTTCCAGACCTTGGCCCAGTCCATCGGGACGGCGGGTCCGACCGGCCGCAACTGGCCGTAGAGCGCTGCACAGCAATGCGCCGGGGCGGAACTCGTTGCCCCGTCGTGGAGTCCACTGTGGCGTGTACTTATGAATCGGATTGCGTCCATCCGGACTCCGGAGGAGGCCGCCATCATGCCCAGACCACCCTCACGTCGTGCGCCCGCGATGGCGGGTCCCGTTCGCCCACTCCCGTCCCATTACGGCGCATTCGAATCCCCCGAGCAACTCGCCAGCGACGCACGGATCTCTCCCAGCGTGCGCGAATGGCTGCTCGGGCAATGGGCCGAGGACCTGATGGCCCAGTTGCGGGCGTCGGACGAGAACATGTCCAGCAACGAGCCGGGCCGCGCCGGGGACCTGCTGCGCCGCGTGCACGTCTGCCTCGAGCGCCTGGCGCCGCCCGAGAGCCCGCACTGAACTGAACTGCGGCGTTGGGGCCGGGCGGACCGCGGTCTCCGCTTATTGCGCCTGCACATAACCCGGATGGTGCCGAACGCGAGCCTGCGGGATAGTCGCCCGCGCGGCCTGTACCGCGATGGGAGTGAGCATGGACACCAAGGCCAAAGACGACGCAATGCAGCTGGCCGAAGACGCGCGCCAGGCCGATTGGGAGGCTGTGAGCTTCACCGCCGAGGTGTTCAAGGGCAACTTCCGCTGGGACCTGCTGCACCCGTTCCCGGCGCAGTCGGCCGAGGACAAGAAGATCGGCGACGACTACATCGCGAGGATCCTGCCGGTCATCGAAAAGAACATCGATCCGTGGCAGATCGATGAGGACGGCGAGTACCCGCCCGAGGCGCTCGACGCGATGGCCGCGGTGGGCCTGTTCGGCATGAAGATCCCGAAGGAATACGGCGGCCTCGGGTTCTCCGTCACGAACTACGCCCGCGTACTGGGCGTGATCGGCAGCTACTGCGCCAACACGGTGGCCTTCCTGTCGGCGCACCAGAGCATCGGCGTGCCGCAGCCGCTCAAGGAGTTCGGTACCGAGGAACAGAAGCGCAAATACCTGCCGCGGCTCGCGAAAGGCGAGATCTCGGCATTCGCGCTGACCGAGCCCGGCGTCGGTTCCGACCCGGCGCGCATGACCACGACCGCGACGCTTTCTGCCGACGGTCGTCACTACATCATGAACGGCGACAAGCTCTGGTGCACGAACGTCAGCGACCCGAAGACGACGCTGATTGCGGTGCTGGCGCGCACGCCCGACAAGGTGCTGCCGAACGGCAAGTCGCTGCCGCAGATCTCGTGCTTCGTCGTCGAAACGGCGTGGCCGGGCGTGGAGCGCGTGCGTCGCTCGCGATTCATGGGGCTGCGCGGCATCGCGAACGGCGTCGTCGCGTTCAATGACGTCAAGGTGCCCGTCGATAACCTGATCGGCAAGCCGGGCGAGGGCCTCAAGATCGCGCTCGCCACGCTCAACGTCGGCCGCCTCGGCATCCCGGCCGCGGCGATCGGCGGCGGCATGGCGCTGATCGACGACGCGCAGTGGTGGACTTCGACGCGGCAGCAGTGGGGCCAGCCGGTCGGCAAGCACCAGGCCGTGGCGAAGATGATATCGGGCTACATGGCGCAGCTGTTCGCGATGAAGGCCATGGTCAACGTCGCCTGCGCATTCGCCGACCACAAGAACGCCGATATCCGACTCGAGGCGGCGGCAGCCAAGTACTTCTGCTCCGAGACGCTGTGGAAGATGTACGACGACTACCTGCAGGTGCGCGGCGGACGGGGTTACGAGCGCGCCACGTCGCTTTACGCCCGCGGCGAGCGGCCCACCAACATCGAGATGGGCATGCGCGACGCGCGCATCAACCGCATCTTCGAGGGCTCGTCGCAGGTCATGCACCTGATCATGGCGCGCGAAGCGCTCGACACTCACTTCAAGCTCGTGATGCCGATCCTGCAGCCGAAGCCCGGCCAGAAGGTCTCCAAGAGCGAGGCGATGATGAAGGCGGCGGGCTTCTACTCGACCTGGCTGCCGAAGCTGTTCATGCCGGAGACGGGCGGGCACCTCGACGCGCCGCACCTCTCCGAGCGCAACCGCAAGCACCTCGCATATGCGGCGAAGACCAGCAAGCTCCTCGCGCGGCGGCTGTTCGCGACGATGGCGAAGTACGGGCCGAAGCTCGAGAAGGAGCAGATCATCCTCGGCAACTTCGTCGACATCGGCGTGGACCTGTTCGTGATGGCCTCGGCGCTGTCGTATGCCGACCACCTCGTCGCGACGAACCCGGCCGACCAGTCGCCGCAGGAACTCGCCGACCTGTTCTGCCGCGAGACGCGGCGCCGCATCGAGGGCAACTTCCGCGCGGTGAAGAGCAATTACAACCGCTCGTACAACAAGGTCGCGGGACTGCTGATGGACGGCAAGCTCGGCTGGCTCGCCGAGGGCTCGATGAATCCGATCCCGCCGAAGTATCGCGACTGGGAGAAGAACGACTACGAGCATCCGGCGGAGACGGCCGCGAAGCCGGCGGCAGGCAAGGAGGCCGCCTAGCGGTGGCCGGCTGAGGCTGCTGGCATGACGACTTATCTTGTTAGCGGCGCGAGCCGAGGCATCGGCCTCGAACTCTGCCGCCAGTTGGTGCGGGCCGGGTACCGCGTGATCGCGGTGTGCCGAGCGCCTTCGGACGACCTGCGCAGCCTCGGTTGCCGAGTCATCGAAGGTGTCGACGTTACCGACGATGCTGCCGTGGCGCGCCTCGCTGCCGAGATGGGCGACGAGCGCATCGACGTGCTGATCAACAACGCCGGCGTCCTGGCGCGCGATTCGCTCGACAGGCTCGACTTCGATGGGATGCGGCGTCAATTCGAGGTCAACGCGCTCGCGCCGCTGCGGGTCACGCACGCATTGCTGCCGAATCTCGGCGCGGGTTCGAAGGTCGTGATCATCACCAGCCGCATGGGTTCGATCGCCGACAACGGCAGCGGCGGGTACTACGGCTATCGGATGTCGAAGGCGGCGGTGAACATCGCCAGCGTCAGTCTTGCGCGCGACCTCCGTGAACGCGGCATTGCGGTCCTGCTGCTGCATCCCGGCATGGTGGCGACCGAGATGACGGGCCATCAAGGCGTGCCCGTAGCCGAGGCCGCGCGGAATCTAGTGGCGCGAATCGAGTCATTGGGGTTCGAGCAGAGTGGCAGCTTCCACCACGCCAACGGCGAGTCGCTGCCCTGGTAAACGGGGCTAAGCCGGCACCAGGCCGGCCTCGCGGATCACCCGCACCACGTCCTCCGCGGTGTCGACGCGGTGGATGAACTGCAGGTCCTCGACGCTGATCGTGCCTTCCTTCAGCAGCGTGTCGGCGACGAACGCGACGAATTTGTCCCAGAACTCGCCGCCCACCGCGATCAGCGGGAATCGCTCGATCTTGTTGGTCTGCATCAGGGTCACGATCTCGAATGCCTCGTCGAGCGTGCCGAACCCGCCCGGCATCACGACGAACGCGCACGAGTACTTCACCAGCATCACCTTGCGCGCGAAGAAG
>Ga0209391_10000990_pt1 | contig 14452 bp, 13 predicted proteins | sample PPLLak3March2015_FD_187246 | JGI IMG/M metagenome (GOLD analysis project Ga0209391, IMG submission 187246) | Freshwater sediment microbial communities from Prairie Pothole Lake near Jamestown, North Dakota, USA - PPLs Lake P7 Core (1) Depth... | ecosystem: Environmental > Aquatic > Freshwater >... | reverse complement strand
CTCGTGGCAGGTCTCCCGCATCAGCTTCGCGCGCGGGTCGTAGTTCTTGTACACCCGGTGGCCGAAGCCCATCAGCTTGACGTTGCTGTCCTTGTCCTTGACCTTGGCGATGAACTCGCCGATCTTTGCCACGCCGCCCTGCTTCTGGATGTCGTAGAGCATGTTGAGGCAGGCCTCGTTGGCGCCGCCGTGCGCCGGGCCCCACAGGCAGGCCACACCCGCGGCGATCGCCGCGAACGGGTTGGTGCCGGACGACGCGCACAACCGCACCGTCGACGTCGAGGCGTTCTGCTCGTGGTCGGCGTGCAGGACGAAGATGCGGTCCATCGCCCGCACCAGCACGTCGTTCTGCCTGTAGTCCTCGGTGGGCGTGGCGAACATCATGCGCATGAAGTTCGCCGCGTAGGAAAGCTCGTTGCGGGGGTAGACGAACGGCTGGCCGACCGAGTACTTGTAGGCCATCGCGACCAGCGTCGGGATCTTGGCGATCAGCCGGATCGCCGAGATGTCGCGCTGGTGGGCGTCGTGCAGGTTGATCGAGTCCGGGTAGAACGCGCTCATCGCGCCGATCAGCCCCGTCAACACGGCCATCGGGTGGGCGTCGCGCCGGAAGCCGCGCAGGAAGAACTGCATCTGCTCGTTGACCATCGTGTGCTTGATCACACGCGAGTTGAATGTAGCCTTCTCGGTCGCGTTCGGGAGCTCGCCGTAGAGCAGCAGGTGGCAGACCTCGAGGAAATCGCAGCGGGTGGCGAGTTCCTCGATCGGGTAGCCGCGGTACAGGAGCTCGCCCTTGTCGCCGTCGATGAACGTGATCGCCGACGAGCACGACGCCGTCGACAGGAAGCCCGGGTCGTAGGTGAACTTGCCGGTCTTGCCGTACAGCGTCCGGATGTCGATGACGTCGGGACCGACCGTGCCCGAAAGCACGGGGAAGCTCACGGAGGGCGAGCCGTCGGAAAAATTCAGCGTGGCTGTGCGTTCGGTCATCGTTGTTCTCCGTTGGGTGGGTGACGTACGGCTGGGCGCTTGGTGCTCGGTGTCATCGTGCCGGGTCAATGCCTGCGCAGCACGGCGACGAGGGGTGCGACCCCGGAGGGCGGCTCGACGCGCCCGGCGATCAGGTCCCACAGCTCCTGATCAGGGAGTTCGAGCAGGACGTCGAGCATCGCGAGCTCGTCGTCGCCGATCGCCGCGCCGCGCGCGTCGAGGAAGCGGGTGAGGACGAGGTCGTTCTCGAGCATGCCCCGGCGGCAGCGCCAGCGCAGGCGCGAGAGGCGGACGGGGTCGATCATCGCTTCCCGATGCTCGCGGCGCGTGGGGGGCGGCGCTAGACGGCCCGCTTGACCAGCAGGTCCTTGATCTTGCCGATCGCGCGCGTCGGGTTGAGCCCCTTCGGGCACACGTCGACGCAGTTCATGATCGAGTAGCAGCGGAACAGCCGGTACGGGTCCTCGAGGTTGTCGAGCCGCTCGTTCACCGCCTGGTCGCGGCTGTCGGCGATGAAGCGGTAGGCCTGCAGCAGGCCGGCCGGTCCGACGAACTTGTCCGGGTTCCACCAGAACGAAGGGCAGGCCGTGGAGCAGCACGCGCACAGGATGCACTCGTAGAGGCCGTCCAGCTCCTCGCGATCCTCGGCCGACTGCAGGCGCTCCTTCTCGGGCGGCGGCGCGTCGTTGACGAGGTACGGCTTGATCGAGTGGTACTGCTTGAAGAACTGGCTCATGTCCACGATCAGGTCGCGGATCACCGGCAGGCCGGGCAGCGGCTTCAGCAGCACCGGCTCCTTCAGCTCGCGCAGGTTGGTGATGCACGCGAGCCCGTTCTTGCCGTTGATGTTCATCGCATCCGACCCGCACACGCCTTCGCGGCAGCTGCGCCGGAACGACAGCGTCTCGTCGATCGACTTGAGGTGCACCAGCGCGTCGAGCAGCATCCGGTCGGTGGGCGCGAGCTCGACGTCGTAGTCCTGCGTGGTCGGCCGGGCGTCCTTCTCCGGGTCGTAGCGGTAGATGCGGAACTTCATCGGGGCGGTCTCGGGGTCAGTAGGTGCGGGCTTTGGGCGGGAACGCGTCGACCGAAAGCGGCTTCATGTTCACGGACTTGAAGCCGAGCCGGTTGCCGTCGCGGTGCCAGAGCGTGTGCTTGAGCCAGTTCGCGTCGTCGCGCTCGGGGTAGTCGCTGCGCGCCTGCGCGCCGCGCGACTCGCGGCGCGCCTCGGCCGATACGATCGTCGCCTTCGCCGTTTCGACCAGGTTGTCGAGCTCGAGCGCCTCGACGCGCGCGGTGTTGAACGTGCGGCTCTTGTCCTTGAGCGTGACGCGCCGCGCCCGCGCCTCGACCTCCATCACCTTCTTCACGCCCTCGGACAGCAGCGCCTGGTTGCGGTAGACGCCGCAGTGGGTCTGCATCGAGTTGCGCAGGTCCGCCGCGATCGCCGCCGTGCCCTCGCCACCCGTGTTGCCGTCGATGCGGGCGAGGCGCGCAAGCGCGGTGTCGCCGGCGTCCTTCGGCAGCGGCTTGTGCGCCTGCCGGTCGAGGCGCTGGTCGACGATGAACTCGCCTGCCGCCCGGCCGAACACGACGAGGTCGAGGAGCGAATTGGTGCCGAGCCGGTTCGCGCCGTGCACCGAGACGCAGGCGCACTCGCCCACCGCGTAGAACCCGTTGACCACCGCCCGGTCGTCGCCGTCCTTCGGCGCGACCACCTGGCCGTGGACGTTGGTGGGAATGCCGCCCATCTGGTAGTGGATCGTCGGCACGACCGGGATCGGCTCCTTGATGCAATCGACGTTCGCGAACTTGAGCGCGATCTCGCGGATCGACGGCAGGCGCTTCAGGATCACGTCCGGTCCGAGGTGATCGAGCTTCAGCAGCACGTGGTCCTTGTGCGGCCCGCAGCCGCGGCCCTCCTTGATCTCCTGGTCCATCGAGCGCGAGACCACGTCGCGCGAGGCGAGGTCCTTCGCGTTCGGCGCGTAACGCTCCATGAAGCGCTCGCCGTTGCTGTTGAGGAGGATGCCGCCCTCGCCGCGAACCCCCTCGGTGATCAGCACACCGGCGCCGGCGACGCCGGTGGGGTGGAACTGCCAGAACTCCATGTCCTGCAGCGGGATGTCCGCGCGGGCGGTCATGCCGAGGCCGTCGCCGGTATTGATGAACGCGTTGGTCGACGCCGCGAAGATCCGACCCGCGCCGCCGGTGGCGAAGATCGTGGCCTTCGCCTGCAGGATCATCACCTCGCCGGTCTCCATCTCGTAGGCGACGACCCCCAGCACATCGCCGTCCGCGTCTCGGATCAGGTCGAGCGCCATCCACTCGACGAAGAACTGGGTGTGCGCGCGGACGTTGCGCTGGTAGAGCGTGTGGACGAGCGCGTGCCCGGTGCGGTCGGCCGCCGCGCAGGCACGCTGCACCGGCTTTTCGCCGAAGTTCGCCATGTGGCCGCCGAACGGCCGCTGGTAGATCGTGCCGTCCGCATTGCGGTCGAACGGCATGCCGAAGTGCTCGAGCTCGTAGACGACCTTCGGCGCCATCTTGCACATGTACTCGATCGCGTCCTGGTCGCCCAGCCAGTCCGACCCCTTGATCGTGTCGTACATGTGCCAGAGCCAGCTGTCCTCGCTCATGTTGCCGAGCGCGGCGCCGATGCCGCCCTGCGCCGCGACGGTGTGCGAGCGCGTCGGGAAGACCTTGGACAGCACGGCGACCGACAGGCCGGCCTCGGCCAGCGCGAGCGAGGCGCGCATGCCGGAGCCGCCGGCGCCGACGATGATCGCGTCGAAACGACGTACGGGCAGGGCCATTACCGTGCTCCCCACAGGATGGCGATCGTCCAGCCCGCGTAGGCGACGAGCGCCGCGATGATCGCGCCCTGCAGCGGCAGCCGGATGGCGAGCGGCTTCACGTAGTCCATCGTGATGTTGCGCATGCCGACCCAGGCGTGATAGATCAGCGCGACGATGAACAGGAACGTCGCGACCCGGAAGAACTGGTTGGCGAACAGCGCCTGCCACGCCGCGTGGTCGAGGCCCCCGTGCCACAGCAGTATGCCGAAGGCGAACAGCGTGTAGACGATCATCACCGCGGCGGTGAAGCGCTGGGCGAGCCAGTCGGCGAGCCCGTAGTGGGCGCCGACGATGTGCTTCTTGTGGGTCGGATTCACCATAGCCGGATCGCCACGATCAGGGTGATGAGGAGCGCCGCGGTGAAGACGACGGCGGCCGAGCGACGCGCGGGACCGAGGTCGAGCCCGACGTGCAGGTCCTGCGTCAGGTGCCGGAATCCGGCGAGCAGGTGATGCAGGTACGCCCACGCGAGCGCGAGCGCGACGAGCTTCGCGAGCGGATGCCCGATGAACGCCCGGAACGAGGCGTACGACTCCGGTGAGGCGAGGCTCGCCTGCACGCCCCAGAGCAGCGCGGGAATGCCCACCAGGAACAGGAGTGCCCCGCTCGCACGATGCAGGATGGAGACGATTGCCGGGATCGGCTTGCGGATCGCCAGCAGGTCGAGATAGACCGGGCGTGGCCTGTCTGCCGGTCGCTGGGTTGCGGCCATCTGGGAGCCCTTCGTGCGGAGAGGTGGGACGTCGCAGCCTTTGTGCGCAGCGCAGCATTATAGCTCGTGCGCCCGCGCGCATGACCGCGGCCATCCCGGACAAAGTGCCGCGCCGACGCACCACCGCTCGGACCCTGTGCGATGCACGCGGCTTCGCGACTCGCCGTTTGTCCAGGCCCGTGCCGAACGCGCGGCCGCGACGCCGGACGCGTCACCCCAGCACGTTGAAGTAGTGGTGCGCGGCGGTCGAGCACAGCCCCCGGCGGTACTCGACGGGGCGCCCGCCGTAGGTGTGGGCCACGCGGTCGACCGCGAGGAGCGGTGTTCCGGCCGGGACGCCGAGCACGCCGGCGGTCGCCGGGTCGGCCGGTACCGCCTTGATCCGCTCCTGGGCGTTCAGCATGCGCACGCCGAACTGCGTCTCGAAGAACCCGTACATGGACCCGGCGTAGCTCTCGAGCTTCGCCCGCGTGAGGCCGCGAAACAGTGCGGCCGGAAGCGTGATGTCGTCGACGATCACGGGCCGCCCGCCCCATTCGAGCACGCGGCGCACGACGACCACGGGGTCGCCGGGCTTCACCTCGAGCAGGCGCGCGACCTCGGCGCTCGCCTTGCCGCGGCGCACGTCGAGCAGGCGCGAGGCGGGCAGCTCGCTGCCGCCGTCCTGCCGGATGCGGAGGAAGCGGAACGACGACTGCGCTTCCTCGGTATGCGTGGCGACGAACGTGCCCTTGCCCTGCCGCCGCACCACCAGGTGGTCGGCGGCGAGTGCGTCGAGCGCCTTGCGCACGGTGCCCTGGGAGACGCCGAAGCGCGAGGCGAGGACGAGCTCCGAGGCAATCGCCTCGCCGGGCCGCCACTCGCCGGTCTCGAGGCTGCGGACCAGCAGATCCTTGATCTGCAGGTACAGCGGCCTGAAGCTCGGGGCGGGCTCGGCGGACAGCGCGGGCTTGGTCATCGTCTGGTGATCCGTGGCCGGGGTGCGGGGGACCGGTCGGCGTGACATGCCGGTCGCGTCACGCTATCTTATCTCTTATATATGATATATGACTACGTTGACACGAGACACCCGCGCTCCTAGAATCGCGCTTGTCCGACCGGCCGCCCGCGCCGCCGGAAGGCGTGGCGCAGCTTCGCCGGCCAGCCCGGCGGCCGAAGGTGGCGCGGGCCGCACGTCGTTCAGCCTCCACCCTATCCGCCGCAGGAGCGTTCCCATGAAAGCACCCGTCCGCGTCGCCGTGACCGGCGCCGCCGGCCAGATCGGCTACAGCCTCCTCTTCCGCATCGCCTCGGGCCAGATGCTCGGCCCCGACCAGCCGGTGATCCTCCAGCTCCTCGAGCTGCCGATGGACAAGGCGCAGTCGGCCCTGAAGGGCGTGATGATGGAGCTCGAGGACTGCGCGTTCCCGCTGCTCGCCGGGATGAACGGCACCGCCGACCCGATGGTCGCCTTCAAGGACGCGAACGTGGCTCTCCTCGTCGGGGCGAAGCCGCGCGGACCGGGCATGGAGCGCAAGGACCTGCTGCTCGAGAACGCCAAGATCTTCATCGAGCAGGGCAAGGCGCTCGACGCGGTCGCGGCGCGCGACATCCGCGTGCTCGTCGTCGGCAACCCGGCGAACACCAACGCCTACATCGCGATGAAGTCGGCGCCGTCGCTGCCGCGGGGCAACTTCACCTCGATGATGCGGCTCGACCACAACCGCGCACTGTCGCAGCTCGCGACCAAGGCCAACGTGCCGGTCGACTCGATCGACAAGGTCGCGGTCTGGGGCAACCACTCGCCGACGATGTACGCCGACTACCGCTTCGCGACCTCCGGCGGGCGCCTGGTCAAAGACATCATCGGCGACGAGAACTGGAACCGCAATGAGTTCCTGCCGAAGGTGGGCAAGCGCGGCGCCGCGATCATCGAGGCGCGCGGCCTGTCGTCGGCGGCATCGGCCGCGAACGCCGCGATCGACCACGTTCGCGACTGGGTGCTGGGCAGCGGCGGCAAGTGGGTGACGATGGGAATCGCGTCGGATGGCGCCTACGGCATCCCGAAGGACGTGATGTACGGCTACCCGGTGACCACCGCCAACGGTGCCTACACGATCGTCCCCGACCTGCCGATCGACGAGTTCTCGCGCGAGCGCATCAACTTCACGCTGAAGGAGATCGAGGACGAGCGCGCCGGCGTCGCGGGCCTGCTCGGCTAGCGACCTTCCGCGGGCCCGGGACGCGATGCGCGAGCGGATGCCCCCGCACGAGGCCCTGCACCAAGGGCCGGCCGCGCTGCCCGCGCTGCCGGCCTGCGTCCACTACGCCGGCGCCGAGCGCCACCTGCGCAAGGCGCTCGACCTGCAGGCGGCGATGGGGCCGCGCTTCGACATCGCCGGCGACTGCGAGGACGGCGCCCCGGTGGGCGGCGAGCGCGCGCACGCGCAGATGATCGCCGGCCTGGTGGCGAGCACCGCCAATCGCCACGGCCGCTTCGGCGCCCGCGTCCACGACGTCCTGCATCACGCGACGGATGCCGAGATCGACGCGCTGGTCGGCATTGCAGGCGATCGGCTCGCGTTCCTCGCGCTGCCCAAGGCGCGCGGGGCATCCGACGTCGCGGCGTTCCTCGCGCGCGTCGACGCCGCGCGCGCGCGCCACGGCGTGCGGCGCAGCATCCCCGTGTCGGTGCTGATCGAGACCCCGGGTGCGGTGCGCGAGGCTTGCGCGATCGCGGCCCTGCCCGGCATCGTGAGCCTCGACTTTGGTACGCTCGACTACGTCTCGGCGCACCAGGGGGCGATTGCGCTCTCGGCGATGGAATCGCCGGGCCAGTTCGACCACGCGCTCCTGCACCGTGCGAAGGCGGAGGTCGCCGCCGCGGCACTGGCCCATGGCGTGGTGCCGGCGCACGGCGTCACCCGCGCCCTCGACGACCCCGAGCAGGCGCATGCCGACGCCCGCCGTGCACGCGACGAATTCGGGTTCCTGCGCATGTGGAGCATCCATCCGTCGCAGATCGAGCCGATCGTGGGGGCGTTTGCGCCCCACGCGGGGGAGATCGCCGAGGCGGTTGCGGTGCTCGCCGCCGCACAGGACGCCGACTGGGCTCCGCTTGCCGTCGGCGGCAAGCTCCACGACCGCGCGTCCTACCGTTACTTCTGGAGCTTGCTCACCCGCGCCGAGGCGACCGGCGCCGCGGTGCCGGACACTGCGCGAGCGTGGCTTGCTGCTGCGGCGGCGTCGCGGGCATGACGATCAACCTGTACGACGCGCGCGACGGCGCGCGCCGGAAATGACCAAGCAAGGAAGGGAACGACCCCATGGCACACCAACTCTTCGACTCGCTCAAGGAACTGAAGCTCCCGTCCGGCGCGGCCGGACGCTACTACTCGCTGCCCGCGCTCGAGGCGGCGGGCGTGGGCAGGATCTCGCGGCTACCGGTGTCGATCCGCATCGTCCTCGAGTCGGTGCTGCGCAACTGCGACGGCCGGAAGGTCACCGAAGAGCACGTGCGCGAGCTCGCGCAGTGGGCGCCAACCGCGGACCGCGTCGACGAGATCCCCTTCGTCGTCGCCCGCGTCGTGCTGCAGGACTTCACCGGCGTACCGCTGCTCGCCGACCTCGCGGCGATGCGCAACGTCGCCGACGCGGCCGGGAAGAACCCCAAGGTGATCGAGCCGCTGGTGCCGGTCGACCTGGTCGTCGACCACTCGGTGATGATCGACCACTACGGCACCAAGGAAGCGCTCGACCTCAACATGAAGCTCGAGTTCGAGCGCAACCGCGAGCGCTACGAGTTCATGAAGTGGGGCATGCAGGCCTTCGACACGTTCAAGGTCGTGCCCCCGGGCATCGGCATCGTCCACCAGGTGAACCTCGAATACCTGGCGCGAGGCGTGCATCAGAAGGCGGGCGTCTACTATCCCGACACGCTGGTCGGCACCGACAGCCACACGACGATGATCAACGGCATCGGCGTCGTCGGCTGGGGCGTCGGCGGCATCGAGGCCGAGGCCGGCATGCTCGGCCAGCCGGTGTACTTGCTCACGCCCGACGTCGTCGGCGTCGAGGTCAAGGGCAGGCTGCCCGAGGGCGTGACCGCGACCGACCTCGTGCTGACCGTCACCGAAATGCTGCGCAGGGAGAAGGTGGTCGGCAAGTTCGTCGAGTTCTTCGGCGAGGGCGCGACCACGCTGTCGGTCCCCGACCGCGCGACGATCGCCAACATGGCGCCGGAGTACGGGGCGACGATGGGCTTTTTCCCGGTCGACGACGCGACCGTCGACTACCTGCGCGCGACCGGCCGCACCGACGCCGAAGTCGAGGCCTTCGCCGCCTACTTCAAGGCACAGGGTCTCTACGGCATGCCGCGCCCCGGCGAAATCGACTACACCAAGGTGCTGGCACTCGACCTCGCGTCGATCAAGCCCTCGCTCGCCGGTCCCAAGCGCCCGCAGGATCGGATCGAACTGGGCAACCTCAAGGCGAAGTTCACCGAGCTCTTCGCGAAGCCCGTGGCCGAGAACGGCTTCGCCAAGCGGCCCGCCGACCTCGCCATGCGCGTGAACACGGCGAAGGGGTTCGACGTCGGCTCCGGCGACGTGCTGATTGCCGCGATCACCTCCTGCACGAACACGTCGAACCCGAGCGTGCTGATCGCGGCGGGCCTGCTGGCGAAGAAGGCGTCCGAGCGCGGCCTCACGGTGCAGCCGCACATCAAGACCTCGCTCGCACCGGGCTCGCGCGTGGTCACCGACTACCTCACGCGCGCGGGGCTCCTGCCCTACCTCGAGAAGCTCGGCTTCGCGGTTGCGGCCTACGGCTGCACGACCTGCATCGGCAACGCCGGCGACCTGACGCCCGAGATCAACGAGGCGATCACCGGCAACGACCTGATCTGCGCGGCCGTGCTCTCCGGCAACCGCAACTTCGAAGCGCGCATCCACCCGAACCTGAAAGCCAACTTCCTCGCCTCGCCGCCGCTCGTGGTCGCCTACGCGATCGCGGGCACGGTGCTGAAGGACCTGACCAGCGAGCCGCTAGGCACCGGCAGCGACGGCAAGCCGGTGTTCCTGCGCGACGTCTGGCCGTCCTCGCACGAGATCGCCGCGGTGCTCCCGGTGGCCCGGGATGCCGCGACCTTCCGCAGGCTCTACGGCGACCTCGCCAATGCGAACCCGCTGTGGAAGGAGGTCAGGGGCGGCGCGGGCCAGGTCTACCACTGGCCGGCGTCGACCTACATCGCTAAGCCCCCGTTCTTCGACGGCTTCTCCATGCAGCCGACCGCGGCGGGCAGCATCCGCGGGGCCCGCGCGCTCGGCATCTTCGGCGATTCCGTCACCACGGACCACATCTCCCCGGCGGGCTCGATCAAGGACAGCTCGCCGGCCGGCCGCTGGCTGATCGCGAACAAGGTCACCAAGGCCGACTTCAACAGCTACGGCAGCCGGCGCGGCAACCACGAGGTCATGATGCGGGGCACGTTCGCGAACGTCCGCATCAAGAACCTGATGCTGCCGCTGAAGGCCGACGGCTCGCGCGAGGAAGGCGGCGTCACGGTGATGCAGCCCGGCGGCGAGAAGCTCGCCATCTACGACGCCGCGATGAAGTACGTCGCGGCCGGCACGCCGACGATCGTCTTCGGCGGCGAGGAGTACGGCACGGGCAGCTCGCGCGACTGGGCCGCCAAGGGCACGCAGCTCCTCGGCGTGCGCGCGGTGGTGGCGAAGAGCTTCGAGCGCATCCACCGCAGCAACCTCGTGGGCATGGGCGTGCTGCCGCTGCAATTCAAGGGTGCCGACACGGTCGAATCGCTCGGCATCGAGGGCGACGAGACCTTCGATATCGAGGTGCCGGCCGACATCAGGCCGCAGCAGGACCTGACGCTCGCGATCACCCGCAAGGATGGCTCGAAGCAGGCGGTGCAGGTGCTGTGCCGGATCGACACGCCGATCGAGGTCGATTACTTCCGGCACGGTGGCATCCTGCCGTTCGTCCTCCGGGAGCTGGTGGCGTAGCCGCGGCCCGCGACCCCCGTGTAGCAGGCGCGCGGCGCGACGAGCGTAACACTGCCGGATATGTTGGCACGAAGTCGCTATATTGTTGTATACTATCGGGGTTTTCGATGTTGCGGCGCACCATCTGCGCCACGTTGACCACCCTCGAGCCTCCCCGGAGAACTATACCCATGCGCACCATTGCTCTGCTGTCCGCCCTTGCCGCCGCCCTCACGCTCGCCGCTTGCGGCCCGTCCTCGCAACAGACCGCCGACAAGGCAAAGGCCGAAGCAGCCAAGGCTGCCGAAGCGACCAAGGAAGCCGCGAAGGCGACCGCCGACGCCGCCAAGGACGCGGCCACGGCTGCCACCCAAGCGACCAAGGAAGCCGCCGGCTCCGCGGTCGGCGCGGCCAAGGACGCCGCCGCCGGCGCCGTCGATGCCACCAAGGAAGCCGCGGACAAGGCCGCTGCTGCCACCAAGGAGGCTGCGGACAAGGCTGCCGCTGCCACCAAGGAAGCCGCGGACAAGGCTGCCGCCGCCGCCAAGGAAGCCGCCGCGCCGAAGAAGTAATCGCGTTCCGCGGGAACGCCACGAAGCACGGCCGCCGGTGACCCGGCGGCCGTTTGCCTTTCAGTCGCCAGGCCGAGCGGCCGGCGCGTTCGAGAACCTACGTCGCGAGGCGCCCGATCCAGCGGGTCAGCGGCTTCCACTGCTCCCAATCCTGCTCGCCACGCGAGCGCGGCATGTCGAAGACGCTCGCGCCATCACGCGCGCAATAGACGTAGACCTGCGTGTCGCGCAGATGCCCGACGACCGGGAAGCTGCAGGCCTTCAGGAACTCGTCGAGCTCCGAGGCGCTGTGCGTGCGGGCGTCGAAGCGCATTGCGACGAGGCCGATCGGCAGTTCGCCGCCCTTCACCGCCTTGTACTCGGCGATCGTGTGCAGGAAGCGGGCGGTCGCCGCCATGTCGAACACCGAAGGCGTCAGCGGGATCAGCACCGCGTCGGCGCGCCTCACCTCGTCACGCAGCTGGTCGCCGTGCAGGCCCGCCGGGCTGTCGACCACGATCCAGTCGAAGTCCTTGCGTTCCCGAGGATCGGCAGGCGCCGCGAGGATCTTCGGGAAGAGTTCCGGACGACGGCCGAGCCAGAAGCTCGCCGACTGCTGGGGATCGTCGTCGGCGATCGCGACACGCTGTCGCTTGCCGGCGAGGAACCCGGCCACGTTCGTGGCCAGCGTGGTCTTGCCGCAGCCGCCCTTCGGGTTGGCGATGAGGAGGGTTTGCACGCGCGTCACCTGTTGGTTACCTTTTGGTTGTGAACACTGCAAGTGTAGCCGACAAGTCGTCGTCGACGGCCGGGCGTGCCAGGTGCCCGCGAGCGGCGGCCTTGCGCGACCCGCGCTCGGCAGCGGGCCGGCTTCGGGGTCGACGGTAGAATCCGCCGATGGACCATCCGTCGCCTACCTTGGCCGGACTGCCCGCGGACGCCGATGCTGCGGCGGCCCGTGACCGGCCACGCGACCCGCGCAAGGCGGAGTTCGAGACCAACAAGCTGCGCAAGCGACTGCGGCGGCTCGCCGGCCAGGCGATCGCCGACTACGCGATGATCGCGCAGGGCGACCGGGTGATGGTGTGCCTCTCCGGAGGCAAGGACAGCTACGGTCTGCTCGACATCCTGCTCACGCTCAAGGACGCGGCCCCGGTGCAGTTCGAGGTGATCGCGGTCAACCTCGACCAGAAGCAGCCCGGATTCCCCGCCGACGTCCTGCCCCGCTACCTCGCCGCACGGGGCGTGCCGTTCCGCGTCGAGGAGCAGGACACCTACAGTGTCGTGAAGCGGCTGATTCCGGAGGGCGGCACGATGTGCTCGCTGTGCTCGCGCCTTCGACGCGGCGTGCTCTACCGCGTCGCCGGCGAGATCGGTGCGACCAAGATCGCGCTCGGCCACCACCGCGACGATGTGATGGCAACGTTCTTCCTCAACCTGTTCTTCGGCGGCAAGCTGAAGACGATGCCCCCGAAGCTCGCCTCCGACGACGGCCGCAACGTCGTCATCCGGCCGCTCTGCTACGTCCGGGAGCGCGACCTCGCGCGATACGCAGACGCCATGGCCTTCCCGATCATCCCGTGCACGCTGTGCGGCTCGCAGGAGCACCTGCAGAGAAAGCAGGTCACGGCGATGCTGCGCGACTGGGAACGACGCTTTCCGGGGCGGCTCGACTCGATCTTCTCGGCGCTCGCCACGGTGACGCCCTCGCACCTGATGGACCGGCGGCTGTTCGACTTCGGCGCCGTGCGCGCGACGGGGAATGCAGTGGCCGACGGCGACACCGCGTTCGACGTCGATCGCGCGCTCGAGGACGCGATCGAGCGTGCGGTGCTCGTGCCGGCCGGCGGCGAGGGGAACAGCGCGCCGATCATCCCGCTGTTACGCGACTGACCGCTGCCGCACCCGACGTCGGGGCTACTTCGCGGCGGTGTCCTTGTCCTGCCCGAACAGGATGCGGCGCTCCTCGTCGCTGGTCGGCGGCCTGGGCTGCGGGTTGACGGTCTTCGCGAGCTCGTAGGCGCGCCGCACCGCGGGCCGCGCCGCGATCGCCTCGTGCCAGCGCTTCAGGTGCGGAAAGTCGTCGACGCTTTGCCGCTGCCGCTCGGGCAGCACCCAGGGGTAGCAGGCCATGTCGGCGATCGAGTAGTCTCCGGCGACAAATTCGCGGTCGGCGAGCCGCTTGTTCAGCACGCCGTAGAGCCGCCCGGTCTCGCGCACGTAGCGGTCGATCGCGTACGGGATCGGCTCGGGCGCGTAGTGCAGGAAGTGGTGCGTCTGGCCGGCCATCGGCCCCAGCCCCGCCATCTGCCAGAACAGCCACTGCACGACCTCGGCGCGGCCGCGCAGGTCGTTCGGATAGAAGCGCCCGGTCTTGCCGGCCAGGTAGAGCAGGATCGCGCCCGACTCCATCAGCGCCAACGGCTCGCCGCCGTCCGGCGGCGCGTGGTCGACGATCGCCGGAATGCGGTTGTTGGGCGAGATCGCGAGGAACGCGGGATCGAATTGGTCGCCCCTGGCGATGTTCACCGGGTGCAACGTGTAGGGGAGCCCGGTCTCCTCGAGGAAGATCGTGACCTTGTGCCCGTTCGGCGTGGTCCAGTAGTAGAGATCGATCATAGGCTCCTGCTACGCCGCGTGCGCCGCGCGTGTACGCCGCCGCGCTTCGGCGACAGTGGCGATCGCCACCACGTACAGGACCGCGATCGCGACGAACACCTGCTGCGACAGCGCATGGTCGAGCATCACGCCGAACAGCACCGGCCCGAGCGTGCCGCCGATGTCGAGCCCGGAATAGACGAAACCGTAGACGCGGCCCGAGGCACCCTGCGGCGTCGCATTGCGGACGATCATGTCGCGCGACGGGCCGGTGGCACCGACGGCGAAGCCGATCGCCGCGAGCAGCGGGACGAACATCGTCGCGGGCGGTCCCGTGGCGACCACGAGCGTGAGCGCGGCGGCCGACGCGAGGCCAGCGATCGCCACCCGGTCGTGTCGCGCGGTGCGAGCCGCGAGGAAACCGCCGGCGAGGATGCCTGCCGCGCCGCCCAGCACGTAGGCGGTCACCGTGGAGAGCGCGAGCGGCATCGCGACGCCGAACGCGGCATTGAGCGTTCCCGGCGCGAACGTCTGCAGCCCGACGGTCGCCATCGTCTGCACGAGGAAGTACGCGAAGCACATGACGAGCGGCCACTGCAGCAGCAGCGCGAGATTGTCGCGCACGCCAGAGTCGCGCGCGTCAGGGTGCGGCGGCGCCTGCAGGAAGTCGCGCTGCGTCGCGATCAGGCCGAGGACGACGAGACCGGCAGCGCCCATCGCCAGCAGCGCGACGCGCCAGCCGAACGCGGCACCGATGCCGTA
>Ga0209391_10000989_pt1 | contig 14462 bp, 14 predicted proteins | sample PPLLak3March2015_FD_187246 | JGI IMG/M metagenome (GOLD analysis project Ga0209391, IMG submission 187246) | Freshwater sediment microbial communities from Prairie Pothole Lake near Jamestown, North Dakota, USA - PPLs Lake P7 Core (1) Depth... | ecosystem: Environmental > Aquatic > Freshwater >... | reverse complement strand
GGCAGCCAACAGCTGGGGACGGCGCGCGCGCTCGACACGGTGCTGTCGCTGCTCATGGCGATGGTCGTCCTGGTGCTGCTCGTCGCCGCGGGGAACGTCGCGAATCTGCTGGTGGCGCGCGGATCCGCGCGCGCCAGGGAGACCACCATCCGCCTGGTGCTCGGCGCCACGCGCTGGCGCCTGCTGCGCGCGCGCCTGATCGAAGCGCTCGTGCTGGCGCTGCTGTCGGGCGGCGTCGGCTTCCTGGTGTCGTCGTGGCTGACGGCACTGCTTCCTGCGGTGCTCGGCTTGAGCGAGCTGCCTCCCGGTGTCTCCGCGGCGCCCGACTGGCGCGTCGCCGTCTTCACCGCCGTCGTGTCCGCGGCGACCGGCGTCCTCGTCTGGGGGGTGTCAGCTGTCCAGGTGACGCGACGCGCGAGCCTGCCGTCGCCTGGCGGCTCGCCGCAGGCGCACAGCGGAGGAGGCCGCCTCGTGCTCCGCCGGGCCGTCGTGGTCGCGCAGTTGACGCTGTCGGCCGCGCTCCTCTGCGGCGCAGCCCTGCTGACGCGCTCCTTGGTCGGGTTGATGGGGATCGATCCCGGCTTCGACGCGCGCGGCCTTGCCGCCCTGACCGTGACGCGCGGCGGGCAGGCGTACGAGGCCGATCGAGCACGCGCGGTGATCGCGGACCTGGTGGCGCAGGCCGGCGCGCTTCCGGGCGTTGTGTCGGCCAGCGCGAGCAGCCACCTGCCGCTGTCCGGCGGCGCCGAGCGGCGATGGCTCATCGCCGACGAACCGGGCATGGATCGCACCGCTCCGGTCGTCGTGGACACGGTGCAGGTGGGCGCTGGGTACTTCGACACGCTTCGGCTTCCCCTCGTCGCCGGCCGCGAGTTCACGACCTCCGATCGCGCGGGAGGCCAGAACGTGGCGGTGCTCAGCGAGGACCTTGCGCGCCAGCTGTTCGGCGCGCGTCCGGCGGTCGGCCGGCGAGTCACCTTCTCACGCGCCGATGCCACGGACACTGCGGTCACGTGGGCGAACCGCAATGCCGTGTTCGATATCGAGGTCGTTGGCGTCGCCAGGGACGCGCGATCCCATTCCCTGCGTGCCAACCCGGTCATGACCATCTACCGGCCTCAGACGCAGGTGCCCTCCGCGACGCTGTGCACCATCCTGCTCCGCACGCGGGGGAGGGTGCCGACACCGCAGGAGGTCGAGCACGTGGTGCGCCGGGTCGACCCGTCCTTCGCCGTGCGCGACTACGCGCCCCTCGACGACGTAATGGCCGCCGGGCTTGCCCGCGAGCGGCTGCTGGCGGCGCTGTCGTCGGCGTTTGGCGCGCTGGCCGCCGCGCTGTCGGCCATGGGGGTGCTTGGCCTGACCGGCTACCTGGCGACGCGGCGGAAGCACGAGATCGGCGTTCGTCTCGCGCTCGGGTGTTCGCGAAGCCATGCGATCCGACTGGTGATGCGCGACGTGGTGTGGCTGTCCGCCGCGGGCGCGATCGCCGGCGCGGGGCTGTACCTCGCTTCCAGCCGGTACCTGCGATCGGAGCTGTACGACCTGTCCGCCGTGGACCCGGCCACCATCGGCGGAGCGATTGTCCTCCTGGTTCTCCTGACGCTCGCCGCGGCGTACGTGCCCGCACGCCGCGCCGCGCGCGCCGATCCGGCCGTCGTCCTGAGGAGCGAGTGACGCGCGCACGGGAAGGCCGACGGGGCGCGTGCCTTGTCCCCGAAGGAGAAGAGGATGTACCGCACGTGGAGAATCGGCTTCATCGTGACGCTCGTCCTGGCAGCCTGGGCGGGTGTGCGGGCAGGACAGGAGCGCTTCCGGACTCCGGACGAGAGCGGTGACGGGGACGAATCGGCCTGCAGCGCCGTCAACGGCGGCACCGCCGTCGCGCGGCGGGCTGGCACGCAGCACGCCAGGAGCATGGCTGCGTCCAGCATCAGCGAAGTCGTCGCGAATACGGCCGGCTCGAGCGTGCGCACGCCGTAGACTCAGCCACCAGGAGTTTCATGACGGCGGCCGACAGCAGGACGCCGATCTGTTCGCGGCCGTTGCACCGGCTGGACCGGATGCGACGGGAACCCTATACTCGTAACTCGATGACGTTCCGCGATCGACTGATGGCGACGATCGCCGCGGCGCGCCCGGTGCTGGAGGCGCCCGGTGTCCTCGTGGTCGGCTCCGAGGTGCCGAACCTGCTACAGCCGGACGCCGCCTCCACGCTCGTGGTGTCGCAGGACCTCGACATCGCCGTGCCGGTGAGCCGCCACGGCGACGTCAAGCAGAGGCTTCCTCGGCTCCTGGTCGATTTCGCGCCCTCGCCCGAGGAACCGTCCGTCTGGACGCCGCGCGTTCCGGAGTTGCTCGAGGTGAACTTCGTCGGGATCGATCCCGCCCGCGGCCCGCTCGACGCCTACGTGCTCGACGATGACCAGCTGCCGCTCCTCGTGTTCGGCGCCCTCTCGCTCGTCACCGCTGGTGAGGAAGTCACGCTTGCGGCCACCCGCGTGCGCCTCCCCCGTCCTTCCGGCCTGATCCTCGAGAAGCTGGTGACGGATCGAACGGGAGAGAAGGGTGATCGCGACCTGCTCGTCGCGCTGGGATTGCTGATGACGGCACGGCCGGCCGATCTCGACGAGTTCGCTCGCGATTACCGGCGGCTCGATCCGGAACTCCGCCACGCCGTTCGCTCCAACCTGACGGTGCTGTCGCTGCTCGACGCGCGTGCGGGGATGCCAGATCCTCACGCGCAGCGTGCCCTGGTGGCGGGGCTCCTCCGTCGCCTCGACGCCCTGGAGGGGGACGCGCCGTGACCCGTGCACTCGAACGACGCGTCGAAGCGCTGCGGCGCCGCGTGACGGTGCGCTCGTGGGAATACCGGCAGCGCCATCACGCCCGCGGCGCATGGTTCAGGCTCCGCCGGGCGCTGGCGGACGCTCGTGCGGCGTTCGAGATTCCGCCGGAGGAGGCCGACCGCCTCATTGCAGAAGGACACAAGGTCGAGCCTGTCGGCGAGGCGTTCGAACCGCGCAAAGTGATCCTCGTCGTGCCCGCCGATCGCATGGCCGGGGTCCGGGGCGCCCGTCCCGTGCCGCTCCGCCTGGGTGCCGACGTGCTGCAGGCGACACACCTCGCGCTCACGCCGTTCTGAGCAAGGATGTGTGCCGGCTCGAGGAGCCGCCGGGGGCACGACAGTGGAACGCACAACGTGTGTTAGACTGGTTAATAACTAGTCTAACGAGTTCCTCAGGGGGACACGATGGCCGCTGTCACCGCATTCGCCGCCAAGACTCGGTTCGGGGAACTGCTGGCGCGCGTCGCCGCCGGCGAGGAGATCGTCATCACCCGCCACGACAAACCTGTCGCGCGTATCGTCCGTGAGGGGGCGCCGAGGCTGGCCGATGTCGGTCGCGCCGCCGAGGGCCTGCGAGCGCTGCAGCGCCGGATCGCCGGGCGGGGCCCAGGCAGAGCGAGGTTGTCGGATCGCGACGTCCGCGCCGCCATCGAGGAGGGCAGGCCGTGACGCGGGCGTTCGTCGCCGACGCCTCGGTGGCCGTCGCATGGGTGCATCCCGGCCAGGCCACACCCGAGACCGCTTCGATGCTCGAGGCGATCGCCGCCGGCGCTACGCTGGAGGTGCCGGCGATCTGGCCGCTGGAAGTCGCCAACGCCCTCACGGTGCTGGTTCGGCGACGGAAGCTGACCGACGACGATCGGCGGATCGGGCTGAGACTGCTGCGTGAGCTGCCGGTCACGGTCGATCACGAGATGGCCGCGCTGGCGTTCAGCACGCTGTCCGACCTGGCAGCGGCGTACGACTTGTCAGTGTATGACGCGGCGTATCTCGAACTCGCACAGCGGCGCCACCTGGTCCTGGGGTGCAAGGACGGCCCGCTTCGGGCCGCGGCACGCCGTTGCGGCGTCAAGGGTTGGCCGCGTCGGTAGCCGGCTCGAGGTCAGCAGGGAGAGGATCCGTCGGAGGAGCCGCCTTTCACAGCCCGCACGTCGCCCTTTACCGCTGGGTCATGGATCCCCGCGTCTGGCTGGTCGGCGCCTGAACGGCGAGTGCGAGCGCCAGCAGGCGGAGCAGGAATGTCATCCAGGGTCTCCTCTCCGTCATCTGACACACCCTGGTGACGAGGGGTTCCTACATCCACTCTCGTTCGTTTCATCGATTCACTCGTCCGAGCCGACCACGCCGCTCACGAGCGCCCGGGCCCAGTCCGGCCGCCCGTTCCGCCCGGCTTCGCGAGCCGCGGCGCTCCAGTCGTAGCGGACCGCGTGGAGCGTCGGCACCCAGCGGCCGCCTGATCTCACGAGGCGCGCGTAACGCGCCCGCGGGTCGCGGTTGGCCGCGAGGTGGGGCCACGGGGACGAATCGGCGTACGCCTGAAGCCCCACGCTCCCCGGGTTCACCGTCGCCCGGCAGCCGGTCGCCGGCGAGGAGGAACTCCGGCGCGTTCGACGGCCCCGCGCGCAACCCGGCACCGGACGTCACGCCCGGCGGGAAGCACACGTACTTCGTCGGCGCTTGACGTGAGGACGGCGAGGCGCCCTCCTCACACCTTCGCGTCCTCGACGGCGAACTCCGGCACGCACCCCTTGACGAAGTTCTTGACGCCCGCCGCGCGCACCATCATGGCCAGCGCGATCGTCTGCTGGAGTTCGTGTGTCGTGGCTCCGTGCGTCTTCGCGGCCGCGAAGTGGTGCTGCGTTCAAGGGCCGCAGCCGGACACGGCGGACGCGGACAGCAGCACCAACTCTTTCGTCTTCGGATCCAACACGTCTTCGTAGCGCACGCCCATGAACTGCTTCATGTGACCACCGCTCCTTCGAGTGTCGCCGTCACATCAGGCGCCGTCGCCGGGGACCCAGCGTTCCGCCAGCAGGTTGAACCAGAGGCCGTGATTGCGGGACGACCGGTTGCTGACGAAGATGTCTCAACGTGCGCACGGAGCCTCCACGGAACGTCGGGCCGGCGCCCTCCAACAATGACGACTCGCGCGGCCGCCTGGCGACGACAGGCGTCCTCGATCTCCGTTCGATCTGAACGGAACCGCTCCGGGAGTGATTCCTGCCACACAATCGAGCCGTCCGGCGGTCACGCGGAGAACCTGCTGCCGACCAGCGTTGACGCCGCGCTACTTCACCTCGCTGGCGGCTCCGCTTGCGATGGCACGAGTGAGGATGTCACGCACATCGGCGTTCGCCTTGGCCATCGCACGCTTCAGTTCGCTCTCGAGCTCGCTCATCCGATTGCGAAGGTCGCGCATCTTCTCCCGGATCTCGCGCGCCAGGTCGTGGAGGGCCGCCGCCGGGTCGCCAGACGCGCGACTCGCCCGCTCTCCCTGCAGGCTGCCAATCTCGCTCTGTCGCAGGCCGATCTCCCCCTGCCGAAGGCCAATCTCACCTTGCCGGCGGCCGACCTCCGAGACCGCCCGGTAGGCGTCGCGAATGCTGTTGATCACCGCGGAGTCCCGGCAGATGTACTCGCGCCCGTCACGACGGAACCACAACAGCGATTCACCGTCCCGCCGGAAACGCCGCGCGCGGTCCGCATTCGAGACCTCGCCGGCAATCAAGGTGTCACCCTCCCCGTCCAAGAGCACGAAGGACTCCGCCCGCTGGCCCCGGGCGCTCCCAAGCGAAGCCCCATCCGTAGCCGCCCGCTGGGCCGGCTGGGAGCCAGTCCGCGCTCCGAGTTGGACGGGAACGAGTGCACAGAACGCCGCGACGACGGCGATGCCCATCGTCGTGCGCATCGGGGACCCAGGCAATGAAACCGAACGCAGCATGATGATCCTCCGTTTCAAGTTGGCCGCCGAATGCGGCGCGCCGGCCGCGCCGAGTGGGGTTCGAAGGTGTGTCACTCCAAGCGCGCACAACAGCCGACCGTAGTCGTGCGGCTCGGCGCCTAGCACCTGGAGTACTCCCGCGTCGCAGGCCGCCTCGCGGGCGAGCAGGTACTCGCGGGCGACGAGCCGCACCAGTGGATGGAAGAAGAACGCGTGCTCCACGACGGCAGGCACGCACCCGAGCCACAGGTCGCGCCGGCGCACGTGCATGAGCTCGTGGCAGAGCGCCATCTCCTGCTCCGATTCCGACAGGCCGGCGAAACCAGGCGAGGGGAGCAGCAGCACCGGCCGGGCGAAGCCGACGACGACCGGGGTGTCGATCTCGTCCGAGAGCCGCACGTCCGGAGGTCGTGCGAGGCCGATGCGGCGAGCGAGCGCGTCGGCGGTGGCGCGGACCTCGGGCCCCGCCGTCCGCGCCCGCCGCGCCACGGCACGGACGCGTCGCAGCTGCCGGAGCGTGACGCTCCCGCCGACGGCGACCCCGGCGAGCCACGCTCCCGACAGCACCAGCGGCCAGCGTGGGGCCGACGCTGGCGTCGTGCGGGATGGCGGCGGGGCAGTGAGAGCGGGCCCTCCGGAGGCATCGGCTGCCGGCCGCAGCTGGCCCGTCGCGCCAACCCCCACCTGCCCGGATGCCGCGGTCTCGACGCGCATCGTCGGCTCGGGCCACGGCAGTACGGGAAGGACGAAGGGCTCGATCCAGACGAAGCCGACCAGGACCTTCACCGCGGCGAGCCACCACAGCACCGCGCGGGTCGAAGGCGAGAGACGCGGCAGCAGCCGGCACGCGCCCCAGACGGCGAGGATGTAGAGCGCGCCGATCACGGAGGCCCGCGCGAGCCCGCCGACGACGACGGGAGCGGCGGTCGCGAGCGCGTCGAGAAGACCGGTCATCGCCCCGACTCCGTGTCCTTCGGCGCGCGCAGCGTGTCCAGGAGCGCCTCGAGCTCCCGCCGGTCGGCCTCCGTGAGCGCCGTGGACTCGTGCAGGTAGGCCACGAGCGGGACAATCGACCCGCCGAGGTGGCGCTCCACGAATCGACGGATGCTGCCGCGCACCAGCTCCTCGGACGACGCACGCGTCCGGTAGCGGTACACGCCGTCGACCAGCCGCCGGTCGAGGTGCTTCTTCTTCCGCAACCGCTCCATCATCGTCAGGACGGTCGAGCGGGCCAGGCTGCGGGGGGCGCCGAATGCGGCGGCCGCCTCGCCCACCGTGGCGGGTCCGTTCTCGGCGATGTGATGGAGGAGCGCGAGCTCCTGTTCTCCGACGGTCCGAACCGGCATAGGCGCACTCCGTGACTACATCTGTCGTCATTGGACGAAGCGCGCGCGAAAAGGTTGCCTCGTCGGACGCCACCTTGGCGCGGGGGGGGGAATGTAGGAGAGACCGAGGACCAGGCAGCGAACGCGGGCGGCTTCCCACGCAGCACGCGGCAGAACCGCGGCGCGTGCGCCCGCGCCGTCAGCGACCCTGCTTCTTCAGCGCGGTCTCGATCTCGGTCAGCTTCTTGCGTGCCGCCGCGTCCTCTGGATGCTTTTCGAGGTACGCGGCCAGGTGCGCCCGCGACTCCTCGAGGTCCTTCTGCTGTTCGAAGATCGAGGCGAGCACCGAGTGGCTGGCCGACGCGCCCTCGGACCCTGGGTACTCCTTGATGCAGCGCTGCAGGAACACCTTGGCGTCATCGAGGCGTTTCGCCCGGTACAGCCGGCGGCCCATCCACATCAGCGCCTGGTCCTCGAACCAGTAGTCGTTGGGGCGGGTGCGCCGCAGTTCTCCGTAGGTGTCCGCCGCAGCGGCGGCGCCCTTCTCCTGAAGCGCGGCAATCACGGGTGCGAACGGCCGGGGCTTGCCGGGGTTCGGGTTCGTGTACGCCTCGTACCAGCACTGCAGCCAGTACGTGCGCTTGACGTAGCCGCTCTCCCACGACGCGTAGTCCTTCAGCACGTCGTCGGCCTGCAGCCGCGCCAGGTCCTTGCCCTTCGCCACCTCCGCGCGCACGATCTCGCCGGTCTTCCGCAGCATGTCGAGAAAGCGTCGCGCCTGGGCCATGTCGCAATCCTCGGCATGGCCGGGCACCAGCCGCACGTCCTCGGGCAGCCAGGCCAGGAGCTTCGCGGTCATCTCGGGGTACTTCCGGATGTCGGACGTATCGCCGTCGATCGACGGGAAGTGGCTGCCCATGCAGAGCGCGCTGACCACCGCCACCTTCGACTTCGTGAAGTGGACGGCGATGTCGCTGTCATCGTGCGCGCCGATGAACGACGCTAGCCGGATCTCCTCACCGTTGAAGTGCAGGGTGAGCGTGTCGCTGAAGGTCAGGTTGGGGAGGACCTCGGGCGGGAAATCGCCGAAGTAGTAGAGCCCGCGCAGGTACCGTTCCCGCAGGTTCCGATGGCCGATGATTACCGCGCCCTCTGCGACGACCGGGTTGGCCGCGAGGTGCTCGATGTGGGAATGCGTGTTGACGACGATCTTCGGCATGCCCTTGCCGAACGCCTTCAGCGTTTCGACGAGGGCCGACCCGGCGCTTGCGGATCCGGTATCGACAATCAACAGGCCATCCGGCCCCACCGACGCCACCACCTTCTCCGGATACCCGCCGGACGTCATTCTGGTCAGCTCGTACAGGGTGTCGGCGAGCTTCGTCACCTCGAAGACGTTCTTGTCCTGCGCCCGCACGGCCGTGCCCGCAAGCAGCCCTGCGACCACCAGGGTCGCCGTCAGCGTCCGTTTCATTCCGTCCGCTCCTGTAGTTGTGCGCCCGGCGACGGGCCGGGCGCCGGACGATGTGTCTGCCGTTGCCGGAAGAAGCGCGTCGTGGCCGCCCGTACTCCGTAGACGTGTCCTGCCATCCGGTCGGTTGCAGGCGGCTGGCTCCGGGAGCACCTCGAATCCCGTTCCAGCGCCGAGGTCGGACAGGGGGCGCGCGGCCCAGCAACCGCGTGAGGGGGTCGATACGTCGATGCTGGTGAACCGTCACTTCTCGCTGGCGAACGAGAAGTGCTGCTGGACTACCACCCACCGGCTGTTGCGCTTCTCGACCACGCCGGTCCACCGCGTGTTCTCCCACGAGGCCGGCTGGCCTTTGTAGGTGTTGATGTCGTCGAGCACGCAGTAGAACCACGCCACATCGTGGGAGCGCGCGAAGGTGATCTCCAGGTCCCGGACTTCGTGCCTGACGTACTTGAAGTCGGGGCTCAACCAGAACGGCACGTTCCGTTTGACGTCCTCGAAGGCCTTCACGACGCCGCGGCCCGGTGACACCGAGAGGTAGTCGTCGTCATTGGCGATGGCGCCGTAGAGCACCTCGATCCTCTTCTCCTTCGCCCAACCGATGACGGAGTTCACGACACGGGTGATCTCCTGACGCTCCAATGCCAGGTCGGCTGACGGCGGCGACTGCGTGGAGCCGGGGCCAGCGACGACGGCCATCAGGGCGACCGACAGGAGTCCGGCGAGGTGTCTCATGCCGGCTTGGACGAGCCTGCGCCCCCCAAGGGTTCCGCGCGCCGTCCATGGTGCCGTCTCAGGCCGTTCCTCTTCCGGGCTGCCGGAGGAGCCCCGAGGCGACGGCTGGGGAAGTGACCGCGCGTCTCTGCCGCCACCTCACTCGGCGCGCAGCGCGGTGATCGGATTCACTCTCGCCGCTCTCCACGCCGGCACGAGGGCGCCTGCAAGGCCGACCGCCACGAGGCCGACGGCGCCGAGCATCAACATCAGGGGATCGTCGGGACTGAAGCCGTAGACCACCGCCCGCATCGCCTTTGCCGAGAGCACGGCGCCGACGAGGCCGGCGGCGGCTCCCGCACCGGCGACCGAAAGGGCGCTGCGCATCACCAGCCGCAATACCGCAGCCGGCGTCGCCCCGAACGCCATCCGCACGCCGATCTCCGGGGTTCTCCGCGCGACGAAGGACGACATCAGCGCGTAGACGGCAGCCGACACCAGGAGGAGCGCGGTCAACGCGAAGAGGCCGATCAGCAACGCCCCGAAACGCCGCTCGGCGGTCGCCTGGTCCACGACGTCAGCCATCGTCCGCACGTCTGCAACGGACACGCCCCGGTCGGTCGCGGCGATGTGACGCCGGATCCCGCCGACCAGCGCTAGCGGATCCGACGCAGCGCGCACCACGAGAAGCCTCGGCCGGATACCCGCGACGGTGGACGTGCCGAGTTCGTACGCCTCGGGCCGCGGCGGCCGCTCGAGACCCCACTGCCGCGTGTCCGCGACGACGCCCACGACCGTCAGCCAGGGCCCTTCGTCGAAGCGGAACCGTCCGCCGAGCGCAGAAGCTCGAGGCCAGAAGACCCGTGCCATCGTCTGGTTGATGACCGCAACACGCAGGCTGTTTGGGCCGCGGTCGGTTGCGTCGAACGCGCGTCCGGAGAGCACGCGAATGCCCATCGCGTCGAAGTAGTCCTGCGTGATCACCCGGTTCTCCACGTCGGGTCCGGGACCCAGGCTCACGTCGCGCCCGTCGACCGTCGCCGTGCTGTTGCTGCCGCCCTCGAGCGGGAGGCGGTTAATGGCCGCCGCGCGCGTGACGCCGGGGATCGCGCCGACCCGCGCGACGGCTTCGTTGAAGAAGGCGGCGACCTTCTGCGGGTCGTCGTACCGCGGCCCCGAGGCATCGAGGGCCAGCGTGAGGACGTGATCGATGCTGAACCCGGTGTCGATGGTGCGTACGCTCCAGTAACTGCGCAGCGCAAGCGCCGCGCCGTGCGCGAGCACGAGCGTCATCGCGAACTGACCGATTACCAGAACCCGCCGGCTCGGGCCGGTCCGGGATCCGGCCGCGCCGCGGACGTTCTGCAGGCCTGCGGCGAGCGAACGCCGGGAGGAGAACACCGCCGGAACGACGGCGGCGAGCGCGGCGATCAGCGCGGACAGTCCGGCAGTGACCGCGAGAGTCGGCAGGTCGATCTCGATCTCGTCGATCCTCGGGATGGTCGGCGGCATCAGCGCGCGCAGGACGCGCGTCGCTGCGACGGCGACAGCCAGGCTCGCGCCCCCGCCGACGATGCACAGCGGCATGTGCTCGACAGCGAACTGCCGCACGAGCCGGGCGCGGCTGGCGCCCAGCCCCGCGCGGATCGCGATCTCCCGCTGCCGCCTCAGCGTACGCGCCACGAAGAGTCCGGCGACGTTGAGGCAGACCACCACCAGCACCATCGTCGATGCGCCGAGCAGCAGCCAGAGCTTTCCGGACAGCCGGCCGACCAGGACGTAGCGAAGCGGGAGCAGCAGCGGTTCCGACGCCTGGTCGACCTCGGGGTAGAGGCGGGTGAGGCGTCGCGCGAGCGCGCCCATTTCGCCCTGCGCTGCCGCACGCGTGACCTCGGGCTTGAGGCGCCCGAGGACGACCCAGTTGTTCCGGTCCCGGCCGGTCTGCAGGACGGTGAGCGGAATCGGTAGCCAGACATCGGTCGGCTTGCCGATCGACCACGGGGATGGTTGCTGGAAGCCGCGAGGCATGACGCCCACCACCGTTCGCGGCTCGCCGTCGAGGGTCAGCGTCCGCCCGAGGACGCGCGGATCTGCTGCAAGGTGTGTCCGCCAGAACGCGTCGCTGATGATCGCCACACCCGTTCGACCCGGGCGCTCCTCGTCGGCGCGGAACGTGCGCCCGAGTGACGGCTGCTCGCGCAGCATCTCGAACAGTCCAGGCGTCGTCAGCATTCCGGCCAGGCGCTCCGCCTGGCCCGACCCGGTCAGTGCGAGCGGCGCCGGCCTCGTCGCCACCAGGTGGCTGAACGAACGGCTTTCTCGCCGCCAATCGAGGAAGTTCGGTCCCGACACCGGCGACGAACCCAGATACCCCGCCGGCGTGCCCTTGTCCACCCACCAGACGACGGTCAGTTGTTCGGGCGACTCGAAGGGGAGCGGTTCGAGGAGCACGTTTCGAACGACGACGTAGGTGGCGGCGTTGATGCCGATGCCGAGCGCCAGCAGGAGGACGACAGTGACCGCGAATGCCGGCGTGCGCGCGCATTGGCGCAGACCCTGACGAAGGTCGAGCGCAAGACCGAGATCGCCGATGTGTCTCATGCCCCGTTGGACGAGGCGCCGGTGGTAATCGATGCCCGCCATCACAGCAGCAGGGAAGTCCGAGGGACTTGCGAGGCGACTCCAGGGGCCGCCTGGCGACTACAGGCGTCCTCGATCTCCGTTCGATCTGAACGGAACCGCTCCGGAAGCGATTCCTGCCGCACAGTCGAGCCGTCCGGCGGTCACGCGGAGAACCTGCTGAACTCGTTGTAGACGTCCGGATCGTTGACCTGGCCGGGGTAGGGATGCGGCAGGCCGTCCGCCAGCAGGAACTGCTCGAGCGTGATGCCTTTGACCGACGAGGAGCGAAACTCGCCGCCGCCGATTACGAGAAGTCGGCGTTTGGGAAACGCACGCGGGAACCACCCGAAGTCCAGCGGACCAGAGCGGCCGACCTTCACTTCGTACATCTGTTTCCGTGCATCGACGAAACCGACCTCATGGTCCTTTGATGCCCAGAACCAGAGGGTTGCCGGGTCTTCGATGCCCGCAATGCACTGTCTCCTGAAGATCTCCTGGGCCACGAGCCACTCCAGCCATTTCGACCGCTCCTCCGGCGGCAGGCGCTTGAAGTCGTCCACCGTCGTCATGCGGTTCGGGCTGAAGGCGAGCGCCACGCACAGGTTGATGAAGTGGAACTTCGCCGGCTTGCGCTGCAGCGCCACGCCGCGCTGCGGATCCCATTGAAGCGACGGAATGACCGACAACACATCGGAGAGCTGTTCGATGTACTCCGCGGCGATCGTGTTGTTGGCGAGGCCTGACTCTCGCGCGAGCTTCAGGTACCCGGTTCGGGAGCCGGCGTGGACGAACAGCGTACGCATCAGCGCGATCAGGAACTGGCGCGAGCGGCCGCTGCGGGTCAGTTCGCCGATGATCCAGTCGCGATTCAACTCGAAGAAGTACTCGGGAACGCGCCCCGCTTGCCAGATCTCCTTCGCGGCAATGGGCGACCCGCCGCTCAACAGGTAGGCAATCCACGTGTCCTCGCCGAGTTCGTCATGAAACTGGGCGTGGAAGTCCTTGTACGAGATGCCCGTGAAGACGTACTCCGTCCTCGCCAGCCGCCCCTTCCGCCCGGGCAGCCGTTCAGCGCCCCGGCGGATGTCCGTGGCCTTCGAACCCGTGGTCACGACGAGCACCTGGCGAAGCTCGCCGCGGTCGACCAGGCGTTTCAGCGCGCGTTCCCAGCGGGGCACTGCGGAGATCTCGTCAACGAACAGCCGCTTCACGCGGGCATCCGGCCGGAACGACGGGAGGAGAGTGGTGATGTGTCCTTCCAAATCATCTTCGTCGGCGATGTCGTCGCTGTTGAGGAAGTACGCGGACCCCGGACCGTTCTCCAGCAGTGTGTCCCTGAGAGCGAGCTCGAGCCATGTGCTCTTGCCGTATTGACGGGGACCGCGAATCAGAAGGATGCCAGGCTGTGCCGGCAGCTCGTCGAGGCCAAACGTGAAGCGAAACGTGCGCGCCTGGTCCTCGTACTCCGCTATCTTCGGCCAGAGGTCGATTCGGTCGATGTCTCCCGTGGAAAACAGCCGGTTCCTTGTATTAACGTCCATAACGTTAACAGTATCAACGTCCAGGACGTTAACGTCAAGATGGATGGGTTGGCGGGAATGTAGGCTCATTCGAGGACGTCGGTAGGATTCCGCCGGCGCGGGCGACGTCTACGCTCCTGTAGAAGCGGAAAGGGAGCGTGCGCGCATGGGCGAACCACACCTCGACCTGCCTCAAGGCACTCTCGACCTCCTCATCCTCAGGACACTTGAGCTGGAGCCGCAGCACGGCTGGGCGATGTCGAACCGGATCCGGCAGGTGTCGTCGGACGCGCTCAACATCCAGCAGGGAACGCTCTATCCGGCGCTCCACCGGCTGGAGCGCCGCGGCTGGATCAGGAGCCGCTGGGCGACGACCGACAACAACCGCCGCGCGAAGTTCTACGAGCTGACGCGGGCGGGGCAGAAGCAGCTCGAGCAGGAGACGACCAACTGGCAGGCGCTGGCCGCCGCGGTCGCGCAGGTGCTGGAGAGCGCGTAGGGCACGGAGGAAGACGATGTTCAGCGACCTCATCTACCGCCTGCGCGCCCTGTTCCGGCGCAACCGCATGGAGTCGGACCTCGACGAGGAGATCCGTCTGCACGTCGAGCGCGAGACCGAGGCGGACATCGAGCGCGGAGTCCCGCCGGAGGAGGCGCGGCGGCGCGCCCGGCTGGCCCTCGGCGGCCAAGAGCAGACCAAGGAAGCGTGCCGCGACGCCCGCGGGGTCGCGCTCGTCGAGTCGCTCCTCCAGGACGTGCGCTACGCCGCGCGCGTGCTCAGGAAGTCTCGAGGCTACTCGGCCGCGGCCATCCTGACGCTCGCCTTAGGCATCGGCGCGACGACGGCCATCTTCACCCTGGTCAACGGCTTCCTGCTGCGGCCGCTGCCGGTTCACGAGCCGGACCGGCTCGTGGCCGTGCGCGAGGTCGATCCGCAGCGCCCGATTCCGTTCCTGGCCGCGACCGTCCGGGAGCAGATCGGCGAACGTACCCAGTTGTTCCAGAGTGTGTGCTCCTGGAT
>Ga0209391_10000987_pt1 | contig 14471 bp, 12 predicted proteins | sample PPLLak3March2015_FD_187246 | JGI IMG/M metagenome (GOLD analysis project Ga0209391, IMG submission 187246) | Freshwater sediment microbial communities from Prairie Pothole Lake near Jamestown, North Dakota, USA - PPLs Lake P7 Core (1) Depth... | ecosystem: Environmental > Aquatic > Freshwater >... | reverse complement strand
GATTTTATCGACAAACTTGAAAAAGCCCTGATCAGGATCGAAAATAAAACTTACGGTATTTGTCGTGTTACCGGCAAGCTCATTGATAAAGCGCGTTTACGTGCTGTGCCGCATGCTACATTGAGTATGGAAGCTAAAGTGGGCATGAGCAGGAACCCGAATGTGCAGTAGGAGGTTGACAGTTGACGGTTGACAGTTGACAGTCAACAGCCAAAGGCCAAAAAATATAAAAGCGTTTCAATTAATTTGAAACGCTTTTTTTAATATGGGCTATTGACTCCCGACTCCCGACTCTTTATTCTGCCTTTGGCTGTCAACCGTCAACCGTCAACCGTCAACCGTCAACTGGCGACTGCTCACTTAACTTCCTGCATATCCACCAATCTCTTATACATCCCATTTTGAGCGATCAGTTCTTCATGTTTTCCTCTCTCGACGATTTCGCCTTTTTGCAGCACAATGATTTCATCTGCATGGCGCACCGTTGAAAGCCGGTGTGCAATTACCAGGCTCGTGCGATCTTTCATGAGGTTGTTTATGGCATCCTGAACCAGCCTTTCACTTTCTGTATCCAGGGACGATGTAGCCTCATCCAGAATCAGGATCGGCGGGTTTTTTAACACAGCCCTGGCAATGGTCATTCGTTGCCTTTCGCCACCGCTTAATTTAGAACCCCTGTCGCCGATATTGGCAAGATATCCGCCTTCTTTTTGAATGATAAATTGATGCGCATTGGCGATACGGGCTGCTTTCTCAATTTCTTCAAGGGATGCAGCCGGATTGCCCAGTGCGATATTGGCGGCGATGGTATCATTAAATAAAATCGGTTCTTGTGTTACAATGCCCATCAGGTTGCGCAGGTCTTTAAGTGTGTAGTTTTTTATATTGATACCATCAATCAGCAGTTCGCCGCTGCTCACATCATGAAAACGGGGTACCAGATCGGCAAGGGTGGATTTACCTGCGCCGGATGATCCTACCAATGCTACCGTTTTCCCTTTCTCAATTTTCAGGTTGATATTATGCAGGATTGATTTGTCCTGGTAAGCGAAACCTACATTGATCAGTTCAATAGATTTATTGAAAGAATGAATTGGTTCCGGGTTTGATATTTCGCTGATGGTTTCTTCAACTGTAATCAGTTGCTGTATTCTCTCAATACTGGCGGCCCCTTTTTGAATATTATACGAAGCAGAACTGAAAGATTTAAGAGGATTGATAATCTGCGTGAAGATGGCGATATAAGTGAGGAAGTCGGTTGCATTCAACGCGAAATCTTTCAATAATACCAGTCTTCCCCCATAAAACAATACACAGCAAACAGCCAGTATACCCAGTGTTTCAGAAACGGGAGAAGCCAGGTCCCGCCTGCGATTCGCCTTGTTTTTTATATTGTAGAGCAATTCATTTTCGTGGTTGAATTTTTTCAGTTGCTGATCTTCTGCATTAAAAGCTTTTATTACCCTCATGCCACCCAGGGTTTCTTCAATGGTGCTTAATATATCGCCCAGTTTTTCCTGCACACGGGTAGACACTTTTTTGAGCGACCTGCCAATTCTGCCAATCACCAATCCTGCGATGGGCAGGAAAAGCAGTAAAAAGAGAGAAAGTTCAGGACTCAGTTTGATCATGGCGAAGAGGTAGAGAAAAATGATCACCGGTTCGCGGAAAAAAGTTTCCAGGAAACTGATCGTGGAGTATTCCACATCCTGGAGGTCGTTCGTGAGCTTGCTCATGATATCCCCTTTTCGCTGATCGTTGAAAAAGCCTACCGGTAATTGGAGGATTTTCTGAAACATATCAGACCGCATATCATTGATAATACGGTTACGAATAGGTGCTAATACGTACATGGATAAATAGAGGAAAATATTTTTCAGCAGAATTGCTGTCAAAAGAATTACACAGATAAGGCCAAGGGCCTTTACTTTTCCGGCATCCGTAGCAAGCAAATCAGACAGGTATGCATAAAATGTATCGGTTATATTACCGATAGTAAACCTGGAGCCCAGGAGTTTATTATTCTCCTGGATACCAAATATGAGTGATAGAAAGGGTGCCAGCAGCGCCAGTGAAATCAGGGAAAATACAGCCGACAAAAGGTTTAGCATAAAATAAAATGCCACCAATGCCGGATATTTGCTGATGTATTTATAAATAACCCGTAAACTCTTCATGAATGAGATTGTGCTAATTTCAGGGAATAGGGGCAAAAGTAACTATTTTTACAGCCATCAAATAACATTGCTATGGAGGAAGGTAAAAGACAGAAACAGGTATCGGGTGTGATCCTGCAGGAAATGAACGACATATTTCAGCGACTTGGACTGAATATGATCGACGGTGGCATGATCTCCATTTCTGAAGTTAAGATAACACCGGATCTGCTGGAAGCCCGGATATATTTAAGCCTTTTCAAAGTAAATAACCGGGAAGATGCCTTAAAGAAAATTGAAAGCAGGAACTATGAAGTTAAAAAAGAACTGGCATCAAGGGTAAAGCACCAGTTAAGGCGGATTCCGGAACTCAGGTATTTTGTGGATGATACGCTTGATCATGTTTTTAAAATGGAAGAGCTGTTTAAAAAAATCAACGAAGAGAAAAAGCCATAACCTGTTGCATGTATTTCAACTTCGCCTGGAGATATTTTAAAGCCAAGAAATCAACAAACGCCATTAACATCATTTCATGGGTGAGTGTTACGGCTATTATGATCGGCACTGCTTCCCTGATAATCATATTAAGCGCTTTTAATGGTTTTGAAAGTCTCGTTAAATCACTTTATTCATCCTTTTATACAGACCTGCGGGTTATGCCGGCAAAAGGAAAGATCCTTACCCTGACTCGTGAACAGGCGCAAAAAATCGGACAATTTCCAGGCGTAAAAGCGGTTTCATTTATTGCAGAAGAAAAAGCTTTATTGCAAAACGGCGATTACCAGGCCATTGTTTTTATCAAGGGGGTGGATTCAAATTATTCGGCTGTTGCCGGCGTGCCGGATAATATGATCCGCGGAACTTTTTCGGTTGGAACCGCTGATCAGCCGAGGCTTGTTTTGGGTGCGGGCATTGAAAATGCCATTGGGGTGATGTCAGACAGGAGCCTGCTTCCCATTTCGGTTTACCTTCCCCGTAAGGGAGCTGCCAGTTTTGGAAATCCACTTGAATCACTTAGCCAGGGCGAGATAATTCCCGCCGGTAGCTTTGCCATACAATCTGAGTTTGATAATAAATACGTGATCACCAATATTGATTTCATCCGCCGTTATCTTAATTACGGAGATAATGAATACAGTTCCATTGAAATTGCGCTTACTGATTTGCGTGAGGAAAAGAAAGTGAAGGAGGGCTTGCAGGAAATGCTGGGCGGAGCCACCCTTGTGCAAAATAAATACGAGCAGAATAAAAGCCTCTATTCAACCATACAGCTGGAAAAATGGGCCATTTATGCCATATTTTCATTGATCCTTTTAGTGGCAGCATTTAATATGATCGGGGCCCTGAGTATGTTGGTACTGGAAAAAAAGAAAGATATCCAGGTACTTCAGGCAATGGGAGCGGAACAGGGCCTTATCCGAAAAATTTTCATGAGTGAAGGGTTATTATTAGCGATGATTGGAGCCGGAGGGGGGATTCTTGTAGCCCTTATTTTATATTACCTGCAAATAAATTACAAACTGGTACCTATCCAGGGAGAATCTTTCCTGATCGACTATTACCCGGTTAAACTGGTGATCTGGGATTTTTTACTGGTAATTGCCACCGTTTTTTTTATCGGATTACTGGCTTCCTGGTTTCCGGCAATGCGGGCGGCTAAACAGCCATTTGAGCTCCGGAATTAATATGTCTAAAACTTAATTTAAAATACAAGCCCACAGAGAGCCACAGAGAAAAAATGGAGGGCCACTGAGAATATACTATATTCCTCTGTGGCCCTCCATTCCCTCCGTGGCTCTCTGTGGGCTTGTATTTAATGAAACGAAGCCAATTTATTATCACAATACTTTTATCGTCTTAATAATCACCCAATGACTCAGGAAGTTGTGCCAATGCTTTAGCCAATTGTTCATCATTGGGAGCAACTCCATGCCAGTTATGATCGTTTTCCATGAAGTCAACCCCTTTACCCATGATGGTGTGCATCATAATGGCAACAGGTTTTCCTTTTCCTGTCATGGCTCTTGCTTTATCCAGCACGGCAATAACATCGTCCATATCATTACCTTTCATTTCCAGTGTATCCCAGCCAAATGATTCAAATTTACTGCGGATATTTCCAAGGCTGATTACTTTGTCGGTAGGACCATCAATTTGCTGACCGTTCCAATCTATAGTTGAAATGAGGTTATCCATTTTATGATGAGCCGCAAACATTGCTGCTTCCCATATCTGGCCTTCCTGCAATTCGCCGTCGCCATGAAGTGAGTACACCAGTTGGGGGTCATTATCCAGTTTCTTGGCTTTTGCAATACCCAATGCCACGCTCATCCCCTGGCCAAGGGAACCGGATGCAATCCGTACACCGGGTAAATGTTCGTGTGTTGCCGGATGTCCCTGCAAACGGGAATTGATTTTACGGAAACTGGCCAGTTCTTGTACCGGGAAATAGCCTGTTCTGGCCAGAACTGAATAGAAAACAGGTGAAATATGTCCATTCGACAGGATAAATACATCTTCCCCTTTACCTTCCATATTAAAGGCCGGGTCATGTTTCATTACCTTAAAATAGAGCGCCGTTAGAAAATCGGCACAACCCAATGAGCCACCCGGATGGCCGCTTTGCACTCCATGAACCATTCTTACAATATCGCGCCTGACCTGTGAAGCTGTTTGAGAAAGAGAGGACATATTTATTTTTCTTTAGTGCCGCAAAGCTAAAAATTTAATCTGAAGGGGATGTGGTTTTTACGTAGTAAATCAGCGGATTCACTCGAGTTGGTATTAATTTGTTATTAAAATACCAAAATCTGGCAAAAAGGCGTTAACTATGCAGTGAATTTACTCAATGCTACACCTGAAAGATAATATGTAAATTCCTCTAATAGATTGACTTGCCATAATATTCAATTTATTTTAGGCTCAACCGGCTTTTCATGGATAAGATTTTATTAGGAACATCAATAGCATTCTTTATCACTTTTGCAGCAATACCTGTAATTATACAAGTTGCAGATGCCAAAAAACTCTTTGATGTTCCTGATGAGCGGAAAGTACACCTCTCTCCAATCCCTTCTCTCGGAGGCCTTGGTATTTTCGCCGGTTTAATACTTGCATTTCTGGTAACATTTCCTATTTCACTTGCGCAGGAGTTTCAATATTTTTTTGCAGCTGCACTGGTTATTTTTTTTCTTGGTCTAAAAGATGATATCCTGGTAATATCTCCCATCAAAAAACTTATCGGTCAGTTTATTGCCGCCTTCCTCATTATCTATAAAGGCGGTGTACAGATCAAAAGTATGCACGGTTTCCTGGGCATTTATGAATTGCCCGAAGTGATGAGCCTGGCGTTGACATATCTAACGGTAATTGTGATTATCAATTCTTTCAACTTGATTGATGGCGTAGATGGTTTGGCAGGCAGCCTTGGCTTGATGACCGCTTTAGTTTTTGGTACTTATTTTTACTATGTGGGGCAATTGCCTTATGCCGTTCTCGCTTTTGTTTTGGCCGGAAGCCTGTTAGGATTCCTGATTTTCAATCATTCACCTGCCCGGATTTTCATGGGGGATACGGGGTCGTTATTATTGGGTCTGATCAATGCAATATTGGTTATCCGGTTTATATCAACAGCTAATGATCCGTCATCTGTTTTTCCAATTTCTTCAACACCTGCCATTGGATTTGCTATATTAATGGTTCCCTTATTTGATACGATCAGGGTTTTTTCCGTTCGAATATTAAACAGGCGATCTCCCTTTAGTCCGGACAGGAATCATATTCATCATTTGTTACTGGATAAAGGTATGTCTCATTCAATGGTAACATATACCTGTGTGGGACTGAATCTGCTGTTTATAGCTTTTGCATTCTATGCACGCGAGTGGGGTCCAACCTATGTTTTAATGACTATGATCGCTTTTGCTTCTATTGGCACCGCCTTTTTATTCTATACCAAGAACAGGACCAGGATTTATGTGGATGGTAAAATCAGCCATAATGAACCGGCCATCACTTCTCAGAAAATTCTTTCTTTCCGTAAGAAAAATGTTGTTTCTCCGGAAGATAACTAATTATTTCCCTGCTATTTAACCTGCCTTTTTTAAATCCTTTTATTAGCTTTGCAGGGATTTAATTAAATATATATGTCAGAAGAATTGCAGTTACAAGTAGATCACGCCAGTGAATCCATGAAAAAAGCCATTGGCCACCTGGAGGCAGAACTGGTTAAAATAAGGGCCGGAAGGGCCAATCCTCAAATGTTTGACGGCCTTACAGTTGACTATTATGGAACGCCTACGCTGATCAGCCAGGTTGGTAATATAACGGTTGCGGATGCCCGCACTTTGACCATTCAGCCCTGGGAGAAGAATATGCTTCAGCCCATTGAACGTTGTATTATTGCCGCCAACCTGGGTGTTACGCCACAAAATGATGGTATCATCATCCGGATATTTCTGCCCCCGCTTACGGAAGAGAGGAGAAAGGAAATAGTTAAAAAAGTACATGTTGAAGGAGAACATTCCAGGGTGGCAATAAGAAATATAAGGCGGGAAGCAATTGAGCATATAAAGAAACTCCAGAAACAAGGGGTAAGTGAAGACCTGGCAGGCGATGCCGAAAAAGAAGTTCAGGAGATGACCAATAATAATATCGCCCAGGTAGAGAAGCACCTTGTTGCGAAAGAAAAAGAGATCATGTCTATTTAAGATTATCTTATTATAACAAGGCCCTGAAGTTTTTTACTGCAGGGCTTTTTTATTTATTAGCCAGGTAAACACCCGCCAGGATAATGCATAAACATCCTATTTGAACCGGGTTGATTTGTTCATTGGCAAGTACACCCCAGAATAAAGCCACAAAGGGAATTCCATATGTGACCATAGATGAAAATACGGGCCCGGCTCTTTTCAGCAAAACATAAAATAAAATGGAAGCAACCGCAGTCCCAAAAATACCAAGTACCATACTTGCTCCGGTGGCATACATAAACTCCCTGCTCAAATTGGCGCCGGAAAAATAACCTGTAGCCCATAACACAATAAAAGAAGGAATGATCAGCAATGTAAAGGCAACCGTAGCAATATGCCTGGAGCCTATTTCTTTAAGGTATCTGCTTACCAGGTTAACATTGATGCCATAAAGTAACGTGGCGAGTAGTATGAAAGAAGCATATCCAAGATAACCGAAACTCATTTTTTTATTGCCCGCCAGAATTAGCAGGACCAATCCTGCAAAACCAATAAGTACACCCGCCCATTTCTGCCATCCAATCCGGGTATTAAAGAATAATGCCCCTATCAGTAATGTGAACAGGGGCGTTAATGCATTTAAGATGCCTGCAAGTGAACTATCCAGTTTCGTTTCCGCGATACAAAAAAGGTAAGCGGGAAAAAAAGTGCCCAACGTGCCGGATAGGAAAACAAGCAGCCGTTTATTGGCGGGCACAGCTCTAAAAGCCTGTATCGCAAATGGCAACAGCACAACGCCCGCACTCAAAATGCGAATGGAGGCAACCTGGTAAGCAGAAAGCCCGGTCATCCCTTCCTTCATTAAAATAAAAGAACTTCCCCATATGAATGATAAAAGAATGAAAATTATCCAGTTAAACAGATTGCTTTTCAATAATTTTTAATTTTTTCAAAGATGCACTTTTTCTCATGCAATGAACTGACTGCTGAAGATTTATTTACATTGAACTTTTTTGTAGCAAATTTATAATTCCATACTCTTTATACGCATGTACTTTTGATTTAATCCGTTGCATAAAGTATGTTTGTGCGATCAATTAATATCAAAATTCATACTTATGGGATTTTTAAAAGAATTTAAAGAGTTTGCTGTAAAGGGAAATGTGATGGACCTGGCCATTGGTGTTATCATTGGCGGGGCATTTAATAATATTGTAACGGCAATGGTTAAAAATGTTATTATGCCCGTTATTGGTATGATCATTGGAGATGTAAATAAATTCAGCGAACTAACAATCGGGGGTATCAAAGCAGGTGCATTAATTCAGGCAACTATCGATTTTATTATTATTGCATTTGTTCTTTTCCTGGTTGTTAAAACATTGAACAGGATGAAAGCAAAGAAGGTCGAGGAAGCACCTCCGCCAACCAAAACAGAATCCTTACTGGAAGAAATAAGAGATTCATTGAAAAAATAAATTGTCTTTAATTTAATTAAACGGCATGTTTTAAAAAAAGCATGCCGTTTAGTTTAAAATAATTTCATGATGAAGAAAATACTTTTTTTGATCTGTGTAATTTCAACTGGAGCAGTAATGGCACAGGATGCAACAGTGCAGGGGTTAAAATCAACCGCAGAAAAAAAATTAGCCGAAGATACCACGCACAAAGAAGGCTGGAAAAAGGGTTTCACAGCCAACCTGGGTCTGGCGCAGGGAAATACCAGTAACTGGGCTGCCGGTGCGGAAGAAAGTTCTTTTACTATTAATGCATTTGTAAACCTGTTTGCAAACTACAAGAAGGGGAAAAAGGAATGGACCAATAGCCTGGATCTTTTTTATGCAATGATCAATACTTCTTCAACAGGGACACGTAAAAATGACGACAGGATTGATTATTATACTAAGTATACACAAAAGATTAAACCCAAAGTGGGCCTCGGTGTGGTTGGCAATTTCAGGACCCAGTTCACAAACGGGTATACCTACAATGTTATCCCAAATGAAAAAATTTCCGGTTTCTTTAAGCCAGCGTATCTGACAATTGCACCTGGTATTGATTGGGATCCCAATAAATGGTTCAGTTTATTTTTCTCTCCCATTTCTGCCAGGTTTATCTATGTCTCGGAAGATAGTCTGACAAAATTTTATAATATAAACGCAGGACAGAATCTCCGTACTGAAATTGGCGGATTTCTTTCGGCAAAATTCAATAAGGATATCGCCAAAAATGTGAATATCAGAAGCCGGGTGGATTTGTTTTCCAATTATCTTGAAAACCCTCAAAATGTGGATCTTTTCTGGACAAATATATTGACGCTGAAAGTCAATAAGTTTCTGAATGTTACATACAATTTCGACATGATTTATGATGATGATGTTAAGGTTTTTGGCCCTAACAGCAATGCTCCAAGAACGCAAACAAAATCGCTGTTGTCGGTAAACTTTACCACCAAGCTTTAATTCAGGATAAAAAACTAAATTTGCCTTTCAGTCATAATTGCCCCTGAATTTTGTATCTATAATATTAAACATTGAATACTTCAACATACCAGATTAAACTGCCTCAGTTTGAAGGTCCTTTTGATCTTCTTCTTTTCTTTATAGAAAGGGATGAACTGGATATTTATAATATTCCCATTACCAAAATCACCCAGGATTTTCTGAATTTTCTTCATTCTTCTGAAGAGCTGAATATTGAACTCAGTAGTGAATTCATCTTATTTATATCAACCCTGATGCGGATCAAAGCCAAAATGCTTCTTCCCCGCAAGGAACTGGATGAACAGGGTAATGAAATTGATCCACGCCAGGAGCTGATTGATAAAATTCTGGAGTACAAGAAATTTAAGGAAGCATCTGTTAAACTGGCAGAAATGGAAGCCGAGCGGATGTTTATGGTTAAACGTGGTAATCTGCAGAAAGAATTGTCGCTGGTAGGGGAAGAGGCTTCAGAAGGAACAGAGATCCAGAATATCACTTTATTCAAACTCATGAAAGTGTTTGAAAAAGTGATGCAAAGGATGTACGACCGCAACAACAAGCCACAACATGTGGTGTATCGGTATAACTACACTATGGAAGAAAGCCGGGAATACATGCTGAATGCAGTTTCCGCTGAAAGGACACTTTCTTTTGAGAAGGTTTTTGATATTTGCACAGACAGGATACATGCCATTTTCCTTTTTTTAACCATACTTGAACTGGCACAGCAAAAGTATTTAACGGTGATGGTGGGAGAGGGACGTAATAACTTCATCATCACTTATAACGAGGAAAGGGAAGAAGATCCTGAAGAAATTCGTTAATATCTCCCTTAAATTCTCTTTTAATACTCCCTCTTTTAAAGTATTGCGAGAACTGTTTTTTCTCCTGCTTCCCTTTTTGTAATTTAACAGGGTGGAAATATCAACAGCCAGAATGAAGATTTTAGTGCCTGATCCGGGCAAGTATAAGAATGAATCGGTTATAAATGCCAGCCTCTCATTCATTCCTTATCTGAATTACCTGAAAAAAAGAATTGAGGATCCCACACAACAGTTTGCTGATTTTTATCGCCATGTGATAAACCGGTTTGAAGATTGTCCGGAAATGTTACAGCCTTTGCAAAACCGGGATCTCTTTGAAAAAAACGAAGACCTTTTCCAGCTGGTGGCATCAACCATTTTCCCTGTTTCCCGGGATGCTGATCTTCAATATTATGCTTTTGGTACACCGTATAAATTCCAGATATTTTTTTATTCAAAATCATACAGTGATTATTTCACGCCAGATGAAAACGGGTATGTGATTTTTCCTCCGGAGAGGCCATTTGAACAATTGGAGCAAGAATATATGCTGATGGCATACCGTATGATTTTCCGGCGTTATTATCAAATAGAAATCAGTGTGCCAGACAGGAAAACTAATCGATGGGTTGAAAAAACAACCGGTATTCGTCGTTACAGCAGGATCCATATTGATGAAAGCTTTATCGATGTCCATGTCGATGCCGAACTGCCCCCTTTTCCCAAAGAGTGTTTAGATCCTATTACAAATAAACTTATTGATATTGATTCTCTTCAACAAAAATTGCCTCTTTCCTTATTTCGTTTTGAAGGATTTATTGTACGCAGAAGCATTGTTGATGTTACGGTTGAAGAAAGTATCAAAGAGGTTAAGAATGCGTTGATTGAAATCCAATCTAACAACCCGGAACCAGGGTATGAAAAAGTAAGATCCGCCATTGAAACATTACTGGGCCTGAAAAAAGTGGAAGTTAGCCTCAGCCCTTTTCTGAAGCTGAATGAAAGGTATGTTTATAACGAAAGTTATTCTGGCAGAAGCGTTTTGCTAGCTGGACTTGAAAAAGCAACCCAGAAGGAAGAAGCATATCATCAACTCGCCGTCTTACTTAACCAGTATAAAAAACCGCTTTACATAAGCAATATGTTAGAGCAGGGAACTGAACAGTCGCAGTTTCCTTTATTGCCCTACCTCAAACATACCGGTGCCTGTTGTTATATTGTTGCTCCTTTATTTGAGAATGACGAACTTATAGGAATGATGGAAGCAGCATCTCCACATGCCGGCGTTTTGGATACGGAGATTCTAAAAAAACTTGAACCGGTTTATACATTTTTTGAAATGGCCTGTAAGAATAATATCGTACAGTTTCATAATGAGATTGAGTCATTGGTAAAAGAGCAGTTTACTTCACTTCAACCTATTGTTGAATGGAAATTCCTGGAGGAAGCATGGAAATTCTTAAAAGAAAAAAAAATCAAAGCCAGTCCCGAAATGGGCATGGTGAAATTCGAAAAAGTTTTTCCTGTTTATGGCGCCATCGATATCCGGAATTCATCTACAGAAAGGGTACGTTGCCTGCAGGCAGATATGCTTGAACAACTGCAATGTATTGATGATCATGTTAATCAAATGCTGGATAGTGCCAATGAAAAAGTAAAGGAATATCTTGAATCACTCAAAACCAGGAATGAATTATTCAGGCATAAAACATCGGACCATTTACAGGCAGAGGATGAAGCTAAAGTGAATGATTACCTGGAAAATGAAGTAAAATCCTTTTTTCATCATTTATCTCATTCAAATGATGCTTTAGCTGAAAAAGCCGGTGAATACCTGGAAATGGTGAATCCGCTGAGAGGCAGGATGCATCAACACCGGCAGCGGTTTGATGAAAGTATTGATATGATCAACAACACTATTTCCACCTACCTGGAAAATGAACAGGCAAAGATTGATAAAGTATATCCACATTATTTTGAAAAATTCAGGACAGATGGGGTGGAGTTTAATATCTATATCGGTGAATCCCTTACCCCGAATCGGAGCTTCGATTATCTTTATTTGAAAAATATACGGTTCTGGCAGTTAATTACCATGGCGGAAATAACCAGACGTACATTCCGGTTGGAATCAATGCTGCCGGTTACTTTGAAGACAACACAACTGATCCTTGTTCATGGATCTGCTATCCGCATCGGTTTTCGGCGGGATGAAAGGCGTTTTGATGTGGATGGGGCAGAAAGTATCCGGTTTGAAATACTGAAAAAAAGAATTGATAAAGTTAAGGTCATCGAAACAGGCGAAAGACTTACGCAGCCCGGAACCATTGCCATTGTTTATACCAATGAAAAAGATGCAATGGAATATGATGAATACCTGCATTTCCTGCAACAAAAAAATTTAATGGTGGGGGATAAAGAAATGCTGGACCTGGAAGATGTTCAGGGAATTAGCGGACTTAAAGCTATTCGTATAAAAGTAAACGTTAGTTAAGGCAGATATGAGAAAAAGAATTAAGGTTTTGGTGTGTATTTAAAATGAAGAATATTTGGCATTCCATTCCTGGCTTCATTGGAAACAAATAAATCACCTTCGGGGGAGAAACAAAGCCCTTCCGGTTGTTTAAATAATTTTTTGTCGAGCTTAAATACTTCTTTTGCCCTGCCATTGCGATCTGCAATTATCAGCAGGCTATTCACAGAGGCAATAATATAAAGTTCACCAGTCAATGGATGATAGGCTGCCGCTGATGGCTTAGGTAATCCATTTTTCGGGAGTTGATTTGAATCGATGCCGGATAGGTCCAGGTTAAAATTGGGTATGCTGTCTGTTTCGCTTTTATCCAGGGCGAATGAATAACCCGGGACTTTTCCGTTGATATTCCCACATTCTTTACAAATCATAACAAGGCGGTTATTTGCCGGATCATGGAAAACTGTCTCGAAATTAAATTTCCCTTTTAGCGGGAATTTATATTCTTTTGACCTCATGCTGTCTGTAAACTGGTTTTCAATTTTCGAAAGGTTTCCATTACTTTTCAATGCATACCAATTACTCCCATCGTAACATAGGTCTTCATAATCCCCCCCCTTGTTAAACCGGTAACCAGTAGATGGAGGGCGCTTATCCGTATAGACTATAAAAAGTTTGCCTTCTTCATCATTTAAGGCAATGATTGCCCCCAGGCTTTTATCGTATGCAATTCCGGAGATCTCATCAAGGTCTTCACCAAGTTTGATTTTAACCGGGTTTTCAAAACTATACCCTGCCGGGCTTTTGATTTCCGGATTATTTTTCTTTTCAGATTTACATCCAATGTTCAGGATTAAGAAAAAAAACAGATATTTCATATTCGAATGGGGCTTGTTTTAAAAATACTAATTAATTATTGTAATTTAAATGCTTATCAGCAAAGGACATGGAGAATTTACTAGAGTTATCAGAAAAAAACGTTGTCGAATTATATGAAACCCTCACCAGGCCTGAATTGTTGTATCATAACCTGGTTCATACCAGGGAAGTGGTTGATGCCGTTCAGCTTATGCGGACATTTTATTTACTACCGGATGAAGACGATAAGGCAGTAGCCATTGCTGCCTGGTGGCATGATGTGGGTTATCTTTTTGGCCCTCCTGAAAATCATGAATCACTAAGCGCCCAAAAAGCGAGGGATTTTTTGTCTGAAAAAAAGGCACCCGAAAGTCTCATTGCTAAGGTAGAATCTTGTATTATGGCAACAAAGATGCCACAGAAGCCTACCGGTCTGATGGAAGAGATTATCAGCGATGCAGATCTTTTCCACCTTGGAACGGCAGAGTTTAAAGAAAACAGCAAGATGCTACGTCGTGAAATTGAATTAATCGCCGGCAATCCAATGAAAGGTTCCGATTGGCGATTTTCAACAATAAATTTATTGGAACGCCATCACTATTTTACCGGATTTGCCCAGGAACGATTAAATGAAGGGAAACATAATAACCTTGTAGCGCTCAAGGCTAAATATGAAGAGAGGCTTGTTGAAAAAAAATTAGAAAAAGAACTGGAAACAAATACCCTTGGGCTTGAATCGGAAATTGAAGATAAAAAGTTGGGGAAACAAAAAATAAAAATAAAAAAGGGTGCTGTACCCAAAAGGGGGATTGAAACGATGTTTCGCCTGACATCCAGAAATCATATGGAACTTAGCGGTATGGCAGACAGCAAGGCCAATATTATGATATCTGTTAATGCGATCATTATTTCCGTAGTACTTAGTTTATTACTTCGCAGGTTAGAAGATATGCCACAATTTCTTATTCCGACACTCATACTGCTGGTTGTAAATATCACCACCATTA
>Ga0209391_10000986_pt1 | contig 14473 bp, 17 predicted proteins | sample PPLLak3March2015_FD_187246 | JGI IMG/M metagenome (GOLD analysis project Ga0209391, IMG submission 187246) | Freshwater sediment microbial communities from Prairie Pothole Lake near Jamestown, North Dakota, USA - PPLs Lake P7 Core (1) Depth... | ecosystem: Environmental > Aquatic > Freshwater >... | reverse complement strand
GGGCCAGCTCAAGACTCGCGAGGACGTCGTCGAGGGTCTGGAGACGTTCCCGGAAACGCTGTTGAAGCTGTTCAAGGGCGAGAACACCGGCAAGCTGGTGTTGAAGGTGGCCGATGCGTAGCGGGAGAGGGTGCTGCACCGCATCTTGAAACCGACCCGTGGCCCGGGGTAGCGTCTGGGACGACGCTGGCGCCGCCTGCATCCAACAACGTAGAAGGGACATGACAATGGAAAAGAAGGCCGGGTCGAGGTCGAAGGCAAAGGCAAAGGCAAAGGCAAGGAAGACGGCCCACACCCGCAAGGATGATGAGCCCTACGATTACGTCGTGAAGGTGGTGCAGGGGCGTGTCGTTATCGACGGCGTGAACGACGGCAATATTTACGGCGAACACAAGCAGTTGGTGACGTTCACCGCAGATACCGGTGTGCCGCCGTTCACTTTTTGCGCAACGGACTTCGTTCGAAATGACAGCAAGAAGCGGAAGAAGCTCGACAAGCGATGGCCATTCAAGGGCGCCGAGCCGGCGTGGCCGCAGCCCACATTTTCTGGAAGACTGAAGTCGCCGGGTCTGTTCAAGAAAACGATCTACAAGTACACGATCTCGATCGACGATACGTGCGCGGCTGACCCGATCATCATCATCGAGCGGTAGCGGGGCAGGCACCGACCCGGCCGATCCGGTCAGCTCGTCGCGAGGCTCAATTTCTCCCGCAGGAACTCCGTGAACGCGCGGCTCTTGGCTGGCAGCCAGCGGAGCGGCCGCCCCCCGGATTCCAGCGGGGCGTACGGGAACAGCAACATCAGCGCGAAGTAAACGAGGATCACGCCGCCCCCGGTCACCAGCAGAAGCAGGACCGCAAAGATTCGCAGTGCCGTCACGTTGAGCCCGAAGTAGCGCGCGAGCCCCTGGCACACGCCGCTGATGACCGCACCTTCGCTGACCTGCTGCAACGGCCGGGACGCCCCGCGCGTCGTTTGCTCCGGCGCGACCGAGGCCGTCGGTGTCTGCACTGACCCGATCTCCTCGAGAGCCGGCACCAGTTCCGCCAGCGTCACGACAGTTTGGCCGGGGCCGAGGCGCCGTGTGCACTGATCGGCCACGGCCTGCTCCAGGTCGCTCAGGATTTCCTGCGGATCCGGGTCACCCTCGAGCAGGCTCGCCGATTCGGCGAGATAGTTCTCGAGGCGCGCGTACGCCGCGTCGTCGAACTGAAGCGTGCTGCGATTGAGGCTGACGGTGACAGAGATGCGTTTCATGGCTCAATGTCCCATGTCGGCGATGGTGTGGTTGATTCGATTCCAGTAGTCGTCGAGGGCCGCGAGTTGGGCCCGGCCGGCGTCCGTCAGGCGATAGTACTTCCGCGGCGGACCAGCGTCCGATTCCTGCCAGTCGTACTGCACGAGATCCTCCCGACGAAGTTTGCTGAGCAGGGGATAGAGCGTGCCTTCCTGCGTGGAGAACTCGGTGCCGGCCAGGCGTCGCAGGATATCCGGCACGTAGACGCTGCGGGCGCCAACGATCTTCAGCACCAGGAACTCGAGGAGTCCCTTGCGGATCGGGGCGAGCTTGGATTCGACGATCATAGTAAGCAAAACAGGTACCTTTATAAGAAAAGGTACCGGATCAGACGGCGTTCGTCAAATTCGTCAGCAAATGCTGCGGCAATCACCCAAGCCTTCTATCGCCGTGGATGGGATCTCTGCGGATACGACAAGTACGTCATCACGATAAGCGGTACTTTTTCGCTCGCGTCGAGTGGGAAATCGAACGCGTACCGATCAATGCCCGCGATCTGCAGGCCACCTTCAGGGAGGAGGTGGCCGACGTGTTCGGGATGCAATGGTCATTCTGGCCGGGCGGCCGACCAATGCGCCTGGCGATCTTCGTCACGACTGAGATGGCTCATCTTGGTGTGCCGCCGGGGGCGCGGCAGGATGTCGCGGAGCTGTTCGCGTTCCGGCAAGATCACACGCGAACCGAGAGAATCCCCGCCAGGTCGGGGATTCTCTCGGTCGAGCCCGATGTCGCGTTGGTCTAGGGATTGAATCCCGTGAGCAGCGACTTGTACATGAAAGGACTGTCCGCTGTGTAATCCGGCGTGATCGGCACGATCGTGATGTAGCCGTCAGCGAAGAAGTCGGTGTCGGAGTTCTTCACGTCCGGCAGATCCTGCTCCGAGAGCACGGGCGCGCCGATGCTGATGCCGCCAACCGGCAGCGAGCTGCAAGACGGGCTCCCGCCCGCACCGCAACGGAAGTTCGCTACGACCTCACGGCCGCGGTCCAGTGCTGTCTGACCTTGTACTGCGATCTTGACGCCACGCGGGGTGCTGAGCGGCGGGTGGTTGATGTTCAGCGCGACGCCTGGGGGCAGCAGCGCCGACTCGCGATTGAGGAAGCCCGGGCGGGTTTCGAGGTGAGCAATGAAGCGGACCAGGAAGTCCGCGACGACGTCGTAATGTGCACGTTTGCATGCCGCGTCAGTGCCGCAGGCCGCCGGTTCGTCGGTGCTGATCGCAATGGCAGGGATCGTGCCAGCGAAGGTCTGTGCGACGGATAGGATCGTGGCACCCACCGTCCCGGAGACCTGCGTAAACGAACCAACATTCGCTCCAGCATTGATGCCCGAGACGACGAGATCGGGATTGCGGCCCTTTTCCTGGACGATGGCGATAGCGACCGCACCGCTGGTGGCGGGCTTGGCGCTGGTAACGCCATCCACGAGCGCAACCGAGTATTCGTCGGGAGCCCGCTTCACGATGCGCAGGGCGCCGAGATCCACCGCTGCGCCGCTGCCGCTCTGGTTGGCGAGCGGACCGGCAAGCGTGACGGTGTGACCGGCCGACCGCAGAGCATCTTTCATCGCCTGGATGCCCGCCGCACTCCAGCCATCATCGTTAGTGAGCGCAATCTCCAAGGCCTGCGCCGGACCTGCAAGTGCAGAGAGTGCCAACACGGCGACGGCGAGGTGCGGTCGCAGATTCCATGTGTCGGAAGTCATAGAGAAATCCCCTTGGTCTTGTGTCCAGGTTGTAGTGCGACTGTTTTCGCAGCCTCAGAGTAGCAAAGTCGACAGACGCCGAGCCACGGAAACGCTGTCCGCACCGGCCGTTTGCCGCGGTGCAAATGCCACGCCAAGAGGTTTCATGGCCTGGCGCCGCTGTTGGTCGAGGTCGGGTGCGGTTGCGATCGACAGGTGATCAGTTGGTGGAAGCCATGTTGCTGTGCAGCATCGAACCGCTCGATTCGATCGTACGGGGCTTGAGGTGCTCACCTGAACTGTCCGACGTCGCAGCGACGGACTCACCTAAGCTGATGTCACGGTGCAGACCTGCTGGGACGCAGATCGACTGGGATCTGGGGCGCGTCGGGATTACGCCCCGTCCGGATCGGTTGTGCACCGAAGAGGCGCGGGATCCGGTGCTGTTCGAGCGGGCTTATCGGCGGAGTGTGCGGTGAGATCGGTCGGGCTCATATGGTGAGCCTGTCGCCCAATATGATTGGTGCGTGGGAGAGGGATTGAGAAAAGAGGGCAAAGCCCTTAGATAGCGAATGAGCATCGAGACAGGCGTCCGACGGACGCCGACCAACCTGCCTCCCGGGCAAGGTGGTGAGTTCCGACAGGAACGATGCGGCTGGTTCTGGCAACGAAGCGGGAGGTCGACATGAGTGAGCGGAGACTGCTGTTCATGATGAAGCCTGAGCAGCTGGAGGCATTTCTGCACCTGCAGCGGGCGGCGGAGGCCGGGGACGGTGCGGCCGCGTGTCGGTTGGGGGACATGTACCGGGAAGGGCTCGGTGGTCTCCGGTTCAGCCCGAAGCAGACGTACCGCTGGTACGCGAAGAGTGCGCTGGCGGGCGATGCGAACGGGCAGAACAACCTGGGCGCCTGCTACGAGCACGGGCTCGGTTGCGTGCAGTCGTACGTCAAGGCCGTGAAGTGGTATCGGTTGGCGGCGGCGCAGGGGCTGGCCTATGCGTCGTCGAATTTCGGCCATTGCTACTTGTGGGGGCACGGGGTCGGAATGGACCAGGGTGAGGCGCTGGCCTGGTTTGAGCGAGCGCTCGGGCAGGGTGATGATCGGGCGAAGGCGATGGTCGAGCAGTTGGGCGGCGCGGTACCTTCAAAGCGAAAGGTTCGGTTTGTGGACAAGACCGTACCGGGGAAGAATTTCGGGATCGTGGGGATTGGTGGGGCGGCGCGGCCGGACGGGGATGTGAGCGAGTCGGGCGACACGGAGGAACGGCAATGAGCAAACAGCGAAGTCAGACAGTGGTGCCGCTGCATGCAGGACCGCTCGATGTCATCGGCGACGTGCACGGCGAATTCGCCGCGCTGCGCGCGCTGGTCGATCACCTGGGCTATGACGAATTCGGCCTCCATCCCGATGGACGGCGGGCAGTTTTCGTCGGGGACCTCTGCGACCGGGGCCCGGACAGTCCGGCGGTGCTCGACCTGGTGATGGGCTGGGTGCAATCGGGCCGAGCGCAGTGCGTGCTCGGCAATCACGAGCTGAATGTCGTGCTGGGCGCGCCGAAGCACGGTAATGGATGGTTCTTCGATCGCGACCACGACGTGCACAACGGGGAGTTTCTCGAATCGAAGGCAGCAACTCCCGAGCGGCGAGCGCACTGGCTGCAGGTCCTCGAACGGCTGCCGATGGCCCTCGAGCGCGAGGATCTCCGAATCGTGCATGCATGCTGGGATGGAGCCGCCATCCGCGCACTTGACTCGGCATCTGATGTCCGCGGTCCGCGCGACATGTACCAACGCTTCAAGGCGGATGCAAAACGACTCCTCCGAGAGAGTGGTATCGACGACCGCGCAGCGCTCGAGATGCGCGACTACCGGCATTCATTCGAGGACCCGCACGCGGTCATGCCGCTATTGCCCGCATGTGCCGAAGAGGCGACGCTCCTGCAGAACGCGAATCCGCTCAAGGTGCTGACTTCGGGCCGGGAGGCCCCGACCGAGACGCCAGCGTGGGCCGGCGGCAGATGGCGAATGACCAACCGCTCGCGCTGGTGGCGAACCTATCACGACGAACCGCCAGTGCTCATCGGCCACTACTGGCGGCGTGATGCACGCGCGAAGGCGGAAGAGGTTACCGGCGACTGGGACTACCCGCTCGGCGACTACGGTCCCTACGAATGGATGGGGCCGCGAGGCAATGTGTTCTGCGTCGATTATGCCGTGGGCGGGCGGTATGCGGAGCGCGCGCAGGGACGCAATGCGGAGTTCAAGTGCCGACTGGCGGCGATGCGCTGGCCGGAGCGTGAACTGGTGTTCGATGACGGGCAGCGGATCGACACGCAGGCACCATCTGCGAAATACCTGACGCGGAAAGAGGTCGTTGAAGAGTCGGTCGCAAGGCGGGAGTCATGAGCTCACGGAATGGAATGCTCGTAGCCATGCTTGGACCGTTCGTCCCGGCGACGCGCGAATGCGCCATGCAGCAGCGAGAAGATGCCGACCAGCAGCAGGGGTGCGGTGTGGAGCGGCAGGAGCAGCGAACGAAACACGGTGCCGGGAAGCATGCCGTGGATGATAGCGGGCGGGCAGGGGGTGATCCCGGTCCAATGCGGGGCGCGGTCGTCAGAGCTGGCGATCGGAGTCCGGGTCAGCCACGGCCGAGCGGAAGATAGAGCTGGCGCGTGTTCTCGTCACACAGGCGAAAGCCGTACTTACGATAGAAATCTTCGGCGGCGGCGTCTTTGGCTTCGACGAGCACGGCGTAGACGCCGAGGGTATGGCGCGCCACCAGGGTGCGCTTGATCGCGTTCTGAAGGAGCAACTCGCCGAGACGCTGGCCGCGGTGGGCCGCGGAGGCGGCGAGGCGGCCGATGCGCACCGCGGGGATGGGGTAGCTCGGCAGCCCGGTGCGGTCGGCGTCCGTCAGGCGCTCGAAGGCGAGACTCGCGGCGCTCAGGCTGTAGTAGCCCAGGATCGTCGCGGGAGCCGTGGCGTCCACCAGCACGAAAGTGGTGGCGATCCCTTTGGTGCGGTGCTGAGTGGCCAGTGTGCGCAGGTAGCGGTTGAGCGGTTCCACTCCGCAGTCGAAGCCGGCACGGTCGTGGCGCTTCGGGTCCAGCTCCTCGATCGCGAGCGCCACCTCAGAGGCCGAGGGCGTCGCCGCGCTTCATCGCGCGGCGCAGCGCGGCGCTGGGCGCAAAGGGTTTCTCAAGTGCCGCCAGGAAGCGCTTCGATTCGGCCGGGGAGAGGGTCGCGACGGATTCCGCGGCGACGGTCCGATCCGCTTCGCGCAGTACGGCCGCGCGGACGAAGGTGGCCAGCGGCAGTCCGGCCAGGGCAGCCGCGCGGTCGATGCGTTGCCGGTCCTTGACCGACAGGCGCAGGTCGAGGCGGGCGGTGGCGGTCATGGACGGACTCCAAGGCTGGTGTGTACGGTAGTCTACCGTACATACCGTCCGCGGCGCCAGCCGCTGGCACAGGTGCACAAGCCGCGCCTGTGCGTGGTCATGCTGCCGGTACCTTGGTGTGGCGCGCGGGATCGAAGCGTGGATTCTCGCCGTAGCCCCGATAGCCGCGGGGGTTGCAGACGATAGTCGTGCGGCCGATCGTGTAGTCGAACGAATCGTGCACGTGTCCGTGGATCCAGAGGGCGGGTCCGCAGTCCTGGATCAGTGCATCGTAGTCCGAGCCGTAGAGACAGTCCCAGTCTTCGCCTTTCTGGCGCGTCGAGCGCAAGCTCGAAGCGTGGTGGGTGACGACGACGGTGCGTGCGGGATCGCGGGCGCGTAGTTCGCGCTCGAGGAAGACAATGGATTGCTGGTTTTCGTTGAGGATGCGTTCGGGGCGCAGGCGACCGCGCGGATCGGTGCGATCGGCGATGACGGCGTAGTCGGTAATCATCGACGTGGACTTCTTCAGAAGCGCGGGGCGGGCGTCATCGAAACTCGACCAGAGCGTGGCACCGAGGAACGTCACCCCGTCGATCTCGATGGAATCGTTCTCGAGGAAATAGACGTCCGGGATTCCAGCAGCCCAGGCGCGCAGCGCTTCGCGGTGACTGTCGAATTCTTGCGTGAAGTACTCGTGGTTGCCCGCGACGAAAATCACCGGGACACGCTTCGCGAGCGGGCGGACAAAGGTGTCGATGCCGTCGAGGTCGGAGTGGATATCGCCGGCCAGAACGAGGACACGAGTGCCGCGGACGATCGGGAGTTTCAGGTGATCGGCGGCGCTACGCTCGAATTCGAGGTGCAGGTCGCTTGCGAACTGGATCTTGTAGGTCTTGCGGCGGTTCGTGTTCGTCATCGGCTCCTTCCCGTCCCGATGCACAGCTTACGGCGAGCCGGGCTCAGGTGGTGAGCCTCCGTTATGCGATCGTCCTTATGTCAGGAAAGTCGCTAACCGCGTAATCGTTGTCAGCGAGGAGTTGGAGATCCTAGCTAGAGGTATTGGGCGGGAGGGGTCTCAGACTCACGGCACTGGGTCCAAATGGGCCTGGTGCCGGAAACCTAGCAAGTACGCATAATGTATATTATGGTAAATTATGACTGCCTTCGACCAGCTCGCTGATTGCCTCGCCCCGGAATGATCCGCGCGACGCTTGACCCCTAGTGAATCCCAACCGACGCTCCGGGCGAAAGAATTCGCCGGTTACGCCGTGCTGTGACTCGACTAACAACGCCGGCGTCTGTTGCCCACTTGATCGCACAATTGCCCGCGCCTAGACGGGTCCTGGAGAGCGTTTCCGATGAACAGCCTGTTTGCCCCGACCGTTGTTGCCGGCCTCGCGCTGCAGAACCGCATCGTCATGGCGCCGCTAACGCGGAATCGGGCTGACGCGATGGGCGTGCCGAAGCCCTTCGTACGCGATTACTACGTCCAGCGCGCGAACGCCGGACTCATTATCTCGGAGGGCACCCAGACGAGCTTCGCCGGCCAGGGCTACAGCCGCACGCCCGGGATCCACACGCTGGAGCAGATCACAGCGTGGAAACGCGTGACGGACGCGGTCCACACGCGGGGCGCAAAGATGTTCATGCAGTTCATGCACTGCGGCCGCGTCGCCCACCCGTTCAACCGTCAAATTCCGGATACACCCGTCGCGCCTTCGGCGGTGAAGCCCGCCGGCCAGATGTGGACCGACCAACAGCAAATGCAGGACTTTCCGACCCCGCGCGCGCTCGAAACCACAGAACTGCCGGCGCTCATCGACGAGTTCGTCACCGCGGCACGCAACGCGATCGCGGCCGGCTTCGACGGCGTCGAGTTGCACGCCGCCAACGGCTACCTGCTGAACCAGTTCCTCGCCTCGAACACCAATCTGCGCACGGACGGCTACGGCACCTCGCTGGACGGGCGCATCCGATTCGTGGTCGAGGTCGTCGAGGCAGTCGCGGCTGCCATTGGTGCGGCACGCACCGCCATCCGTGTCTCTCCCGGACACATGTTCAACGACATCGTTGACGCCAATCCGCTCGAGACGCACCAGGCGCTGCTCGATGCCCTGCCGACCGCGCACATGGCCTACGTGCACGTGATGCTGCCCGACGCTTTCAGCCCGCAGCTCAACAATGCGGGCGACCCACAGGCCGTGCTGCCTACCCTGCGTCCGCACGTGAAGGGTGCCCTGATCGCCGCCGGCAACCTTACCGTCGCGAGCGCCACCACGATGCTCGAGTCGGGCCTGATCCAGCTCGCCGTGTTCGGTCGGCCGTTCATCGCCAACCCGGATCTCGTCGAGCGACTGAAGACGGGCGCCCCACTTGTGGCCCCGCGCGAGAACCTGCTCTATACGGCGGACGCGGAAGGTTACAGCGATTATCCCGCGTTGGAGTCGTAAGCAGCGCTGCGTCAGACTCCGCCACCATGACCTTTCACACGCTCGCACTCGTGACCTGCGTCGCTGCCCTCCTACTCGGTATCGGCTGGTTGTCCGCGGGAAAACTGATGCTGCAGCGCTGGCGAATCGAATCGAGCACCGGAGCGCTGTTGGTTGGTCGTCGCATCGGCGTCATCTATCTCAGCGTGGCGGTTCTGTTCTTTCTTGTGCGCGCGACCGAGTCGCGGGAACTCATCACGATCGTGAGCACGTTCGCCGTGCTGGCCAACGCGTTGCTCGCCGGCCTGGGGCTCTACGAGTACCGCACCCGACGAGCAGGTCCCGCCATCATGGTCAGCGTCGCTTTTGAGGTGCTGCTGGTCGTCGGCTTTGGCTCGCTGCTGCTCGCACCTGCCAGCACCTGACCGGAACAGTGGAACGCACGACGTTAGTCAGCGCTGCAGCCCTTGCAGTGCCCTGCTCCAGCTGACTACATTCCCTATCCTGCGACTCAACGATTGCAAGGAGCCCGACCATGAGCATCACCGGTACCTGGAACCTGACCCTGAAGTCGCCGTTGGGCGACCAGGCGGCACAACTTGACCTTCACGAACACGACGGCTCGGTGCAGGGCACGCTGACTGGCAAGGGTGACCCGGCCGCGTTACAGGGCCTTACTGTGGACGGTGCCAACCTGGCGTTCTCCGCCGATGCCGATACGCCCGTTGGCCGCATGAATCTGGCCTTCACAGGAGCGGTCACTGGCGACACGCTGGCCGGTACCTACAGCACCCCGTTCGGCGCATTCGAGTTCTCCGGTAGTCGCGTCTGACGAACGGCGGCTTCCGCCGTAGCCCCGCAACTCGTCCGGGAGCACGCTTCGATGTACATCGTCATGATTGCCTCCGAGTGTGCCCCGGTGGCCAAGGTCGGCGGTCTGGCGGACGTGGTGTTCGGCCTGAGCCGCGAACTCGAGATCCGCGGCCATGCGGTCGAGATCATCCTGCCGAAGTACGACTGCATGCGTGACGACCAGGTCTGGGGCCTGCACGTCGTCGACTACGAACTCTCGGTGCCGTGGGACGGTGGCGCGATCCCGTGTACCGTCTGGTTCGGGTTCGCGCATGGCCGCAAGTGCTTCTTCATCGAGCCGCGCTCGGCGCAGGGCTACTTCGACCGCGGCACCTACTACGGCTTCTGGGACGACCCGGAGCGCTTCGCGTTCTTCAGCAAGGCGGCCCTCGAGTTCCTGTTGAAGAGCCACAAGCGCCCCGACGTGATCCATACGCACGACTGGCAGACCGCGCTGGTGCCGGTGCTGCTCTACGAGATGTACGCTGCCGCGGGCCTCGCTCACCAGCGCGTCTGCCACACGATCCACAACTTCCGGCATCAGGGCACGACCGGGCCCGGGATCCTGCAGGCCACCGGCCTGAATCGACCCGACTACTTCGGCGCGCCCGACCGGATGGGCGACGAGTTCGACCGGCACTCGATCAACCTGATGCGCGGCGCGATCCTGTACTCGAACTTCGTCACCACCGTTTCGCCGCATCACGCCTGGGAAGCACGCCACACCGACCTGGGCTTTGGCCTCGGTCACGTGCTGCACCTGCACCAGGACAAGTTCGTCGGCATCCTGAACGGGCTCGACTACGAGATGTGGAACCCGGAGATCGATCCCCACATCGCCCGGCACTACAACGCCGTGACCGTCGCAAACCGGGTGACCAATACCGAGGCCCTGCGCGAGCGAATGCTGCTACGTGCGGGCGCGCGCCCGATCATCGGCTACGTCGGCCGCCTCGACACCCAGAAGGGCCTGCACTTGATCCGCCACGCTCTCTTCTACGCGCTCGAGCACGACGCGCAGTTCGTGCTTCTCGGCTCCGGCTCCGAGCACGGTATCAACGAGGACTTCTGGCACCTCAAGCAACGACTGAACGACCACCCCGATTGCCACCTCGAAATCGGTTACGACGAGGAACTCGCGCACCTGATTTACGCCGGCACCGACTTTCTCGTGATGCCGAGCCTCTATGAGCCTTGCGGGCTGACGCAGATGATCGCGCTGCGCTACGGCGCCGTACCGGTGGTGCGGGCCGTCGGCGGCCTCAAGGACACCGTGTTCGACTGGGACTTCTCTGGGCGACCGCGCTGGCTGCGCAACGGCTTCGTCTTCGAGCACCCCGACCACGTCGGACTCGACTCGGCGCTCGACCGTGCGCTCGGCCTGTGGCACGAACAGCCCGGACTGTTCCGCGAACTCGTGACGCAGGGGATGGCCTGCGATTACTCCTGGAACCATCCGGGCCAACGCTACCTCGACGTCTACGAGTTCATCCGCCACAAGTAGGCCGCGCAGTGTCCCCGCTCCCCGAGTACGTGGACGGACTGCCGAACCTGAGTGGCTCGGAAGACCTGATCGCGCGCACCATTGCCGCAGCGCGCGATCGCCCCGTGTTCCTCGACGACAGCCGTATTCCCTTCGACCGGATCCGCAGCGCCTGCGCCCTCGCGCTGCACATGCACCAGCCGCTCACCCCGACTGGCGGCGACGACCTGCGCACCGCGGCACTGATCGGCAACCTCCAGACCATGGCCGAGCACCCCGGAATCGGCGACAACCACAACGCGCCTGCATTCCGCCGCTGCTACGCCCGGATGGGCGAGTTCATTCCAGCGCTGCTCGCCGAGGGCCACGAACCGCGGATCATGCTCGAGTACTCCGGCACCCTGCTGCACGGCCTGCGCCTGATGGGGGCAGACGACGTGATCGACAACCTGATGCGGATCACCAGCGCACCCGAATATCGGCGCGCCGTCGAATGGCTCGGCGCGCCCTGGGGCCACGCGGTGGCACCGTCGACGCCCGTGCAGGATTTCCGCCTTCATGTGCGCGCCTGGCAGCATCACTTCGCCGCGATCTTCGGGCTGGACGCGCTTGCACGCGTGCGCGGTTTCTCGCCGTCCGAGATGGCGCTGCCAAACCATCCGGAGGTGGCCTACGAATTCGTGCGCACGCTGCTCGACTGCGGCTACCGCTGGATACTCGTTCAGGAGCACACCGTGGAGGAGCCGGGCACCGGCGCGCCGCCTCGGTTCCCGCATCGGCCGCATCGGCTGGTCTGCCGCAATGCCGCGGGCGAAACGGCGAGCATGGTCGCGATCTTGAAGACGCAGGGCTCCGATACCAAGCTCGTCGCACAGATGCAGCCTTGGTATGAAGCACAGGGCCTGCAGCGCGGCGATCTCGCCGGGCACCCAGTACCGCCGCTCGTCACGCAGATCGCCGACGGCGAGAACGGTGGCGTGATGATGAACGAGTTCCCGTCGAAATACATCGAAGTGGTGCGCGCGGCGTCCGGCAGCGACGTTCCACTGATGAACGCAACCGAGTACCTCGAGCATCTGTTCGCCAGCGGCGTGCGACCGTCCGAACTGCCGGAAATCCAGCCCTTGTTCCACCGTCGCATCTGGGCACGCATGCAGCCGGGCGACGGCGTCGATCGAATGGCACGCGTCATCGACGAGCTGCGGCAAGAGGACGGCCACTTCCACATGGACGGCGGCAGCTGGACGAGCAACCTGACCTGGGTGCAAGGCTACGAGAACGTGCTGGGACCCATGGAGGCCGTGAGCGCCCTCTTCCACGACAAAGTTACCCGCCGGCAATCCCCGACTGACGAACGACGCTATCGCAACGCCCTGCTGCACCTGCTCGCGTCCCAGACAAGCTGCTATCGCTACTGGGGACAAGGCCAGTGGACCGAGTACGGTCGCGAGATCTGCCGCCGCGCCGAGGCGATCCTGGCGCACGATTACTGATTGCATTCAACGCCGGAAAAAGCGCACCAGTGGCGTCACCCTCATCGGCTTGCCGCGACCGAACCAGTGCCAGATCAGCAGCGCCGTCCAGCTTGCGATCGCTGCGATCGCGAGGACGACCGTCATGACCAGTTGCGGCGTCCCCTCCACCGTGGCAGCTGCCGTGATCGCCGCCGCGATCGTGGTCGCCGACGCGAAAGCAGCCAGCGCGATGCGCCCGCCAAGCGCGTGCAGCTGTCGCGGCACTTCGTCGAGCGCCGGCGTCACGGCGCGGACCATGATGTTGCCGGTCTCGAAATCGTGCATCAACTGATCGATCTGGCCTGGCACGGTTCGAAGCATCGACCCCAGGCCCGAGGCCTCGCTCGTCAGCTCGCCCAGGATCCGCTGCGGTGAGAGGCGGCGCTCCACGATGTCGTCGAGGAAAGGCCGCGCAATGCCGATCAAGTCCACGTCGGGGTGCAGCGTGCGAATGATGTCCTCGAGCGTTGCGGCGGCCTTGCCCAGGATCGCGAGGTCTTTGGCGAGCTTGATTCGGTAACGGCCGGCCGCTTTCGCAAACTCGGCGATGAAGCCGGCGGAATCGTACTCGCCGAAATTGTTCACCATCAGGTGCTGCTGGCGGATGCGCACGATGTCGGCTTTCAGCTCGCTCAGGTTCACGCGCTGCATCGGCGTGCCCATCCTGAGCAGCACGCGCGCGATGGTCGTCGCGTCGTTCGCGATGGTGGCGATCGCAAGCGTGACGATGTCGTCGCGCTGCTCCTGCGACAGGCGACCGACCATGCCAAGGTCGATCATGCAGACGGTGCCATCCTCGCCGTACAGGAGGTTGCCGGCGTGCGGGTCGCCATGGAAGACGCCGTCCACGAAGACCTGCTTGAGCGCCGAGTGTACGATCTCGTTGACCACCGCCTGCGCTTCGGTGCTCTTTGGAGTCAGCTTGCGGATCGGCCGGCCTGCGAAGAACTGCATGGTCAGCACGGTGCGCGTCGAGAGCTCCGGGTGGGGACGCGGCACCGCCACCTTGCGCTCGGGGTCGAGATGGCGCTGGAACTCCAGCAGGTTCGACAGTTCCCGATTGAAGTCGAGTTCCCCGAGCAGCCCTTTCTCGAATTCCTCCACGATCGACACCACGCCGGCGATCTGCATCTCGTCGATGCTGGCCTCCAGCACTTGCGCCGCCAGATAGAGCAGGTCGAGGTCCGAGCGCATCGTCTTCTCGATGCCCGGTCGCTGGACCTTCACGACGACCTCCTCGCCGTCCTTCGTGAGCGCGCGATGCGTCTGCGCGATGGATGCGGTCGCGAGCGGCTCCTGCTCAAACGTCGCGTAGAGTTGCTCGAGCGTGCCGCCCAGGCTCGTCTCGACCTGTTCGCGGACCACGGAATACGGCAGCCGCGGCGCGTCGTCCTGCAGCATCTCGAGCGCCTCGATCCAATCCGGTGCGAAGATGTCCTTGCGCATCGAAAGAATTTGCCCGAGCTTGATGTAGGTCGGTCCCAGCGCTGCCAGCAGCTTGGCGAACCGGACCGGCGCACTCGCTTCGCGCAGCGCCTCATCGCCTTGTGGGGCCTTGTCGAACAGCCGCTTGCCGAGCGGCGTCTTCATCAGCAGCGGCCCGAAGCCGTGACGGGCCACGGTGAACGCGACGGCGCGCAGGCGGCCGAGGTCGCGCACCGCGACGCCGACGATCGAGGGGTGGCCTTCGGTCATGCCCTACTCCGGCCCCGGCCTCGCTTCGTCTGCAATCACCTCGCCTTCGATGACTTCACCGGACGCAGGCCGGAACAGCGATTTCGCCGTGCGCCCGACCATGCGGCAGACCACCGCATCGAACGCCCCGCCGACC
>Ga0209391_10000985_pt1 | contig 14476 bp, 11 predicted proteins | sample PPLLak3March2015_FD_187246 | JGI IMG/M metagenome (GOLD analysis project Ga0209391, IMG submission 187246) | Freshwater sediment microbial communities from Prairie Pothole Lake near Jamestown, North Dakota, USA - PPLs Lake P7 Core (1) Depth... | ecosystem: Environmental > Aquatic > Freshwater >... | reverse complement strand
CCGTGATCTCGAGCACGATGAGGTGAGGATCGATCCCGTGCTTTGCGAGCGCCGAGCGGACCAGCGTGGGCAGCGCCGTCGACCCCATCTCGCGGCCCGCGACGTTGACCGACACCGGCACATCGAAGTCCGGGCGAACGCGCCGCCAGCGGTTGATCTGGGAACAGACCTCGTTCAGCACCCACCGCGTGATCCGCTCGGACAGGCCGCTGATCTCCGCCACGCCGATGAAACGGTCCGGGGTCAGGATGCCGTGCACGGGATGGTTCCAGCGGATCAGCGCCTCGAGCCCGACGACGCGACCGCTCGTCATCTCCAGCTGGGGCTGGTACTCGCAGAGAAACTGACTGCAGTCGCCCTGCAGCGCCTTGACCAGTTCGATGCCCAGTTGCACCTCGCGCGCCGCGCGCTCGTAACGAATCGGGTTGAAGAAGCTGAACTGGTTGCGGCCGTCGCGCTTCGCCTGGTACATCGCGGCGTCGGCGTTCTTCAGCAGCGTGCTCATGTCCCTGCCGTGCTCCGGGAACAGGGCGACGCCGATCGAGGCGGACACCTGGGTGTCGATGTTTGGAACGAGGTCCGTCCGGTGCAGCGCCTGGGCGATGCGCGCCGCCAGCAGCGCGACTTCCTGACGGTGCACGAACTCGCTCACCAGCACCACGAACTCGTCGCCCCCCAGCCGCGCGACGACCCCGGTGTCGCCGACCGTCTCGCGCAGCATTTCCGCGGCGGACTTGATCAGGGCATCGCCAACGAGGTGCCCGAGCGTGTCGTTGACGTCCTTGAAGCGATCGAGATCGATGAGCATCACCGCCATCCGCCGCTTGCGGTTGGCCGCCGTCATGATCATGTCGCGCATCGTCTCGCGCAGCAGGTTCCGGTTGGGCAGCCCGGTCAGCCCGTCGTACCAAGCGAGGTGCTCGATGCGCGTCTCCGCTTCCTGGCGCTGCGCGGCTTCGACCGCAAGCGCGAGCATCAACGCGGTGGCGTTCGCGAAGCTCACTTCGTCCTCGTCCCAGTACCGGCCCTCGTGGTGGTGGAGGGACAGGACGCCGACGACATCCCCTTCGAGCAGCACGGGCGTGTCGAGCACCGCGCGCACGTGGGACCACTCGGGATCCCCGGAGAACAGGGTCGTCAGCTTCGAGGTGCGCGTGTCATTCACGATCACCGGCTGGCGGCCGTTCAGGGGGGCGAAATAGGCGGGAAAGCGCATCGAGGAGAACTCGCGCCCGACCCACTCGCGCTGGAACCGCTCGCTCTTCCTGTCGAAGTGCGCCTCGCAGCGCAGCACGTCCGGGTCATGGCTCAGGCGCCAGAAGCTGGCCGAGCCAACATCGAGCACTTCGGCCGCCGTGCGCAGGATGGTCGAAAGCGCCTGCGTGAAGTCCGACTTCGGCTGGATCGCGAGTTCCAGCAGGCGTTCGCGAAACCGCAGCCGCCGGGCCTGTGCCCGTTCGGCCGGACCGAGATCCCGCGCCGTCAGAACCAGCCCGCGCAGGTTCGGATCGTCGAGCCGGTTGGCGAGCGCGCAGGAGATGCTGCGTCCGCTGCCCGTCAGCGCAGCCCGGGTGCGCAGCTGCAGGTGCGTCGATTGTCCGTGGCCAGCCGGCTCGTGCAGCAGGCGGTCCACCGCGCGGCGAAACTCGATGCGCGACGGCTGGTCGAGGATGAACTCGAACGGCGAGCCCATGACGTCCTTCTCCTGCTCGCCGGTGATCGCCTCGAGGGCGGCGCTGGCGTAGATCACGCGGCGATCCGGGTTCAGGACCACCGTGAGCTCGGTCTGGTGCTCGGCCAGGGCGCGCGCGCGCGCCGCGGCCGCCCGCACACCCCGAGCCGCGGCTCGCGTCACGTGCGTTTCAGTGATCACGATGGTCGCGAACTGGTCCTGCTCGAAGCGGAACAGGCGCATCGTGATCGACGCGACGAGCAGGCGGCCGCTGCGAAGCGGCAGCTTGGCCTCCACGCGGGCTCGGTCACTGGCCGCCGCGCGCAGCCACAGCCGGGTCCAGCGACGCGCAAAGGCCGTGTGCGTCGAATAGGCGAGCAGTTCAGCGAGGCTGCGGCCAACAGGCGGCTCGCCGGTCGCCAGCGCAGCCGCCTCCTGGTTCAACGCAAGGATCTGTCCGACCGCGTTGACGCAGAGGATCGGTACCGCGGCGTTCTCGAACGCCGCCTGGCGCAACGACCGCTCGACGGCGGCCTGACGCAGAGGAATTACTGTGGACGCCAAACACACCTCGGTGATGGAGGCTCGCTGCGGGAAACGCGGCCCCGCGTTCGAAAGCGATTCTGCCACGCGACCCGGCAGCGTGTAGCGCTCGTGCCGCGATCAAGGGGAGCAGGACCTGGCAGCCTCACCGCGGCCGTTCAGTCAGGCAACGCCGTGCCCGCTCCCCCGCCCAGGTGGCCGGCGACCCGCTCGGCCGTTGCGTGCCCGGCCTTCACGCAGTCACCGATCGATACGCCTCCTCGATAGTTCGCGCAGAAGTACAGGCCGGGGATCGATCTCTCCGCTTCGTCGACCTTGGCGATGCGCAGCAGGTGCCCCATCGTGTACTGGGGAATCGCGCGCGGCCAACGGGTGACTTCGGTCCACATGGGATCGGCCCCCGCGCCCAGCAGCCGCGCAAGTTCCTCCTGAACGGCGACCCGGATCTCGGCTTCACTGGCCGTTGCGAGATCGGGGTTGCGCCGGCCTCCGACGAACGTGGTGAGCACCGCGACTTCGGTCGGCGCGCGATTCTCGAACATGGTGCTCGAGAAGAGCGTGCCCAGCACCGCGGGCCGCTCCTTGGCGGGAGCGAGGAAGCCGAAACCGTCGAGCGGATGCAGGATCTCCCGCCGCCGGTACGCGCTGGCCACGACCGTCACTGGCGGGTACGGAATCTCCCGCAGCGCTTCCGCGGCGACCGGAGCCATCGCCTGGACGATTCCGGCGGCGGAGTGGGCCGGTGTCGCGATGACGACCGCCCTGGCATGCCGCTCGAACGCCATGCCGAAACGTTCGCCGGTGACGGTGAACCCGCCATCAGGACACCGATCCACGCGCGTCACCTTGACATCGCAATCGACCTGGCCGACGGCCCGCGCCAGCGCGTCCGTCAGCGTCTGCATGCCGTCCCGGAACGAGAAGCTCGATGCCGCGTTCTTCGCCTTGTCGGCGTTCTTCCTGCGCTGGCGCGCGCCGAGGATCGCCCCCTTGATGAGGCTGCCGTACTGCTGCTCAAGCGCATGCAGGCGAGGAAACGCGGCAGGCACCGACAGGGTTTCCGGATCGCCCGCGTAGATGCCGGCGACGAATGGCTCGATCGCGTAGTCGAGGAACTCCGGCCCCAGCCGTCGGCGCACGAACTGCGCGATCGACTCCTCGACATCCGGGCCTGCCTTGCCGATGAACGGTTCGGCAAAGAGCCGCAGCTTCGCTCCGAACGAGAAGAGCGGCGTCCGCAGGAACGCGCCCGGCGACATCGGCAGCGCAACGAGCCGGCCGTCACGCAGGACATAGCGCTTCGACGACGCCTTGCTGCCGTCGACTCGGTCGGCGCGGATTCCGAGGTCGTCGAGCATCGCGTTGATGAGGGGTGTCGTGTCCAGGCCGCTGTTCGGCCCCCGTTCAAAGAGCGCACCCGAGTGTCGTCCGGAGCCGATCACTCCACCCGGCCGGGAACCGATTTCGAATACCGCGACGCTGAGACCCGCGCGCTTTGCGCGGAATGCCGTCACGAGGCCCGATAGCCCGGCGCCGACGACGAGGACATCTATTGCCATAGCGGATTCCACCAGGGCCAAGGAGACCGAAGAATTGCATTCGCCCCGCACGCGAACTTGTGCGTAAGCAAACTCATCGCTGCGGCGGGTGGCAACGCCGCCTGCCGTTGCGGCGAAGCAAACCAGCCCGGCGCAATTCCAAGGGTAAACGCAGCACCGACCGTGGCGCTGCACCCGTTCGTGGCCGGGAGTATCGTCGTCTTCCCCTGCGCACCGCGACCAATGCCATGTTCAAGGCCATCTACCTCAGCAAGGACGACGACCACTTCCACGCCGATCTGCGCGAACTGGACGACGCGACGCTCGAAGCCAACACCCCGGGCGCCGACGTCACCGTCGCCATCGACTACTCGACCATCAACTACAAGGACGGCCTGGCGCTGACCAACAAGTCACCGGTCGTGCGCAAGTGGCCGATGGTGCCGGGGATCGACTGCGCGGGCACCGTCGCCGCGACTTCATCGCCGCGATGGGCCGTCGGCGACCGGGTCGTGATGAACGGCTGGGGCATTGGCGAGTCCGCCTGGGGCGGCCTCGCACAGCGCGGCCGCTACCGGGGCGACTGGCTGATCCGCGTCCCGGCGCCGCTGTCGACGCGCGACACCATGGCGATCGGAACGGCCGGTTACACCGCCATGCTCGCATGCATGGCGATCCGGGACGCCGGCGTGGCGGAGGGCGACGTCCTGGTGACGGGCGCCAGCGGCGGGGTCGGCTCCTTTGCGATCGCGATCCTCGCCCGGCGCGGCTACCGCGTCTTCGCGAGCACCGGCAAGCTGGAAGAGGCCGCGTACCTCAAGCAACTCGGCGCCGCGGAAGTGCTCGACCGGGCGGAGCTGTCGGCCGCCGGCAAGCCGCTCCAGAAGGAGCGCTGGGCCGCCGTGGTCGACTCGGTCGGCAGTCACACGCTCGCCAATGCGTGCGCGCAGACTCGTTACGGCGGGGCGGTGGCGGCGTGCGGCCTGGCGCAGGGAATGGACCTGCCGGTGACGGTCGCGCCGTTCATCCTGCGCGGCGTGCGCCTGCTCGGCATCGACTCGGTCATGTGCCCGGTCGACCGCAGGACGGCGGCATGGACGCACCTCGCCGAGGAAATCGACCGCACACACCTGGACGCGATCACGCACGAGATCCCGCTGGCCGGGGCGATCGAGGCGGGTCGGCAGATTCTCTCGGGCACGATCCGCGGACGGCTCGTTGTCGACGTCAATCGCTGATCCGGCGCGCCCCACAGTTTGTCGTACCCTTGCACGAAGCCGCGGACCGGTGACCACCCCGGGCCGGCGCGGCCCGCGGCTGACGTCCGTCTGCGGTTTCGGCAGAATCGGCGCTCCGCAAGGAATGCCGCCCACAGGAGAATGGAACAAATGAGTGCTCGCTTGATTCGCAGCATCGCCCTGATCGCCGTCGCCGGCTTCGTCGCCTCCGCGACGGCGCACGCCCAGGACCGCAAGAGTTGCGAACGGGACTACAAGCCGCAGGTCGGTCAGTCAGGCAAGGACGTGGTCTGGGTACCGACGCCCGATGAACTGGTCCAGCGGATGCTGGGCATGGCCAAGGTCACGCCACAGGACATCGTCTACGACCTCGGCGCGGGCGACGGCAAGATCGCGATCGCCGCCGGCAAGGCCGGCGCGACGGCCGTCGGCATCGAATACAACCCGGACATGGCCAAGCTGGCGCAGTGCTTCGTCCGGGCCGACGGCGTCGGCAACAAGGTCAAGATCATCCAGGGCGACATCTTCAAGGAGGACTTCAGCAAGGCCACCGTCGTCACGATGTACCTGCTGCCCGAGCTGAACCTGCGCCTGCGCCCGACGATCCTGAACATGAAGCCCGGCACGCGGGTGACGTCGCACCAGTTCACGATGGGCGACTGGGAGGCCGACGAGACGGCCGAGGTCGAGTACCGCACCGCTTACCTCTGGATCGTTCCGGCCAAGGTCGACGGCAACTGGACGCTGCGCGACCAGGCCGGCACCCAGTTCAGCGTCAACCTGAAGCAGGTGTTCCAGAAGGTCAGCGGCGAGGTCGTCGCGGGCGGCCCGCGGCAGCCCATCGTCGGCGCGGCGCTGCGCGGCGACGAGATCAAGTTCGCGTTCAACGACGACAAGGGAGTCACGCGGACGCTCTCCGGCACGGTGAAGGGCAACGAACTGACCGGCGTGCTGAAAGCCGCCGGCGGCGCGGAGACCAAGGTCACCGGCAGCCGCAAGTAGCCTCCCCCGAAGCAGTCCAGCCCCGCCCGAGCGGGGCTTTTTGTTGTCCAGGAGCCGGTCCATGAGCCCCGCCGAACCGAAGGATTCCCTCGAACCCGCACCGGCCGCGCCGCGCCCGGTGCTGTCCGTGTTCGACGCCGTGATGATCACGGTCGGCATCGTCATCGGAGCCGGCATCTTCAAGACGCCGTCGATGGTCGCCGGCGTCACCGGCGCGGTCGACTGGATGCTGATCGCATGGGTCCTGGGTGGCGTGCTGTCGCTGATCGGCGCGCTCTGCTACGCGGAGCTCGCGAGCAGTTTCCCCAGCGCGGGAGGCGACTACCACTTCCTGTCGCGCGCCTACGGCAAGGACCTCAGCTTCTTCTTCGCCTGGGCGCGCGTGGCAGTGATCACGACGGGCTCCATCGCGCTGCTCGCGTTCGTGTTCGGCGACTACATGAGTCGCGTGCTGTCGCTCGGCCCGAACTCGTCGGCGATCTATGCAGCGCTCACGGTGATCGTGCTGACAGCGATCAACCTGTTCGGGCTGCGCGAGTCGGCTCGCACGCAGAACATCCTGACCATCCTCGAGGTCTCGGGCCTGGTGCTCGTCGCGGTCGCCGGGCTCATAGCGGTCGCGCCGGCGGCCGCGCCGGTCGCGCCGGCCGCCGCCACCGCGTCGCCGAACGCCATCCCGCCGATGTTCGGCCTCGCGATGGTCTTCGTGCTGCTGACATACGGCGGCTGGAACGAGGCCGCGTACATCTCCGCCGAGGTCAAGGGCGGCCCGCGCGGGATCGTCCGCACGCTCGTGCTGTCGATCCTCGTCATCACGGCGATCTACGTCGCCTTCGTGCTCGCCGTTCTGAACGGGCTCGGCCTCGAGGGCATGAAGAACAGCAAGGCCGTCGGCGCCGATGTGATGCAGGCGGCCTTCGGCCCGTTCGGCGCGCAGTTGATCGGGGTGATCGTGGGCGTCGCCACCCTGACGTCGATCAACGCGACCATGATCGTCGGCGCGCGGACCAACTACGCGCTCGGGCGCGACTGGCCGCTGCTGGCATTCATCGGGCAGTGGCACGGCGCGCGGCACGTGCCCGTCGTCGCGTTCGTCGTCCAGGGGGCGATCGCGCTCGCGCTGATCGCGTTCGGCGCGCTTCAGAAGGACGGGTTCTCCGCGATGGTCGAGTTCACGGCCCCGGTGTTCTGGTTCTTCTTCCTGCTGACCGGCGTCGGCCTGTTCGTCCTGCGCTTCCGCGAGCCGCACGTCGCGCGGCCGTTCAAGGTCCCGCTCTACCCGATCCTGCCGCTCGTGTTCGTCATCACCTGCGGCTACCTCTTCTATTCGAGCGTTACGTACGCCCAGTCGCAGCAGGCCGTTCACATCACGTTCTGGGTGATGGGCTTCGGCGCCGTGGCCTGGGCCCTGATGCGCCTGCTCAAGCGGCGTTAGTCGTCCCCGTCCACCCGGTCGCCCGGAGCACTTCCGACAGGCCGGCAGCGGCGGTCGGGTGCACTATGCTGCAGCGGTTGACGACCGGGGATCGGATCGATGCAGTTGCTGCAGTCCATGATGCTGATGCCGCTGGCCGACTGGCTGGCGATCGGCTGGTTCCTCGCCGTCTGGGTCGGCTACGCCGTGTTCGCCCGGCGGCGCGCCGAGCGATCGGGTTCGCTGCTGGCGACCACCAACCACTACCGCCGGCTGTGGATGCTCCAGACCACCGGCCGCGAGAACCGGGTCGTCGACGGCGTGGTCGTGCAGAACCTGTCGACCAGTCCGTCGTTCTTCGCGTCGACCACGATCCTGATCATCGGCGGCCTGCTGGCGCTGCTGGGCACGAGCGAGAAGGCAACCGAGTTCGTGCGCGAGATCCCGTTCGCCGCGCGCACGACGGCGTTCGTGTTCGAGGCGAAGCTGATCGTCCTGCTGGCGGTCTTCGTCTACGCCTTCTTCCGCTTCACGTGGTCGATGCGCCAGTACACCTTCGGGGCGCTGCTGATCGCCTCGATGCCCGACGCCAAGGTCTTCGAGCGCGGCGAGGTGCAGCGGGAGCCGTACGCCGCACGCGCCGCCAAGGTCGTCGGCCTGGCGGCCGAGACCTTCAACGACGGCCTGCGCGCGTACTACCTGTCGTTCGCGGTCATGCTCTGGTTCGTCTCGCCCATCGCGTTCGCGCTCGGCGCAGCCGGCGTGGTGTACCTGCTGTACCAGCGCGAGTTCCACTCCGAGATCCTCGGCACGCTGAAAAGCTGAGTCAGTACGCGTGGTGCCCGTGCACCACGGCGTGGCCGCGTCCACGCGCGATCAGCCAGTAGTTCACCGGCCACGCGGCGAGGCCCGCCACGACCAGGGCGAAGGCGAGGCTGCCCCAGAACAGCAGCGTGTCCAGCCCCGCGTCCATCGCGCCCGGGATCACCCACATGATGGCGTTGTCGACGATCTCCATCAGCGTGATCGAAACCGTGTCGGCCGCCAGCGCAAGCCTGACCGCCGCCTTGCGCGGCATGCCGGCGCGCAGCAGCGGCAGCATCGTCAGCAGATAGCCGAACAAGAATGCGAGCGCGACCGCGAGCACGATCGTCGTCACGTTGTCGAGCCCGAGCGCGGTGCCGATCACCATGCCGAGGACTTCGCCGATCGCACAGCCGGCCAGGCAGTGAAGTGTCGCGGCGAAGGCAACCCAGGCCGCTGTCGGCGCCGGCGAATGCGACTTGCGGCCTGCGGACCTCCCCTGCAGCGGTTCGCGGGACGGCGCGTGGTCATGCGGAGGAGGCTCGTGCCTCCAGTGTGCGGCGTGATCCATCTTCATCTCCGTTGAGGGTCAGGTCAGTGGCCGCACTGTCGCTGCGTACCCTGGTACGGAGTCAACAGGCCCTCGCTACACTCGCGCCACCCTCCAGGACCGCCATGTCGACTCACTACGCCATTCGCCCGGCCGATCCCGCCGCCCACCTGTTCCACGTCACCTGCCGCGTCGACCGGCCCGATCCCGCCGGCCAGCTGTTCATGCTGCCGGCGTGGATCCCCGGCAGCTACATGATTCGCGAGTTCGCGCGGAACATCGTCCGCATCACGGCCCTTGCGGGCGGACGCAAGCTCGATCTCGAGAAGCTCGACAAGCACACGTGGCGCGCTGCCCCGGCCCGGGGCCCGGTGGAGCTGGCGTACGAGGTGTACGCGTGGGATCTCTCGGTGCGGGCGGCGCACCTCGACGAGTCGCACGGGTTCTTCAACGGCACGTCCGTGTTCCTTCTGCCCATCGGGCTGGAGCACGAACCGTGCACCGTCGACATCCTGCCGCCGGCCGGCGACCGGTACGCCGACTGGAGGGTGGCGACCGGGCTCGCGCCGGCGCGCGGCACGCGCCGGCTGGGCTTCGGCACGTACCAGGCGACGAACTACGACGAGCTGATCGACTGCCCCGTCGAGATGGGGACGTTCGAACTGGGCCGCTTCGAGGTGCTCGGCGTGCCGCACGAGATCGCCGTCACGGGCCGCGTGCCGAGACTCGACATGGACCGCCTCACCGCCGACCTGGCGCGCGTTTGCGAGGCGCAGATCCGGCTGTTCGAGCCGCGCTCGAAGAAGGCGCCATTCGGCCGCTACACGTTCATGACCATGGCCGTCGGCGACGGCCGCGGCGGGCTGGAGCACCGCAACTCGACCGCGCTGCTGTGCAAGCGCGACAACCTGCCGTTCAAAGGCATGAACGACACCACCGAGGGCTACCGAAACTTCCTCGGGCTGGCGAGCCACGAGTACTTCCATTCGTGGAACGTCAAGCGCATCAAGCCGGCGGCCTTCGTGCCCTACGACCTGACGCAGGAGAACTACACGCGCCTGCTGTGGGCCTTCGAGGGCTTCACTTCGTACTACGACGACCTGATGCTCTGTCGCAGCGGCCTGCTGACGGAACAGCAGTACCTCGACTTGCTGTCGAAGACGTTCACGACCGTGCTGCAGCGCACGAGCCGACTGAAGCAGAGCATCGCCGACAGTTCGTTCGATGCCTGGATCAAGTACTACCGGCAGGACGAGAACGCGCCGAACAGCGTCGTCAGCTACTACCAGAAGGGATCCCTGGTCGGCCTCGCGCTCGACCTCACGTTGCGCGTGGAAACAAAGGGACGCATCTCGCTCGACGACGTGATGCGCGCGCTGTGGAAGCGCGCGCGCGGCAGCGGTGCGGACTACACGGGCGTCGAAGAGGGCGAATTCGCCGAGGTCGCCGAGCAGGTGAGCGGACTCGCACTGGAGCGCCGGCTGCGGGAGTGGACCGAGGGCACGCGCGATCCGGACTTCGCGGCGCTGCTGGCGCCCTTGGGCATCCAGTTCGCGGCACGGCCCGCGGTCGATGCGCCGCACTTCGCGCTGCTCGGCGCGACGACCGCGCCCTCGGGCACCGACTGCCGGCTCGTGCACGTGTTCGACGGTTCGCCGGCGCAGCGTGCCGGCCTGTCCGCGAACGACGTCCTGGTCGCGCTCGGTGGACTGCGCGTCACGCCCTCGAACCTCGACAGCCTGCTGACGCGCTACGCGGCCGGCGACGTCGTCGAGTGTCTCGCGTTCCGGCGCGACGAGCTGATGCGCTTCGAGGTGAAACTCGCCACGCGGCCGCCGCTGAAGTACACGCTTACGGCCGAGGAGAAGGCGCCGAAGGCGGCACAGCGACTGAGGGCGGCCTGGCTGGGCCAGCGCTAGCGACAGCCGGGCGCCGCTTCAGCACCACTCGATCTCCCCGCGGCCGTTCGCTTCGAGAAAGGCGTTGGCGCGCGAGAAGTGGCCGCAGCCGATGAACGGAACCGGAGGGCGGCGCGCCGACAGCGGCGACGGGTGATTCGCCTCCAGGACGAGATGAGGCGCTCCGATCACCGCGCGACGTGCCTGCGCCAGCGCGCCCCACAGCATGAAGACCTTGGGCTGCGCTTCCACGGCCAGGCGCCGCAGCAGGTCGGCGGTCAGCGTCTCCCAGCCGCGGCCGGCGTGGGTGCCCGGGCAGCCGTCCTCGACGGTGAGCACGGCGTTCAGCAGCAGCACGCCCTGGCGGGCCCACCCTTCGAGCGATCCATGCGGCGGTGGCAGGCAGCCGAGATCGCGCTGCAGTTCCACGAAGATGTTGCGCAGGCTCGGCGGCGGCTTGACGCCGTGCGGGACCGAGAAGGCAAGCCCGTGTGCCTGCCCGGCCCCGTGGTACGGATCCTGGCCGAGGATCACGACGCGCACGCCATCGAACGGCGTCAGCGTGAGCGCGGCGAACGGCTGCGGCGGGTAGATCGGCGCGCCCGCGCTGCGTCGCTCATCGAGGAACCTAAGCAGGCGCCCGCCATCTTCGGAGGCGAGGAATGCCTCGACCGGATCGCGCCAGCCAGGCGCCAGCGTCTCCGTATCGATCACGCGAACAGGCGCGCCAGCTCCGCACCGGGATCGGGCGCGCGCATGAAGGCTTCGCCGACGAGGAAGGCGTTCACGTCGGCGGCGCGCATCCGCGCGACGTCGGCGGGGGCCAGGATCCCGCTCTCGGTGACGACGATGCGATCACCCGGTATCCGCGGCAGCAGCGACAGCGTGGTCTCGAGCGTCGTTTCGAACGTGCGCAGGTTCCGGTTGTTGATCCCGACCAGCGGCGTCGACAGCCGCAGGGCTCGCTCGAGCTCGGCGGCGTCGTGCACTTCCACGAGCACCGCCATCCCGAGCTCCATCGCAAGCCCCTCGAACTCGCGCAGCTGCGCATCGTCGAGCGCGGCGGCGATCAGCAGGATCGCGTCCGCGCCCATCGCGCGCGCCTCGACCACCTGGTACGCATCGACGATGAAGTCCTTGCGCAGCGCGGGCAGCCCGCTCGCTTCGCGTGCCAGCGCGAGGTACTCGGGCGCGCCCTGGAAGTACTCGCGGTCGGTCAGCACTGACAGGCACGCGGCGCCGTTCGCCGCGTAGCTGCGCGCGATCGCGGCCGGGTCGAAATCGGCGCGCAGGACGCCCTTCGACGGGCTCGCCTTCTTCACCTCCGCGATGACGGCCGGCAGGCCGGCCGCCAGCCTGCGGCGCAGCGCGCCGAGGAAGTCGCGCAGGTCACTGCGTCGCTCCGCGTCGGCGCGCAGCGCGGCGAGCGGTCGGGCGGCGCGCGCCTGCTCGACTTCCGTGTACTTCGTCGCGAGGATGCGTTCGAGGATGTCGCTCATGGTCGGATGGGAACCAGACGGCGATGCGGATCGAAATCGGGGTCTGACCCCGATTTTCAGGCGGCGAGCTTCCGGGTGACCTCGACGAACTCGGCCAGCTTGCTCTTCGCAGCCCCGCTTGCGATGGCCGAGCGCGCGCGGGCGATGCCGTCGCCGATCGAGTCCGCGACGTTGGCCGCGTACAGCGCCACGCCGGCATTGAAGACGACGATCTCGCGTGGCGTGCCTTCCCGGTCGTCGAGCGCCTCCAGCATCATCGACTTCGACTCGAGGGCGTTGCCGACCCTGAGCCCGCGGTTGGAGACCATCGACAGGCCGAAGTCCTCCGGATGGATCTCGTACTCGCGCACCTCGCCGTTCCTCAACTCGCCGACCAGCGTCGCCGCGCCGAGCGAAGCCTCGTCCATGCCGTCCTTGCCGTGGACGACCAGCACGTGGTTCGAGCCTAGCTGCTTCAGCACGCGGACCTGGATGCCGACGAGGTCCGGGTGGAACACGCCCATCACCTGGTTCGGCGCGCCCGCCGGGTTGGTCAGCGGACCCAGGATGTTGAAGATCGTGCGAACGCCCAGTTCCTTGCGCACGGGCGCCGCGTGCTTCATCGCGGCGTGGTGCGACGGCGCGAACATGAAGCCGAGGCCGGTCGACTCGATGCACTGCGCGACCGCCTGCGGCGACAGCGCGATGCTGGCGCCGAGCGCCTCGAGCACGTCGGCGCTGCCCGAACCGGACGAAACGCTGCGGCCACCGTGCTTGGCGACGCGCGCGCCCGCCGCCGCGGCCACGAACATGGCCGCCGTCGAGATGTTGAACGTGCCCGCGCCGTCGCCCCCTGTGCCGCACAGGTCGACGAGGTTGGTCCGGTCGGCGAGTTCCACCTTGGTGGAGAACTCGCGCATGATCTGCGCCGCCGCCGCGATCTCGCCGATGGTCTCCTTCTTGACGCGCAGGCCCATCAGCAGCGCCGCGATCTGCACCTGCGTGAGATCGCCGCTCATCAGCCGGCGCCACAGCGACAGCATCTCGTCCTGGAAGATCTCGCGGTGCTCGATGCAGCGGACCAGGGCTTCGGAAGGTGTGATTGGCATGATGGAGGCTCAGCGCTTCTGCACAAGGAAGTTCTTCAGCATCGCGTGGCCGTGCTCGGTCGCGATGGATTCCGGATGGAACTGCACGCCCTCGACCGCCAGCGTCCGGTGGCGCAGTCCCATGATCTCGCCATCGTCCGTCCACGCGGTGATCTCGAGGCACTCGGGCAGCGACGATCGCTCGACGGCGAGCGAGTGGTAGCGCGCCGCCGTGAACGGGTTCGGCAGGCCCGAGAAGACGCCCGCCCCCGTGTGATGGATGGCGCCGGTCTTGCCGTGCATCAGCGCCTGGGCGCGGACCACGCGGCCCCCGAACGCCTGGCCGATCGCCTGGTGGCCCAGGCACACGCCGAGGATCGGCAACTTGCCCGAAAAACGCTCCAGCACCGGGACCGATACGCCTGCTTCGTTCGGCGAGCACGGCCCCGGCGAGATGCAGATCCGGTCCGGCGCCAGCGCCGCGATCTCGTCCAGCGTGATCTCGTCGTTGCGCGCCACGCGGACCTCTTCACCCAGCTCGCCGAAGTACTGCACGAGGTTGTAGGTGAAGCTGTCGTAGTTGTCGATCATCAGCAGCATCGCGCCCTCCTACTCGGCATCGAAGCCGTCTTCGACCTGCTCGGCGGCCCGCAGCACGGCGCGCGCCTTCACTTCGGTCTCCTTCCACTCGCTCTCGGGCACCGAGTCGGCGACGATGCCCGCTGCCGCCTGCGCGTAGAGCACATTGTCCTTGATGATCGCGGTGCGGATCACGATCGCGAGGTCCATGTCGCCCGCGAAGCTCAGGTAGCCCGCGGCGCCGCCGTAGATGCCGCGCTTGACCGGCTCGAGCTCGTCGATGATCTCCATCGCCCGCACCTTCGGCGCGCCCGACAGCGTGCCGGCGGGGAAGGTCGCGCGCAGCACGTCGAGGTTCGTCATGCCCGGCTTCAGCTCGCCTTCGACGTGGCTCACGAGGTGCTGGACGTGCGAGTACTTCTCGACCACGTACTGCTCGGTGACCTTGACCGTGCCGGTCTTCGCGATGCGCCCGATGTCGTTGCGCGCCAGGTCGATCAGCATCAGGTGCTCGGCGCGTTCCTTCGGGTCGGCGGCGAGTTCCACCGCAAGCGCCTCGTCCTGTTCCGGCGTCGCGCCGCGCGTGCGCGTGCCGGCGATCGGGCGGATCGCCACCATCCGCTTGCCCTGCCGGTCCTCGCTGCGCACCAGGATCTCAGGCGACGCGCCGAC
>Ga0209391_10000984_pt1 | contig 14476 bp, 12 predicted proteins | sample PPLLak3March2015_FD_187246 | JGI IMG/M metagenome (GOLD analysis project Ga0209391, IMG submission 187246) | Freshwater sediment microbial communities from Prairie Pothole Lake near Jamestown, North Dakota, USA - PPLs Lake P7 Core (1) Depth... | ecosystem: Environmental > Aquatic > Freshwater >... | reverse complement strand
GACCTGCGGCTGTTCGGCGCGCAGCGCCGCCAGCATCGGCGGCGACTCGCGTGTGTCGGCAATGCGGACCGACGCACCGGCCCGCGCGAGTGCCCGCGCCATCGCCAGCCCCGAGGCGCCGAGGCCAAGCACCACTGCGGTCCGTCCGGCCAGTTCGCTCACGGGATCGCCCTCCGCGCTGCGCGCTGCGGGGCTGAGCGCTTGGAACGGCGCGGCGCGCTCATCGGATCTTCAACGTCGACAGGCCGACCAGCACCAGCATGATCGTGATGATCCAGAAGCGGACCACGACCTGGTTCTCTTTCCACCCGGACAGCTCGAAGTGGTGGTGCAGCGGCGCCATGCGGAAGATGCGCTTGCCGCCGGTGAGCTTGAAATAGCCGACCTGCAGCATCACCGACAGCGTCTCGGCGACGAAGACGCCGCCCATGATGAACAGCACGATCTCCTGGCGCGTGATCACGGCGATGGTGCCGAGCGCACCGCCGAGGGCAAGGGCGCCGACGTCGCCCATGAACACCTGCGCCGGATAGGCGTTGAACCACAGGAACGCCAGCCCGGCGCCGGCAATCGCGGCGCAGATGATCACCAGTTCGCCGGCGCCCGGGATGTAGGGGAACAGCAGGTAGCGCGAGAAGTCGGCGCGACCGATCACGTAGGCGAAGACGCCGAGCGCGGCGCCGATCATCGCCGCCGGCAGGATCGCCAGCCCGTCGAGCCCGTCGGTGAGGTTCACGGCATTGCTGGTGCCGACGATCACCAGGTAGGACAGGATCACGAAGCCGAACACGCCCATCGGATAGGCGTAGTTCTTGAAGAAGGGCACGATCAGGTCCGATCGGTTGGGCAGGTCGATCACGAAGCCATTGCTCGCCCACTCCCACATCAGCGGCAGCAGCCTCTCGGTGTTCGGCGCCGCGATCGCGAAGGCGAGGTAGAAGGCGGCGACGAGGCCGATCACCGACTGCCAGAAGTACTTCTCGCGGGCGCTCATCCCCCTGGGGTTGTGGTGCACGACCTTGCGGTAGTCGTCGACCCAGCCGACCAGGCCGAAGCCGAAGGTCACCAGCAGTACCACCCAGATGAAGCGGTTGGTCAGGTCGGCCCACAGCAGCGTCGTCACGCCGATGGCGATCAGGATCAGCGTCCCGCCCATCGTCGGCGTGCCGGACTTGGCCAGGTGCGAGGTGGGTCCCTCGGTGCGGATCGCCTGGCCGATCTTCATCGCCGTCAGCCGGCGGATCACCCAGGGGCCGGCGATCAGCCCGATCACAAGCGACGTGCCCGCCGCCAGCACCGCCCGCAGCGTCAGGTACGAGAAGACGTTGAAGGCGCGCACGTCGCGGCCGAGCCATTCGAACAGTTCGAGCAGCATCTAGTGCTCCGCCCCCCGTCCCTGGCCGCCGAGCGCGGCGACCACACGCTCCATGCGCATGAAGCGCGAACCCTTGACGAGCAGCGTCGCGTCGCCGGTTGCCAGAGCACGGGCGCGGGCGATCAGCGACTCGATGTCTTCGTGGTGCTCGGCACCGGCGCCGAAGGCGTTGCAGGCGTCGCGCATCGCCGCGCCGGTGGCGAGCAGCGTCTCGATGCCGCGGCTTTTCGCGTAGGCACCGATCTCGCGGTGGTACTCGGCGCCGCGGCGGCCGACTTCGCCCATGTCGCCGAGCACGAGCACCCGTGGCGGAGCTTCTGCGGCGAGAAGGTCGACAGCCGCGCGCACCGAGTCCGGATTGGCGTTGTAGCTGTCGTCGATCAGCGTCGTGCCTGCCGCCGTCGTCGTCAGCACGCCGCGGCCTGCCACCGCGGCAAACGACGCCAAACCCGCGGCGATCGCCGCCGGCGGCACGTCGATCGCCAGCGCCGCCGCCGTGGCGGCGAGCGCGTTGTGCACGTTGTGCAGGCCGCCGACCGCAAGTCGGGCGCCGATCAGTCCCACCGGCGTGGCGATCTCGAGCTCCGCACTGTCGGCGCTGACGGTGTAGTCGGCCGTCACAGTGGCGAATCCGGTAAGCGCGAAGTCGATCACGCGGCGCGTGCCGGCCAGGTTGCGCCAGATTGCAGCGCAGCGGTCGTCGGCCGGAAACACGGCGACACCCTCGGGCGGCAACGCCGCGATCGCCGCGCCGTTTTCCTCCGCCGTGGCCTCGACGCTGCCCATGAACTCCTGGTGTTCGCGCTGCGCGTTGTTCACCAGCGCCACCGTCGGCTGTGCCAGCTGCGCCAGGTAGGCGATCTCGCCCGGGTGGTTCATGCCGAGTTCGAGCACCGCCGCCTTGTGCGCGGAGGTGAGCTCGAACAGCATCAGCGGCAGGCCGATGTCGTTGTTCAGGTTGCCGCGGGTGGCGAGCCGCCGCGCCGGCCCGAATGCGCGACCGAGGATCGCCGCCAGCATCTGCGTCACCGTCGTCTTGCCATTGCTGCCGGCCACCGCGATCAGCGGCAGCCGGAAGCGCGCGCGCCAGGCGGCAGCGGCCAGCCCGAGCGCCCGCCGACTGTCGCGCACGACGACCTGCGGCAACGCGGCGTCAACGGGCCGTTCGACCAGCGCCGCGACAGCGCCGTCACCGGCCGCGGCGGAAACGTAGTCGTGGCCGTCGAAGCGCTCGCCGCGCAGCGCCACGAACAGGCAACCCGCCCTGATCTGCCGCGAATCGCTGCACACCGAGGTGAAGCGCGCCCGGCCCTCGCCGCGCACAGCGGCACCGGGAATGCCGGCGGCGAGTTCGGCGACAGTCAGCATGTGACCCCGGCCCGCGCCGCGAGCGCCTGTCGAGCCGTGGCGGCGTCGGAAAACGGCCGCCTGACGCCGCCGATGTCCTGCGTCGCTTCGTGGCCCTTGCCGGCGATCAGCACCACGTCACGCGGCGCCGCCGCGGCAATCGCCGTGGCGATGGCCTCCGCCCGGTCGACAATCGTCTCCATCGCGGTTGCCGCAGCCGCTCCCGCAGCCACCGCGGAAATGATGGCCGCCGGATCCTCGCGGCGCGGATTGTCGGAGGTGATCACCAGATGGTCGGCGAGTTGCGCTGCCACCCCACCCATCGGCGCCCGCTTGCCCGGGTCGCGGTCGCCGCCGGCACCAAAGACGATCCACAGGCGGCCGCCGCGTGCCGCAGCCTGCGGCCGCAGTGCCATCAGCGCCTGTTCGATCGCATCAGCGGTGTGCGCATAGTCGACGACGACCAGCGGCGCATCACCTTCCGCGCCCACGCGCTGCATCCGCCCCGGCGGCGGTATCAGCCGCGCGGCGTGGTGACAGGCAGCATCGAGATCGACACCGCAGCAGACCGACGCAGCAATCGCCGCCAGCAGGTTGGCGACGTTGAAGCTGCCGATCAGCGGCACGGCGAGTTCGATCTCGCGCCCGCCCGCCTGCAGCGTGAATGCAAGCCCCTCGGCGCCGGCGCGGAGGTTTCTCGCCCGCAGCAGCAGCGCCAGACCGTCGGTCGCGAGTTGGTCGGCGCCGACCGTGTAGCCGACCAGCCGCAGCGCGCCGGCACTGCCGCGGTCGGCAAGCCGCACCCGAAGCCGGCGCCCGGCGGCATCGTCGAGATTGAGCACGGCCGCGGTCAGCGTCGGCCAGTCGAAAAGCTGCGCCTTCGCCGCCTCGTAGGCCGCCATCGTGCCGTGGTAGTCGAGGTGGTCGCGCGTCAGGTTGGTGAAGACGGCGACGTCGAAACGCATGCCATTGACGCGGCCCTGTTCGAGGCCGATCGACGACACCTCCATCGCCAGCGCCTGGGCGCCGGCCTGGTACAGGCGCAGCACTTCGCGCTGCAACGAGATCGCGTCGGGCGTCGTCAGCTTCGCTTCGGCGAGCGCTTCGCCCGGGAAACCGCTGCCGACGGTGCCGAGCACGGCACAGCGGCGGCCGGCCTGCGACAGCAGCTGCGCGATCCAGCAGGCGATCGAGGTCTTGCCATTGGTACCAGTGACACCGACGACCTGCAGCGACTCCGCCGGCAGACCGTAGTGCCGCGCCGCCAGCTGACCAAGCAGCAGGCGAAGACCGCGCACGGGCAGCACCGGCAGGCGGGTGTCGGTGCCGTCGAACCCTTCCGCTTCGACGAGCGCCGCCACGGCGCCGCGCTCCCGTGCGGCTGCCAGATAGCGACGGCCGTCATCGGCACCCGGGGTCGCACCAGGCAGGGCAACGAAGACGTCGCCGCCAGCGATGTTGCGGCTGTCGAGCTGCAGGTCACCACGGCGACCGCTGGCATCGAAGCGCGCGCGCAGCCAGGCGAGCATCTGCGCAACGTCGGCGTGCGGGCCGGTCACAGTGCGCCCCCGCGCCGTTCGCCGGGCGCCTGCGCGACGATCGACGGCGCAGCGTCGGGCGGCACCTGAAGGGTGTGCAGGCTGCGCGCGGTCACCTCGGCGAAGACCGGCGCCGCCACCTGCCCGCCGTAGATCTGTCCGGCCTCGGGCTGGTCGATCATCACCGCTACGACCAGCCTCGGGTTCGACACCGGCGCAAAGCCGGCAAACGAGGCGACATACTCGCTGACGTAGCGGCCGTCGCGCAGTTTGCGTGCCGTCCCGGTCTTGCCGGCGACGCGATAGCCGTCGATGCGCGCCTTCGGCGCCGTACCGGTGGGACCGACCGCCATTTCCAGCATTTTGCGCACGGCCGCCGCCGTCTCCGGCCGTAGTACCGGGATCGACAGCGGCGGCCCGTCGAGCTTCAGCAGCGACAGCGGGACCACGTCACCGTCGCGCGCGAACACGGTGTAGGCACGCGCCAGCTGCAGCAGCGACACCGACAGGCCGTAGCCGTAACCGATCGTCGCCTGCTCCACCGGCCGCCAGTTCACCGCCGGCCGCAGCCGCCCGGCAACGGCTCCCGCCGCCACCCGCGGCGCCTGACCGAAGCCGACCTTGGTGTAGACGTCCCACAGCGCCGCCGCCGGCATGTCGAGCGCGATCTTTGCCGTGCCGACGTTGCTCGACTTGGCCACCACCTCGGCCACGGTCAGCAGGCCGTAGGCATGCGCATCGCCGATCACGTGCCCGCCGATGGCAAGCTTGCCGGGCGCGGTCTGGATCGTCTTCGACGGCGTCACCTTGCCGGCGTCGAGCGCCGCGGCGATGGTGAACGGCTTCATCGTCGAGCCGGGCTCGAAGGTGTCGGTGACGACGCGGTTGCGCACCGCCTCCTTGCTCCAGGAGCCTCGCACATTTGGATCGAAGCTCGGCCAGTTGGCCAGCGCCAGGATCTCGCCGCTGCCGGAGTCGAGCACAACGACGGCGCCGGCCTTCGCCTTGTGCACTTCGACGGCGTTCTTCAGGGCGCTGAAGGCGATAAATTGGATCCGGCTGTCGATCGAAAGCCGCACATCGGCACCGTCCGCCGGCGTCAGCAGCCAGTCTTCCTCAATGACGTTACCGAGACGATCCTTGATCACCCGCCGGCTGCCGGTCCGTGCCGCAAGCGTTGCGTCCCAGGACAGCTCCACGCCCTCCTGACCGCGGTCCTCGACGTTGGTGAAGCCGGTCACGTGCGCCACCGCCGCCCCTTCGGGATAGTGGCGGCGGAATTCCGGGCTTTGGTGGATACCGGGGATCTTCAGCGTCTCGATGCGCCTGGCAACGTCGAGGTCGACCTGACGCCGCAGAAAGACGAACTTGCGGTCCTCGTCGGCGAGGCGTCTCCTGACCTCGGCCAGAGGCATCTGCAAGAGCCGCGACAGCTGCGCCAGCTGCCCGGCGCTGGCCTCGACGTCGTCGGGGATGGCCCAGATGCTGCGCGCCGGCACCGACGCCGCGAGAACGACGCCGTTGCGGTCGATCACCTTGCCGCGAGTTCCCGGCACGTCGAGCGTGCGCTGGTAGCGGACCTCGCCCTGGCGCTGCAGAAAGTCGGTCCTGCCGCCGCCCTGCAGATAGACCGCGCGCACCGCCAGGGCGACGAAGCCGGCGAACAGCAGCAGCACCAGCACCCGGGAGCGCCAGGCAGGCAAACTGACGACCAGCAGCGGGTTGGCAGCGTAGGACACGCGTTCACCGGCCTTTGCGGCGCTGCTGCCGCGCTTGCGTGCCGGAGCGCTCATCGAGAGTTCCCCCGGCGCGCGCTCATCGAGCTTTCCCCGCGCCTTGCGCTTCGGGGCACGAGCGCTCCGGAACGGCCGCACGCGCTCATCGAGCTTTCCCTCCCCGCCCTGCGCTTCGGGGCATGAGCGCTTCGGAACGGCCGCACGCGCTCAACGCCTGACCTCGTCGGCGCGCGCCAGATCCGCTGGAGCCGGCCCGGGCAGGAACACGATCTGCCGTGCTTCCGTCGGCCGCAGGCCGAGTGCGCGCGCGGCTACGGCAATCGCGGCAGGCTGCGAGGCTTTGCCGAGTTCGATCCGCAGGCGGTTGCCCTCGACCTCCAGATCCCGGGTGTGCTTCGCGGTGCGGTCCAGTTCGACGAACAAGCCGCGCGCCCGATGCTGCGCAGTGACCAGCGACAGGGCCGACAGCAAAAGGAGCGCCGCCGGCAGGAAGATGGCCGCCAGGGTTCCCGTTCTTGCGCTCATCGTGTCCGCTCCGCAGCCAGCGGGGCCGCCGTGCGTTCGGCGACCCGTAGCACCGCCGATCGCGCGCGCGGATTGGCGTCGATCTCGGCGGCATCCGGCTTCACGCGCGCAACCGCCAGCAGGCGCGGTTGCGGCAGTTCGGCCTGGCGCAGCGGCAGCCGCGCAAACTGCCGGTCCGGATGCTCATGCCGGTCGATGAATTGCTTGACGAGCCGATCCTCCAGCGAGTGGAAGCTGATCGCCGCCAGACGCCCGCCTGCCGCCAGAAGCGTCAAGGCTTGCTCGAGCACTAGCGCCAGCTCCTCGAGTTCCTGATTGACGTGAATCCGTACAGCCTGAAACGTTCGCGTTGCCGGGTGCTGGGCCGCATCCCGGCGGCTGCGGACGGGGATTGCGCCGGCGACGAGCGCGGCAAGCTCCGCGGTCGTGAAAACTGGCCGTCCTGCCTCGCGGCGAGCCACAAGCGCCTTTGCAATCGATGCAGCAAACCGCTCTTCCCCGTAGTCACGGATCACCCGCGTCAGTTCGCCCAAGTCCGCCGTCGCCAGCCACTCGGCCGCACCGACGTCGGCCGAGGGATCCATCCGCATGTCCAGCGGCGCGTCGGCACGCCAGGAAAAGCCGCGAGCCGCGTCGTCGATCTGCGGCGACGACACTCCGAGGTCGAGCAGTACGCCGGTGATGCGTTCGACCCCGAGCGCTGCCAGCGTCGCTGCCAGCCGTGAAAAGCGCATGTGAACAAAGTGAAATCGCCGCTCGGCGAACCGTGCAGCCGCAGCGGCCGCCTCGGGATCTCGATCCAGCGCGATCAGCCGCCCGGACGCCGACAAGCGCTCCAGGATCAGCCGCGAATGCCCGCCGCGGCCGAAGGTGGCGTCGACATAGATGCCGTCTGGATCGGTCACCAGCAGTTCGGCCGACGGCCGCGCCAAGACGGTGAGATGCGCCGCTGGCGCGCTCGACGACACGGCGGCCGCTCACCCGGTCAAACCGAAAAGTCGTCGGCGGCATCGAGGCCGCCTTCGGCGAGCTGCTGCTTCTCCAGCGCCTCCATGCGCGTGGGCTCCCACAGCTCGAAGTGTTCGCCGACACCGGACAGGAACACGTCGCGCTCCAGCCCGGCGGCGGCTCGTAGTTCCGGCGCGATCAGGATCCGGCCCGAGCTGTCGAGGTCGATGTCGACGGCGCTGCCGATCAGAATCCGCTGCAGGACCCGGCGCCGGTGCGACAGCTGCGCCAGTTCGGCGCGCTTCTCCTCCCAGCGCGGCCGCGGGTAAAGCAGCAGGCAGCCGTCCGGGTGGCGGGTCAGGGTGATGCGACCTTCAGATTGCGCCAGCAGCGCATCGCGGTGCCGGGCGGGGACCGAGAGCCTCCCTTTGGCATCCAGCGTCAGTTTCGAAAGCCCCTGGAACACGTCTCCGCCCGCCCGCGGAGGCGGCGGTTGGCGCTTTGCGCACCAACACCGGGGTCAGTGGAGGCACTCTGCTCCACTATCTCCCACTTTCCTCCACCGCGCGACTGTAGTTGAGCGGGTGTAGAGGGTCAAGAAGAGTGGAAAATTTTCTTCGCTACAACAAGGACTTATCCACAGCGGCCGTTCGACAAGACAAGTGAATCCCATGTCGAATGAAGGAGATACGAGGCTATCTGAAAGTTGCTTGTGAGCTGCCGCCAACCATCGACAGTTGATTCAAACAGCAGCGGTCGACCGCAACGGGCGCAGGAGAAAGGCAAAGTCCGCCTGTACGCCGGATTTTGTGCGACGGGTCGCCCCGCCGTGACGATCATTCGTCTAGGCGCGCACTCGCGCGCGCGCTCGAGCCACCTACCCGCAGCCTCGCCGAGCAGGGTCGCCGGCTGCCTATTTGGTGTTGCTGCGCGTAGAGATTGCCCGTTTCACCCGACCCGGCGCCGCAGCGCTGGGCCGACTCGTCTCTGTTGCTCTGATCCTCACCTCACGGTGGGCAGGCGTTACCTGCTACGCAGCTCTGTGCAGTCCGGACGTTCCTCTCGTGGCGCGAGGCCACCAGCGATCGCCCGGCGGACTTTGCAACCGGGAATCTAGGGGCGTTGCAAGGCCGCCGCAAGCGGCCCGTTCAGCGACGGGCGTCGAATGTGACCGGGATGCCGTTTCCGTCATCGCCCTTGAGCGCCCGCGCGATCCGGGCTCGGGCCTGGATGAACGGAGAGTTCTTTGCGTCGGCACCGAGGAACTCGTCGAGGTCGCCGACCTCGCGCTGCAGCCGCGGCACGATCTGAAGAAACAGCTCGGTGATGTCCGGATCGAACTGGACGCCGCGCAGCGTGCGGATCTCGTGCAGCGACTGCGATACCGGCCATGCCGGCTTGTACGGCCGCACGTGAGTCAGCGCGTCGAACACGTCGACGACCGCCGTGATCCGCGCCGCGATCGGGATGCCGGTGCCGGACAGGCGATGCGGATAGCCTCTGCCGTTCCACCACTCATGGTGATGGCGGGCGATCTCCTCCGCCACGTGCATCTGCGGAATGTTCGACCTGGCGAGCAGTTCGGCACCGGCCAGCGTGTGCTGCTGCATGATCTCGCGCTCGCCGTCGGTCAGCCGCCCGGGCTTCAGCAGGATCGAGTCGGGCACCGCGAGCTTGCCGATGTCGTGCATGCGCGCCGCGAGATCGATCATGAAGCAGACATCGTCCTCGAGGCCGTACTCGCGCGCCAGGATCGACGCCAGCCGGCCGACGCGATAGCAGTGCTCGCCAGTGGTGTCGTCGTGCAGTTCGGCGGCGACCGACTGCTGCTCCAGCATGGCGATGCGCGACTTGATCAGTTCGCGCTCGCCGAGTTGAATGCGAAGGTTCGATCGACGGGAGTCGAGTTCGCCCTCGGCGGCCTGTTGCAGATCGATGCTGATGCGCGAACGTTCGACCTGCAGCAGGTGGCGTTCGTGGTGCATCAGCACCTGCTGTTGCCGCGCCTCGCGGTTCAGGTTCAGCAGTTCCTGCAGGTAGACGATGGCGACATCGGGCTGGCCGGCCTGCTCGTAGCCTTTGACGGCAGCCGTAAGTGCTTCGCGGAGAAACTCCTTCGGTCCCCCGCGGGCACCACTCAGACCGTTCTTCAACCGTGTCAGGCCGATGTCCGCGAGCCCGGCACGGACTTCGGTCTGGCCTTCGGCCAACGTAACTCGGAAGTGCGCCCGCGGCTGGCCCGACTGTTCGGCAAAGACTTTGGCAAGCCGGACATGCTCCTGCGCGCCCGCGATATCGTCGATGTCGAGCAACAACTCGGCGAGGTGAGCCTCGGCGGAGACGCGGAGGCTGCACAGCGTCGGATCCCGAGTTTCGGGAAGCAGTTCGATGGCGCGCTTGGCGGCGGACACGCCCTGGCGCACGTCGTGGACCCGCAGGCAGGCCTGGGCCGTGTTCGCCAGCGCGGCCGCCACGACCATTAACCGCGCCGATCCGTCGCCGGGATGGCGCAGGGCCTGGTCGTAGCAGCGGGCCGCGTCGGCGTACTGGCCGGCGTACTGCAGCGCCAGGCCGAGGTTGTTCCAGACCACCGCCTGGGCGGTTTCATCGCCGAGCGCCTTCGCCAGGTCGAGGGCTTCGGCGTAACTTTCGACCGCTGCCGGCAGATTGCCAGTCTCGCCGTTCATCACGCCGAGAAAGGTTGCCGCCCGCCTGATCAGGCCGACCTCGCCAACCTGCCGGGCCGCCGCCAAGGCATGTGCCGCCGGCACGACGGCCGCCTGCGCGTTGGCCGAGTTGTAGTGCCGTTGCGCAACTAGCAGCAACGCCTCGACGCCGTCGCGAGAAACCGCCTCGGGCGGCAGACCGCAAAGATCGCGTTGCGCCTCTCCGAACAGCCGGTCGGCGTCGTCCGAGCGATCGGAAAGTCGTTCCCTTACCCGAACAAGCCAACTCGCCTGCAGGCTGACATCGAACTCCGCATCAAGCGGCACGACGCACGCGTTCAGTGGCAGCGAGACGCCCATACCGTATTTTTGCTATTTATCGCGCCAAGCTGGTATCGCCCTTTCGGGTTAACGCCGGCCTAGCGGGATTTGGTGAGCCAAAGACACTGCCCTCAAGGACCCGTGATCCGGGTCCGGCAAGCAACCGGTCGAGTAACTGTTCTGGGGGGTAGTCATGGAAGCCGTGGTCGAAATCGTTGAAGTTGCTGAACTTTCGCTGTCGGAATTGGCGCAGGTCAGTGGCGGACTGGGTGACGCCGTTCTGGCGTAAGTCCCGAATCGCACAGGAAACCGGGCTTTGCCCGGTTTTTTTTCGTCCTTGCGCGCCCAATCGGTGCCCCACCGGCGTATTTGCTGCAAGACGGCAGGACCCGTTCAACCGCTGCACGGGAACGATTCCGGCGACGGGTTAGTGAGGACCCCGGGCGGGAGAGGTTTGCTCCTTGTCTCCGCGACGCCTTCGCCAAGATACCGGTCGATCATCGTCAGTAACTTGGGCGCAGGTTCGACAAACTCGCAGCCGATTCGCACCAGGGATTCCGAGCCGGCAAGTGGCGTGCTGTGACGGATTACCAGGCTGACTTCGGCGCCGCCGACACCCGGCAGATCGAGCCGGCAGCGGTCGATTCGCAATCCCGGCCAAGGCGTTGCAGCAAGTACGGTCGACGCCTCGACGGCGAGCCCTCCGAGGCCGATATCGCAAACCGTCAGCGACCGGGTCGTTCCGTCGGTCCACTCCAGCCGACAAGCAGGCCGGCGGCGAAAGTCCGTATTGGCGCGCTCGGTTCGCCTTCGCGCCATCCGTAGAACCAGTTCTGGAAGTGGCAGGCGGAACGCGTATCCGCCCTGTTCTGCGGCCATCGCCTTGGCACGAAACTGCACTTTGTCCGTATCCACGAAGCCGACGAAGGTCGCCTCGGCAGCCGTCAGGCGGGACATCGACCGGCCCGGCGGCAACTCGCAATGGATCTCCCCATGCACCTCGTCGACCCGCTGCAATGTGGCGACGGCGAACTCGGGACCGCCGCCGACGAAAGCGTTGATCTGCGGCGCCGCTTCGCACAGCGCGCGCAGCACGGTCACGATCTGCGGCCGGGCGCTGACGATGTAGCGCCGCAAGTCGGGCGACTCCGGTTCGGGAAAGGGCGTGGCAAATCCCATGCGTGTGTCGGAAAACTTGGGTGACGTGTATGCGGTATGCCCGGACTTTTACACCGGCGGCCGGCCTCCGGCTATCACTGGGGCCGCAAAACCCGCGCCGCCCCGGCGCCCGGCCGCGCCCAAGCGCCGAACGGCGGCAATCCGCGCCACAGTCGGGTTCAGCTGTGGCCGATCACCGGGTGCGAACGATAGGGCGCCGCAAGCCGCGTTTGCTCGTCGGCGGACAGAGCGACCTCAAGAGCCGCCAGTGCCTGTTCGAGCTGTCCCTGCTTGCTGATGCCGATGATCGGGTTTGATACGCCAGGCTGGTGCAGCAGCCAAGCATAGGCGACCGTGGCGTTGGCGAGCCCCTTTTCTGCCGCCAGTGCCGACACCGCGTCGACCACCGCAAAATCGTCGTCGCGGTAGTAGAACGACTGGGCGATATCGTCAGTGGAGGCACGCGAGGTTGCCCCCCCATCCTTGTCCGAACTGCCGCCTGCGCCGGGTCTGCGGTTGCCGGCAAGAAAACCGCGCGCCAGCGGGCTCCATGGCATCAGGCCGACGCCGGTGGCGCGGCAGTACGGGTTCATTTCGCGCTCTTCCTCGCGGTAAACGAGGTTGTAGTGGTTCTGCATCGAAATGAACCGCGTCCAGCGGTTGCGCTCGGCGACGTGCTGCATGCCAGCGAACTGCCACGCGTACATGCTCGACGCGCCTATGTAACGTGCCTTGCCGCTTTTGACGACGTCGTGCAGCGCCTCCATCGTCTCCTCGACCGGCACCGCATCGTCGAAGCGATGGATCTGGTAAAGATCCACGTAATCGGTGCCGAGCCGGCGCAGGCTGCAATCGATGGCAGCGAGGATCCGCTTGCGCGACAGGCCGCTGCCATTCGGCCGCGGCGCCGGTTTCGCGCCCGAAGAATTGGCGCCGCGGAACCCGATGTCGACAGGAAAGAAGACCTTGGTCGCGACCACCGCCTCGTCGCGGCGACAGAACTCGCGCACGAACTTGCCGGTCAGTTCTTCCGATACGCCGGCGGAATACATGTCGGCGGTGTCGAAGAAATTGATTCCGGCCTCGACCGCTGCTTTGACCAGCGGGCGCGCCGCCGCCTCTTCGAGCACCCAGGGCCGCCACTGCGGCGTGCCGTAGGTCATCATGCCGAGCGCAAAGCGCGATACCCGAAGGCCCGAGTTGCCGAGTCGAACGTACTTCACCGCGTCTTTACTCCAGTCAAACCCCCGCCTCCGGCGTCCGTCGCGCCAGCAGCATGCTTGGGGGAAATCGCCTCGATCTAAAGGCCGAGCAGGCGGCCGATCCGTGCGATGTAGTCGCCGGCCAGGATGGCGTCGTCCAGCAATTCGTCGCTGGCAGCATGCAACTTCTGGCGCACACCTTCCAGGCCGCCTTGCAGGTCGTGGTCGGGTCGTCCAGACGCGAGCGCCACGCGCAATCGCTCAACATCGGCGCGCAGTCCATCGAGATCGCCCTCGCCGCGCTCCGCTCGCGCCAGGTCGCGCTCCAGCGCCTCGACGAGACGTGCCGTCTCCTGCAGATCCACCGAACTGTTGCCGTCTCGCGTCATCGTTGCACCGGTTGATTGCGGCAGAGCTTAGCGCGCCGCGCAGCGGGCAGAGCCGCGCTAGAGTCCCATCCGCATCCGGTCACGGCGATGAACTTCCTCTACGCGGCGCTGGCACCAGAATGGGCAGCGGCGGCCTGGCTGCTTCTGGCCGCGCTGGTGCTGCATTCGCTGCGGCAGCCGCCGCAGGATGCGCCTCTGCGCAGTGCGCAGCAGCACCTGTGGCTGGCGGGGGCCGTGGCGATCGCCTGCTTGTGGACCTTGCAGGCGCACCTGGCCACCGGCGCCGGGTTCGGGCTGCTCGGTGCCGCGCTCTATGCACTGATCTTCGGCCGCTACTGGGCCCGACTCGGCCTGGTCGCGGCCCTGGCGCTTCATACCGGGCTCGGAGGCGGCCACTGGACCAACTTTGGCCTCAACGGCCTGCTGCTGGTGTGGCTGCCGACGCTGCTGACGACCGCATTGCAGCGGCAGATCGAGTTGCGGCTGCCGAAGAACCTGTTCGTCTTCATCATCGGCAACGGCCTCTTCGTGACGCTGGCGGTGACCGCGGCGACCAGCGCGACGCTCGTCTTGGTCCGCGGGCTGCTGCAACCGGCGGCGGCCAACACCGATCAGCTCGCCTTCGCGCTGCTGCTCGCCTGGGGCGAAGCACTGGCAAGCGGCATGCTGTTCTCCGCTCTCGTGATCTTCGTCCCGCAACTCGTGCGCACCTACCAGCAGGATCTCTACCTGCCGCCCTGGCGCGGCATATGACCCGAAAGCATCGATCTCCCGGAGACCTCATGCCGCGTACCGCCGCCCGACTGCTGGTCGACCAGTTGCTGGTTCATGGTGTCGACCATGCCTTCTGCGTGCCGGGCGAAAGCTACCTTGCGGTGCTCGACGCGCTGTACGACGCGCCCGGCATCCGCCTGATCGTCAATCGGCACGAGTCCGGCTCGACCTTCATGGCCGACGCCTACGCCAAGCTGACGGGCAGGCCGGGCGTCGCCTTCGTCACTCGCGGACCGGGCGCCACCAACGCCTCGATCGGCGTGCACACGGCGTTCCAGGATTCGACGCCGATTCTGCTTTTCATCGGCCAGGTCGGCAGCGACTTCGTCGAGCGCGAGGCATTTCAGGAACTCGACTACCGACGCATGTTCGGCCAGATGACGAAGTGGGTGGCACAGATCGACCGCGCCGATCGCGTGCCGGAGTATGTGGCGCACGCGTTCCAGGTCGCCACCAGCGGCCGCCCGGGCCCGGTCGTGCTCGCGTTGCCCGAAGAC
>Ga0209391_10000983_pt1 | contig 14483 bp, 8 predicted proteins | sample PPLLak3March2015_FD_187246 | JGI IMG/M metagenome (GOLD analysis project Ga0209391, IMG submission 187246) | Freshwater sediment microbial communities from Prairie Pothole Lake near Jamestown, North Dakota, USA - PPLs Lake P7 Core (1) Depth... | ecosystem: Environmental > Aquatic > Freshwater >... | reverse complement strand
ATCCCCAGCCCGTCATCGCTTCGTCGAAGCCGTTCGCCGCGAGCAGGTCGTCGCGCCAGAAGCCCTGGTTGCAGGCCTTGACGGAGATCAGCCCATTGGCGGCGCTGCGCAGCGGACGTGCGAGCCGTGGGACGTGCAGCCCGTAGAGGCGTCGTATGCGGCCGAGGCCCGGCGACCAGGGTCGCGGCAGTTCGCGGCCGCGCTCGAGCAGCCGACCCGTAGCGGCCTCGTCGAGAGCGATGCGCACGCCCTGGCTGTAGCGGCCGCGCCGCGCGAGCGCGCAGTGATCGGCGATGAACCCGGGGTGCGGCACCATGTCGCCGTCGAGCAGGACGACGTACTCGCAGCGCGTGCGGGCGATGGCCACGTTGCGGATGCGGCCGGCGCGGAAGCCCTCGTGCGGCTGCCAGGCATGGTGCACCGGGAACGGTGCCGACGCCCCGTGGCGCTTCACCAGCGCGGCGGTCGCAGGTCCCGAACCGTCGTCGGCGACGATCAGCTCGTCGGGTGGTCGTGCCTGTGCCGCCACGGCCGCCAGGACGCGCTCGAGCGCATCGGGCCGCTCGTGCGTGGTGACGACCAGACAGCAGCGCGTCACTTCCCCGCGACGGCCAGCCGGCGCAGCCCCTGCAGAGCGACCGACAGCGAGGCGAAGTCGGCGACCGAGGGCTGCGCGCGGATGTCGTCCACGATTCCGCGCGCGTGGCCGGCCGCGGCCGCGTGCTTCTCGCGCCAGGCCTCGACGGCCCGTGCCGGCTCGCGCTCGCGCGTCTCGCCCAGCACCCGCCGCGTCAGTCCGCGGTGCGCGTCGTACAGCGCCTCGCGCAGGCTGTTGCGGGCCACCGCCTGCCAATGCCCCTGGATGTCGAGTTCCTCGATGCGCGCGCCCAGCCAGTCGAGGCCGAACTCGACGCCGGTGGCGAAGTAGGTGCGGGCGGCGGTCGCCACCGGGAGCTTGTGCTGCTGCGCCAGCTCGACGATGTCGGGCGCGCTCGCGAGCGCCGCGCAGGCGGCCACGCGACGCGCGAGCGGCGCCGGTACCCCCGCCGAGAGCAGTTCGCCCGCGCGGTGGTCGAAGGCCTCGCGCTCGAGCCCCTGCAGCGACTGCGGCAGCGCCGCCGCCAGCTCGCGGATGCCCGGCCGCAGCCGCCCGACCTGCGCCTCGATGCCGAGCGAGTTGCGGTGCCGCTGGATGAGCCAGTAGGTCACCTGGCGGATCAGCCCGACCGTGTCCTGCGTCATGGCGTACTGCGTGCCCGCCGCGACCCGGTTGTCGAGCTGCTCGATGGATGCCCAGATCTCCCGCACGTCGAAGGCCTCGCGGGCGATGGAGTAGGCCCGCGCGACCGCAGCCGCGTCGGCCCCGGTGTCCTGCTGGGTGCGTGCCACGAAGGTCGGCCCCATGCGGTTCACGATGCTGTTGGTGGTCGCCGTGACGATGATCTCGCGTCGCAGCCGGTGCTCGCCGAGCAGCGCCGCGTAACGGTTGCTGAGGCGGTCGGGGAAATAGCGATCGAGCTCGCGGCCGAGGTACGGGTCCTCGGGCACGTCCGAGAGGATCAGCTGGCTGTTGAGCGCGATCTTCGAGTAGGACAGCAGCATCGCGAGCTCGGGCCGCGTGAGTCCCTCGCCGGCGCGCGCGCGTTCCTCGAGGTCCTCGGCGCTCGGCAGGTACTCGAGCGCGCGGTCGAGCAGGCCCTCGAGCTCCAGCGAGCGGATGAAGTGCGCGTGCTCGCCGAGGCGATCGGCGGCGGTCGCCTGCAACAGGCTGATCGCCTGGCTCTGCAGGTAGTTGTCGCGCAGCACGAGCGCACCCACCTCGTCGGTCATCTGCGCGAGCAGACGGTTGCGGGCGCCGCCGGCGAGCTTCGCCTGGCGCCGCGCCACGTCGAGCAGGATCTTGATGTTGACCTCGTGGTCGGAGCAGTCCACGCCGCCGGAGTTGTCCACGAAGTCCGTGTTCACGCGTCCGCCGGCACGCGCGTACTCGATGCGGCCGAGCTGGGAGAGCCCGAGGTTGCCGCCCTCGCCGACGACCTTGCAGCGCAGCTCGCGCCCGTTGACGCGCACGCCGTCGTTGGCGCGATCGCCCACGGCGGAGTTGGCCTCCGTCGAGGCCTTCACATAGGTGCCGATGCCGCCGTTCCACAGCAGGTCCACGGGCAGCTTGAGGATCGCCCGGATGATCTCCTGCGGCGTCGCGCGCGCCGTCTCGAGGCCGAGCAGCGCGCGGGCCTGCGGCGAGAGTGCGATCTCCTTCGCATCGCGCGGGAAGACGCCGCCGCCCTTCGAGATCAGCTTCGCGTCGTAATCGGCCCAGGAGGAGCGGGGCAGCGCGAACAGCCGCTGGCGCTCGCGGTAGGAGCGCGCCGCGTCGGGATCCGGGTCGAGGAAGATGTGCTGGTGGTTGAAGGCCGCCACGAGCCGGATGTGCTCCGACAGCAGCATGCCGTTGCCGAACACGTCGCCCGCCATGTCGCCGATGCCGGCGACCGTGAAGTCCTGCGACTGCGTGTCAACGCCCATCTCGCGGAAGTGGCGCTTCACGCACTCCCACGCGCCCTTGGCGGTGATGCCCATCTTCTTATGGTCGTAGCCCGCCGAGCCGCCCGAGGCGAAGGCATCGCCGAGCCAGAAGCCGTACTCGGCCGCGAGCGCATTGGCGGTGTCGGAGAACGAGGCCGTGCCCTTGTCCGCCGCCACCACGAGGTAGGGGTCGTCCGGGTCGTGGCGCACGACCTCTGCGGGCGGGATCACCTTGCCTTCGACCACGTTGTCGCTGAGGTCGAGCAGGCCGCGGATGAAGAGCCGGTAGCACTCCGTCCCCTCCCGCTGCACGGCGTCGCGGTCGCCCGCGGGCAGCTGCTTGGGCACGAATCCGCCCTTGGCGCCCACCGGCACGATCAGCGTGTTCTTGACGTTCTGGGCCTTCATGAGGCCGAGGATCTCGGTGCGGAAGTCCTCGCGGCGATCGGACCAGCGCAGTCCGCCGCGCGCCACCTTGCCCATGCGCAGGTGCACGCCCTCGACGCGTGGCGAGTACACCCAGATCTCGAACATCGGCCGCGGCTTCGGCAGCTCGAGCAGCTGCTTCGGGTCGAGCTTGATCGACAGATACGCCTTGGGCGCGCCCGAGGCGTCGCGCTGGAAGTGATTGGTGCGCAGCGCGGTGGTCACCACCGCGCGGAATGCGCGCAGGATGCGGTCGTCGTCCGGGCTCGTGACCTTCTCGAGCGCCTCGTCGATCTCCCGGGCGAGCGCACGCTGCTGCGAGGCGCGCGTCGGCGCAGGGAGGCGCGGGTCGAAGCGCGCCTCGAACATCCACGCGAGCCGCGCGGCGAGGGCCGGGTGGCGTAGCAGCACCGATTCCATGTAGCGCTGGCTGAAGGGCAGGCCGGTCTGCAGCAGGTAGCGGCAGACCGCGCGCAGCACCACCGCCTGGCGCCAGTCGAGGCCGGCCGCGAGCACCAGGCGGTTGAAGCCGTCGCTCTCGGCCCGGCCCTGCCAGACGGCGAAGAACGCCGCCTCGAAGCGTGCCCCGGCCGAGCCCGGGTCGAGCCGGCCGCCGCCGGCGAGCGCCACCTCGAGATCCTGGATCCAGTAGCGCGCGCCGTCCTGCGTCTCGACCCGGTAGGGCCGCTCGTTGATCACGCGCAGGTCGAAGTTCTCGAGCAGTGGCAGCAGGTCGGACATCGCGATCGGCTCGCGACGCCGGTACAGGCGCAGGTGCAGCAGCGGGCCGCCCTCGCTGCCGCCGAGGAGTGCGAGGCCGAGCGCGTCCGTCGACTCGGGCAGGCTGCGCAGCTCGAGCAGGTCGGGAATGGCCTGCGCCGCCGGCACGTCCTCCTGGTAGGAGGCCGGAAAGGCACCGTGGAAGCGCCGCGCGAGTTCCTCGGCCTGCTCAACGGGCATCCGGGCGTCGAGTTCGGTCCGCAGCCGGTCCTCCCAGGTGCGCACCGTCTCGGCGATGCGCGCCTCGATGCGCTCGACGTCGGCGTCGATCTCCCGGTCGGGATCCGTGCGCACCAGCAGGTGCAGTCGCGCAAGGGCCGACTCCGAGATCGTCACCTGCGCCTCGAGCGAGTCGCCGGCGAGTTCCTCGAGCAGGATCCGCTCGATGCGCTCGCGGGCCTGGGTGTTGTAGCGGTCGCGCGGCACGTACAGCAGGCAGGAGAAGAACCGCCCGTAGGGGTCGCGTCGCAGCAGCAGGCGCACGCGGCGCCGCTCGTAGAGGTTGACGATGCCGCGGAAGCTGCGCACCAGCTCCGCGACGCTGGCCTGGAACAGCTCGTCGCGGGGGTGGGACTCGAGCACGTGCATCAGCGCCTTGCCGTCGTGGCTGACCGGCGAGATGCCGAAGTGGTCGATGACGCGTTGCACCTTGTGACGCAGCATCGGGATCGAGCGCGGGCTGGCGCTGTAGGTGCCGGAGGTGAACAGGCCGATGAAGCGACGCTCCCCGGTCACCTCGCCGCGGGCGTCGAACAGCTTGACGCCGACGTAGTCGAGGTAGGTTGCCCGGTGGACGGTCGAGATCGAGTTGGCCTTGGTGACCACCAGCAGGGTCGTCTCGCGCGCCTTGCGGCGCACCTCGCCGCGCAGTTCCGTGGGCTTCGGCCGCGGGCGACCGGCGCCCGTGCGCAGCAGCCCCAGACCCGAACCGGCGACCGGGACGAGACGGTCCACGACCGCGCCGCGCTCGAGGCGGTACTCGCGGTAGCCCAGGAAGGTGAAGTGGTTGTCCGCCAGCCAGTCGAGGAAGGCGGATCCCTCGACGGCCTCCGCGCGGCCGATGCCGGGCACCTTGGCCGTGACGGCGGCGGCCGTCTCGCGCGCCAGCGCGACCATCCGGGGCCAGTCGATGACGGCGAGCCGCACGTCCTCGAGCGTCGCCTCGATGCGCTCGCGCACGTGCTCGAGCCGGGCGGTATCCGTGCTGCAGTCCACCTCGACGTGCTGCCAGGACTCCATCGCCCCACCCGAGGTCTCGGCCGAGGCCTCCAGCAGCCGACCGGCGCGGTCGCGACGCACTGCGAACACCGGGTGCACCATCGTGTGAATCGACAGGCCGCAGTCGTTCAGCACCATCGCGAGCGAATCGACCAGGAACGGCATGTCGTCCGTGACCACCTCCACCACGGTGCGCGGCGACTGCCAGCCGTCACGCTCGACGGTCGGGTTGAAGACGCGCACCAGCGCGCGGCCGGGCTTGCGTGTCCCGCCGAATCGCAGGTGGCTCGCGGCGGCCGCAGCGAGCGCGGCGGGGTCGCCGTCGCGCAGGTCGGACTCGTCGACGCCGCGGTAGTAGGCCTGCACGAACGGGGCGAGCGGCAGCGGCGCCCCATGCGCGCGCGACTTGGCGGCAATCGCGGCGATCAGGTGCTGCCGCGCAGCGGGGATGGTTCCTGGCATGTAGTTATTCCTTGGGGCCGTCGCGGCCCGGCGCGGATTATAGCCAGCGCAACGCCGCCCCCGTGCAGGCGCCGGCTGCCGCAACGCAGCACGATGCTCAGCGCCGGCGTCGTGAGCTGCGGCGGCGGGCATCGCCGTCGTTGCGCGACACGGCGACGGGCGCTGCCTTCAGCGAGCCGGTGAGCGATTCGGCGCGTGCCGTGAGGGCGTCGAGGGCGCGCCCGAGGACGGCGCGCTGGGTGGCGTTCAGTGCATCGAGAAGTTCGCGCTCGTAGCCGAGCGCGATCGGTGCGACCTGGCGATAGACGGCGGCGCCGGCGGGCGACACGCTTAGCACCGAGCGCCGGCGATCCAGCGGGGAAACCACGCGGCGCAGTCTGCCGGCGCGCAGCAGCCTCGCCACGGCGCGGCTCACGGCGACGGCGTCCATGCGCGTGAGCTCGGCCACCTCGGCCGCCGAGACGCCGGGGTGCCGCGACAGGACGGCGATCACCCGCCACTCCGGGATCGTGAGGTCGAAGCGGCGCTGGTACGCGTCGGCGATGGTGCCGCTGACGAGGTTCGAGAGCACCGAGAGTCGGTAGGGCAGGAAGCGCTCGAGGTCGAGCTCGTCGTGGTCGGGTGGGTTCACGCTCGGCCCTGCCGTTTGAGTGCCTGCAAGTGTAGCCGCTTCCGGCGCGTCGCCCGGACCTCAGGCGAGGTGCGGGCGGGCGAGGTACTCGTGCGTCTGCATCTCGGCGAGCCGGCTGCGGGTGCGCTCGAACTCGAAGGCGAGTCGCTCGCCGCGGTAGAGCCGCTCGGGCGCCGCGGCCGCCGACAGCACCAGCTTCACGTTGCGGTCGTAGAACTCGTCCACCAGGGCGATGAAGCGCCGCGCCGGGTCGTTGGCGCCGTCCTCAAGCACCGGGACGCCCGACACGAACACCGTGTGGAAGTCGCGTGCGATCTCGACGTAGTCGGACGCGCTGCGTGGCCCGGCGCAGAGGGCTTCGAAGTCGAACCACACGACCTCGGCGCCGCGGCGGCGCAGGGGGATCTGGCGCCCTTCGACCTCGAGCACGCCGCCGGGCTCGCCGGGCTCGCCTGCGATCTCCTCGAAGCGCAGCGCGAGCGATTCGTCCGCGAACGGGTCGAGCGAGTCGAGGTACAGCGGCGCCCGCTCGAGCTGGCGTAGCCGGTAGTCGAGCCCCGCGTCCACGTTCACGGTCTCGGTGCAGCGCTCGATGAGCGCGACCGCGGGCAGGAAGCGGCTGCGCTGCAGGCCGTCGCGGTAGAGTTCGGCCGGCGGCGCGTTCGAGGTGAATACCAGCGCCACGCCCCGCTCGACGAGGCCCGAGAAGAGTCCGGACAGCAGCATCGCGTCGGCGATGTCGCTGACGTACAGCTCGTCGAGGCACAGCACGCGTGCGTCGCCGGCGAGTTCGGCCGCGACGTGCTCGAGCGGGCGCTCGGTCTCGCGCAGCGACCGCAGGCGGCCGTGCACCTCCTTCATGAAGCGGTGGAAGTGCTGGCGTCGCGCCGGGACGGCAAGATGGGCGTGGAACAGGTCCATCAGGAACGTCTTGCCGCGGCCGACGCCGCCCCAGAGGTAGAGGCCGCGCACCGCCGCGGCGTCCCCGCGCCTGTCGCGCCGCAGCCGCGCCAGCCAGCCATTGCGGCCCACGTGCGCCGCCTCGAGGCGGCGACGCAAATCCTCGAGCCGCGCGACGGCGTGCTCCTGCGCCGCGTCGGGCCGGTAGCCGTGGCGACGCAGCGATTCGTGGTAGGCGTCGTGCAGCGTTCCGCGGCTGCTCATGGCACGCGTCGGTGCGTCAGCTCGCGAGCTCGGGGCGGTCGCGGAAATGCTCGAGCGCCTCCGGGTTGGCGAGCGCGTCCGTGTTTCGCACCGGGCGCCCGTGGATCACGTTGCGCACCGCGAGCTCGACGATCTTGCCGCTGATGGTGCGCGGGATGTCGGGCACGGCCACGATGCGCGCCGGCACGTGGCGCGGCGTGGTATTGGCGCGGATGGTGTCGCGGATCCTGCGCTCAAGCGCGGTGTCGAGCTCTACGCCCGGCCGAAGGCGCACGAACAGCACCACGCGCACGTCGTTATCCCAATCCTGGCCGACCGCGAGGCTCTCGAGGATTTCCCCGAGCTTCTCGACCTGCCGGTAGATCTCGGCCGTGCCGATGCGCACGCCGCCCGGGTTCAGCACGGCGTCCGAGCGGCCGAGGATGACGAAGCCGTCGTGCGCGGTGTGCACGGCGTAGTCGCCGTGGCACCACACGTTCGCAAAGCGCTCGAAGTAGGCGGCGCGGTACTTGGCGCCGTCCGGGTCGTTCCAGAATCCGATCGGCATCGACGGGAACGGCGCCGTGCAGACGAGTTCACCCTGCTGCTCGCGCACCGGGCGACCCTCGTCGTTGCAGACCGCGGTCGCCATGCCGAGGCCCGGCGACTGGATCTCGCCGCGATGCACCGGCAGCCAGGGATTGCCGAGGCAGAAGCAGGAGATGATGTCGGTGCCGCCCGAGATCGAGGCGAGGTGCAGGTCACGCTTGATCGACTCGTACACGAAATCGAACTGCTCCGGCGCGAGCGGCGAGCCGGTGGACAGGACCGAGCGCAGGGCGCCGAGGTCGAAGTGGCCTCGTGGCGCGCCGCCGTCCTTTTGCAGCGCAGAGAGGTACTTCGGGCTGGTGCCGAAGGCGGTGACGCGCTCGCGCCCGGCCATGCGCCACAGCACGTCGCGGTCGGGCGCGAAGGGCGAGCCCTCGTACAGGACCACCGTGCAGCCGGTGGCGAGCCCGCTCACCAGCCAGTTCCACATCATCCAGCCGCAAGTGGTGAAGAAGAACAGGCGGTCGTCGGGCGTGAGGTCGGTGTGCAGCAGGTGCTCCTTGCGGTGCTGCAGCAGCGTGCCGCCGACGCCGTGCACGATGCACTTGGGCACGCCGGTGGTGCCCGACGAATACATCACGAACAGTGGCGTGTCGAACGGCACGCGGCGGAATTCGAGCGCGGCACCCGGCCGGCCGAACTCGACAAACGAGACGGCGTCGCGCAGCCCGCCGAGATCCGGCGCATCGCTGGCGTAGGGGATGACCACGACCCGCTCGACCGACGGCAGCTGCTCGAGCACGGCGCGCACGGGCGCGAGCGAGTCGATCGTCTTGCCGTTGTAGAAGTAGCCGTCGGCGGTGAACAGCACGCGCGGCGCCACCTGGCCGAAGCGGTCAAGCACGCCGTTGATGCCGAAGTCCGGCGAGCACGAAGTCCAGGCGGCGCCGAGGCTCGTCGTGGCGAGCATGGCGATCACGGCCTCGGGCAGGTTCGGCACGAAGCCCGCGACGCGGTCCCCCGGTCCGATGCCGAGCTCGCGAAGCCCCTCGGCCACCCGGGCGACCTCGGCGCGCAGATCGCGGTAGCTGAGCTCGCGGCGCGTGCCGCGCTCGTTGCAGAACACCAGTGCCAGGTGCTCGTCAGCGCGTGCGAGCAGGTTCTCGGCGTAGTTGAGCCGGGTGTCCTCGAACCACACGGCGCCCGGCATGCGGTCGCGGTGCTGCAGCACCGGCGCCGCCCCGGGTGTGTGCAGCACGCCGGCGAACTCAAGCACGGCGCTCCAGAACCGCTCGCGCTCGTCCACCGACCAGCGCCACAGCGACGCATAGTCCCCGGTGGGTGCGCCGAAGCGCTCGCGCGCGAAGGCGGCGAATCGCGTCAGGTTAGAGGCCGCGACGCGCTCGGCCGGCGGGGTCCAGATCGGCTCGCCCATGCGCGGCGTCCGGCTACATGCTCTGGTAGTTCGGGCCGGACCCGCCCTCGGGCGTCGTCCAGGTGATGATCTCGTAGGGATCCTTGATGTCGCAGGCCTTGCAGTGCACGCAGTTCGAGGCGTTGATCTGCAGGCGCTTGCCGCCGGCACCGTCGTCCACCATCTCGTAGACGTGGGCGGGGCAGAAGTGCTGGCAGGGATTGCCGTACTCCTGCGCGCAGCGTGTCGCGCAGATGCTGGTGTCGGCCACCTTGAGGTGCACGGGCTGCGCCTCTTCGTGCGTGTTGCCGGCGAAGAACACCGCGCTCAGCCGGTCGCGGGGCTTCAGGGCACGCTCGCCCCAGCCGCGGTCCGGGGAGGCGAGCTGGTCGAGCCGCTGCAGTGCGGAGTGGTCGGCGTGATTGTCGAGGGTCCAGGGCGAGTGGCCGGCGGTGACCGTCTCGAGTGCGCCGTTCAGCATGCCCATCCACATGCCGTGCTTGAAGCCCGGGCGGATGTTGCGCACCTTGTAGAGCTCGAGCCCGCCGGGCGAGGTGCGCCAGCGCTGGTCGTACCCGGTGCTGCCGCCGGTCTCGACGAAGTGCTCGGCGGCGAGCGCGCCCGAGCGTACGGCCTGGTGCACGCCCTTGATCTTGGGCACGTTGAGCGTGCCGCCGGCGTCGCCCACGAGCATCGCGCCCGGCATCTCGAGCTTGGGGCTCGACTGCCAGCCGCCCTCGACGATGGTGCGCGCGCCGTAGGCGAGCAGTTCGCCGCCGTCGAGCAGCGCCTTCATGCTCGGGTGGTTCTTGAACTGCTGGAAGGCCTCGAACGGCTGGAAACGCGGGTCGGCATAGTCGAGCCCGACCACGAAGCCGACGTACACGCGGTCCTGGTCGAGGTGGTAGAGGAAGCTGCCGCCGTAGGTCGCCGTGTCCATCGGGAAGCCGACGGTGTGCTGGATCGTGCCCGGTACGACGCGACCCGCAGGCAGCTGCCAAAGTTCCTTGAAGCCGAGGCCGTAGGTCTGCGGCGACTTGCCCGCGTCGAGGCGGAAGCGACGGATCAGCTCCTTCGACACGCTGCCGCGGCAGCCCTCCGCCAGGATCGTGGTCTTCGCGCGGATCTCCGGGCCCGGCGCGAAATTGGGGCCCGGGGTGCCGTCCTTCTCGAGTCCCATGTCGCCGATGCGCACGCCGGCGACCGCGCCCTGCGCGTCGTAGAGCGGCGCCGCGGCCGCGAAGCCCGCGAACACGTCGCAGCCGAGCGCCTCGGCCTGGCCCGCCAGGTAGCTCACGAGGTTGCCGAGCGAGACGATGAAGTTGCCGTGATTGTTCATCTGCGGCGGCGTCGGCAGCTTGTAGCGCCTGGTCCGGGTCAGTAGCGCGAACTCGTCCGTGCCCGCCGGCACGCGGATGCCCTTGAACTCCTCGCGCCACGCCGGCAGCAGCGCATCGAGCGGGCCGGGTTCGATCACCGCGCCCGAGAGCATGTGCGCGCCGGCACTGGCCGCCTTTTCGAGCACGCAGACGTTGAGGTCGGGCTTCATCTGCTTGAGTCGGATCGCGCAGGCCAGGCCCGCCGGGCCTGCGCCGACGATCACGACGTCGTACTCCATCACGTCGCGTTCGATGCTCTCGAGTGCTGGATCAGCCATGGCGTTCCCCGGTTGCGTCCGTCGGCGCGGCCGACTATGGCCACGCTCTTGTCATTCTACCGCCCCGCGCACCGGCGCCGCGCCGGGCGGGCTCAGCGTGGCGCCATGCGGATCGAGCCGTCGAGACGGATCGTCTCGCCGTTGAGCATGGGGTTTTCCACGACTTGCGTGACGAGCGATGCGTACTCCGCGGGGCGACCGAGCCGCGGCGGGAAGGGCACCTGCTTGCCGAGGGATTCCTGCGCCTCGGCGGGCAGCGCCGCCATCATGGGCGTCAGGAACAGCCCCGGCGCGATGGTCACGACCCGGATGCCGAAGGCGGCGAGCTCGCGCGCCATCGGCAGCGTCATTCCGACCACGCCGCCCTTGGAGGCCGCGTAGGCGACCTGGCCGATCTGGCCGTCGAAGGCCGCCACCGAGGCCGTCATCACGATCGCGCCGCGCTCGCCGTCGGCGTTCGGCGCGTTCTTCTGCATCTCTGCCGCCGCCGCCTTGCAGACGAGCAGCGTGCCGACGAGGTTGATCTCGATCACCTTGCGGAAGAACTCGCCCGGCATCGGGCCGTCCTTTCCGACCATGCGCTTCGGCCAGCCGACGCCGGCACAGTTCACCGCGAGGTTGAGCCCGCCCATCGCCTGCGACGCGGCCGCGACCGCGGCGTTCACTGCGCTCTCCGACGTCACGTCCGTGTCGATGAACGAAGCGCGCTCGCCAAGGCTGGCTGCCAGCGCATGGCCGGCCGCCGCGTTGACGTCGAGCAATGCGACGCGACCGCCCGCGGCGACGAGGCTTTCCGCCACGGCCTGGCCGAGCCCCGAGGCCCCGCCGGTGATGATCGCGCGTGTGTCCTGGATCTGCATGGTCAGAGCCTCAGGCCGCCGTCGAGGTCGATGCTGCGGCCGGTGAAGTAGTCGTTCTCGGCGATGAACACGGCCGCATGCGCGACCTCCTCGGGCAGCCCGAGTCGCTTGAGCGGCACGGGCGCCGTCATCTTGTCGAGCATCTCGGGCGGCATGCCCGCGAGCAGGTCGGTGCGGGTGAAGCCCGGCGCGATCGACGCGGCGCGGATGCCGAAGCGCGCCAGTTCGCGCGCCCACACCACTGCCATCGCGGTGACGCCCGCCTTGGCGGCCGAGTAGTTGCTCTGGCCGGCGTTGCCGGCCTTGGAGATGCTTGCGATGTTCACGATCACGCCGCCGTGGCCGAGCCGGATCATGCGCTCGGCGGCCTCGCGTCCGCACAGGAACACGCCCGTGAGGTTGACGTCGATGACGGCCTGCCACTGTTCGAGCGACATCTTGCCCACCACCGCGCCGTCCTTGACCTTGACCAGCATTGCGTCCTTGATGATCCCGGCGTTGTTGATCATGACGTCGAGGCGGCCGAAGTCCGTCACGAGCTGGTCGAGCGCGGCGCTGACCTGGTCCTCCTTGGCGACGTTCGCCGGGTAGGCGCGCACCTCGACGCCGCGGGCGGCGAGCTCGCCGCGGGCCGCCTCGAGGTCCGCCTGCACGAGATCCACGAGCGCGATGCGCGCGCCGCGCTCGGCGAAGGCCGAGGCAATCGCCTTGCCGATGCCGCGTGCGCCGCCGGTGATCGCGACCACCTTGTTCTTGATGTCCATGTGATCCGTCCGGGGTTTCGTGGGCTGGGACCGCTCGTCAGTCGAGCAGCTCGATCGCGATCGCGGTGGCCTCGCCGCCGCCGATGCACTGGCTGGCGACGCCGCGGCGCAGCCCGCGACGCCTGAGCGCCTGCAGCAGCGTGGTGACGAGGCGGGCGCCGGTCGCGCCGATCGGGTGGCCGAGGGCACAGGCGCCGCCGTTGACATTGACGCGCGCCATGTCGAGCCCGAGGTCGTGCACGGCGGCCATGGTGACCACTGCAAATGCCTCGTTGATCTCGTAGAGATCCACGTCCGTCGCCTTCCAGCCGGCGCGGTCGAGCGCCTTCTGGATCGCGGGGGCCGGGGCGGTGGTGAACCACTCCGGTGCCTGCGCATGGCTTGCGTAGGACACGACCCGGGCAAGCGGCCGCAGGCCGCGCGCGCCTGCCGCCGCTGCGCTCGCGATCACGATGGCCGCGGCACCGTCGGAGATCGAGGAGGAGGAGGCCGCGGTCACGGTGCCGTCCTTGCGGAAGACGGGCTTCAGGGACGGGATCTTCTCGATGTCGACGGCGAAAGGCGTCTCGTCCCGGTCCACGGTCTGCTCGCCCTTGCGGGTCTTCACGGTGACGGGCGCGATCTCGTCGGCGAAGTCGCCGGCGCCCACTGCTCGTTGGGCACGCCGCACCGACTCGGCCGCAAACGCGTCCTGGGCAGCGCGCGTGAAGCCGTACTTGTCCGCGGTGGATTCGGCGAAGCAGCCCATGGCCTGGCCGTCCCACGGGCTCTGCAGCCCGTCGTAGAACATGTGGTCGATCAACTCGGAGTGACCCATGCGGTAACCGGCGCGGGCCTTGAGGAGCAGGTAGGGCGCATTGCTCATTGATTCGAGCCCGCCTGCCAGCGCGAGCGAGGCATTGCCGGCGCCGATCTGGTCGGCGGCCAGCATGAGGGCGCGCATGCCGGAACCGCACATCTTGTTCACCGTGGTCGCGGGCACGGAGGCCGCGATGCCCGCGGCGAGCGCGGCCTGGCGTGCGGGCGCCTGCCCAAGGCCCGCCGGCAGCACGCAGCCGAAGATCACCTCGTCGAGGGCGTCGCCCGGCAAGCCGGCATCGGCCAGCGCGGCGCGGGCGGCGGCCGCCCCGAGCTGGGGGGCCGTGGCGGCCGACAGCACGCCCTGGAAGCTGCCGATCGGTGTGCGGCGTGCGGCCAGGATTACGACTTCTTCGTTCATTGCGGACTCTCCTGGGGTGGCGCGCTTCACTCGACCGGCCGGGCGGAAGCGATTCGGGGGAGTGTAAGCCGGGCTCATTTTGCGGCGCAAGACAATGCGGAACGGGCTCTGCGGAGCCTGCGCGGGCCGTGTGGCGGGCCATGCGCTACCCTAGGGTTCCGCCCGGGTAACGGCCGCTGCCGCTTCCCGACGGCGGGTACTGGGCAATGCAGGGGACGGGTCCATGAGCGACAGCAGGGCGGGTGGCGGGGCAGCGCGGCAGGTGCCGAGGGTGCAGGCGGAGGAGGCTCCGCTGCGCTTCGTGAGCGCAGCCTCGCTGTTCGACGGCCACGACGCCGCCATCAACATCATCCGCCGGCTGCTGCAGGCCCACGGCGCCGAGGTCGTCCACCTCGGCCACAACCGCAGCGTGGCCGACATCGTCCGCGCGGCGATCCAGGAGGACGCCGACGGCATCGCCGTCAGCTCCTACCAGGGCGGTCACAACGAGTACTTCCGCTACATGGTGGACATGTTGCGCGAGCGGGGTGCAGGGCACATCCGCGTCGTCGTCGGTGGTGGCGGCACCATCGCCCCGCACGAGATCGAGGAACTCGAGGACTACGGCGTCGAGCGCATCTACACGCCCGAGGACGGACGCAAGCTGGGCCTCGACGGCATGATCGCGGACGTGATCCGGCGCACGCGCGCGGCGACCGGCCAGCGCCCGCCGTTCGAGTTCGGGCCCATGGGCCCGCATGACCAGCAGCAAGTGGCGCGCGCGATATCGGCGCTCGAGCTCGGCGAGGCGCCGGCGGCGCTGCGCGAGGCGCTGCGCAGGTCGGGCGCTCGGGC
>Ga0209391_10000982_pt1 | contig 14495 bp, 10 predicted proteins | sample PPLLak3March2015_FD_187246 | JGI IMG/M metagenome (GOLD analysis project Ga0209391, IMG submission 187246) | Freshwater sediment microbial communities from Prairie Pothole Lake near Jamestown, North Dakota, USA - PPLs Lake P7 Core (1) Depth... | ecosystem: Environmental > Aquatic > Freshwater >... | reverse complement strand
TCGTGATCGACCAGAACGCATTGACCGGGGGCAGCTGCCCGGGCGCGAACGTCATCTGGTAGGTGTGCTTGCTGCCGTCGAGGACGATGCCGTTGGCGTCGCTGCGCGTGAACGGATAGACGGCTTCGGCCTCGCTGTTACCGTAGATGCCGAGCTTGGCGGCGGCGGCGCGCAAGGCCCAGTTGCCCTTGTAGAAATCGCGGCTGCCGGCGGCGGACCCGATCTGCCAGCCGTTGACCGTGGTACCCACGCCGTCAGCGGCTGCGCCGATCTTCGGGAACGCCTCCTTGACCCCTTCGCCGATCGCCGCCTTCGCCTCCGGTGAGAGCGTCGTCGGCTGGGCCTTCCGGTCCCCGCCGATGCCGATCGTGGCGAACCTCTCGCGCAAGGGCTTCTCGACCGCGGCGGTACCTACCGGTGGACTGAACTGCAGCAGGAAGTCGAGATACTCGCCAAAGCGCGTCGTGAACATTTCCGGCGTCAGTTTCGGCCAGTCGATCGCCGGAGCGGCGGGGGGCGCGGGCTTGCCGAGGAACGCCGACAGCGGCTGCAGCTTGTAGCCCGCCTGGACCATCTTGACCTTGTCCATGTCGGCAGGGTTAAACAGCTGCGTGCGGTAGATGACGACGCTGAACTGCGTCTCGCTGCGGTATGTTCTGGCGATTCCGGGCGGCTTCTCCCCCTGCCATTCCGGTCCGCTGACGAGGTAGCAACCAGCGCCGTTGCCGGTGGCGCGGCTGCCGATGTAGCCATAGTTGTTGGTGTAGAGATCGATCAGCTGCACGTCGTAGTAGCGCGCCTTCTCGATCTCCGGCATGCAAAGGACCATCGGCTCGGCGCGCAGGTCCAGCATCGCCATCGAGTACGGCGTGTCGCTGTTGGGCGTGCTGATCGCCGTGTCTTGCGGCGTGAAGACGCGCGCCTCGTTGTTGATCTGGTTGATCGGCGCCTTGAACTGCCCCGAGTCGCGGTCGATGAAGAACTTGTTCATGACGGAGTAGCCGACGATCATCGGGAACCCGTACAGGTAGGCTTCCTCGGCGGTGGCCTTCACTTCCTCGACGGCCAACTGGCCTCTTGCCTGCAGCGGCATCGCTGCCGCGGCGAGGGCACTGGCCGCAACGGCGAGCCTGACGATCATCGTGTACATGTCCGACTCCATCTCCTGTCGTGTCCGTGGGTACAGCAGGGACGCGTCGAACCGGCCGTTGCGTCCCTGCTCATGGGCGTCGCCATCCGGCTCGCGCCCTCCGGATGGCGATCGCCGCGTCGATGGTCTCGAGCAGCGCTTCGCCATCGACGGGCTTGCACAGGTAGCCCATCGCGCCGCCGCTCAACGCCCTGGAGCGGGATTCGCTGCTGTCGTGCCCCGTGATCACGATGACCGGGACACCGGCGTGCGCGGGTGCCATCGCCCGCTGGACGTCCAAGCCGTTGGTACATGGCATGTGCAGGTCGAGCAGGACGCAGTCGGGTTCATGGTCGTCGAGGGACTGCAGGAACGCCGCGCCGGATTCGAAGGCCTCGACCTCGAAGCCGGCGGATGAGACGAGCCGCGTCAGCGCAACGCGCACCTCCGCGACGTCGTCGACTACCGCGAGCAGCGGCGCCTTGCGAATCGTCATGGCGAAACGCTAGCCGGCCTTGGCGCGGCCCACTACTGGACCTTGGGCCAGGTCAGCGCGCTGACGCGCCGCTTCAGTCCGAGCGGGGTTTACCCGAGCCGGCGCGCTCGGCCAGCCTGACCAGGTCGGCCACCGTTCGCACGCCCAGCTTGCGCATCAGGTTCGCGCGGTGAAACTTGATCGTCTTCTCCACCGTGCCGCACTCGGCCGCGATCTGCTTGTTCAGCCGACCCTGGGCGATCAACTCGAAGACCTCGCGTTCGCGAGCCGTCAGTGCGGCGAGTCGGATGGCCACCAGGTGCTTCTCGGCCCGCTCGGCCCGCCGCTCGCGGTTGCGCTCGAGGGCGGCATCGACAGCGGCAATCAACTCGTCGGCGTCGACCGGTTTGGTCAGAAAGTCGGCAGCCCCGAGCTTCATCGCGCGCACGCTGGCGGCGATGTCGCCACGGCCGGTGAGGAAGACGATGGGCAGTGCACTGCCCTGCGCCTGCAACGCATGCTGCAGTTCGAGCCCGTTCAGGCCCGGCAACGCCAGATCGAGCACGATGCAGCCGGGCGCCGTGTCGTCGTGCCGTGCCAGGAACTGCTCGGGAGAGGGAAAGGTCTGGACCGAAAACCCGGCGGCGCCGAGCAGGCGCTCGAGCGCCTTCAGCATGTCTGGTTCGTCGTCGACGACATACACCGTGGCGCTGGGCTCAGTCATGCTCGCTTCCTGCTGGTTCGGCCGGCAGTTCGAATTGCATCGTCGCGCCGCGCGATGCGTTGTTGCTCGCCCACAGGCGGCCGCCGTGCGCCTCGATGATCGACCTGCAGATGGCCAGGCCCAGTCCGATGCCGTGGGACTTGCTGGTGACGAAGGGTTCGAATATCCGCTCGATGTCCTGCGGCGCGATGCCGTCGCCGTTGTCCGCGATGGCGATCGCGACCGAGCCGCGCTCCGTCACTCGCGAACTGACCTGCAGGCGCGCTTCGCGACCGCGGCCGGCCACCGCATCACAGCCGTTGATGAGCAGATTCAGCATCACCTGCTGCAACTGCACCCGGTCGCCCGACACCGACGGCAGGTTCCGCGCAAAGGAAGTGTTCACGCTGACGCGGCGGTCGAGCAGGTCGCTGTGCATCAGCCGCAGGGATTCCTCCGCGACGTGATTGAGGTCGAGCAGTGCATGCTTCACGTCCTCCTTTCGCAGCATTGAACGCAGCCGCTCGATCACCGCACCGGCGCGCCGGTCGCTGGCTACGATGTCGGCGAGGATCTCGGTCACGGCCTGGATCTGCGGTGGGTCACGCGCGAGCAGGCGCTGTGCGGCCTGGGCATTGCTCAGGATGGCGGCCAGTGGCTGATTCAGTTCGTGCGCCAGCGATCCCGAAAGCTCGCCAAGCATCGCTACGCGCGACAGATGCGCGATCTCATCACGCTGTGTCGCTGCCCTGCGTTCATTCAGGCGCCGCTCGGAGATGTCGATTATCGACACCAGGATCATCGACGGCTCGGCACCGCGCATCGGCGTCAGAAAAACCTCGACCGGCACCTCACTGCCGTCCCTGCGCAGCGCGTGCGTGTCACGGCCGAAGCCCATGGCACGCGGTCGCAACTCGGCGGCGAAGCCGCGGCGATAGGCCTCGTGCGACGAGCGCACCCTTTCGGGGACCAGTCGCTCGACAGTGCTTCCGACCAGAACGTCCCGGCTCAGGCCGAACAAGGTCTCCGCCTGTGCGTTCGCAAGCGAAACCTGCCCCCGGACGTCGACGAGCAGCATCGCGTTCGGCGCCGCTTCGACAACGGCGCGGAAGCGCTCGCCGCTGGATTGCAGCTCGGCCTCGCTGTAGCGCAACTGCGCCGCCGTTCGCTGCGCCACGAAGAGGTCCCAGGACAGTTCGTAGCCCATCGCGACGACGACGATGAAGAACCCCGGTGCCATGATCGTGGGCGCCCGCACGGCACCGGAGAGGATCAACACTGCGAACCCGATCACCAGCACGACGCAGGCGAGGATGCCACCCCCAACTACCGCGGCACGGCGGCGCGATACCGGGTCGCCAAGACGCCACAGCGTGACCGAGGCGTCGACGACGAAGGCGACCAGCAACAGGTTGGCGATCTGGGCGACGATCTGCCACGCATTGAGCGTGCCGATCGGGGATGAGACAACCTCCCCCAGGAAGCGCGAGTGCTGCAGACCGGTGACTTCCTGGAAGTTGACGTTGACGCCGGTGGTGAAGTTGAGCAGCACGGCCAGCAGTCGAGACCCCACCGCGGCCCAGGCCAGCCAGAGTCTGCCGACACCGAAGTACAGGCGCACGAACACGACGATCAGGACGACGATGGCGGCGATCGGCACATGCGCCCATCGCAGCCACAGCGCGAACTCTGCTGGTGTCTGCGCGCCGACCATCGCCAGTTCGAAGCCGGAGAACACCGCGACCGAGCTCGCCAGCGCGAAGAAGGTCAGGTTCGCATGGTGGGTGCGCTGCTTGAACCAGACGACCAGGTGAACGATGCCCAGGGTGAGGCTGGCGGCGGCCATCATGGCCCAGACCAGATGGATCCAATTCGTGTGCATGCCCAAGATGATCACATACGCTGCGGCCGCTGCGATCGGTTTGTCATCGGTTCGCCCTGACCTGGCGGCGGCGCCGGGGCGGTGGCGGGTTCTCGCTACGTTCAGCGATTGGCGCTGGCCATCAGCCTCGCTGCAGACGGCCGTAGTCGCCGAACTTCTGGATCACGCGTTCGAGTTCCGCATCGCTGAGCACCACGGGCTCGAGGTCCGCCGCAAGCAGCGCAAGGTACTGTTTTGCCAGGTTCTCGACCTCGAACGCGACCGCGAACGCGTCGCGCAGCGAGGCACCGAGCGCCACCACGCCGTGATTGGCGAGCAATGTCGCGCGCCGATCCTCGAGGCCACGCACGGCCGAGACGGCAAGCTCCGCGGTGCCGAAGGTCGCATACGGCATGCAGCGCACGTCGCCGCCCGCCAGCGCAATCATGTAGTGGAAGGCGGGGATGCCGCGCCCTGCGCAGGCGAGCGCCGTCGCATGCGGGCTGTGCGTGTGCACGATCGCTTCAGCGTCCGGACGCAAGGCGTAGATCGCCTCGTGCATGCGCCATTCGGACGACGGGCGCGGACCGGCGGGATCCGGCGAGCCGTCCGGGGACAGCTCCACGATCTGCTCCGGCACGAGTTCCGCGTAGGGCACGCCCGCGGGCGTGATCAGGAAGCCGTTCGCCGAACGGCAGGACACGTTGCCGGACTTGTTCGGCACCAGGCCCGCCTCGTCGAGCGAGCGGGTAATGGCGATGATGGCGGCTCGCAGTTCGCGATCGGTGTCGGTCATTCAGGTGCCCATCCTGTCGGGGTAGAGCGCCGCCAATCCCTCGCGGCTCGCCGGCGCGACACCGCGCTCGGTGATGATGCCCGTCACGAGGCGCGCCGGCGTGACGTCAAAGGCGGGGTTGGCGACCGGGCTGCCCGGCGCGACGACCTCGACCTCGAGCAGCCGGCCGTCGTCGGCGCGGCCGCGCACGTGCGTGACCTCGCGCGCGCCGCGCTCCTCGATCGGCACGTCGCGCACGCCGTCCTCGATGGTCCAGTCGATGGTCGAGGACGGCAGCGCCGCGTAGAACGGCACGCCGTTGTCGCGGGCCGCGAGCGCCTTGAGGTAGGTGCCGATCTTGTTGGCGACGTCGCCCGTGGCGGTGGTGCGGTCGCTGCCGACGATGCACACGTCCACCTCGCCGTGCTGCATCAGGTGGCCGCCCGCGTTGTCGGCGATCACGGTGTGCGGGATGCCGTGGGCGCCGAGCTCGAAGGCCGTGAGCGCCGCGCCCTGGTTGCGCGGGCGGGTCTCGTCCACGTACACGTGCACGCCGATGCCCGCCGCGTGCGCCGCGTACACCGGCGCGAGCGCCGTGCCCCAGTCCACGCAGGCGAGCCAGCCGGCATTGCAGTGCGTGAGCACCCGCACCGGGCGGCCCCCGCGGGCGGCGCTCAGTCGCGCCAGCAACTCGCAACCGTGCCGGCCGATGGCGGCGCAGGCGGCCACGTCCTCGTCGGCGATGCGCGCGGCCTCCGCGTAGGCACCGGCCACGCGGCGGTCGGGCGATTCCTTCGCCAGCACGGATTGCATGCGGGCGAGCGCCCAGCGCAGGTTGACCGCTGTTGGGCGTGTCGCACCGAGCAGCTGCACGGCCAGGGCGAGCCCGCCGTCGCTGGGATCGCTGCGCAGGCCGAGCGCCACGCCGTAGGCCGCGGTCACGCCGATCAGCGGCGCGCCGCGCACCACCATGTCGCGGATCGCGTCGGCCGCCTCGGCGGCGCTGCGCAGGTGACGCAGCTCGAAGGCGAACGGCAGGCGCGTCTGGTCGATCACCGCGACGGTGGCACTGTCGTCGGCGAGAAAGATCGTGCGGTAATCCTGGCCGTGGACGCGCATTGCGCGATCGCCCCTCAGCCGCCGCCGAGCACGCGGCCGGCCACGGTGCGCAGCTTCGCCACCATCGCCGGATCGCGCGCATCCGGGTGCGTGATCACCGCACCGTCGAGCGCGCGGTGCGAGCCCACCGGGCAGGGAATGCGCTCGGTGGGGAAGTCGCGCGCCAGCCGCCCGAACAGCCGCTGCGCCTTGCCGCTGTTCTCGTGCATGACCGCGATCAGGCTCGCGACGTCCACCGCGCCGTGCACCTCGTGCCAGCAGTCGTAGTCGGTCACCATCGCGACGACCGCGTAGGTGATCTCCGCCTCGCGCGCGAGCTTGGCCTCGGGCATCGAGGTCATGTGGATCACGTCGTAGCCGAGTCCCTTGTAGGTGAGCGACTCCGCGAGCGTCGAGAACTGCGGGCCCTCCATGCATACCGCGGTGCCACCGCGGCGTAAGGAAATGGCCTCGGCCTCGGCCGCGCGGGCGACGAGATCCTGCAGCACCGGCCCCACCGGGTGCGCGAAGGACACGTGGGCGACGCAGCCCGTACCGAAGAACGAGCTCTCGCGGCGCACGGTGCGGTCGACGAAGTCGTCCACCAGCACGAAGGTGCCGGGGCTGAGTTCCTCGCGGTACGAGCCGCAGGCCGAGAACGACACGAGGTCGGTGACGCCGAGCTGCTTCAGCGCGTCGATGTTGGCCCGGTAGTTGATCCCCGAGGGCGGCAGGCGGTGGCCCCGGCCGTGGCGCGGCAGAAACACGACGTCGGTGCCGCCGGCGCGACCGACGCGCAGCCGATCCGACGGCTCGCCCCAGGGCGTGTCGATGCGCTCCTCGCGCAGGTCCTCGATGCCTGGCAGGTCGTAGAGGCCGGAGCCACCGATGATGCCGAGCACTGCCTTGGTCATCGCAATCCACCCGCCCGTGTCGATGCGGGCGAGCTTACCCGAGGCGCCGGGCCCGCGGCGACGGCTGCCGGTTCACATGAACGGCTTGGCCCGCTCCACCAGCTCGTCGAGCCCGGGTTCGCCCGGATCCCAGGGCTTGCCGGGGTGGATGACCGAGACCTGGCAGCTCTCGGCAGCCTCCACGAGCTGCCGGTAGGTCCCTGCCTTCAGGTCGGCGATGTAGGCCTGCTTGTTGTCGTTGTAGGCGAACATGCGCGGGTTGATCTGCGTGCACTCGTTGCAAGTCGAGCAGCGCACAGTCTCGATGTAGGGCTCGTCGGGATTGCGCGCAGGCTCGGCCTCCACGACCGGCGGTGGCACGGCGGCCGCCATCGGCGCCGCCGTGGCAGGGCCCGAGGCGGCAGCCGGGGCGTCCTGGGCCGTCGCGGCCACGTGACGGTGCGCTTCTTCCCAGGCCGCGCGCTCGCGCGCGAGCATCCGCTCGGCACGCGAATCGTGGATGCCGCCGAGCTCCTGCAGCCGATGCCACGCTTCGCGACAGCGCAGCGCAGCGCGCATCAGCCGCTCGTCCACCACCAGGCGGCACAACAGGTCGGCCTCGTCCACGGCCAGCACGTACGGCACGCCGGCCGCGGGATCGTGAGCCGGGTTCGCCATCCATTCCTGCGCCGTGATCATCCCCTCGCCCCAGACCGCGCGCGGCGCAGGGTCGAAGTGCCCGGCGCAGCGTGCGTCGCAGACGGCAAAGTCCGCGAACGTGAAGGCGACCTCCTCGGTCACCGTCTGCAGGTCCGGGTCGGCGTACTCGAGCCCCTCGACCGGCCAGTCGCGCTCCGGTTGCGGGTTGTTCTCCAGGGAGAAGCGCGACGCGAGGTCGGCTCCCGCGCCAGGGTCGTACGTGAAAGCCGGGAACGCCCGCGACTGCATCGCCGCTGCGGCCTGCAGGTAGCCCGGCACGGCGCCACCGTCCGGCGCGGCGAAGATGCTGAAGAGCGCGGGGCCCGCGTGGTGCAACCCGCGCTGCACGCGCTCGCGCATCTGCAGCAGGTTCGAGGCCGCCGACTGCAACACGAACACGTCGCCGAAGCTCATCGCGGCGCTCGCCAGTTGCGTGGCGCGCGACCCGAAGGCGAACTGTCCCTTCCCCAGCATCGACTCCTCGAGCAGATCGTCGGCGTGCACCAGCACCTTGAGCGGCACCCCGGACGACAAGGCATCCGCGAGCGTTCCGCTCGCACCGGTCGCGCCGGGCTCGAGGCACACCAGGTAGTCGGGGAAGAACTCGAGATCCTGCGCAGTGACTGACCGCTCGTCGAAGGCGGCAAAGATCGGGTCGTGCAGATCCTCGACGTAGCTGCCCTGGACCTCGAGATCCGCGGCCTGCAGGGCCTTGAGCAGGCGCGAAAGCTCCGGGAGGCGCGCGCGGAATGCGGCCAGCGCGTCCCCGGCGTTCTCGAACTCGAATTCGTGGGTGCCGGATCCAGCGGCCTCGCCGGCGCGCGGGAAGAACCGCTGCGCCCGCAGGACCGCCAGCGACTCCTCGACCCTACGCCTGCGTCGCTCACCGAGCCCGCCACGCGGCGGGCTGTGCGACAGCAGCCGGGACATGGCGTCGAAATCGAACATGCCGCGATGCGCGGCGCCGAAGGAAGCCTGCAGCGCCGGCTGCGTCAGGGCGGCCGCGGAGCGCGCGTAGTCGGCACGCAGGATGTCGCCGAGACGGATCACCAGGCTGTCGATGCGCTCGCGCGCGACCCGCGCCTTTTCCTTCTGGACGGCCGTCCAGGCGTGACGCAGGAACCGGGCCGGCAAGGCGGCATTGCAGCCGGCCACCTCGCCGTCCGCCGCGAAATTCGCCCGGACCTTGCCTGCATCTTTCAGGAACGCCGCGTCGCCGGGCGGCGCGACGGCCTGCACGGCACCGTCCCACAGCTCGGCCAGGGTGCCACGCTCGCCGGCCGCGACCCGCCTGCAGATTTCCCGCTCGACCCTGAGCGCACGCCGACGCAGGGCCTCGCCGGCCACGCCGGGCGGCGCGACGGCGCGCAACGCGGTATCGACGGTTGCGGTCAGCGATCGCACGTACTCGTCACTGGCCCCGGTGAAGATCACCGGAAAATCGTGGCGCAACGATTCGAGGTTGCGGTAGGCGGCCATGAGCGCCGGGCGCAGGCCGGCGACTTCGACCGCCCGGGACTCGCCGTCGGCGTGGCGGCCGGTGAGATGAAAGACGACCTGGGCCTTGAGCTGCTTGTCCATGATCGTTACGGCCAGACGGTGAACTTGTCGAGCTCCGCCTCGAACGAGGCGCGGATCGTATCGGTCGTGCGCAGCATGCCCGCACGCCGCAGGTCCTCGTAACAGGGGATCGCCGGGTTGTGGTAGAGGATACCCACCGGGATCGGATCCTCGCTCGAGGCGATCTCGCGGGCGCGGTTGATGTCCGCGGGATCGTGGACGATCTGGTTGCGGTAGATCTTCTGCAGCGCCGGGCTCACCTTGAGGCCGTTCTCGTGCGTCAGCATCAGCATGCGCTGCGGGTCATGCACCCACGGCTCGAACATGCCGCCCACGAACTCCGGACAGCGCTGCAGGATCCGGACGAACGACAGCCCGCGGTGACGGAACGCCGCCGTCACGATCTGGAACAGACTCTCCGGTATCCAGTCGACCGCCTGTGCGACGAACGACGCATTCTGTATCCCGAGCGTCACCGTGAGCGGGCTCATCGCATCGAGGTACGAGCCGCGCGGCGTGGTGTTGCTCTTGGTGCCGAGCGGCGAGGTCGGCGAGGCTTGCTTCTTCGTGAGGCCGTAGATGTGGTTGTCGTGCAGCAGCACGGTGAGGTTCATGTTGTAGCGGATCGCGTGGATCCAGTGCGCCGCGCCGATGCTGCAGCAGTCGCCGTCGCCGGTGTTCACGAACACGTGCAGGTCGGGCCGGGCGAGCTTGATGCCCTCCGCGATCGGCAGCGCGCGGCCGTGGATGCCGTGGAAACCGTAGGTGCGCATGTAGTGCGGCAGGCGGCTCGAGCAGCCGATGCCCGAAACGAACACGGTCTTCTCGGGGCGCAGTCCCTCGTCGCGGCACAGTCGCTGCAGGGCGGCGAGGATGGCGTTGTCGCCGCAACCCTTGCACCAGCGCGGCAAGCCGGCCTGGTAGTCCTCGAGCGCGCGTTTGTCCTCGAAGAGGTGGTGGAGTCGTTCGGAGGCGGTGCTCATTGACGCTGTTCCTCACGCGCGAGGCGCTTTCGCAACACGGCGCAGATCGAGCCGGGCTTGATCGGTCGGCCGCGCACCTCGCTCCAGCAGTCGACGTCGACGAGGTAGCGGGCACGCAGCAGCATGGCGAGGGCCGAGTAACGGCGGTTCGACTCGTCGATCAACGGGTCCTCCGGGAGATCCGACCAGTTGGCCTCGATGGTGATCACCTGCTTGAAGCGGTGCAGGATCTCCTTGATGCCCGGCGCCATCGGCTGCAGGAAGCTCAGGTGCAGCGAGGACACCTTGTGCCCCTCGGCACGCATCCGCTCGACGGATTCCTCGATCGCGCCCTTGGTGCTGCCCCAGCCGACCACCAGCAGGTCGCCCTGCTCGTCGCCGAACACCGTCGGGGGCGTCAGCATCTTCTGCAGCGTGGCCAGCTTCAGGCTGCGCGCGTGCATGCCCTGCTCGTTGATCTCGGGGTCGTAGGCGACGCGGCTCGACCGGTCGTGCGCCAGGCCGGTCAGCGTGTGCATGCCGCCCGGCTGGCCGGGCACGAAGCGGCGCGACAAGCCGGTGACGGGGTCCCAGTCGTAGGGCTTGGCGCCCTCGGGCACCGGGTTCTGGTCGATGGGGGGCGCGAGCCAGTCCTCGTTGAATTCGGGGCGCGGGAACGGCTGCTGCGCGGTCGCGAGGCTCGCATCCGACAGCACGACCACCACCATGTTGAAGGTCTCGGCGATGCGGCGCGCGGTGATGATCGAGTGGAAGCAGTCCTCGATGGTGCTCGCTGCGATGACCACCTTGGGTGCGTCGCCGTGGCTGCCGAACATCACGGTGAGCAGGTCGCTCTGCTCGGACTTGGTCGGCTGCCCGGTGCTCGGGCCGCCGCGCTGCACGTTCACCACCACGAGCGGGATCTCGGCCATGACGGCGAGGCCGATGGCCTCCTGCTTGAGCGAATAGCCCGGCCCCGAGGTGATCGTGACCGCGACCTTGCCCGAATACGAGGCGCCGATGGCGAACGCGCAGGCCGCGATCTCGTCCTCTGCCTGGTGCACGAGGCCGCCCGCGCGCTCGAACACGTCGCTCAGGTAGTGCGACGCGGACGTGGCGGGCGTGATCGGATACATCGCGCAGATGTCCATGCCCGAGGCGAGGACGCCGAGGGCGACCGCGGTGTTACCGTTGATGACGAGCTGCGGCTCGGTGGCGCGGACGGCCGGCACCCGGAAGCCGAAGTCGAGGTTCTGCTCGGCCCAGGTGTGTCCCGCCTCCAGCAGCGCCACGTTCGACTTGATGATCTTCTCGGCCTTCTTGCCGAAGATGAACGCGATCTGGTCGCGGGCGAGGTCCATGTCGAGGCTATAGAGGTTGCAGAGCATCCCCAGCACGAACATGTTCTTGCCCTTGCGCGGATCGGAGACGAGCTTGCGGCACTCCTCCTCCATCGGCACTTCATGGACGCGATAACCCTCGGCGTGCAGCCGGTCGAGCGTCTCCTTGTACTGGGCGGCGATCTTCGGGTCGGCGCTCGCCGCCCACATGCTCTCGAGCAGGATGATGCACCCGGGCTTGAGCTCGCCGGCGTTGACGCGCCCGAGCAGGACCTGCTCGTTGAACGCCACGGCGAGGTCGGCCTCGTCTCCTCCGTTGGTGATGCGCTTCGAGCCGATGCGAATGCGGTTGCCGCTCGCACCGGCCACGCTGCGCGCCGGCGGCTGGATCTCGGCCGGAATGATCTCGACCGTCCACACGCCGTTGCCCATGCGCGCGGCGATCGAGCCGAAGGACTGGCCGCACTTCTGCGCCCCCTCGCCCGAGTCGCTCATGATCTCGATGACGGCCTCGCTGAGCGTGGCGACCTGCTTGGCCGTGGTCCGCGAGTCCATCGTTTCCACTGCAGCATTCATGCGGTTACCTCGGGCTGCGCACGCGCACGTACCCGTGCTCGGCGCGGTCGATGCCGAACAACGTGGACGCGGCGCCGTCCGGCCGATCCTGGTAGACGAAATCGGTGTCGCGCAGGCCGAGGTAGGCCTTCATGCCGCGCGCGGCGCGCCGTCCCGCCCCCATGGCCTCGATCACCGTGGCAGCACCGGTGACGATGTCGCCACCGGCGTACACGCCGGGGATCGAAGTGGCGAGGTTCTCGTCGGTGGCGATGTAGCCGCGCTTGTCGAGCTTGAGCCGGGAGGTCTGGCCGATGATCGGGTTGGCATTGGTGCCGATCGCGTACACGACCATGTCCGCCTCGATCTCGAACTCGGTGCCCGGCTCGGGCACCGGCCGGCGGCGACCGGACGCGTCGGGCTCGCCGAGGGTCATGCGCACGCAGCGCACCGCGCGCACGCTCTTGTCGTCGTTGCCGATGATCTCCACCGGGCTCACCAGCCAGTGGAAGACGATGCCCTCCTCCTCGGCGTGGTGGATTTCCTCGGCGCGGGCCGGCGCCTCGGCCCGGCCGCGCCGGTAGAGGCAGGTGACCGACTCGGCGCCGAGCCGCAGGCAGACGCGCAACGCGTCCATCGCGGTGTTGCCCGCGCCGATCACGGCCACGCGCCTGCCCGGCTGCATCGGGGTGTCGTAGTTGGGAAACTCGCGCGCGTGCATGAGGTTGCAGCGGGTCAGCAGCTCGTTGGCCGAGAGCACGCCGTTCAGGGATTCGCCGGGAATCCCCGAGAAGCTCGGGTAGCCTGCGCCGGTGCCGATGAACACCGCGTGAAAGCCCATCTCCTCGACCATCTGCTCGATGGTGAACAGGCGCCCCACCAGCGTGTTGCACTCGAAGCGCACGCCGAGCTGCTTGAGCTTCTCGATCTCCGCGTCGACGATCGAGTTCGGCAGGCGGAAGTCTGGAATGCCGTACTTGAGCACGCCGCCCGGCTCGTGGAAGGCCTCGTACACCGTGACCTCGCAGCCGGCCTTGGCCATGTCGGCGGCGCAGGCCATGCCGGCGGGGCCGGAGCCCACGATGCCGATGCGGAAACCGCTCGGCTCGATGTACGGGATATTCGACCAGCCTTCCTTGATCGCGAGGTCCCCCACCCAGCGCTCGAGGCGGCCGATCGCGACGGGCTCGAGCGACTCCCCGACGGTACAGACGCCCTCGCACTGGCTCTCCTGCGGACAGACGCGGCCGCACACCGAGGGCAGGAGGTTCGAGGCGGTGATCACGTCGTAGGCGCCGCGGTAGTCCCGATCGGTGATCTTGAGGATGAAATCGGGGATCGCGATGTTCACCGGGCAGCCCCTTACGCAGGGCTGGTCCGCGCACATCAGGCAGCGCTCGGCCTCGAGCTGGGCGTCCTCGACGCGGTAGCCGCAGTTCACTTCCTCGAAGTTGCGCGCCCGCGCTTTCGGATCCTGTTCGTGCGCAGGCGTCCGAGCCTGCGGGATCATGCGGATGGTCTTTTTCTTCTTGCGGGGCTCGTCGGCGGTCGCCATGGTCAGGGTGCCCCTCCTGCCTCATTCGGGATGCTGCGCATCCGGCAGTTCTCGTCGAACTTCTCGGCCGCCTCGCGCTCGGTCGCCTTGTAGCGCTGCAGGCGGAACATCAAGTCGTCGAAGTCCACGAGGTGGCCGTCGAAGTCCGGGCCGTCCACGCAGGCGAACTTCACGACCTCGCCGATCTTGACGCGGCAGCCGCCGCACATGCCGGTGCCGTCCACCATCACGGGGTTGAGGCTCACCATGGTCTTGATCTTGTGCGGCCGGGTCGCTTCGGCGCAACCCTTCATCATCACGGGCGGCCCGATGGCGACGCACTCGTCGATGTCGGGGTGCTTCGCGATCGCCTGTCGGATGCCCTCGGTGACGAGGCCCTTGATGCCGGCCGAGCCGTCGTCCGTGCAGAGGATGAGCTCGTCGCAGCAGGCGCGGAACTTGTCCTCCCAGAACACGAGGTCGCGATTGCGGAAGCCGAGCACGCCGATCACGTAGGCGCCGCTCTCCTTGAAGGTCCGCGCCTGCGGGTAGACGGGCGCGACGCCGAGGCCGCCGCCCACGCACAGCACCTTCTTTGCCTTGCCGATGTGGCTCGGGATGCCCATCGGCCCGACCAGCGCGACCAGGCGGCTGCCGACCCTGAGGTCGCGCTGCATTTCGCGCGTGGTCTTGCCGACGGCCTGGATCACCAGCGTGATCGTGCCCTTGTCCCGGTCGTAGTCGGCGATCGTGAGCGGGATGCGCTCACCGTGCTCGTTCGCCATCACGATGACGAACTGGCCCGCGCGGGCGGCCTTCGCCAGCATCGGGTGGCGCACCTCGAGCAGGAAAGTGACGTCGGAGAAGTCCTGCCGCGCCACGATCTCGTAGCCAGCCGTCTGTGTATTGGT
>Ga0209391_10000981_pt1 | contig 14504 bp, 12 predicted proteins | sample PPLLak3March2015_FD_187246 | JGI IMG/M metagenome (GOLD analysis project Ga0209391, IMG submission 187246) | Freshwater sediment microbial communities from Prairie Pothole Lake near Jamestown, North Dakota, USA - PPLs Lake P7 Core (1) Depth... | ecosystem: Environmental > Aquatic > Freshwater >... | reverse complement strand
CGTGAGCCCGAGGTACTTGCCGCCGCTGCTCGGGCGTTCCTCGATGCGCCCCGCATCCAGCGGGCCGAAATGCCGTGTGACGATGCCGATGGCGAGGCTGCGGAACTCGTCGGTCGCCGCGCCCATGATCTTGATGGGGAAGTCGGTCGGGAACTCGAAAAGGGTGTCTTCGGCCATGGCTCAGAGCGCAGGCGTCGAGGCAATGTCGTCGAGGTGACGCTGCAGCAGGTCGTACATGGCCTGCCACAACGGCCCGGGGCGACCCGTGCCCACCGGCACGCCGTCAACGGAGGTCACGGGCAGCACGCCGCGGCCGGCCGAGGCGATCCACAGCTCGTCGCAGTTCTCGATCTCGCGGGCCTCGAGCGGGCAGATCTGGCTCGGGAGCCAGCCCTCGGCGAGCTCGAGCACCGCGTCCCGCGAGGTGCCGGGGAGGATGCGGTGATCGTGCGGCGGCGTCACCAGCGTCCCGCCGATGCACAGGAACACCGAGCTCGAGGAGCCCTCGAGCAGCAGTCCGTCGCGCACCAGCAGCGCCTCGTCGGCGCCGCGATCGGCGGCCTCCTGCCGCAGCAGCACGTTCGCGAGCAGCGCCACCGACTTGATGTCGCAGCGGCTCCAGCGGATGTCCTGCAGCGTGGCCGCGGTCAGCCCCGCCTCGAGCACGCGCGGCTCCGGCGCGGGGTAGGGGCTCGCGAAGGCGAACACCGTGGGCGCGGTGTCGCGCGGGAAGAGATGGTTGCGGCCGAACTCCGCGCCGCGGGTCACCTGCAGGTAGACGAGCATCTCGGCGCCGCCGGCCGCCGCCGCCACCCGGCCCGCGATGGCGGCCCACTCGTCCATGGAGTGCGGGTTCGGCAGGCGGATGGCCGCGAGACTGTTCTCGAGGCGCTGCAAATGATGGCGCAGCCGGAACAGCCGCCCGCGGTGCACGGGGATCACCTCGTAGACGCCGTCGGCGAACAGAAAGCCCCGGTCGAGCGGCGAGATGCGCGCCTCGGCGAGCGGCAGCAGCGTGCCGTCGAGGTAGCAGGTCGGGTAGGGCGCGGCCACGTCAGTCGAACCAGAGCCGGACCGTGTCGCTGGCGCGCCGGAACAGTCCGCCGCGCGGGATCTCCTTCGCCGGGTACAGGTCGTGGGTCGCGATGGTCGCGCCGTCGACCACGATGTTCACCTTGCCGATGGCGGTGTCGGTCGAGAGCGGCGCCATGAGGGGCCCCGGCAGTTCGAATTCGGCCTTCACGCTGCCGGTCTGGCCGCGCTGGCCGGTCACGAACAGGTCGCGCTTCAGGGCCAGTCCGACCTCGGGGCTCTCGCCCTTCCACACCCGAACGGTCGTCAGCGGCTCGCCGGCGGCGTACAGGCGCTTGGTCTCGAAGAAGTTGTAGCCATAGTTGAGCAGCGCCGAGTTCGCGTCCTCGCGGGCGCGCATCGACTCGGTTCCGAGCACGGCGGACACCAGCCGCATGCCCTCGCGCTGCGCCGAGGCGACCAGGCAGTAGCCGGCGCTCGCGGTGTGGCCGGTCTTGACGCCGTCCACGGACGGATCGCGCCACAGCAGTCCGTTGCGGTTCTGCTGCGTGATGCCGTTGAAGGTGAACTCGCGCTGGGCGTACCAGCGGTAATACTCCGGGAACTCGCGAATGAGCGTGCTGGCGAGGATGGCCGAGTCGCGCGCGGTCGTGTAGTGCTCGGGGCTCGGCATGCCGGGGGAGTTCGTGAAGTTCGAGCCCGTCATGCCGAGCTCCTTCGCGTAGGTGTTCATCATCTGCACGAAGGTCGGCTCGGTGCCCGCCACGTGCTCGGCGAGCGCCACCGTCGCGTCGTTCCCGGACTGGACGATCATGCCCTGGATCAGGTCCTCGACCGACACCTGCTTGCCCACCTCGACGAACATCCGCGAGCCTTCCTGCTTCCAGGCATGCTCGCTGATGGTCACCCTGTCGTCGAGCTTGATGCGTCCCTCCTTGAGCGCCCGGAACACGCCATAGGCCGTCATGATCTTGGTCAGGCTCGCCGGCTCCTGGCGCGAGTCCGGGTCGAGCGCGGCGAGCACGCGACCGCTCTCGTGGTCGATCACGATGTAGCTGCGCGCGCTGAGCTGCGGCGGCGGCGGGATTGGCGTGACCGGGACCGCGGCCGTGGGCTCCGTGGGCGGCGCTTCGGCCGGCGGTTCCTTCGAGCAACCGGCGAGGACGAGCGTGGCGAGCAGGGCGGCGGGAAATGCGCTGGGTCTTCTCATGTCGGAGTTCGTGGTTCCTTGGATGGGCGTGCAGCGCCCGGGCGCCGAGGCTACTCGGCGGGCGGGGAGGGAGCGGTCGGCGCGGCAACGGACGCTGCGGCGATCGCATCGGCGAGGTCGGAGACCGCGCTCGCGTAGAGCTGGCTGCGGTTGTAGCGCGTGATCGCGTAGAAGTTGGTGAACCCGACGCGATGTTCGGGTCCGTCACGGCCGGCGAACTGCAGGAGCACCGCTGGCGCGTCCGGTGGCAGCGCGGTGTCGAAGCGCACGCCGCGCGCCTTGAGCGAACCCACGGTCTCGGTGAGATCGACCTTGCCGAACTCGAGTCCGGCCAGGTCCGCGTCCGCGACGTCGGCGCGGGCCATCACCGGCTCGTCCGTGCGCCAGCCATGGGCGCGCAGGTAATTGGCGACGCTCGCGAACACATCGGCCCAGCTGGCCCACAGGTTGCGCCGGCCGTCGCCGTCGCCATCCACCGCGTAGGCCCGAAAGCTCGACGGCATGAACTGCGGGATGCCCATCGCACCGGCATACGAGCCCTGGGGGCCGAGCGGATCGAGCGACTCCTCGCGGGACATGAGCAGGAACTGCTCCAGTTCGTTGCGGAAAAAGGGAGCGCGCCGCGGGTAATCGAAGGCGAGCGTGACGAGCGCGTCGATGACGCGTTGCTTGCCCGTGTTCTCGCCGTAGAAAGTCTCGACGCCGACGATGGACAGCAGCACCGACGCCGGCACGCCGCGTTCCGCGGCGCCTTCGAGCGCGCCGGACTGCAGCCGTCCCGTCTCCACGCCGCGCGCGATCCGACGTTCGGTGAGGAAGCGCGCCCGGTATTCGTGCCAGGGCAGCGCCTTCTCGGCGGGACGCGTCATCAGCGCGATGATCGACGGGCGTGACTCCGCCTGCTCGAGCACCCGCCCGAGTTCCTCCGCGGCGAAGCCGTGCCGCCCGGCCATCTCGCCGACGAAGGCGCGAACGTCGTCGCGCGTCGCGTCGAGCGCGAGGGCGGGCGCGGCGAGCGCGGTCCAAAGGGCGAGGAGCAGGATTCTGCGGATGAGTTGCATGGGATGGAGGGGGCCGGTCAGGTCGCGACCAGCTTGCGGCGCGAGTGGATGGACATGAGGATACCGAAGCCCGCCATGAGGGTCACCATCGACGTGCCGCCATAGCTCACCAGCGGCAGCGGAACGCCGACCACGGGCAGCAGTCCCGCGACCATGCCGGCGTTGACGAACATGTACACCGCGAACAGCAGCGTGAGCGCGCCCGCCACGAGCCGCGTGAAGGTGTCCTGCGCCTGCATCGCGATGTAGAGCCCACGCGCGATCACGAGCAGGTACAGGCCGATCAGCACGGCGAGCCCCACCAGGCCCCACTCCTCGCCGATCACCGCGAAGATGAAGTCGGTGGAGCGTTCCGGCAGGAACTCGAGCTGCGCCTGGCTGCCGTTCATATAGCCCTTGCCGAACACGCCGCCCGATCCGATCGCAATCTGCGACTGGATGGTGTGGTAGCCCGCGCCGAGGGGATCCTCCTGCGGGTTGAGGAAAGTCAGCACGCGCTGGCGCTGGTAGTCGTGGAGGTTGGCCCACACGACCGGTATGGCGGCGCCGACCGCCGCTCCGAGGCCCAGGATGTAGCGCAGTTGCAGCCCGGCGAGCAGCACGACGAGGACGCCGCCTGCGGCGACGAGCAGCGAGGTGCCGAGGTCGGGCTGCTCGGCGATCAGAAGCACGGGTACCAGGATCGCCGCGGCGAGCACGAGCAGCGTGGTGAAGTTCGGCGGCAGCGGGCGGGTGTGCAGGAACCAGGCACAGGCGAGCGGGACCGCGATCTTCATGATCTCGGAGGGCTGGAAGCGCACGATGCCGAGGTCCAGCCAGCGCTGCGCGCCCATCGAAACGTCGCCGAACAGCGCCACCGCAACCAGCAGCATCACCCCGCCGGCATAGACCCACGGCGCGAGTGCTCGCAGCACGCGCGGCGGAACCTGCGCCGCCGCGACCAATACCGTGAGGCCGATCGCGACACGGGTGGCCTGCCGCAGGAACACGCCAAGATCCTCGCCGCCGGCGCTGAACAGCACCACGAGCCCGACGGCGCAAACCGCCAGCACCGCGAGCAGCAGCGGGCCATCGAGGTGCATCACCTCGAGCAGCCGACCGGAGAACGTCAGCGTCCGCCGGGTTCGGCTCGAGTAGCCGGGACCGGCGATCTCATCCCTCATTCCTCGTCCTCCGCGGCCGGCGCCGCCTCCTCGGTGGGTTGCCCGTCCGGTTGCTCCGCCACCAGCTCCGGTGGCAGCAGGAAGGCGTCGAACACCTTGCGCGCGATGGGTGCGGCGGTGCCGCTGCCACTGCGCCCGTTCTCCACGACGATCGCCAACGCGATCTGCGGATCGTCGGCCGGCGCGAAGGCGATGAACAGCGCGTGGTCGCGCAGCCGCTCGTCGATCTCCTTCTCGTCGTAGCGCTCGTTCTGTCCGACCGAGAACACCTGTGCGGTGCCCGTCTTGCCGGCGATCTTGTAGGGGGCGCCGAGCTGGCTGCGTCGGGCGGTGCCCCAGGGGTCGTTCATGACGCCCACCATGCCGGCGATCACCACGTCCCAGTAGGTGGGGTCGCTCACCTGCACCGGGGGCAGCGGCCGTGGCGGCAGTTCCCGGACCTCGCCGGTGCGCGCGTCGCGGACGGCGCGCACCAGCCGCGGCGCGAAGCGCTGCCCGCGCATGGCGAGGGCTGCCGTGGCGTGGGCGAGCTGCAGCGGCGTCGTGAGCATGTAGCCCTGCCCGATGCCGGCGATCACGGTTTCGCCTGGGAACCACGTCTGCAGTTCCTTGCGCTTGAACGCCTTGCGCTTCCAGTCGGTGGAGGGCAGTACGCCGCTGCGCTCGCCGGCGATGTCGATGCCGGTCTCCTCGCCGAGCCCGAACTTCGAGAGGAAGCCGTGCATGCGGTCGATGCCCATCTCTGCGGACACGCCGTAGAAGTAAACGTCACACGAGACCGCGATCGCCATGTGCATGTCCACGCTGCCGTGGCCGCTGGGCTTCCAGTCGCGATAGCGGTGGCGCGACCCGGGCAACTGGAAGGCGCCGCGGCAGATGCGACGCGCCTCCGGGCGAGTCACGCCGAGCTCCAGCGCCGCAAGCGCCACCAGCGGCTTGATCGTGGAGCCCGGCGGATACACGCCGCGCAGCGCGCGGTCGTACAGCGGGATGTCGATGTTGTTCGAAAGCGCCCCGTACTCTGCGTGGGTGAGTCCGCGGGCGAAGCCGTTGGGGTCGAATGTGGGCGTGCTCACGAAGGCGAGGATGTCGCCGTTGCGCGGGTCGATGGCCACCACCGCGGCGCGCTGGTCGGCGAGCGCCTCCTCGGCCACCCGCTGCAGATTCGCGTCGATGCTGAGGTAGAGGTCGCTGCCGGCCACGGGCTCGCGGCGCGTGAGTTCCGGCGTGCTGAGGCCCACGCGTGCGACGCGACGTCCCTGCGCGTTGACCAGCAGCTGCTGGTAGCCCGTCTTTCCGTGCAGTTCGCTCTCGAAGGCGCGCTCCACGCCGAGCTTGCCGATCAGCGTGGTGCCCGAGTAGTTCGCGACATCGATCCGCTGCTGGTCGGCCTCGCTGATCGCGGCCACGTAGCCGAGCGCGTGCACGCCGGTGCCGCCCTGCGGGTAATGGCGCGTCAGTCGGGGGCGCACCTCGACGCCGGGGAAGTCGGGCCGGTTCACCGCGAAGCGCGCCAGCTCCTCCTCGGAGAGCTGCAAGCGGACCGGCACGGCGTCGAAGCCCCGGCGTGCCCGGATGGCGCGTCGCGTCCGCTCCAGGTCGGCGTCGGCCAGCAGCCCGAGCTCCACCAGGCGGGCGAGGGTGTCCTCGACGTCCGGCGTCTGCTCGCGAATGAGCTCGAGCTGGTAGGCGGGCCGGTTGAGGGCGAGCGGCTCGCCGTGCCGGTCCAGGATCAAGCCGCGGCTCGGCGGCAGCGGCTCGATGCGGATGCGGTTGCCCTGCGAGAGTTCGCTGAAGTGCTGGTGCCGCACCACCTGCAGGTAGTAGAGCCGCGCGCCGAGCGCCGCGACGAGCAGGAAGATGACGAGGGTCGCGGCGAACACGCGCCGGGCGAACAGCCGTTGCTCGGCCCAGTGGTCCTTGAGTCGTACGGATCGCGCCATGCCTGGTGCCGTGCGCCGCGCTCAGCGGGCGCGGCGGGCCAGCGTGTCGCCGGCCGCCGCGATCAAGGGCCACAGCAGGGCGCCCGATAGCACCGGCAGCCAGCGGTCCCAGCCTGTGTAGCCGTGGCCGGTCAGGCCGTCCGTCCAGAACAGCACGAAGTGGTAGACGGCGAGCAGCACCATCACGGCGCCGGCCTGGTGAAGGATCGGAAACATGCGCATGCGCAGCTGGGTCCGATGCGCCAGGAAAGCGACGAGGACGAAGCCGAGCGCATGCTGCCCGAGCGTCATGCCGCGCAGCACGTCGAGGAACAGCCCCGCGAGCCAGGCGTAGCCGAGACCCGCGATCCGCGGGCTCGTGAGGATCCAGTAGATCACCGCGAGCAGCGCGAGGTCGGGGCGGAAGGGCCCGAGCCACTCGGGCAGGGGCACGATCGCCAGCACGAGGCCGATCGCGACACTCACCCAGTAAAGCAGGCGTCGGCTGAAGTCGCTGGCCCTCATTGCGCGGTCCCCGGGGCCTGCGGAGCCTCGGTCGGTGCGGTGGCCTCCGCGGGCGTGGCCGCCGTTGCGTCGGGTTCAGGGACCGGCGGGTCGAACCACACCAGCAGCACCTCGCGGTCGCGATCGAGCCGCGCCGTGGGCCGGGCGTCCACCACCGCGAACGTCGCCGCGGCGCTGCGCTCCACCCGGGTCACCTCGGCGATCGGATAGCCGCTCGGGAAGACGCCGCCAATGCCCGTGGAGATCAGCAGGTCGCCCGCCTTGAGGTCGGACTCCACGGTGACGAAGGGCAGCGACAGGCGGTCCGAATCGCCCGTGCCGACCGCGATGCTGCGCAGGCCGCTGCGGTTCGACTGCACGGGGATGGCGTGCTCGGCGTCGCTGATGAGGATCACCTCGGCGGTGCGGGCGTGCACCTGTGCGACCTGGCCGAAGATGCCCTCGGCGTCGAGCACCGCCTGGCCCTTGAAGACGCCGTCCGAAGCACCCTTGTCCACCAGCACCCGGTGGCGGAACGGGTCGAGGTCCACGTTGAGGATCGAGGCCACGAGCACGCGCTCGGCGACCCCTGCGGAGTTCTCGCGCATGTCGCGCAGGCGGCGGTTCTCGTCCTCCAGCGCGGCGAAGCGCTGCAGGTGCAGGTTCGCAAGGCGCAGGCGGGCCGTGAGCTCGAGGTTCTCGCTGCGCAGGCGGCTCCGATCCGCGAACGACCCGGTGAGCCGTCCCCAGATGCGGAACGGCATGTCCACCGCCAACTGTACGGGGTAGGCCGCGGCCGACAGCCCGTCCCGCACGCGCTCGAGCTGGTCGTAGCGCTGGTCGGCGACCATCAGCGCGATGGAGGCGATCGCCAGGGCGAGAAACGTCGCGCCGAGCGGCGGGCCGCGGCCGATAATGGGCCGGGTTTCGTGGCTTAGTTCGACCACGACGCGAACGAGGCGGCGGCCACGCCTGCCATCAATCCAGGCCGAACAGGCCCGGGCCGTGCTCGTCGATCAGCTCCAGCATCTTGCCACCGCCACGGGCGACGCAGGTGAGCGGGTCCTCGGCCACCACGACCGGCAGGCCCGTTTCCTCCATGAGCAGCTTGTCGATGTCGCGCAGCAGCGCGCCGCCGCCGGTGAGCACGATGCCTCGCTCGGCGACGTCGGAGCCGAGCTCCGGGGGGGTCTGCTCGAGCGCGGCCTTGACCGCGCCGACGATGCCCTGCAGCGGCTCCTGCAGCGCCTCGAGGATCTCGTTCGAGTTCAGCGTGAAGCTGCGCGGCACGCCTTCCGAGAGGTTGCGGCCCTTCACCGAGATCTCGCGGACCTGCTGGCCGGGATAGGCCGAGCCGATCTCGATCTTGATGCGCTCGGCCGTCGCTTCGCCGATCAGGATGCCGTAGTTGCGGCGGACGTAGTTGATGATCGCCTCGTCGAAGCGGTCGCCGCCGATGCGCACCGAAGCAGCGTAGACGATGCCGTTCAGCGAGATCACCGCCACCTCGGAGGTGCCGCCGCCGACGTCGAGCACCATCGAGCCGCGTGCCTCGTGCACCGGCATGCCGGCGCCGACCGCGGCCGCCATGGGCTCCTCGATCAGCCGGACCCAGCGGGCGCCGGCGCCTTCGGCCGACTCCTGGATCGCGCGCCGCTCGACCTGCGTCGAGCCGTAGGGCACGCACACCAGCACGCGCGGGCTCGGCCGGATCAGGCGGTTGCCGTGCACCTTCTCGATGAAGTGCTGCAGCATCTTCTCGGTGACCGTGAAGTCCGCGATCACGCCGTCCTTGAGGGGCCGGATGGCGGTGATGTTGCCCGGCGTCCGGCCGAGCATGTTCTTTGCGTCGGTGCCGACCGCCTCGATCTTCTTGCCGCCGCGCGAGGGTTCCTCGCGGATCGCGACCACGGACGGCTCGTTCAGCACGATGCCCTTGCCGCGGACGTAGATCAGGGTATTGGCGGTGCCCAGGTCGATCGAGAGGTCGTTGGAAAAATAACCCCGGAGTTTCTTGAACATCTGGAAGGCGGGAGCTCGCAAGGGAGAGGGGCGCGGACGGGCGCGCAGGCGCGGCACTGTAGCCATTGCCGGGACTTTCGGCAAGGCGCGGTGTATGATTTGGTGCTCGTTTTTCCCGTCCCAAGAGCCTTTCCGCATGAGCCTGACGCGCGCCCAGGTCGAGGGCATCGCCCATCTGGCCCGCCTCCAGATCACCGAGGCGCAGATGCCGGTGTACGTCGACAGCCTCTCCCGCATCATCGACTTCGTCGAGCAGCTCTCCGCCGCCGACACGGGTGGCGTGGAACCCATGGCTCACCCCCTCGCCGACCAGGTGCAGCGGCTGCGGGCCGACGCCGTGACGGAGACGGACTGCCACGAGAAGTACCAGCAGAACGCCGCGAGCGTCGCTGCAGGCCTGTACCTCGTGCCAAAGGTCATCGAGTAACGCCCGGACGAGCCTGCGCACACCGGCCGGGCGAGCCACCGCGCCCGATCCCGGCCCGTCGCGTCGCCCGCAATCCATCGCCGAGAGCCCAGCGCCCCGACCATGCACTCCCTCACCGTCGCAGAACTCGCCGCCGGCCTTCGCGCGCGCAGGTTCTCGAGCCTCGAGCTCACCCTGCACCTGCTCGGCCGCATCGAGCGGCTCGCGCCCGAGCTCAACGCCTTCATCACCGTCACGGCCGACCGGGCGCTCGACGACGCGCGTCGCGCCGACGAACGGCTCGCGAAGGGCGAGGGCGGCGCGCTCACGGGCGTGCCCATCGCCCACAAGGACATCTTCTGCACCGACGGAATCCGCACGACCTGCGCGTCGCGGATGCTGTCGAACTTCGTCGCGCCCTACGACGCCACGGTCGTCCAGTGCTGGCGGGCGGCCGGCACCGTGCTGCTCGGCAAGACCAACATGGACGAGTTCGCGATGGGCTCGTCGAACGAGACCAGCCACTACGGCCCGGTCAGGAACCCGTGGGACCCGGCGCGGGTGCCCGGCGGCTCGTCGGGCGGCTCGGCCGCGGCGGTCGCGGCCTGCCTCGCGCCCGCTGCGAGCGGCACCGACACGGGCGGCTCGATCCGCCAGCCCGCGGCCCTCACGAATCTCACGGGCATCAAGCCCACTTACGGCCGCGTCTCGCGCTACGGCATGATCGCCTTCGCCTCCAGCCTCGACCAGGCCGGCGTGCTCACGCGCTCGGCAGAGGACGCGGCGCTGCTGCTCGGCGCGATGGCCGGCTTCGACCCGCGCGACTCCACCAGCGTGGATGCCCTGGTACCCGACTACGTGGCCGAGCTCGCCACGCCGCTCGCCGGCCTGCGCGTGGGCGTGATCCGCGAGTTCTTCGACAAGGGGCTCGAGCCGGGCGTCGGCAAGCTCGTGCAGGAGGCCATCGAGGTGCTGCGCGCCCACGGCGCGACGGTGCGCGAGGTGAGCCTGCCCGCGCTGCCGTTGTCCGTGCCCACCTATTACGTGGTGGCGCCCGCGGAGTGCTCCTCGAACCTGTCGCGCTTCGACGGCGTGCGCTTCGGCCATCGCTGCGAGTCGCCCCGCGACCTGCGCGACCTCTACGAGCGCTCGCGCGGGGAGGGCTTCGGCGACGAGGTCAAGCGCCGCATCATGACCGGCACCTACGTGCTCTCGGCGGGCTACTACGACGCCTACTACCTCAAGGCGCAGAAGGTGCGGCAGCTGATCGCGGCCGATTTCGCGCGCGCCTTCGGCGAGGTCGACGTGGTGATCGGCCCGACGGCGCCCACGCCCGCGTTCGGGCTCGGCGCCAAGACCAGCGACCCGATCACCATGTACCTGAACGACATCTACACCATCGGTGCCAACCTGGCCGGATTGCCGGCGATCTCCATCCCGTGCGGCTTCGTGTCCGAGGATGGCCGCGACCTGCCCGTGGGCCTTCAACTCGTGGGGCCGCACTTCTCCGAGTCGCGACTCCTGTCGGTGTCGCACCAGTACCAGCAGCTCACGGACTGGCACCGCCGCGTGCCGCCGGGCTACGAGTGACCATCATGGAATGGGAAACCGTCATCGGCCTGGAGATCCACGCGCAGCTCGCCACGCGCAGCAAGATCTTCTCGGCATCCGCCACCGCCTACGGCGCCGCGCCCAACACCCAGGCGAACCTCGTCGACCTCGGCTACCCGGGCGTGCTGCCGGTGCTGAACGGCGAGGCCGTGACGATGGCGGTGCGCTTCGGGCTCGCGACGGGCGCGAAGATTGCCCGCCGTTCCGTGTTCGCGCGAAAGAACTACTTCTACCCCGACCTGCCGAAGGGCTACCAGATCAGCCAGTACGAGCGCCCGGTGGTCGAGGACGGCACGCTCGAGATCCTGCTGGAGGACGGCACGCGCAAGATCATCGGCATCACCCGGGCCCACCTCGAGGAGGACGCGGGCAAGTCGCTGCACGAAGACTTCCACGGCCTGTCCGGCATCGACCTCAATCGAGCCGGCACGCCGCTGCTCGAGATCGTCTCCGAGCCCGACCTGCGCTCCGCGAAGGAAGCGGTCGCGTACATGAAGAAGATCCACACGCTGGTGCGCTACCTCGAGATCTGCGACGGCAACATGCAGGAAGGCTCGTTCCGCTGCGACGCCAACGTCTCAGTCCGCCCGGTGGGACAAGCCGAGTTCGGCACCCGCGCCGAGATCAAGAACCTCAACTCCTTCCGCTTCGTCGAGCGCGCCATCAACTACGAGGTCGAGCGCCAGATCGACCTGATCGAGGGCGGCGGCAAGGTGGTGCAGGAGACCCGCCTCTACGACCCGGACCGCGGCGAGACCCGCTCGATGCGCTCCAAGGAAGAGGCGAACGACTACCGCTACTTCCCCGATCCCGACCTGCTGCCGCTCGCCATCGGCGAGGAGCTGATCGAGTCGGTGCGTGCCGCGCTGCCCGAGCTTCCGGACGAGAAGGCCGCGCGCTTTGGACGCGACCACGGGCTGTCCGCCTACGATGCCGGCGTGCTGACGGCCAGCCGCGAGCTGGCTGGATACTACGAGTCGGTCGTCCAGGGCCTCGGCGGCAACGCGAAGCTCGCGGCCAACTGGGTGATGGGCGAACTCTCTGGCGCGCTCAATCGCGACGGCCTCGACGTCGCGCAGAGCCGCGTGGGCGCCGCGGCGCTCGCGGGACTGCTCGCGCGCATCGCCGACGACACGATCTCGGGCAAGATCGCCAAAGAAGTCTTCGAGGCGATGTGGACCGAGGGCCGCAGCGCCGACGAGATCATCGAGGCGAAGGGCTTGAAGCAGATCACCGACACCTCGGCGATCGAGCGTGCCATCGACGAAGTGATGGCGACGAACCCGCAGCAGCTCGCGGACTACCGCGCGGGCAAGGACAAGCTGTTCGGCTTTTTCGTCGGCCAGGCGATGAAAGCCACCCAGGGCAAGGCCAATCCGGCCCAGCTGAACGAGCTGCTCAAGCGCAAGCTGGGCGGCTGAAGGAGTCGCGACATGACCGTGATCCGCGAGGACGACTTCGTCCAGAGCGTCGCCGACGCGTTGCAGTTCATCTCCTACTACCACCCGATCGACTACATCGAGCACCTCGGGCGGGCTTACGAGCGCGAGCAGTCGCCGGCGGCGAAGGACGCGATCGCGCAGATTCTCACCAACTCCCGCCTGTGCGCCGAAGGCCACCGGCCGATCTGCCAGGACACGGGCATCGTGAACCTGTTCCTCAAGGTCGGCATGGACGTGCGCTGGGACGCGAAGCGCAGCCTCGCCGAGATGGTGAACGAGGGCGTCCGCCGCGCCTACGACCACCCGGACAACCGGCTGCGTGCGTCGGTCGTCGACGACCCGATCTTCGCCCGCAGGAACACGAAGGACAACGCGCCGGCTGTGTTCCACGTCGAGCTCGTGCCGGGCGACAAGGTCGACGTGACGGTCGCCGCCAAGGGCGGCGGCTCCGAGAACAAGTCGAAGTTCGTGATGCTGAACCCCAGCGACTCGCTCGAGGAGTGGGTGCTCAAGACCGTGCCCACGATGGGCGCCGGCTGGTGCCCGCCGGGCATGCTCGGGATCGGCGTGGGCGGCACGGCCGAGAAAGCCATGCTGCTCGCCAAGGAAGCGCTGATGGACCCCATCGACATGCACGAGCTGATCGCGCGTGGTCCCGCGAACCAGCTCGAGGAGCTGCGCATCTCGCTCTACGAGCAGGTCAACGCGCTCGGCATCGGCGCGCAGGGCCTCGGCGGCCTCACCACCGTGCTCGACGTCAAGATCAGGACGTACGCCACGCACGCGGCCTCGAAGCCCGTGGCGATGATCCCCAACTGCGCGGCGACCCGTCACGCGCACTTCGTGCTCGACGGCACGGGACCCGCGGTGCTCGAGCCGCCCTCGCTGGAGCACTGGCCAAAGGTGACGTGGAGCGCGGGCCCGGGGTCGCGGCGCGTCAACCTCGACACGCTCACGCGCGAGGAAGTTCAGGACTGGAAGCCCGGCGAGACGCTGCTCCTGAACGGCCGGATGCTCACGGGCCGCGATGCCGCGCACAAGCGCATCGCCGATCTTTATGCGAGCGGGCAGGGGCTGCCCGAGGGCGTGGACTTCACCAACCGCGCCATCTACTACGTGGGCCCGGTCGATCCCGTTCGCGACGAGGTCGTGGGGCCCGCGGGACCCACGACGGCCACGCGCATGGACAAGTTCACCGGGATGATGCTCGAGAAGACGGGCCTGCTCGTGATGATCGGAAAATCGGAGCGCGGTCCGGTCGCGATCGAGGCGATCCGCCGGCACAAGGCGGCGTATCTCATGGCCGTGGGCGGCGCCGCCTACCTTGTTTCCAAGGCGATCCGCTCGGCGCGCGTGGTCGCCTTCGGCGACCTCGGCATGGAGGCGATCTACGAGTTCGAGGTCAAGGACATGCCAGTGACCGTCGCGGTGGATTCGGCCGGCACCTCGGTGCACAACACCGCTCCGGCGCAGTGGTCGGAGAAGATCCGCACGCTCGGCATCCCCGTCAGGGTCGCCTGACCGGCATGGCGCAGGCCGATACGCTCCGGCGCTTCGTGTTCGAGCGCTACCCGTTCCGCGGGCAGCTCGTGCACCTCGGCTCCGCCTGGGCGGCGATGATGGAGCACCACGATTACCCGCCGCAGGTGCGCGACACCCTGGGCGAGGCCGTGGCGGCGGCGGCACTCCTGTCTTCCACGCTCAAGTACGACGGCCTGCTGTCGCTGCAGCTGCGCGGCGCCGGGCCGATGCACCTGATGCTCGTCGAGTGCACCGACGGGCTCGCGATGCGCGCCGTGGCGCGGTTCCGCGACCCGCCGGACACGCGCGACCTGCGCGAGCTGTCGGGCGACGGCACGCTTACCGTCACGGTGGAGAGCGGCGAGGCGGACAATCGCTACCAGGGCATCGTGCCGCTCGTCGGTGCAAGCATGAGCGACTGCCTGCGAGCGTACTTCGAGCAGTCCGAGCAGCTGCCGACGCGCCTGTGGCTGCGGGCGGACGGCGACAGTGCCAGCGGCCTGCTGCTGCAGCGGTTGCCCGTCACCGCGCGGCCGGCCGGCGTGACCGAGTCGGGCGGCGGCGGCGTGTCGGAGGAGGAGATCGAGGACGCGTGGCGGCGCGTGCAGCT
>Ga0209391_10000980_pt1 | contig 14507 bp, 11 predicted proteins | sample PPLLak3March2015_FD_187246 | JGI IMG/M metagenome (GOLD analysis project Ga0209391, IMG submission 187246) | Freshwater sediment microbial communities from Prairie Pothole Lake near Jamestown, North Dakota, USA - PPLs Lake P7 Core (1) Depth... | ecosystem: Environmental > Aquatic > Freshwater >... | reverse complement strand
CGAAGTGCACCGGGTGCACGCCCATCTCGACGAAGATCGGCGCCAGCACGGGACCGAGGATGAGGATCGCGGGGCCGGCGTCGAGGAACATGCCGATGAGCAGCAACAGCACGTTGACCAGGAACAGCAGGATGGTCGGGTTGTCGCTCAGCTGGAGCATCGCATCCGCGATGCCCTGCGCCATGCCGGACACCGTGACCAGCCAGGCGAACGTGACGGCCGCGCCCACCAGCATCAGGATCACGCCCGACTGCATCGCGGTGGCCACGAAGATCCGCCGTATCTCGGTGAAGTTCACCGTGCGCAGCACGAACGGCGCAACGATGATCGCGTAGCCCGCAGCCACCGCCGCCGCCTCGGTGGCCGTGAAGAAGCCGGACAGCATTCCGCCGAGCAGGATGACGGGCATCACCAGCGCCAGCGCCGCCTTGCGGAACGCCACGCCACGCTCGCGCCACGTTGCCCGCCGCGAGGCCACGGGCAGGTCGTAGCGGGTGGCGAGGATCCGCGTCGTGAGCATGAGCCCCAGGCCGATCATCACGCCCGGTACCACGCCGGCGGCGAACAACGCGCCGATCGACACGTTCATCACGAAGCCGTACAGCACCATGATGCCGGACGGCGGGATGATCGGACCGATCACTGCGGCGGCCGCGGTCACGGCCGCGGCGAAACTGCGCTTGTAGCCGTTCTGCTCCATCGCCGGCACGAGCATCTTGCCGATCGCGGAGGCGTCCGCGACCGCGGAGCCGGAGATGCCCGCGAACAGCATCGACGAGAGGATGTTCACCTGCGCCAGGCCGCCACGCACGTGGCCGATCAGCGACTGGCTGAAGTTCACGATCGAGCGAGTGATACCGCCGGAGTTCATCAGTTCGCCGGCGAGGATGAAGAACGGCACGGCGAGCAGCGGGAAGCTGTCCACGCCGTTGTAGAAGCGCGACAGCAGCGTGGCAAAGAACTGCCGCTGGTCGTCGAGCACCAGGCTCAGGCCCGGCCCGATCAGCAGCGCGAAGACGACCGGCGTGCCGAGCGCGAGCAGCGCGATGAAGATCCAGAAGAACGCGGTGGACACGCGCTCAGTCCTCGACCACGGCGGGCATGGCGCCCTCCATGACGATGCCCGCAGGCACGCCGCCCACGTGGAGCAGCAGTCGTCCGATCAGCTCGACTCCGACCAGGATCAGCATCGCGAAGGACGCCGGCACGACTGCATAGATCCACGCCATCTTGATCCCGAGCGTCGAGGCCATGATCTCGAGGCCGCGGCGCCAGAACGCGAAGCTCTCGATGAACAGGACGACGAGGATCCACACGATCAGGGCGTTCAGCAGCAGGCTGGTGGCGGCCAGCAGCCGGGGCGGCAGCGCCTCGGCGAACGACACGATCGCCACATGCGCGCCCTTGCGATATGCGTAGGGGGACACCAGCAGCACCGACCAGACCAGCGCGACGCGGGCGAGCTCCTCGGCCCAGTCGAGCGAATAGTGGAACAGGCCGCGCGAGACGATCTGCGCCAGCGCGCCAGCGCGAGCATCACCGCGAGCAGCGCACCGGCGACGTTGCGGCTGGCGCGCGACAGCGGACCGTTCACGCGGCCCAGCCCGCCCACGACTCGCAGCAACAACGACTTCATGCGCCCGGCCACGCTCCCGTCACGGATCCCGCTGACAGCACAGGCCGCCCGGAGGCGGCCTGTGCCGGATTATGCGGCAGGCCGCGCCCGTGCGGGCGCGGCCGCCTTGGTCAGCGCCCCCCGCCGAAGTTGACGCGGAACTGCGCGCCGAAGTAGCGGTCGGCCTCGCGCGGGATCTGCAGCCGCGGCGCATTGGCCGGGCCGCCGCGCGTGATCATCGCAGCATAGCTTTCGTCGGTCAGGTTGCGGCCGACCAGGGTCAGGCGGTAGCGATCGTCCTTGTCGGAAATCGCGACCGTCAGGTCGACGGTGGAGTAGGCGGGGATCAGCACCTGGTCCAGCAGGGCCTGGTTGGACTTGGTGATGAGGTCGGCGTACTGGTCGTCCGTGTACACGTACAGCAGGTTCGGCACGACATTGAACGCGTCGAACTCGAAGCGGTACTCGGCCGCCAGCGACGCCTTCCACTCCGGCGCCAGCGGCAGCTTGCTGCCGGACTCGATCTGCGGAGTCTGGCCGGGCGGCGTGAAGAACTTGTCGACCTGGGCGTCGGCGTAGGCAACGCCGCCGCTGAGCGACAGGTTGTCGATCGGGCGGGCGAGGAAGTCGAGCTCGAAGCCGTCGGACGACACCTCGCCGGCATTGGTCAGCGTGGTGATCAGGGCGCCGTTCAGGAACAGGAAGTTGTTGGCCTGGAAATTGTCGTACGTCGCCGAGAACACCGCGCCGTTCAGGACCACGCGTCCGTCCCACACGGTAGCCTTGAGGCCGGCCTCGTACGAGTCGGCCGTCTCGCCGTCGATCACCGCGGCGTTGGTCTGGGACATGTTGAAGAACACGTTGTACGCCGGACCCTTGTAGCCGCGCGCGTAGCTCGCGTACGCCATCAGGTCGTCGGTGAAGTCGAACTGCAGCCCGGCGCGACCCGAGACATCCTCGTCGTTGTTGCTGCCTTTGATGGTGCGGGTGTTGCCCGGGCAGAAGCTGATGATGCCGTTGCACTCGGCTTCGCCGGGGTTGGCGCTGCTGCGGATGCCCGGCCCGGTCGTCGGCGAGAAGTTGTACGTGTGCACAAAGCTCAGGTCGTCCTGGGTCCAGCGCAGGCCGGCGAGCAGGCGCAGCCGCTCCGTCACGTTGAAGGTGCCATCGGCAAACAGCGCGAAGTTCTCGAAATCCGCGCCGAAATCGGCGTTGGCCGAGGGCTCCTCGATCACCGACGCGCCAGGCGCGCAAGGCCGCAGGCCGGTCGCGTCGACCGCCAGCGTGCTCGACCGGCAGACGATGGTGTCGCGCTGGAAATAACGGTCGGCGTCGGTCTTCGCGTAGTACAGGCCCGCGACGTAGTCGAGGAACTCGCCGCCCGGCGAGGTGATGCGCAGCTCCTGCGAGAAGGTGTCCTGGGTCTGTGGGCCATAGTCGTGCAGCTGATTGATGCCGACGTAGGCCGCCCCGGCGTCGAGCCAGTCGCCCTCGCGGGTCTCCGCGGAGTCCCAGGTGCGGAAGGCGGTGATCGAGGTGAGCGTGTTCTCGCCCATGTCGAAATCGGCCTGCAGCGACATGCCCCAGGCCTCCTCCTCGGAACGCATGCCGAGGTTCTGGCGCACCTTGCGGCTTTCGTCGCCCCTGAGGTAGTCGGTGCCTTCCAGCAGCGAGGCCACGGCCGCCGCCTGCCCGCCGCTGAGCGGCGCGCCGACGAGCTCGACGCAGCAGTTGTCGTCCGACTCGCGGTAGTCGGCAATGAACGTCAGGTCGACATAGTCCAGTGGCTCGATTTCCCACACCGTCCGCACTCCCCAGCGGTCGTAACCATTGAGGTCGCCGCCCGCCGCCGTGGTGCTGATGTTGTCGATGTAGCCGTCGAAATCGCCCCAGGTGGCCGTGGTGCGGGTGCGGAAGCGGTCGGAGACCGGCGCGTCGAGCGCCGCCTTGACACGCATCTCGTTGTCCTCGTACCAGCTCAAGTCCACGTAGCCGCCGTACTCGTCGCCCGGCCGCTTCGACACCACGTTGACCACGCCCGCCGAGGCGTTCTTGCCGAACAGCGTGCCCTGCGGGCCGCGCAGCACCTCGACGCGCTCGACGTCGTAGAAGTCGCCGAACGCTTCACCCGCGGAAGACAGCACGACGCCGTCCAGCACGAACGCCACGCTCGGCTGCGCGGCGATCGCGAAGTTGATCGTGCCGACGCCACGCAGGAACAGCGCCTGGTTGAGCTGCGTGTTGGTCTTGCGGACGTTGAGCGAGGGCACCAGCTGCCTCAGCGACTCGGCGTTGAAGCCGCCGCTCGACTCGAGCTGGCTGCCGCTCACCACCGACACCGCGATCGGCACCTCCTGCAGGTTCTGCTCGCGCTTCTGCGCCGTGACGATGATCTCCTCGAGGCCGCCGGCAGTGGTGCCGGTCTCCTGCGCACGGGCGGCGGACGTCGCGCCAAGTGCGGCGACGACGGCGATGGCGATCGGGCTCAGGGTCTTGCGTGACGAGCGGGCATGCATTGTGGCTTCTCCCCCAGGACGGTTCTTGACGTGTTGCGCCGCTGCCGCAGGCGCGGCGCGGTTTCCTGATGAAAACGACGGTAGCACGACGATTCCATGTCTTACAACCCTTATATAAGACATGACACCCAGTGTGGCGCCGCTGCAACGCACGGGCCGTGTCAGGCGGCGCGCCACACCTCGGTGACGCGCGGAACGGAACCGAGCTCACCGGTATGCTGCACCGCGGTACCGAGCGGAATCTCTGCGCCGCGGCGCGCGAACACGGCCAGCTCGTCGAGCGCCAGCACCAGCTCGTGCGTGCGCCCGCCCGGGAAGGCCTCCCCGCCCGGAAAGCGGCGCCACTCGCCCTCGGGCAGGTAGACGCGCACGCGCCCGCACGGCTCGAGGCACGGGGCCACGAGCAGGTCGTCGCCGCAGAAGAACTGGTGATCGAAGCCCCAAGCCTCCGGCTCGTCCGGGCAGACAAGCGCCATCGCGCGCTGCACCGGCAGGCCGCTCGCGCTCGCCTGCTGCACTGCGCGCCACAGGTAAGGCAACAGCCGGTAGCGCAGCTCGAGCGCCGCCGTCGCCGCTCGCTCGGCCTCCGGCCCGTAGGACCACGGCTCGCGCGCGCCGATGCCGTGCAGCCGCATGTGCGCGGAGAACACGCTGGCCTGCGCCCAGCGCACGTACAGCACCGGGTCGCGCTGGTCGCCATAGAAGCCGCCGACGTCCGTCGCGTAGTACGGCGCGCCGGTCATGCCCCACGAAAGGCCGCCGCGCAGGCTCGCAGCGAGGCCACCCCAGTCGGCCTGCGGGTCACCGCCCCACTGTGACGGGTAGCGTTGTGAGCCAGCCCAGGCCGCACGACTGAACAGGAATCCGCCGTCCTGCGCGTAGCGCTGCGCGGCCTCGTGCACGCAGCGGTTGTAGAGCAGCGCGTAGACGTTGTGCAGGGCATCGCCCTGCGCGCCGTCCGAGGCAACCATGTTCGGCTCGACCTGCTCGCCGAAATCGGGCTTGATCATGTCCACGCCGAGTTCGAAGAGCTCGCGGTGACGATCGCGCCAGTAGGCATAGGCTGCCGGGTGCGTGAAGTCGAGCAGGCCCGACTCGGGCAACGGCGTCAGCACCTTGCCGAAGGGCTCGAGGTCCCACTGGTACCGGTACGCCTCGCCGCTGCGCGCGTCCTTGAGCAGCCAGCCCTTGGCCGCGAGCTCGTCGAACAACGGATTGCGCACCGAGACCAGCGGGTATTCCCAGACGCAGATGCGGAAGCCGAGCGCCTTCAGCTGCTCGATCACCGGGCGCGGATCGGGATAACGCGCCGGATCCCACTCGAAGGCGAAGCGGGTATCGGTGTCCTGCCACGCGCGACCGTCGAACGTGATCGTGTCGCACGGCATGCCGCGCGCGCGCACTTCGCGCGCGACGGCAACGATTTCATCGGCCGTGCGGTAGTAGGCCTTGGACAGGATCAGGCCGAGGCTCCACAAGGGCGGCACCGGCGCGCGCCCGGTGAGCGCCGTGTACTGGCCGATGACCTGCGCGCCATTGGCGCCGTCGAACAGGAACAGGTCGAGCGCGGGCTCGTCCACCTTGATTCCGTAGGCACGCTGCGACCAGGGCGCATATCCCACGCCGTGCACGACCGGCGCGACCGTGTGCACGAACACGCCCCAGCCCTCGGGGCTCCAGGCGAATGGCGCATTCTTGTAGCTCACCTCGGCATTCACGCCGAGCGCGTCGTGGTTGTACGAGCGCACCAGCTGGCCGCGCTTGTCCAGGCGGCCCCACTTTTCGCCGAGGCCGAAAACCGGCGTGTCGTGTCCAAGCTCGAGGCTGACGAACCAGGCGTCGCCGAGGCGCGCGAAAGGCGGCAAGCGGAAGCGCCGCACGAAGTGCCCATCGCCGGGTGAGCACTGCACCGCGCGCCCCGCGCTCGTCAGCGAGAACGACAGCGGCGCGTGGCCGATCTCGAGCACGCGATCACCGGCCACCAGTCGCGTGCCTCCTGCGATGGCCTCGACGTCCGCGGCCAGGGTCGCCGGCTCGCTGAGCAGGACGCCGTAGTCGCGGGTATCGGGACCGAGACGCAGGCGCGCCCCACAGTCGAGCAGCGCCACGCGCAGCGGCCCCGCGTCGGTCGCGATCGTAACGCTGCCGTCGGCGTTCGCAACCGGAGCACCGGTGACGGTGACGGGAGGGATGCGCCCCCAGCTCGGCGCCTCGACGTCGAACGCGCCCATGTCAGGCGAGCTCGAGCACGGGCAGGTTCCAGCGCGCGGCGATGGCCCGGAGCGCCGCCTTGTGATCGCCGTAGGCCAGTGCGAAGTGGTGCTCGAGCCCCTCCTCCATGATCGTGCGCCCCACCTCGGCCGCGGGCCGGTCGAATCGCACCGTGCCCGAGCAGCCGGTGAACGCCATCGGTGCGCGGATCACCTCGGCACCCGCGATCATCAGCTTGGTCTCGTTGCGCGCACGCGAGAGCCGCGCCAGCGTCACGCGCCCGGGCTTGATCGGGAACTGGTGCAGCAGTGGCATCCTGCGGTTGGTGTGGATCGTCGCCTCGGCATGCGCCTGGGGGTCGCGCATCGACAGCGGCGCGAGGCCGCAGTGCCAGAGCACCGCCGTATCGTCGGAGGGCGTGATGTCCACGAGGTCCGCCATCCACGCGGGCTCGCCCGCCAGTTCCTGCAGCATCAGCTGCGACAGTGAGCCGTGCACGTCGGCCTCGCAGGCGGCCGGCACCTGCTTCTGGTTCATCATCGCCATCGGCCCGCAGGCTGCGCAGCCGTACTCGGTGAACATCTCGGGCCAGCAACGCACCGCGAGGCCCTTGGCACAGCTTTCCTGCTGCACGTCCTCGAGCGCGCAGAAGACGCGGAACGAGCGGTCGAGCTGTTCCTGGTCCACGGCATCGAGACCCTCCAGTTCCGCCGCAGCACTGGCGCGCGCCGCGCCGACCCGGACCGGGTCCATCCCGCGCGCCTTGTCGAACAGCTGCCCGAGCTGCACGGTCTCGACGCGCATGCCGGCGAGCGTGAACAGCAGGTTTTCATCGTACTCGCAGGTGTCGAAGCCGTCGGGGTGCTTGCCGACCACGGTGATCTTCGCGCCGCGCAGCGACTCGAGCACGCGGTCCGCCTGCGCGTCGGCAGGTACTGGCGCGGGTCGGGCACGGGTCGGTTGGGCGGCCACCGGCTGGGCCAGCTGGCGCAGGCTCGCCCCGAGATCAGGCGCGTCGGGCGCCGCGTACAGCCAGCCGTGCGGGACTCCTGCGCGGCCCAGCGCGTGTGCGGCGAGGTTCAGTCCGCAGTACGCGTTCAGGCGCAGGCGTCCGCCGATGCGCGGCTCGGGCACGGCCCAGATCGCGATCGGCGTGGTCGCCTCCCTGGCGAGCTTCACGGTCATCGTGGCGTCGGTGAAGGTGACCTGCAGGATCAAGAGCAGGTCGATCGGGCCCGCCGCCTGGATCTCGGCCACCGCCTTCTCGGCAGCCGCACGGTCGAACAACAGCTCGCGCGGCCCGACGCAGCGGATGCCCGCCGCCTCGAGCGCAGCGAATGCGCGCGTCTTCATGTCCTCGGCAAACGGGACGTCGAAGGTGGGGCGCGCCAGCGCCGCCACGCCATAGGTCAGTGACATGTCATCCTCCGAAGCCGGCATAGACGTGCCGGAAACTCGCGTCTGCGGGTGCGACGCGCGCGCCATCGGCACCGTAGCACGCGTGCGCGAACCACGGCCGCGCCGCCGCGTCGGTCATTGAATTGAGCGAGCGCATGTACGGGACGGCTTCTGCGCGCAGCTCGTTGCGGATGCCCTCCCAGTCCGGGAAGCGCTGGAAAGCCTTGAGCCAGATGGCACGACCGGCGAGGTAACCCGAGGCGCCGGCTGCATATGCGTAGTGGAGCACGCGGCGGAACTCGTCCATGCCGGCACCGGCCGACAGCATCACCCACGGCCGGCCCGCAGCGCGGTCGAGCTCGTGGAACAGCTGCTGCACGGCCTGCGAGCCGGGCGTGCCGGGCTCGGGCACCGCGGGCGCCGGCACCGGGCTCTCGAGCTTGAACAGGTCGACGCCGAACCTCGGATCGGCGAACGCACGCACGCTGTCGATGACCAGCTGCGCCTGCTTGGTCTGCATCTCGACGTAGTCGGTCGTCTGCTCGGCATCGCGGGCCAGCGGGTACACGAGCAGCTCGAACACGAACGGGATATCGAACCTGCGGCAGGCCTCGCCAACGCGCTGCGTGAACGCCTGCTGCGCGGCGCAGACCTGGGGATCGCCGTCGGGCCGGTACCACGTGAGCACCTTGACGGCGTCGCCGCCCGCGCGCTTGATCTTCTCCACCGACCAGTCGTCGATCTCGGCGGAGAGCCGCCCGCCCGGCGTCTCGCGGAAGATCGAGTCCTCGAGCGTGAGGATCAGGCCAAGTCGCGCATCGAGCATCGTCACGCCGCGCGGATAGGCGTAATGCGGGTCGAGCAGCATCGCCGACGACTCGCGCTGCAGCTCGCGGATCAGCAGCTCCTTGAACCCGGCGACGTCCTCCCAGGGCGCCTCCGCCGTGCCGCGCTTCGCCTTGATCGGATTCTTGATCGGCGGACGCTGGTCCACCGCCGTCATCCTGAAGCGCCCGGCCGGGTCGGCCATGCGGCGCATACCCCAGTACTTCCCCGCGGAGATCGTCATGCGTGCACCTTGATGAGTGTCAGGCGGCGGGACGCGCCGCGAGGAAAGCATCGAGCTCGGCGCGCGTCGGCGCGCCCGCGCGCCCGCCCGCCCGCTGCACCTTGAGCGCCGCCGCAGCCGACGCGCTGCGCACGGCAGCAGGCTCGTCGCGACCTTCGGCGAGGGCGAGCGCAAACGCGCCGTGCCAGACGTCGCCGGCACCGAGCGTGTCCACCACTGGCACGTCGAAAGCCGCGTAGTGGCGCGGCGCACCGCTCTCAATTGCATGGACGCCCTCGCCGCCGGCTGTCACGCAGCACCAGCCCGGGAGGCTGCGCGCCACTTCCGCGAGCGCGCGCGCCGGCTCGACAATGCCGGTGTAGTCGGCGAGCGCGTCGGCGGAAAACGCCACGTGCGTTGCAGCACGCAGCAGCGCGCCATCCGCGGGGATCGGCCGATCGGCGTCGAGCACGGCGGGCAGCCCTGCGGCCCGGGCCGCCAGCAACGCGGCGAGCGCGCCTTCCGGCCAGCGCGTATCGACCAGCACCGCCCGTGCGCCCACCGCGGCCGGACCGGGCAGCCAGGCCGGATCGACCGGCAACGACGGGTCGAGATGATTGACGATCATGCGCTCGCCGCGCGCATCGACGATTACGGCGGACGTCGACGAGGCGCAGCCCGCGCAGCGAAGCACGTGCCGGCAATCGACGTCGTGCCCGCGCAACTCCGCGACGATCATGTCGGCAGCGGCATCGTCACCCACGCGCGCGGCGAGCACCGCCCGCCCGCCGAGGCGCGCGATCGCCACGGCCGCCGTGGCGGCCGGCCCGCCGCCGACGCTCTGGAAGCCGGAAGCACGATACTTCTCGCCGCGATCCGGCAGCGTCGGCACGGTGAAGACGAAGTCCTGCACCGCATGACCCACGCAAAGGACGGTCGGCATCACGTCGCTCGCTCAGGACAGCGTCACGGCGTACACGAAATGGGTGGTGTCGCAGCGGCTCGAACGCCACTCGACCCGGGCACCCTCGAGCGACACCGCCACCCGATCGATGTGCAGCAAGGGCGCGCCCGGCGCGAGCTTCAAGCGACGGCAATCGTCCTTGCGCGCGGCGTCGGCGCGAAGCTCCTCCTCGGTCGAGACGATATTCACGCCGTACTCGCGCTGGTAAAGCGCATAGAGCGCGTTCGGCAGCGGCGCGTGCTTCTCGAGGCCGGGGAACAGCGCCGCCGGCAGGATGATCTTCTCGAGCACGGCGGGCTCGCCGTCCATGCGGCGTACGCGGCTGACCTCGTACACCTCGGCACCGGGCTTCAGCACCAGCTTGGCCACCTCGACAGGACGCGCCGCGCGGCGCTTGAGAATGTCCCCCGTGCTGCTGGGCAGCGCGCGCACGCCGCCGGGACGCGCCATGCGGAAGAAGCGGAACAGCGCGCGCTCCTGGGTGTGCTCGGCGACGTAGGTGCCCTTGCCCTGGCGGCGGTCGATGAGACTGTCGGCCGCCAGCGCATCGAGCGCCTTGCGCACCGTACCCTGGCTGACGTGGAGGCGGCCGGCGAGTGCCTGCTCGGAGGGCAGCGACTCGCCCGGGCCCCACTCGCCCGCCGCGATCTGCTTGACCAGGTAGTCGTAGACCTGCTGGTACAGGGGCCGGTAACGTGGCGACTCGTCCATGGCGGGGCTCCGAGGCGGGGCTAGCATCGTACCGGAGCCCTTGCGCGGGTGTCCATCATCTGCTGTATAGTATCTTATATAAGACTCGCCGGCGCGTCCGCCCGGCCGCCCCTCCCGGAGGACCCCCCGTGACCATCCCGCAACTGCTCGTGCACGACCCGCAGGACAACGTCGGCGTCGTGGTCGTCGAAGGCCTCACGGCCCGCACCGAAATGCTGTGCGTCGTGACGCACGACAACTCGGATTTCCGCCTCGTGGCGCAGCAGGACGTGCCGATCGGCCACAAGGTGGCGCTCAGGGACCTCAAGGCCGGCGACACGGTGGTCAAGTACGGCCAGGACATCGGTCGGATCGTCGCCGACGTCCGCCAGGGGGAGCACGTCCACGTCCACAACCTCAAGACCAAGCGCTGGTAAGCGGAGGCCCACCATGAGCACGGGCAAGAAGATCTGGGCCTACCGCCGCGAGAACGGCCGCGTCGGCATCCGTAACCACGTCGCCATCCTGCCGGTGGACGACATCTCGAACGCCGCCTGCGTCTCGGTGGCGGCCAACATCCAGGGCACGCTCGCGCTGCCGCACGCCTACGGGCGCCTGCAGTTCGGCGCCGACCTCGACCTGCACTTCCGCACCATGATCGGCACCGGCGCGAACCCGAACGTGGCCGCCTGCATCGTCATCGGCATCGAGCCGGGCTGGACGCAGAAGATCGTCGACGGCATCGCCGCCACCGGCAAGCCCGTCGCCGGATTCTGGATCGAGGGCAACGGCGACATCGCGACCATCGCGGCCGCTTCGCGCAAGGCGAAGGAATTCGTCCACCACGCTTCCGAGCAGGTGCGCGTCGAGTGCGACCTCGAGGAGCTGTGGATCGCCGCGAAGTGCGGCGAGTCCGACACGACCACCGGCCTCGCGTCCTGCCCCACCGTCGGCAACATGTACGACAAGCTGGTCCCGGCCGGCCTGTACGGCTGCTTCGGCGAAACCTCCGAACTCACCGGTGCCGAGCACCTGGCCGCGGCCCGCGCCGCCACGCCCGAGATTCGCGAGAAATTCATGAGGACCTGGCAGGCCTACCAGGACGAGGTGATCGAGGCGCACAAGACGTCCGACCTCTCCGACAGCCAGCCCACCAAGGGCAACATCGCCGGCGGCCTGACCACGATCGAGGAAAAGGCGCTCGGCAACCTCGAGAAGATCGGCAAGAAGGTGAGCTTCATCGACGTGCTCGAGCCGGCCGAATCGCCGGCGCGCGGGCCGGGCCTGTACTTCATGGACACCTCGTCGGCCGCGGCAGAGTGCTGCACGCTGCAGGCGGCCGCGGGCTACGTCTTGCACATCTTCCCGACCGGCCAGGGCAACGTGATCGGCAACCCGATCATGCCGGTGATCAAGCTCACCGGTAACCCGCGCACCGTGCGACTGATGTCCGAGCACGTGGACGTGGACGTCTCGGGCGTCGTCCGCCGCGAGATGACGATCGACCAGGCGGGCGACGCGCTGATCAGCATGATCATGCGCACCGCGAACGGCCGCTACACGGCCGCCGAGGCGCTCGGGCACCAGGAATTCGTGATGACCAAGCTTTACCGGAGCGCGTGAACAGGCATGGCCGAGCCGGTCCGACTGAGCCTCGCCGAGGCCGAGGCGCTTGCGCGCCAGGCCCTGATCGCCAGCCGCGCGAGCGCTGAGAGCGCCGGGCCGACGGCGCGCGCCCTCGTGGCCGCGGAGGCCGACGGACAGGGCGGCCACGGCCTGTCGCGCGTGCCCTCCTACGCGCTGCAGTCCCGCGCGGGCAAGGTGAACGGGTACGCAACGCCGCAACTCGAGCGCGTGGCAGGCGCCGCCCTGCGCGTGGACGGCGGCTTCGGGTTCGCCTATCCGGCGATTGACGTTGCCATCGAGGCACTCGCGCCCCTCGCGCGCGAGCAGGGCATCGCCGTCGCGGCGATGCACCGCTCGCACCACTTTGGCCAGGCGGGCGCCCATGCCGAACGCCTGGCGGAGCGTGGGTTCGTCGCGCTGGTGCTCGGCAATTCGCCCAAGGCCATGGCGTTCTGGGGTGGCCGCAAGGCGATGCTCGGTACCAACCCGCTGGCCTTCGCCGCACCGCTGCCCGGTGGCGTCGCGCCCCTGGTCATCGATCTGGCGCTGTCGGTCGCGGCACGCGGCAAGATCGTCGCGGCGGAGAAAGCCGGCAAGGCGATCCCCGGGGACTGGGCGGTCGACGCCGACGGCACGCCGACCACCGACCCGAAGGCCGCGCTCGGCGGCACGCTGCTGCCGATCGGCGGCGCCAAGGGTGGCGCGCTCGCGCTGATGATCGAGATCTTCGCGGCTGCCGTGACCGGCAGCGCGTTCGGCTGGGAGGCGAGCTCGTTCTTCGACGACAAGGGCGGGCCGCCGAACATGGGCCACGTGCTGATCGCGATCGATGCCGCACGACTGTCCGCAGGCGCCTACGACACGCGCATGGTCGCATTGCTGGAAGCGATCGCCGCCGAGCCGGGCGCGCGGCTGCCAGGCACGCGCCGCCTGGCGAACCGCGCGCGCGCCGCCGCGGACGGCGTCACAATCCCGTCCGCACTGCACGCCGAGATCAACGCGCTCATCGCACAGCCGGCCTGAGCGCTCCGGGAGACCTTCAAATGCCCGACATCGTCATCAGCGAGTTCATGGACGAGGCAGCCATCCGCGCCTCATTCTCCGGGCGCGACGTGCTGTACGACCCGAAACTCGTCGATGATCCGGCGCGACTCTCGGCAGCTGTCCGCGACGCGCGCGCGCTGATCGTTCGCAACCGGACGCAGGTGCGCGGCGCCCTGCTCGAGGCGGCCGTGAAGCTCAAGGTGGTCGGGCGGCTCGGCGTGGGCCTCGACAACATAGACGTGCCGGCCTGCGAGGCGCGCGGCATCGCGGTCTATCCCGCCTCGGGCGCCAACGATCTGTCGGTTGCGGAATACGTCATCACTGCCGCGCTGATGCTGCTGCGCAGGGCGTGGCTGGCCTCGGCCCGCGTCGCGGCGGGCGAATGGCCGCGCACCGAACTGATGGGTCGCGAGCTCGCGGGCAAGCGTTTAGGGCTGGTGGGTTACGGCGCCATCGCGCGGGTCACGGGCCGCATGGCGCGCGACCTCGGCATGAGCGTCGCCGCCTGCGACCCGCTGTTGCCGACCGACCATCCGGCCTGGGCCGACGCGCTGCGCCAGCCGCTGGCCGAACTGCTGGCGTCGAGCGACGTCGTGAGCCTGCACGTGCCGCTCACCGATGCCACGCGCAACATGATCGACGCACGCGCGATCGCGAACATGCGTCGTGGTGCAATCCTGATCAACGCCGCGCGAGGTGGGGTGGTCGACGAGGCCGCCCTTTGCGCCGCGCTGCGCTCGGGTCACCTGGGCGGCGCCGCGCTCGACGTCTTCGCGCGCGAGCCGGTGGACGCGGTCAGCGGCGCGGTGTTCGCGGACGTGCAGAACCTGATCCTGACGCCGCACATCGCTGGCGTGACGGACGAATCGAACGTGCGCGTGAGCGCCGTCACTGCCGAGGCGGTCGCGCGGCACCTGGGCGCATGAGCGGCGACGCGGCCAGTTTCGACCTGCTCGTCGTCGGTGGGGGCATCAACGGTGCCGGCATTGCGCGCGACGCGGCAGGCCGCGGCCTGCGCACCCTGCTCTGCGAGCAGCACGACCTCGCCTCGCACACCTCGTCCGCGAGCACCAAGCTCATCCACGGCGGCCTGCGCTATCTCGAGTTCTACGATTTCCGCCTGGTGCGCAAGTCGCTGCGCGAGCGCGAGATCGTGCTCACCTCGGCGCCGCACATCTGCTGGCCGCTGCGCTTCGTGCTGCCGCACGACTCGCACCTGCGGCCGGCCTGGATGATCCGCGCCGGCCTGTTCCTCTACGATCATCTCGCGCGACGGCGGTTCCTGCCGGGCTCCGAAGCGGTCAACCTGCGCCGTCACCCGGCGGGCCAGCCGCTCGAGGCCGGCTACACCAAGGGATTCGTGTACTCGGACGCCTGGGTGGACGACGCGCGGCT
>Ga0209391_10000978_pt1 | contig 14523 bp, 9 predicted proteins | sample PPLLak3March2015_FD_187246 | JGI IMG/M metagenome (GOLD analysis project Ga0209391, IMG submission 187246) | Freshwater sediment microbial communities from Prairie Pothole Lake near Jamestown, North Dakota, USA - PPLs Lake P7 Core (1) Depth... | ecosystem: Environmental > Aquatic > Freshwater >... | reverse complement strand
GGCCGAGAAGATGTCCGGCCCGCTCGCGTACGGTATCGGCACGGACCCCGTGGCCGTCGCGAAAGTGCTGAACGACTTCGCCAAGAGCCACGACAAGTTCGTGATCGCGGGCGGTGCCATGCCGGGGCAGATGATGAGCGCGAAGGAAGTCGCCGCGCTTGCCTCGCTGCCGTCGCGCGACGAACTGATCGCAAAGCTGCTCGGCACGATGCAGGCGCCGATCGCGATGTTCGTCCGCACGCTGAACGAGGTGCCGTCGAAGTTCGTCCGCACGCTCGCCGCAGTCCGCGACAGTCGCGAAGCCGCGACCGCCAACTGAAGACCTACAGGGCGCCGGCACGGCGCCCGCTTAACCAGGAGTCCTCCTACCATGTCCGCAGTCCAAACCGAAATCCTCGACAAGATCTCGTCGATGACCGTGCTCGAGCTCTCGGAGCTCATCAAGGCGATGGAAACCAAGTTCGGCGTCTCGGCCGCTGCCGCCGTCGCAGCTGCGCCATCGGCCGCTGCCGCCCCGGCTGCCGCTGTCGAAGAGCAGACCGAATTCACGGTCACTCTGACGTCGTTCGGCGAAAACAAGGTCAACGTCATCAAGGCCGTCCGCGAGCTGACGGGACTGGGCCTCAAGGAAGCGAAGGACCTCGTCGACGGCGCGCCGAAGCCGGTCAAGGAAGCGATTCCGAAGGCCGACGCCGAAGCCGCGAAGAAGAAGCTCGAGGAAGCCGGCGGGAAGGCAGAAATCAAGTAAGGCTTGCCCTCACCCCCGACCCCTCTCCCGCGCTGCGGGCGAGGGGAGGCCCCAACCCCTCTCCCGGCGTCAGGCGGGAGAGGGGCAGGGGTGAGGGGAGGCAGAGGCCGAAGACCAGCGGACTGCCGCGCGAGTCCCCTGCTCTTCGTCTTCTGAGGCGACTGCAGAAAGACGGGCTTGGTCGGGCGTGCTTCGTAAGGAAGCCGCCGTCCGCCAGCGGTTGGTAGCGGCCAACCACCTCGCTCATGGGAGTGCAACGCTCCCGCCAGTCGGTGTGTGTGCGGGCCCCTTCGAAAGGGGGTCCGAGAACGCCCTTGCGCCGCAGGGGCGCGTTTCGACGGAGAGTCCCACGTGACGACCTACACCTTCACCGAGAAGAAGCGCATCCGCAAGAGCTTCGGCAAGCGCACCAGCGTGCTGCAGGTGCCGTTCCTGCTGGAGACGCAGCTCGCGAGCTACCGCGCCTTCCTGCAGGCCGACACCGCGCCCGAGAAGCGGAAGAACGAGGGCCTGCAGGCCGCGTTCACATCGATCTTCCCGATCGCCTCGCACTCGGGCAACGCCCGCCTCGAGTTCGTCGGCTTCTCGCTGCTCGCCCCGGCCTTCGACGTCGTCGAGTGCCAGCAGCGCGGCCTGACCTACTGCTCGGCGCTCCGCGCGCGCGTGCGCCTGATCATCATGGACAAGGAGGCGCCGAAGGAGACGGTGAAGGAGGTGAAGGAGCAGGAGGTCTACATGGGCGAGATCCCGCTCATGACCGACAACGGCTCGTTCATCATCAACGGCACCGAGCGCGTGATCGTCTCGCAGCTGCACCGCTCGCCGGGCGTGTTCTTCGAGCACGACCGCGGCAAGACGCACAGCTCGGGCAAGCTGCTGTTCTCGGCGCGGGTCATTCCCTACCGCGGCTCGTGGCTCGACTTCGAGTTCGACCCGAAGGACTTCCTGTTCTTCCGCGTCGACCGCCGCCGCAAGATGCCGGTGACCACGCTGCTCAAGGCGATCGGCCTCACCAACGAGCAGATCCTCGCCGGGTTCTTCGCCTTCGACACGTTCCACCAGAGCAAGGGCGGCATGTCGCTCGAGCTCGTGCCCGAGCGCCTGCGCGGCGAGATGGCGAAGTTCGACATCGCGGCCCCCGGCGGCAAGGTCATCGTCGCCAAGGACAAGCGCATCACCGCGCGCCACGTGCGCGAGCTGCTCGACGCCGGTGTCAAGAAGATCGCCGTGCCGGGCGAATTCGTCGTCGGGCGCACGCTTGCGACCAACGTCGTCGACACCGCGACCGGAGAGATGCTCGCCAAAGCCAACGACGAGATCACCGAGGACGTGCTGAAGAAGCTGGAGGAGGCGGGCACGCCGGAATTCAAGACGATCTACGTCAACGACCTCGACCAGGGCCCGTACATCTCGCAGACGCTGCGCAGCGACGACACGCCCGATCAGTACGCGGCGAAGGTCGCGATCTACCGGATGATGCGGCCCGGCGAGCCGCCGACGGAGGACGCGGTGGAGGCGCTGTTCCACGGCCTGTTCTTCTCCGAGGAGCGCTACGACCTGTCGTCGGTCGGCCGCATGAAGTTCAACCGCCGCGTCGGCCGCGAGGCGCTGACCGGCAAGTCGACGCTGGCCAACGAGGACATCATCGCCGTCATCCGCATCCTCGTCGAGCTGCGCAACGGCCGCGGCGAGATCGACGACATCGACCACCTCGGCAACCGCCGCGTGCGCTCGGTCGGCGAGCTCGCCGAGAACCAGTTCCGCTCGGGGCTGGTGCGCGTCGAGCGCGCGGTCAAGGAGCGCCTCGGCCAGGCCGAGAGCGAGAACCTGCTGCCGCACGACCTCATCAACGCGAAGCCGATCTCCGCGGCGATCAAGGAGTTCTTCGGGTCGAGCCAGCTGTCGCAGTTCATGGACCAGACCAACCCGCTCTCCGAAATCACGCACAAGCGCCGCGTTTCGGCGCTGGGCCCGGGCGGCCTCACGCGCGAGCGCGCCGGCTTCGAGGTGCGCGACGTGCACCCGACGCACTACGGCCGCGTGTGCCCGATCGAGACGCCGGAAGGCCCGAACATCGGCCTCATCAACTCGCTGGCGCTCTACGCGCGCACCAACGAGTACGGCTTTCTCGAGACGCCGTACCGCAAGGTGGTCGACAGCAAGGTCACCGACGACATCAACTTCCTGTCGGCGATCGAGGAAGGCCAGTACGTGATCGCGCAGGCCAATGCGGCGATGGACGGCAAGGGCCGGCTGGCCGACGAGCTGGTGTCCTGCCGCAGCCACAACGAATTCATGCTCTCCTCGCCGGACAAGGTGCAGTACATGGACGTGGCGCCGGCGCAGATCGTCTCGGTGGCGGCCTCGCTGATCCCGTTCCTCGAGCACGACGACGCGAACCGCGCGCTGATGGGCTCGAACATGCAGCGCCAGGCGGTGCCGTGCCTGCGGCCCGAAAAGCCGCTGGTCGGAACGGGCGTGGAGCGCACGGCGGCCGTCGACTCCGGCACTGCGGTGCTCGCGCGCCGCGGCGGCATGGTGGACTACGTCGACGCCTCGCGCATCGTCGTGCGCGTGCGCGACGAGGAGACGGCGGCCGGCGAGGTCGGCGTGGACATCTACAACCTCGTCAAGTACAAGCGCAGCAACCAGAACACGAACATCAACCAGCGTCCGCTGGTGCGCGTGGGCGACGGGATTGCCCGCGGCGACGTCATCGCCGACGGCGCGTCGACCGACATGGGCGAGCTGGCGCTCGGCCAGAACATGCTGGTCGCGTTCATGCCCTGGAACGGCTACAACTACGAGGACTCGATCCTGATTTCCGAGCGCGTGGTGGCCGACGATCGCTACACCTCGATCCACATCGAGGAGCTCTCGGTGGTCGCCCGCGACACCAAGCTCGGGCCCGAGGAGATCACCCGCGACATCAGCAGCCTCGGCGAGGCCCAGCTCGGGCGGCTGGACGACTCCGGCATCGTCTACATCGGCGCCGAGGTCGAGGCGGGCGACGTGCTGGTCGGCAAGGTCACGCCGAAGGGCGAGACGCAGCTCACCCCCGAGGAGAAGCTGCTGCGCGCGATCTTCGGCGAGAAGGCCTCGGACGTGAAGGACACGAGCCTGCGCGTGCCCTCGGGCATCAGCGGCACGGTCATCGACGTCCAGGTGTTCACGCGCGAGGGCATCGAGCGCGACAAGCGCGCTGCGCAGATCATCGATGACCAGCTCAAGGCCTACCGCAAGGACCTGAACGACCAGCTGCGCATCGTCGAGAACGACCTCTTCCAGCGCATCGAGCGCCTGCTGCTCGGCAAGGCGGCCAACGGCGGCCCGAAGAAGCTCGCGAAGGGCACGAAGATCGCCAAGGCGTACCTCGACGATCTCGCGCGACACGACTGGTTCGAGATCCGGCTCGCCGACGAGGACGCGGCGGCGGACCTCGAGGCGATGAAGGACGCGCTGGCGAAGAAGCGGCTCGACTTCGACGCGATGTACGAGCAGAAGAAGCGCAAGCTGACGCAGGGTGACGAGCTGCCGCCGGGCGTGCAGAAGATGGTCAAGGTGTACGTCGCGGTCAAGCGGCGCCTGCAGCCGGGCGACAAGATGGCCGGCCGCCACGGCAACAAGGGCGTGGTGTCGAAGATCGTTCCGGTCGAGGACATGCCGTACATGGCGAACGGGACGCCGGTGGACATCGTGCTGAACCCGCTCGGCGTGCCGTCGCGGATGAACGTCGGCCAGATCCTCGAGGTCCACCTCGGGTGGGCGGCGAAGGGCCTCGGCCACAAGATCGACGCGATGCTGAAGGCGCAGGCGAAGGTCGCCGAGGTGCGCAAGTTCGTCGACCTGGTCTACAACTCGGCGGGCCGTCCGGAGGACGTGAAGTCGCTGACCGACGACGAGGTGCTGCGGCTGGCGGACAACCTGCGCGACGGCGTCCCCTTCGCGACTCCCGTGTTCGACGGCGCGACCGAGGTCGAGATCAAGCAGATGCTCGAACTCGCCGGCCTGCCCCGCTCCGGCCAGGTGCAGCTGTTCGACGGCCGCAGCGGCGACGTGTTCGACCGTCCGGTGACCGTCGGCTACATGCACATGCTGAAGCTGCACCACCTGGTCGACGACAAGATGCACGCGCGCTCGACGGGGCCCTACAGCCTGGTGACGCAGCAGCCGCTCGGCGGCAAGGCGCAGTTCGGCGGCCAGCGCTTCGGCGAGATGGAGGTCTGGGCGCTGGAGGCCTACGGCGCGGCGTACACGCTGCAGGAGATGCTCACGGTCAAGTCCGACGACGTCAACGGCCGCACGAAGGTCTACGAGAACATCGTCAAGGGCGAGCACAAGATCGAGGCAGGGATGCCGGAGTCGTTCAACGTCCTGGTCAAGGAGATCCGGTCGCTGGCGATCGACGTGGACATGGAGCGCTATTGATGCCGCGAAAAGTGAAAACCTACTTTTCGCGGAGTGATCTTCCCGCGGATCGCGGGCAAAGCCCGTCGATCCACGGCGGTAACCACATGGAAAATGCGCTGACGGGCCCAGTCGCCGCCGGCGGAACTCGGAGAGTTCAAGCATGAAAGCACTGCTCGATCTATTCAAGCAGGTGACGCAGGAAGAGGAATTCGATGCGATCCGCATCGGCCTTGCCTCGCCCGAAAAGATCCGCTCCTGGTCGTACGGCGAGGTCAAGAAGCCGGAGACGATCAACTACCGCACGTTCAAGCCCGAACGCGATGGCCTCTTCTGCGCGAAGATCTTCGGGCCGGTCAAGGACTACGAGTGCCTGTGCGGCAAGTACAAGCGCCTCAAGCACCGCGGCGTGATCTGCGAGAAGTGCGGCGTCGAGGTGACGCTCGCCAAGGTGCGCCGCGAGCGCATGGGCCACATCGAGCTGGCCTCGCCCGTCGCGCACATCTGGTTCCTGAAGAGCCTGCCCTCGCGCATGGGCATGGTGCTCGACATGACGCTGCGCGACATCGAGCGCGTGCTGTACTTCGAGGCGTACGTCGTCACCGACCCGGGGCTCACGCCGCTCAACCGCGCGCAGCTCCTGACCGAGGACGACTACCTCGTCAAGCTCGAGCAGCATGGCGACGACTTCCAGGCGACGATGGGTGCGGAGGGCATCCGCGAGCTGCTGAAGGGCCTCGACGTCAACCACGAGATCGAGAAGCTGCGCAAGGAGCTCGAGACCACCGGCTCCGACACGAAGATCAAGAAGATCGCCAAGCGACTCAAGGTGCTCGAGGCGTTCAACAAGTCGGGCATCAAGCCCGAGTGGATGATCCTCGAGGTGCTGCCCGTGCTGCCGCCGGAGCTGCGCCCGCTGGTGCCGCTGGACGGCGGCCGCTTCGCGACCTCCGACCTCAACGACCTGTACCGCCGCGTCATCAACCGCAACAACCGCCTGAAGCGCCTGCTCGAGCTCAAGGCGCCCGACATCATCGTGCGCAACGAGAAGCGCATGCTGCAGGAGGCCGTCGACTCGCTGCTCGACAACGGCCGCCGCGGCAAGGCGATGACCGGCGCGAACAAGCGCCCGCTGAAGTCGCTCGCCGACATGATCAAGGGCAAGGGTGGCCGCTTCCGCCAGAACCTGCTCGGCAAGCGCGTCGACTACTCGGGCCGCTCGGTGATCGTCGTGGGCCCGCAGCTCAAGCTCCACCAGTGCGGACTGCCGAAGCTGATGGCGCTCGAGCTCTTCAAGCCCTTCATCTTCAACAAGCTGGAGACGATGGGGCTCGCCACCACGATCAAGGCGGCGAAGAAGATGGTCGAAGGCCAGGAGCCGGTGGTCTGGGACATCCTGGAAGAGGTGATCCGCGAGCACCCGGTGCTGCTCAACCGCGCGCCGACGCTGCACCGCCTCGGCATCCAGGCCTTCGAGCCCGTGCTGATCGAGGGCAAGGCGATCCAGCTGCACCCGCTCGTCTGTACGGCGTTCAACGCCGACTTCGACGGCGACCAGATGGCCGTCCACGTGCCGCTGTCGCTCGAGGCGCAGATGGAGGCGCGCACGCTGATGCTCGCATCGAACAATGTGCTGATGCCGTCCAACGGCGAGCCGTCGATCGTGCCGTCGCAGGACATCGTGCTCGGGCTCTACTACGCCACGCGCGAGAAGATCGGCGCGATGGGCGAGGGGATGGCCTTCGCCGACGTCGCGGAGGCGCTGCGCGCCTACGAGACGAAGCAGGCCGAGCTGCACGCCCGCATCACGGTGCGCATCCGCGAGGGCGAGCGGCGCAACGGCGAGCGCGTCGAGAAGATCACGCGCTACGACACCACCGTCGGCCGCGCGCTGCTCTCCGAGATCCTGCCGACCGGGCTCGCGTTCTCGTTCATCAACAAGCCGCTCAAGAAGAAGGAGATCTCGCGCCTCATCAACGCGAGCTTCCGCCGCTGTTCCTTGCGCGAGACGGTGATCTTCGCCGACAAGCTGATGCAGGCCGGCTACGCGCTGGCCACGCGCGGCGGCATCAGCTTCGCCGCCGACGACATGCTCGTGCCGCCGGAGAAGCACGCGATCATCGAGAAGTCCGAGAAGGAAGTGAAGGAGATCGAGGCGCAGTACACCTCGGGCCTCGTCACGCAGGGCGAGCGCTACAACAAGGTCGTCGACATCTGGGGCCGCGCCGGCGACGAGATCGCCAAGGCGATGATGACGCAGCTGGGCTCCGAGGAGGTGACCGACAGCAAGGGCCAGAAGGTCAAGCAGGAGTCGTTCAACTCCATCTTCATGATGGCCGACTCCGGCGCCCGCGGCTCGGCGGCGCAGATCCGCCAGCTCGCCGGCATGCGTGGCCTGATGGCAAAGCCGGACGGCTCGATCATCGAGACGCCGATCACGGCGAACTTCCGCGAGGGCCTCAACGTGCTGCAGTACTTCATCAGCACGCACGGCGCGCGCAAGGGGCTGGCCGACACCGCGCTCAAGACGGCGAATTCCGGCTATCTCACGCGCCGGCTGGTCGACGTCACGCAGGACCTCGTCGTGACCGAGGACGACTGCGCGACGCGCAACGGCGTGGCGATGAAGGCGCTGGTCGAGGGCGGCGAGGTGGTCGAGGCGCTGCGCGAGCGCATCCTCGGCCGCGTCGCGGTCGCGGACGTCGTGCATCCCGAGTCGCAGGAGACCCTATACGAGTCGGGCACGCTGCTCGGCGAGGACGAGGTCGAGCAGATCGAGGCACTGGGCATCGACGAGGTGCGCGTGCGCACGCCGCTGACCTGCGACACCCGCTATGGGCTGTGCGCGAAGTGCTACGGCCGCGACCTCGGCCGCGGGCACCTCGTGAACGTCGGCGAGGCGGTTGGCGTGATCGCCGCGCAATCGATCGGCGAGCCGGGCACGCAGCTCACGATGCGCACGTTCCACATCGGCGGCGCGGCGTCGCGGACGGCCTCGGCCTCGCAGGTCGAGTCGAAGTCGGCGGGCACCGTGCGCTTCTCGGCGCTGATGCGCTACGTCAGCAACGCGAAGGGCGAGCTGGTGGCGATCGGCCGCTCCGGCGAGGTCACCATCCACGACGACGCTGGCCGCGAGCGCGAGCGCCACAAGGTGCCGTACGGCGCCACGCTGCAGTCGAAGGACGGCGACGTCGTCAAGGCCGGCAAGGTGCTGGCGACGTGGGACGCCACCGCGCGACCGATCATCACCGAGTACGCCGGCACGGTGAAGTTCGAGCACGTCGAGGAAGGCGTGACGGTGGCGAAGCAGGTCGACGAAGTCACCGGGCTGGCGACGCTGGTCGTCATCGATCCCAAGCGGCGCACCGGCAGCGGCACGACGAAGGGCGTGCGGCCGCAGGTGAAGCTGCTCGACGCGAAGGGCGAGGAGATCCGGCTGGCCGGCTCCGACGCGTCGGTGAACATTACCTTCCAGGTGGGCTCGATCATCACGGTGAAGGACGGGCAGCAGGTGTTCGTCGGCGAGGTGCTGGCGCGGATCCCGCAGGAGACGTCGAAGACGCGCGACATCACGGGCGGCCTGCCGCGCGTGGCGGAGCTGTTCGAGGCGCGCTCGCCGAAGGACGCGGGCATGCTGGCGGAGGTCACCGGCACGGTTTCGTTCGGCAAGGACACGAAGGGCAAGCAGCGGCTGGTCATCACCGACCTCGACAACGTCGCGCACGAGTTCCTCATCCCCAAGGACAAGCACGTGACCGTGCACGACGGGCAGGTGGTGAACAAGGGCGAGATGATCGTCGACGGCCCGGCCGATCCCCACGACATCCTGCGGCTGCTCGGCGTGGAGGCGCTGGCGCGCTACATCACCGACGAGGTGCAGGACGTCTACCGGCTGCAGGGCGTGAAGATCAACGACAAGCACATCGAGGTGATCGTGCGGCAGATGCTGCGCCGCGTGCAGGTCACGGATCCGGGCGACACGCGGTTCATCCTGGGCGAGCAGGCGGAGCGCTCGGACATCCTCGACGAGATCGACAAGGTGGTGAACGCGGGCAAGCGCGGGGCGACCTACGAGCACATGCTGCTCGGCATCACCAAGGCGTCGCTGTCGACGGACTCGTTCATCTCGGCGGCCTCGTTCCAGGAGACCACGCGCGTGCTGACGGAAGCCGCGATCATGGGCAAGAAGGACGAGCTCCGGGGCCTCAAGGAGAACGTGATCGTCGGGCGCCTGATCCCGGCCGGCACCGGCCTCGCGCACCACAACGCGCGCAAGCGGGCGAAGGCCGGAGGCGGCGGCGAAACGCTGTCGCTGAGCGGGGTGGTCATCCCGGCGCCGGTGGTTGCCGTGGAAGAGGTCCCGGTGGCCGCCGCGGGGGAGATGCCGGCGGACGCCGCATGATGGAGTGAGGGAGCCGGCGGCAGCGCCGGTCAGCAAGCACTAACGGACGGGCCGGCAGCGATGCCGGCCCGTTCGCTTTTCAGGGCCTTGACTTGGTTCAAGTGATGCGTAAACATCAGATGCATGCGCACCACACTCGATATCGACGAAGACGTCCTCCAGGCGGCGAAGGAGGTCGCACGCCGCGCACGGTCGACGCTCGGGGCGACGATCTCCCGGCTCGCCCGCGCCGGGTTGAACGCGCCGGCCCCGGTCGCGGCCGGCGCGGAGCCGACGGGAGTTGCCGGTTTCCGACCCTTTCCCCGTCGCGGCGGCCTGGCGACCAACGACCGCGTCGACCGGCTGCGCCTGGACGACTCGTACTAGTGGACTGTAACGGCCGAATCGGAAGTGCCTGACGGCCGCTTCACGCCGATCGCGTTGTTGCCGGGTCTTGCAAGGGGGCCTACCCTTGCTGCGCCCCGGTGCCTAGCGCTCGGCGCGAATCGCCGCGTCAGGGGGGCTGTGCCAAGTGTCCACATCGTGTTGATCTCCACTCCCGATTCGACCGTTACAGTCCACTAGGGCCTGATGCGCTCGCTGCTCGACGTCAACGTGCTGGTGGCGCTGCTCGACGCCGACCACTCGCAGCACACCCGGGCCGCGCGCTGGCTCGCAGGCCATGCCGCGCAGGGCTGGGCTTCGTGCCCGATCACGCAGAACGGCTGCGTGCGGGCGATGTCGCACCCGGGCTACCCCAGTCCGCTGCCGGCCGGCGCGGTCATCGAACGGCTGGCCGAAGCCTGCGCGCGCCCCGAGCACGCGTTCTGGCCCGACGAATTGAGCCTGCTCGATGCGAGCGTGGTCGACCCGGCGCGCATCCACGGGCCGCGCCAGCTGACCGACCTCTACCTGCTCGCGCTCGCCGTGCGCCGCGGAGGGCGCTTCGTCACCTTCGACGGGACGATCGCGCGAGCGGCGGTCAGCGGCGCGCAGCCGCGCCACCTCATGGTCCTCTGAACGTCGCGGCCGAGACGGAAACGGCGTCGGATCAACGATTTGGAGGCGAATTCCCGCGCCCAGTTTTCCTGATCGCCCCGATCCGAACTTGCGATTGGAAATTCGGCAGCGCTTGCCCTACCTTGCTCTCGTGCGCTGCAGCAGGGTCCGCCGGGGTGCCGGCAGCGCCGCCGGAAGGAAAGAAGATGAGCAGGCCCGATCGCGTCGCCACCGACCCCTTTTCGACCCTGGTGGAGGTCACTGCGGCGACGCTCGGAGGGCGCCCGCCCGCGGAATTCGTCTACGACCGCGGCGGACCTTCGTTGCTCGACCGGCTGATCGGCCTCATCGATCGTGACGCGCTGCCGCGTCCGGAGGGCTCGATCGAGGCCGCGAACGACTCCGCCGCCGGCGCGTGACGCCGAGTCCGGTTTCCCCCCGAGCCGATCGTTGACAGGGATGCGCATTTCCCTTTAAAATTCCAAGTCTTTGCACATCGCTCTCCCGCCTTATACCGGGTCGTAGCGAAGTGCGGCGTACCCGCCCCGCGTCGTGGGGTGCGAGGCGCCGGGAAGAGGTGGCCCGCAGGCAGCGGAATCAATCGCGCCGAGGGCCATTTCGATTTTGCGGAGTCGAGGAAGAGCAACAGGACGATAGCCGCGGCAGTCTCGGACCCAGCGAGACGCCGCGGGAATGCGAGCAATGCGGGCCACCACGGCGTCGCATCTCCGGACAACGAGCGGGTTCACCCCAGAGCGCTGAGCACAACGCGGAAAACGCATGCCAACCATCAATCAACTCGTCCGCAAGGGGCGCGAGCCCGTCGTTTCCAAGAGCAAGGTCCCTGCGCTGCAGCAGAGCCCGCAAAAGCGCGGCGTGTGCACCCGCGTTTACACGACGACCCCGAAGAAGCCGAACTCCGCGCTGCGGAAGGTGGCGAAGGTCCGCCTCACCAACGGGTTCGAGGTCATCAGCTACATCGGCGGCGAAGGCCACAACCTGCAGGAGCACTCGGTCGTGCTGCTGCGCGGCGGCCGCGTGAAGGACCTGCCCGGCGTGCGCTATCACATGGTGCGCGGCTCGCTCGACACGGCGGGCGTCAAGGACCGCAAGCAGGCCCGCTCGAAGTACGGCGCGAAGCGCCCCAAGAAGGCGTAATGAACCGTTGAATTGTCGCGAGGAATCGACGGGCTCATCTGCCAACTGAGCCGCGATTCCTCGGTAACCAAACCGGCGCAAAGTAGGTTTGTACTTTGCGCCGAATGGAGCGCACATGCCGCGACGCAGAGAAGTCCCCAAGCGCGAGATCCTGCCCGATCCGAAGTACAAGTCGATCGAGCTCGCCAAGTTCACCAACGTGCTGATGGAGGCCGGCAAGAAGTCGGTCGCCGAGCGCATCGTGTACGGCGCGTTCGACGCCATCGTGAAGAAGGGCGGCAAGGATCCGCTGGAAGTCTTCACGCAGGCGCTGCAGAACACGCGGCCGATGGTCGAGGTGAAGAGCCGCCGCGTGGGCGGCGCGAACTTCCAGGTCCCGGTCGAGGTGCGCCCGGTGCGGCGCATGGCGCTGGCCATGCGCTGGCTGCGCGAAGCGGCGCGCAAGCGTGGCGAGAAGTCGATGGGCGCGCGCCTCGCCGGCGAGCTGCTCGACGCCGCGGAGGGCCGCGGCGGCGCGGTGAAGAAGCGTGAGGAAGTGCACCGCATGGCCGAAGCGAACAAGGCGTTCTCGCACTTCCGCTTCTGAACCCGGACAACCGCCGCACAAGACGAGACAGTGACGCCGACGGGCCGGAACGCCACCGACCCCCGGCCTTGAGACTGACGCAAGGTCCACCGTGCCCCGAACGACACCCATCGAGCGCTACCGGAACATCGGCATCAGCGCGCACATCGACGCCGGCAAGACCACGACGACCGAGCGCATCCTGTTCTACACGGGGGTGTCGCACAAGATCGGCGAGGTCCACGACGGCGCGACCGTCATGGACTGGATGGAGCAGGAGCGCGAGCGCGGCATCACGATCACCTCCGCGGCGACGACCTGCTTCTGGAAGGGGATGGACAACAACCATCCCGAGCACCGCATCAACATCATCGACACGCCGGGCCACGTCGACTTCACCATCGAGGTCGAGCGCTCGATGCGCGTGCTCGACGGCGCGTGCATGGTCTACTGCGCGGTCGGCGGCGTGCAGCCGCAGTCCGAGACCGTCTGGCGCCAGGCGAACAAGTACAAGGTGCCGCGGCTCGCGTTCGTCAACAAGATGGACCGCCAGGGCGCGAACTTCTTCAAGGTCCACGACCAGATGAAGCAGCGCCTCAAGGCGAACCCGGTGCCCGTGCAGGTGCCGATCGGCGCCGAGGAGAAGTTCGAGGGCGTGGTCGACCTCGTGCGCATGAAGGCCATCTACTGGGACGACTCGAGCCAGGGCATGAAATTCGACCTGCGCGAGATCCCCGCCGAGCTCGTCGACACGTGCAAGGAGTGGCGCGAGAAGATGGTGGAGAACGCCGCCGAGGCGAACGAGGAGCTGATGAACCGCTACCTCGAGACTGGCGAGCTCTCGGTCGAGGACATCAAGACGGGCCTGCGCCTGCGCACGATCGCGAGCGAGATCGTGCCGATGCTGTGCGGCTCGGCGTTCAAGAACAAGGGCGTCCAGGCGATGCTCGACGCCGTCATCGACTACATGCCGGCGCCCACCGACATCCCGCCGGTGAAAGGCGAGCTCGAGAACGGCCGCGAGGGCGAGCGCAGGGCGGCCGACGACGAGCCGTTCGCCGGGCTCGCGTTCAAGATCATGACCGACCCCTACGTCGGCCAGCTGATCTTCTTTCGCGTCTACTCGGGCGTCATCAAGTCGGGCGAGACGGTCTACAACCCGACCAAGGGACGCAAGGAGCGGCTCGGGCGCATCCTGCAGATGCACGCCAACCAGCGCGAGGAGATCAAGGAAGTCTACGCCGGCGACATCGCCGCGGCGGTGGGCCTGAGGGAAGCCACGACCGGCGACACGCTGTGCGTGCCCGATCACGTGATCACGCTCGAGAAGATGATCTTCCCGGAGCCGGTGATCCACGTCGCCGTCGAGCCCAAGACCAAGGCGGACCAGGAGAAGATGGGCATCGCGTTGAACCGCCTGGCGCAGGAGGACCCGTCCTTCCGCGTGCGCACCGACGAGGAGTCGGGCCAGACGATCATCTCCGGCATGGGCGAGCTGCACCTCGAGATCCTGGTCGACCGCATGAAGCGCGAGTTCGGCGTCGAGGCCAACGTCGGCGCGCCGCAGGTCGCGTACCGCGAGGCCATCCGCAAGCTGGTCGAGCAGGAAGGCAAGTTCGTCAAGCAGTCCGGTGGCCGCGGCCAGTACGGCCACGTCTGGGTCAAGCTGGAGCCGAACGGGGCCGGCAAGGGCTTCGAGTTCGTCGACGCGATCAAGGGCGGCACCGTGCCCCGCGAGTACATCCCGGCGGTGGAGAAGGGCCTGCGCGAGACGCTGCCGAACGGCGTGCTCGCCGGCTTCCCGGTCGTCGACGTCAAGGTGACGCTGTTCGACGGCAGCTACCACGACGTCGACTCGAACGAGAACGCCTTCAAGATGGCCGCGTCGATCGCCTTCAAGGACGGCATGCGCAAGGCCAGCCCGGTGTTGCTCGAGCCGATGATGGCAGTCGAGGTCGAGACGCCCGAGGACTTCATGGGCAACGTGATGGGCGACCTGTCGTCGCGTCGCGGCATCGTCCAGGGCATGGACGACAACCCGACCGGCAAGGTGATCAAGGCCGAGGTGCCGCTGGCCGAGATGTTCGGGTATTCGACCACGCTGCGCTCGCTGTCGCAGGGCCGCGCGACCTACACGATGGAATTCAAGCACTACACCGAGGCGCCGAAGAACGTCGCCGAGGCCATCATTTCCAAGAAGGCCTGACTTAAGGCAAGCACTCCAGAGGAACCGAATCATGGCAAAGGGCAAGTTCCAGCGCACGA
>Ga0209391_10000977_pt1 | contig 14529 bp, 10 predicted proteins | sample PPLLak3March2015_FD_187246 | JGI IMG/M metagenome (GOLD analysis project Ga0209391, IMG submission 187246) | Freshwater sediment microbial communities from Prairie Pothole Lake near Jamestown, North Dakota, USA - PPLs Lake P7 Core (1) Depth... | ecosystem: Environmental > Aquatic > Freshwater >... | reverse complement strand
GGGCAAGGCGGTACTCCGAACCGGCTCGCTCAAACTCGCCGTTCATTTCCAAGGTGTAGGCAAGGTTGACATGCGCCCTCGGATTACTCGAATTTTTTGTCACGGCATCCTGCCAGAGAGCCATTTCGCTCTGGAATAGCAAGTTTCGTTGCCAGGTAAATAGCGCCAGGCCCGCCACGACCAGGCAAGCACACACCCGTGCTACCGGGGTAAACGACATTCTGCCGGGCCGGCCGGCAATGGCCGCAATGACCAGGGCGATTCCCACCATGGGCAGGTAGAGCAGCCGATCCGTTACCGGGTCTGAACGCACCAGCAGTATGCTGGTTGGCAACAGCGCGGCGATCAGCCACGCCGTGCCGGCTGCAACAGCACCTGGCCGTTGGCCCAGGCCGGCCCATGCGGCCGCCACGACCAGCGCCACGGTCAACAGGTCCGCACCACCGACCGCGCGACGTCCGGGGTCGATGCTGATCGTCCCTGGCAGGAAAAGGAAACGCGTGAGCCCGGCAATGCTCTCCACGCGCCGGGCGAGACAGCTGTCCTGCCTGGGTTTGTTGTCGTTGAAACAGAAACCCAGGCCGAGGCGTTGTTCGACTTGTCCGGCGGGTGTAACGGCAAGCTGACCGGCGTCGGCCGCCTCGGCCAGCAAAGTGCGATAGCCCGGATGCAACAGCATGCCGCCGAGCAACAGTGCTGCAAGCAGCACATGCGGGGCCGCCAGCCTGAAGCTGCGACCCGCCGGCAGTCCCTTGCCGAAAAACAGCCAGGCGATCAGCATGGCGGGATAAACCAGGGCCGTTTCCTTCGAGCCCACCGCGAGCGCGAAAGCGCACAGGGAAAGCATGCCCCACCGCCACCCGGACTGGTTTCCCATGTGCCGCAGGGCCGCCAGGTGACCAATCAGCAGCCAGAAGGTCATCAGCGCGGTCGCGCGGCCCGATATGTAGGTGACTGCACCTGCCTGGGCCGGATGCAGCAGGAATACCGCAACGCCTAGCGCGGCAATGGCCGGAAAGGTCAGCGAACGCGGCACCATCCGCCCGATAAGAATGTAGACCAATACTCCATTGGCGAGGTGCAGCGCGATATTGACCACGTGAAAAGCGGCCGGGTTGGGCCCGGCGACGTAGAGGTTTGCGGCAAATGTCAGCAGCGTGACGGGACGGCGCTGCCAGAAATCGAAAGCGGCTACATCGAGACCCGTGTTGTGCACAATCCAGGGATAGTCATCGAAAACGAAGACCCCCCACAATGCCGGCAGGTACAGCAAAAGGCAGGCGATCAGCACAGCAATCAGCCATGCGCTCGATAGGAATCCCGCAAACGAATCGCGACCTGACGAACCGGTCAGTTTAAGAACCGTATGGTCGTCAGCGAACCCAGCAGACACTGTCCGCGTCGAATCGAACATCGAAAATCCAACCTGGTCAAGAGGGCGTCAACACGCTGGGGTATTTAACGCCTTTTTACTGAGACTGGCAATTAATCGACCGCACAAGCGCACTCATTGCACGGTACTGCAGTTTCCAACAAATTCGTCAATGACGCCTATAAACGCGAATATCGATTCATGTTTATTTCCAAAATATACCGATATACTTTTACCGGGCCGGGGGCCAAAACGTCAGGGAATTCCAATGGCCCGATCGCATTTTGGAATTTTTCTTTCTTTTAAGAGTCGGTTTGTTTGCTGTAAGGTTTAAGCGTAACTTTGAACAAAGTAGAAATTATTCTGCACACCAGGGGCAATAAAAACATGATCAGATTTACCAGGTACACGTTAATCATCTCGATGCTTTTAGTACTCCCCGCCAGCGGAGCGGTTGCCAAAGACAACAACGCCGAACTCAAGGCAGAAATCCAGGCGCTCAAAGCCGGCCAGGAACAGATCCAAAAAGACCTCGAGGAAATCAAGAAACTCCTGAAGGAAGGCGCCAGGGCAGCACCGGGGCAACAGGCCTTCAAACCAACTGACATCAAACTGGGTGACAAGGTCGCGACCAGGGGTGAGAAAACCGCGCCCGTGACGCTGATCGAATTCAGCGATTACCTCTGCCCCTTCTGCAAGCGGCACGCGACCACCGTCATGCCCGAATTGCAGAAGAACTATATCGATACCGGCAAGCTGCGTTTCGTGATGCGGGAAATGCCCATCCCGAACCTGCACCCGAGGGCGGAAGCCGCCGCGGTCGCGGTCCTGTGTGCGGGCGACCAGGGTAATTACTGGGGTATGCACGATGCCCTGTTCAATGACCAGAAGGCCACCAAGGACGAAGATTTCAAAGCCATGGCCAATTCGCTCGGACTGGACGCCGACGCTTTCGATACCTGCTATGCCAGCAAAAAATTCGATGCGCAGATCAAGGCTGACCAGGCCGAGGGTCAGAAACTCGGTATTTCCGGCACACCCAGCTTCGTCATGGGCCTGACCGACCCGAAAGACCCGAACAAGGTGCATCTCACCAAGTTCATCCGCGGCGCGCAGCCCTATGCCACCTTCGCCGCGAACATCGACGAGTTGCTCAAAGCCGCCAAAGAAACGAAATAGTCAAGCATGGTTTGTCCTGGCCGCCTTTCAGGCCAGGACATAACTGACGATCAACGGCAACAGCACGAACGCCAGCGGCGTGGACAGCACACCGTCATCGACCCCGCCCAGACCGGACCAGGAAATGCCGTCATGGCGGCGCCAGACCGAACTCTCACTGTGATAATATGAACCCGTTCACGGCGCGGACCCGGGTGGATAAGGGAAAATCCATCACCGGGCATTCTCCCGAATGGAAATTAGGCAATGGCGAAAATACTGATCGTTGATGATTCCCCGTTTACACGCCACCTGCTGGGCGTCATCGTCAAGATGGGTGGTCACCAGGTCATCGGTTCGGCGGAAGACGGCAGGGAGGGATTTGAAAAATACAAAACTCTCCGCCCCGACATCGTCACGCTGGACTGGATGATGCCGAGCAAAAGCGGCGAGGCCGTGCTCAAGAAAATCATCGAGTTTCACCCCTACGCAAAAGTCATCATGATCACCGGTTGGGCCAACAAGAGCATCGAGGCGCGGGTTCTGCAAGCCGGCGCGAAGGCCTTTATCGAAAAGTGCAACGTGCAAAAGGAACTGTTGCAGGTCATCGACAAGGTCATGGAAAACTGAGCGCAGGCGGTTTATTTGCCAGCGCAGCCACTGACGCCGCGCTGCAGACCGTTCAAACCATGAAAGTGTCTTCGCTGCCCGGTTCCATCCTGACCGCATCGATGAACGACGGCGGGCCATAGCCGATTTTTTTCTTGCGCACGAACCTGCCGTTGACAAATTCGTGTTCGCTGAACAGCAGGGGTAAATTGAGTTTCCGCGCCAGCACCATCAGCCACTCGAGCGTCGCGGCGGGAATTTTTTCACCGGTCGGAACCGCGCGGATGACCTCACGGTCGTGCCAGCGCCTGCCGAACATGACGATGGCGCCGCATTCGGACGGTTGCATCTGCGCCGGCATGTCGTGGTCGCCCTTCAGCCAGCCGCACCTGAAAATCCTGCAGGGGTTGTGCGGGCGTTGTGCATAGATCCCACAGCCATGCTCCAGCTTGTGGGCGCAGGGCTTGCCGGGTTTGATCTGCACACCGTTGATGTCTGCCGTAAGCCAGCCCTCGCAGCAGGCCGCGCATGGATAACACTGCCTGTCCTGCATGGCATCCGTCATCACATCACCTCTCTGCGCAAGCCTCGAGACAGATTTCGGCACCGTTCAACGGCACCATACCGGATCGTGGCATGTATCTTTCCATTTCTCATATTTGGAGCTGCAGTATCGCCGAAACCCGGCCGTACAAACAGACCCGGGCGGGATAAATTTCAGGGTAAAAAATCACCCGGATCCGGGCCGGAAAATCACTTTATAAACCGCCCGAAAAAATCTCTTGACATAAAGACAGACAGGATTATATTACGCGAAAATTCAGAGCGGGTTCAGCCCGCACGACCCGACGGGCCGGGCCGTTTTTTGATTGCAGGTCGCCCATCTGCTTAATACAGGTAAGCAAATGAAAACCTTTAGTAACCTTGCCGAGGAGCCTCCCAGTTCGGCGCTTATTTTCCCTGATCCCGCAAGCCCCGTCCCGCAAGTAGTCCATCCACCCAGCAAAACCCCAAATCTCAGCGTCGTAAAACGCGAGCCGTCGACGTTTGTCGTATCCAGGCAGTCCGCCGAATTTCTGCGCAGATTCTACCCCGAAGCCACGCGCACCGATTGGAACGATTGGCGCTGGCAGAACCGCCATCGCGTCAGGACCCTGGCCGACCTGGCGAGGATGATCGAGCTTTCCGAGGAAGAATCCGAGGCCATCAGACGCCACACCGGTTCGCTGCCGGTTGGCATTACCCCTTACTACGCCAGCCTGATGAGCAGGCTCGACCCGCACCAGGGTTTGCGCCGCACCGTCGTACCGGTGCTGGGTGAGTACGAGATCGCGCGCGGCGAGAACGATGACCCGCTCGGTGAAGATTCGCACAGCCCGGTGCCGGGACTGGTCCACCGCTACCCGGATCGCGTGTTGCTGCTGGTGACAAATTTCTGCTCCGTTTACTGCCGCTACTGCACACGTGCACGCATGGTCGGCTCCGCCGGCGAGCGCAGCGTGAAGAAGGCCGATATCGAAGTGGCGCTCAACTATATCGAACAGACGCCGGTCATCCGCGACGTGCTGATTTCCGGTGGCGACCCGCTCAGCCTGGATGACGACCGCCTGGAATACATCCTCAAGCGCCTCTGCAAAATCAAACATGTCGAATTCATCCGCATCGGCAGCAAGCAACCCGTGGTCCAGCCGATGCGCGTGACCAGTTCGCTGCGGCGTATCCTGAAACGCTACCACCCGTTGTGGATGAGCCTGCATTTCACCCACCCGGACGAGTTGACGGCGGAAGTGGCGGAAGCCTGCGGCCGTCTCGCTGACGCCGGCATTCCGCTCGGCAGCCAGACCGTCCTGCTCAAGGGTGTCAACGACGAACTCGAAACCATGCGCAAGCTGATGCACGGCTTGCTGAAAATCAGGGTCCGGCCCTACTACCTTTACCAGGCCGATCCGATTTCCGGTTCCGCGCATTTCCGCACGCCGGTTTCCAGGGGTGTCGAGCTGATACGCGGTCTGCGTGGCCACACGACCGGTTACGCGGTGCCAACCTTCGTGGTCGACGCGCCCAACGGCGGCGGCAAAATACCCCTCGCGCCAGATTTTGTGGTCGGCTACGAAGGCACTGACCTGTTGCTGAAGAGCTACGACGGTGGCATCTACCGTTACCCCGACTCCGGTTCCCCGTTAGCGCTGGGAGAACAACCATGTTAATGAAAACAGCCAGCGGAGCCGAGCGCACATTGAACGTAGGCATGACCTATGATCTGCGCGACACTTATCTCGCGGCGGGCTACAGTGAAGTGGAAACCGCCGAGTTTGACCGCGCCGACACCATCGACAGCGTCGAGCAGGCCCTTAAGGAACTGGGCTACACGGTCGACCGCATCGGCCACGTCCAGCAACTGGCCGCGCGTCTCGTCGCGGGTGACCGCTGGGACCTGGTTTTCAACATTGCCGAAGGTATGCACGGGATTGGCCGCGAGGCCCAGGTGCCGGCGCTGCTGGACGCCTACCAGGTGCCCTACACGTTTTCGGACACGCTGACCTGCGCCCTGACCCTGCACAAGGGCATGACCAAGGACGTGGTCCGCGCCGCCGGCGTCGCGACGCCGGAGCATGTCGTCGTGCATAAAATTTCGGATCTGAAAAAGATCAGGATGCCGTTTCCGCTGTTTGCGAAACCGGTCGCGGAAGGCACCGGCAAGGGCGTGGACGGCAAATCGAAAGTTGACAACATGCGGCAGTTGCGGAGCGTCTGCACACAACTGCTGGTGCAATACAACCAGCCGGTGCTGGTCGAACGGTTTCTGCCGGGCCGGGAGTTTACGGTCGGAATCCTCGGTACGGGCACCGGCGCGAGAGCGCTTGCCACCATGGAAATTCACCTGCTTGCAAAGGCGGACGCCGATGCCTATTCCTATCATAACAAGGCGGACTGGGAAGATCGGGTGCATTACAACCTGTTGCCGCCGGGTCAACTGCGCAACAGCATCGAGACGCTGGCGCTGGATGCCTATCGCGCACTCGGCTGCCGCGATGCCGCACGTCTTGACTTGCGCCTGGATGAAAATGGCCAGCCCGGCTTCATCGAGGTCAACCCGCTGGCAGGTATTCACCCGGTGATTTCGGACCTGCCGATGATGGCAACCAAGGCCGGCGTATCCTATCGCGAGTTGATCGGCGCCATTATGAATTCCGCCGTGAAGCGCTGCGGTCTGAGCAGCAAGGCAGATCGGCTGGCCGCCTAGCGACCCGGCATTCACTGGATGACAACACAGCCGCTGACCGTGCTGGTTTTGCACGAGTCTGTCGGAGCCGATGCCCGCGCCGATGACCTGGATACGCTGACCATGGTCGAGCACGTTACGGCTGCGCTCCGGCAACTTGGCAGGCAGGTCTCCAGCCTGCCAACCGGCCTCGACCTGGACGCCACGCTCTCGTCCATCAGGACCCGGCAACCGGGCATTGTTTTCAACCTGGTCGAATCGCTCGGCGGCGACGCAAACACGGTGCATTTCATCCCCGCGCTGTTGCGTGCCGCCGGCCTCGCGTTCACCGGTTCGGACGGTGATGCCATCTACCTCAGCTCACAAAAACAACTGGCCAAGCGGTGGATGCGTCTGCACGGAATCCCGACCCCGGCCTCCCCCAGCAGCGCCAGCGAAGCTGACGGCAAGCGCGACCGCTGGATCGTCAAGTCCCTGTGGGAACACGCGTCCTTCGGCATGGATGACGGTTGTGTCGTGAACGGCATCGGGGCGGCGCGCAAGCGCATCGCGGACTGCGTCACCCGTTACGGTGGCGAATGGTTCGCAGAGTTGTTTGTCGACGGCAGGGAATTCAATATCGCCGTGCTGGAACAGGACGGTCAGCCCGTCATCCTGCCCATCGCTGAAATGGGCTTCACGGACTTTCCCGAGGGTAAGCCAAAAATTGTCGGTTACGCGGCCAAGTGGGACGAGGACGCACCCGAATTCCTGGCAACAGCGCGGTATTTTCCAGACCTGACCAACACCCTTCGGGACGCACTGACACAAGTGGCGCACCAGTGCTGGCAAAGCTTTGGCATGCGTGGCTATGCGCGGGTCGATATCCGCCTCGACGGCCATGGCAACCCTTGGGTGCTGGAGGTAAATGCCAATCCCTCCCTGAGCCGCGATGCAGGCTTTGCCGCGGCGGCGCAACAGGCCGGTATCGGTTACGAGCAACTCATCGAAACTGTCGTCGCGGCGGGTATCAGGAGCGGTTTGAACGCGACTTCCAGACCGGTGCAGATCAGCCAGAGGCCGGACCTCGGCGCCCACCAGCGGTTATGAAATTGAAATTGGCTGGCGGGAATAATGGCGTCAGCGTACTATTTCCAGCAGTTCTATCGGAAACAGTACGCGGCCGCCTATGCCAGTCATGCAGCCCAATTTACCGGACGAACTGCCTTGAGCCAACTCGCCACGTCGGCAAAAATCGGCCTGGCCCTGGGCAGCGGTGCTTCGCGCGGCTGGTCGCACATCGGCATCATCAAGACCCTGCTGCGCGAAGGCATTGAACCCGACATCGTCTGCGGCACCTCGGTGGGCGCGATGATCGGCGCCTGTTACCTGGCGGGCAACCTGGTGAAACTTGAAAAATGGGTGCTCGAATCTTCGCGGACCGATGTCCTGAAGTTTTTCAACATCAGGCTGACCCAGACCGGCTTCGTCGACAGTGACAGGCTCAGCCGCTTCCTGTACGAAAATATCGCGGCTGAAGACCTGCGCATCGAAAACCTGCCCAAACGTTTCGCCGCCATAGCGACCGACCTGCAAAGCGGCCGCGAAGTGTGGTTCTCGGAGGGCGGGGTGGCGCATGCGGTTCGGGCCTCGATGGCCATGCCGGGATTGTTTCCAGCCGTTCGTCAGGAACACCGCTGGCTGGTTGACGGCGGCCTGGTCAACCCGGTGCCCGTCAACGTCTGCCGCGCGCTCGGCGCGGATATCGTCATTGCGGTCAACCTGAATGCGGATGTTATGGAGCGGCGCAACCCGAAAAAGCCGGAACCCGACCTACTCAGGAAAAAGGGTGTGATTTACAACCTCAAGCAAACCACGCGCGAGTATTCCAGTTCACTTTTTCCGGAGAGCAATAAGCAGGAAGAAGCACCCGGGCTGTTCGCAGCGATCACCCACTCCATCAATATCGTGCAGGACCGTATCACCCGCAGCCGGCTGGCGGGCGACCCGGCCGAAGTGGTCATTGCGCCCCGCCTGGCCCATATCGGCATGCTCGAATTTCACCGTGCGGGTGAAGCCATTGCAGAAGGTGAGAACTGCGTTCGAAACGCGCTGGAGGAGATCAGAAAGGTCACGGGCAAAGCCTGGTAAACCGGTCTGGCTGCCGCTAACGCCTGGCCAGGCTCTGTTTGCAAGCGGTTTGAAATACCGGCGTTGCCTCACGCTCATCAGGCGGTGGCCGATTACTGGCCTCGGCCGCTAAAATCAAACCGGATACGGACCGTCCGTGAACACCTCGTCATGGTAACCCTTCGAACCCACCAGTTCGGTAAGCGGGCTGCGCGGATACCCGCCGGTCGCCAGGCTTTCGAGGATATGCGCAAAATCGTACTTGGGCCGCCAGCCGAGCTCCCGCCTGGCCGCGTCGTTGACGTAGACCCGGTCGATCCGGTCGAACATCCGCCAGCCGAGCCGGGCATAGACACCGGCATAGGCGGGGACCCGTTTGCGGACCACGGCGGCGGCATCGGTGTTCAGGTCCTGCAGGTCTTCCGGCAGGAACGGCGTGGTCGCGCTGATGATGTATTTGCCAAAACCGAGCGCCGCGGCCCGTTCGGCGGCAGCGGTATGCGCGCTGACGACATCCTCCAGTTCGACCCGGCGAAACAGGAACTCGTTGGCCTTGGCGTTTTCACCTGCAAAGCTGTCACGTTTCAGCTTGTCGTCGTCCTCTTCCGGGAAAAACCGCGAGGTGCGCAGGATGATGCAGTTGAGTCCGTGTTTGCGGTGAAATAAAAGACACAGGTCTTCGGCGGCCGTCTTGGTCACCCCGTAGATGTTCCTGGGTATGGCTGCGACCGCTTCGGTCACCCAGGCGGCAGGCGTGCCCGCCGGTGGCCGCAGGGCGTCGCCGAACGCGCTGGTGGTGCTGGTAAAAATGAAGGCCCCTACCCGGTTGGCCTGCGCTGCCTGCAGCAGCGTCAGCGTGCCCGACACATTGGTATCGATGAACTGCTGCATGCTGTGGCTCGCGACATGGGGTTTGTGCAGCGTCGCGGCGTGGTAGACGACCTCCACACCCTGCATGCACGCGCGCACGGCTTCGACGTCGTCAACCGACCCCACCACGCTGGTGAAGGCCGCCGGCTTGACATCCATGCCTGTCACTTCGTGACCCGCCGCCGTCAGGTGGCGCACCAGCGCCTCGCCGAGGTGACCCGAACTGCCTGTAACCAGTATCTTCATAGCGGCGCAATGTAGTTGCCCCACACATTAATTGCAATCGTTTGGTGATGACCGGCGGCGCAGCTACCGTCGAGGAATTCACGGTCGGATCAGGCGCGTGGCTTTTGGCCGGGAGGGATTCATTCTGCTTTTGTCCAGTCGACCTGCATTTCACCTGCGATGAAATCGGCGAAGGCCGCAATATCCTTGTGCACCGAAGCTTGCTCCAGTGCATTCATATAGACATTCCGTTGAATTAAGCGGATCACCGTCCAGGGGCAGCCACCCGATGCCAGCATGAGGTTCATTAGAAACCGGCCTACACGGCCGTTGCCATCCGGATAGGGATGAATAAAAACGAAGGTGAAGTGTCCAAGCACGGCACGCACCGCCGCCGACGTCTCTTTCTCCAACAGATCAAACAGGGTTTCCATGCAGTCCATCAGTGCATCTGAAGGTGGCGGTACATGGCTCGAACCACGTATATAAACAGACCGGTTTCGATAGCCGGCGACATCTACCGCCTCGAGGATGCCCGCCTGGATGCTGGCTGAAAACAGGGCACGATACCAGTCCTGCAAATGTTTTTTGGCCAGTGCGGCGGGATCACCTCCATTGAGCACGTTGCGGACGGCTTCTTTAACCAGCTTGTAAGCATCGTGGTAACCCTTTGCGGCCATGGCGGCCACATGCTGGTGATCTTCTCCTTTGGCAGGGTTCCAGTCTCCACTGCGGACCCTTTCTATGATTTCGGGGGTTACCCGGTAGCCTTCAATTGACAGGGAATTGTAGGCATCATGGTGGTAAATATCTTCAAGGCTGGCCAGATAGGTCCCGGCATCCTGTTGCTCCCACTTGGTATCTTTCAGTTCCGGGAAGTGCTCGATGACGATGGGACGCATCTTCGCCCACATAGCGCGCAAGCGGCCCACCTGCGGTGATTGCAATCGTGGCAGGTTGCCCAGCAGCGCATATTCTGCAGCAAACGGATTGGTGGGTGAAATGCGACTGCTGCTTACCTGCATATCCTGTTTGATTCGTCGCGCTCGCTCCTCGTTGTTCAGAAACTGATAGGCGCCCATCAGGCGACTGGCCGCCCGGGTATTTCGGCCGCTGATGAGGGCCCGCGAGAGATCGCTCTCGTTAACCATGTTGAGCGCAATCCCGGCATCAATGGGATTGGACAGGAAGTAGCGGGGAGTGACGCGGCATAATGCAGTGGCCAGGGGCATTACGCGGATGCCATTGAGGATCGATACCTGGTCCGGCAGGTTATTGGCATCGGGATAGGTCAGTATTGATATGCCGTGTGGCAGTTGGATCTTGTGCGCGCCACCGTCACGCGTCATGACAATGAGTTGCCTTGGAACGGTGGTGGCGCCGACGTGAAGATCCAGGGACGCATCGGCGTTGAGGCAGTAGCCATCGGCAAAGCGCTCTTGCAGGTAATGTTTCACGAACTGCCAGAAGTGACTAAACCAGAGCACCGTGCTGCCCGGCTGTGCCGAGGCTTCTGATCCGACCATGTACCAGCCATTGATAATGGGATGCAGCCAGCCGGCTGCCTGGGCGCGTTCTCGATCCATCCGGCTCATGTCCCGTGAGCGGATGAGGTCGTATTTCGCTGCCAACTGGATACGTTCAAGGGTATCGGCGAGGTTGTGGCGTTGTTGTTTCATTGGCTATGGTTTATGACGCGTCAGTAGCTATGGTTTCATGTGAATCATCCGCTATGGTTTTATGTATGTCAATTACTTTGATTTTTTGCAGGCAGGTCAGGTTCAATCAGTCACGCTGCCCCCACCACGTGCTCGACCGCCTTGCTGAAGGTGGGTACACTTGCCGATTGATTTTGCTTTGCGGGATTACGCTCATGCGCCTTTCTGTCTTACGTCTGCTGTTGATTTGCCTTGCCGTTCTGTTCGGTGTTGGCGCCTGTGAACCGGAAGCTGGGCAACGGCAGCAAAACTCACCTGCCGCCACGCCCTCTGGCGAAACAGTTCCGGCACAGGATGACATCCCGCTCGGGCAATTGCCGGCAGAGGTGCAACCGCTTGCCTATCAACTGGAACTGACCATCATCCCCGGGCGGGAGGAATTCAGCGGCAAAACCACCATCGATCTCAACATCGCTTCGCCGCGCAGTCACTTTTACATACATGGCAAGAACATCAGCGCCAGCAAGGTGCAAATAAGCAATGGCGGCAGCACTTTCGACGGTATTTATCAGCAGGTCCACGCCTCCGGTATCGTCAGGATCTCCGCTGACCAGCCCATGTCGGGCGATGTCCGCCTGGTGATTGAATACAGCGCCCCCTTCAACCAGGCCCTCGAAGGCCTGTACACGGTCTCGGAGAGCGGCCACGATTATGCCTTTACCCAGTTCGAGGCCATCTCCGCGCGGCTTGCCTTTCCGGGTTTCGATGAGCCCGGTTTCAAAACCCCGTTTACCACCACTTTGATCGTGCCTGAAGACCACGTCGCCATCAGCAACACACCCGAGCTTTCCAGTGCAATCATCGACGGCCTGAAGCACGTGAAGTTCGCGCCCACAAAACCATTGCCAACCTACCTGATCGCCTTCATGGTCGGCGACTTTGACGTGGTCGAGGCAGCGGACCTGCCACCGACCGAGGTGCGTGACCATGCCCTGCCGCTGCGCGGCATCGCGGTCAAGGGCAAGGGCGCGCAACTGGCCTATGCGCTGGAAAACACCAATGCGATTGTCACGGCGCTCGAAAGCTACTTCGGCACGCCCTACCCCTGGGCCAAGCTGGACCTCATCGCGGTGCCGGATTTCGACGCCGGGGCGATGGAAAACGTGGGCGCCATTACCTACCGCGAATCGCTGCTGCTGTTCGACGACACCGCCACGCCGGAACGCAGGCGTCGCTACAAAATAGTGCACGCGCATGAACTGGCCCACCAGTGGTTTGGCAACCTGGTCACACCACAGTGGTGGAACGACATCTGGCTCAACGAAGCCTTCGCCACCTGGATGGCCTACGTGGCCATGGATATGCTTGAGCCCGAGGCCAATTACCGCCGCGATCTGCTGGCCCGCGGGCTCGATGTCATGACCGCCGACTCGCTGGTCAACGCGCGCCAGATCCGCCAACCGGTACTGAGCAATGACGACATCGCCACCGCCTTCGACGGCATCACCTACAGCAAGGGCGGCGCGGTGCTCTCGATGTTCGAGAGTTTTCTCGGGCGGGATGCTTTCCGCCAGGGTGTGCGCAATTACATGGACGAGTTTCAATATGGCAGCGCGAGCGCCGACGATTTTATCCGGCACCTGGCTGGCGCCTCGTCCGGGCCACCCGCGGAACTCGTGGTCGCGGCTTTCAATTCCTTCCTGGAACAGCCGGGCCTGCCGCTGGTAGAGGTTGTCAGCGAGTGCGGGGAAGCGGCTTCGACCCTCCGCTTGAGACAGTCCCGCTACCTGCCGCTCGGTTCCACCGGCAGCCGCGAGCAGCAATGGCTGATACCGGTGTGTCTGCGAACCGGTCTTGCGGAGGCTGAAACCCGGACCTGCCTGCTGCTGACGGCGCAGGAGCAATCCTTTGAACTGGCGCAGACCTGCCCTGACTGGATCGTGCCGAACGCCGACAGCGCCGGCTATTACCGCTTTGCCTTGGAGAAGGACGCCTGGAGCCGGATGCTCGCCAACGGCGACGGGCTGAACACCAACGAAATGATGGCCGCCGTCGGCAGTCTCACCGGTGCCTTCAATGCAGGTCAGCTGGATGTCGCCACGCTGATGTCGATCGTCCCGCAACTCGTTGCCAGCCCCGACTGGCAGGTGGCGACCGCGCCCATCGAGCAGATGAATTTCATGTATGACAACATGGCCGATGCGGGCCAGAAACAGACCCTCGAGAGACGTTTTGCCGAATACTATGCCGGCAAGCTGAACGCGACCGGTCTGGAGGCAAGCGACGACGTGGATCTCTCCAGGCTGCAGGACGCCCTGGTCGGGTTCATGGCAAAAACTGCTAAACAGCCCGAATTACGTTCCAGGCTGGTCGACATGGCGCGGGCCTGGAGCGGCTTTGGCACGGATGGCGTGATTCATCCCGAAGCCGCCAACCCGGTCATCCTCGGCACCGCCCTCGCGGTTGCGGTGGATGAACTGGGCCATGACTTCGTCGATCACCTGCACCGCCTGGTGACGGGCTCGACCGATGCGGTGGTGCGCGGTCGCGCCCTTGACGCGATCGGCAGCACCAGGGACCCTGACAAGGCGGCCGAGGTTCGCGAACTTGCATTTTCGGCGGAATTGCGTGACAACGAGATTTTCAGCATCCTCTATCCACAGGCAAGGATGCCGGAAACCCGTGCAGCCACCTGGCTCTGGTTCCAGCACAACATCGACCGGTTGCTGGAGCGTATCCCCGCAGAGAACTGGGGCCGGTTGACCTTTTTCGGCAACGCGTTTTGCGGCACGCAGGAACAGGCCGAGGTACAGGCGTTTTTCGCAGAGCGCATCAACAAGTTGACCGGCGGCCCGAGGCACCTGGCGCAGACCCTGGAAGGTATCGAACTGTGCGTGGCCAAGGTGCAACGACACAAAGCGGAAATGGACGCCTGGCTGGGCTTATGAGCCGGTCCACCCGTGGCCATGCGCACTGCTTGAGGGCAGCAAGACGATGACAAGACAATTGATGGTCACCCTGCAGGGTTGCCTGCTCAGCGCAGGATTGTCCTGCGCCTCCATCACCATGGCGACAGACGGCGCGGTGACGGCAGAATCCGATAGCCACGCCACCCGCTCAGGCCAAGTGTTTCTGCCTTCCTCCGACCCGCTGGCCGACCTCGCTGCAAAACTGGCGAGCGCGAAGGCAAGCAACAAACGTCTGCTGGTCGTGCTGGGCGCCAACTGGTGTCATGACAGCCGGGCACTGGCCACGCGTCTGTTCACAGCGCCACTGCGCACTGACATCGAGGCGCACTATGTGAC
>Ga0209391_10000976_pt1 | contig 14536 bp, 13 predicted proteins | sample PPLLak3March2015_FD_187246 | JGI IMG/M metagenome (GOLD analysis project Ga0209391, IMG submission 187246) | Freshwater sediment microbial communities from Prairie Pothole Lake near Jamestown, North Dakota, USA - PPLs Lake P7 Core (1) Depth... | ecosystem: Environmental > Aquatic > Freshwater >... | reverse complement strand
GGCGTAGACGACACCGGCAGCCGGAATATGAAACCCATACAGGGTGTGGGAGTGGGAGAAGGGCATGTACAGCGCCTCGATGGTGACATCGCCAAGCTGCAATGTCCGGTCGCCCGTGATTGGGCTGGTGACTGTCGCGACCCCCAGCGCGGCGTCGGGCCAATCGGCGACCAGTTGGTTCACATCGCTGTGGCCTATGACCTCCAGTCCCCCCAGTAACTCCGAGCCCCTGATATGGTCCAGATGGTTATGCGAGAGTATCACCCAGCGGATGGGTTCGCCGGGAAACTCGCGTTCGAGTGCCGCTTTCAGCGCCGCCGCATGCGCATCGTTGAAGCTGTCGATAACGGCTATCCCTTCCGAGGTCCGCACCACCAGTGAGCGCGTAAACCCCTTTTCAAAGGCGTAGACCGGGCCGGACACGCGATACAAAGCTGGCGCGATGCGGTCGTATTCAGAGAAATAGGCAGCGGGAAGCGCCTGCGCAAAGACCGTCTTGCGCAGCGAGTTACCGCCACCGGACCAGGCAATGGCCGCGACGGCAGCGAGCGCCAGTATGGCAACGACAATGATACGACCAAGGCGCATGGCGGCACTCTCCTGTTGCACATTATGTACGAGATCGTACATTATTAACCAGAACCGGACAAGGAATATGTACGATGCAGAACAATAATACTGGCAGGAAACAGGGTAGGCCCCGCGGCTTTGACGAGTCCGAGATCATCCGCGCGGCCCAGGCGGCGTTTCTTCGCCTGGGCTTCGAGGCTGCGGCCTATGAGGAGATTGGCAATAGTGTCGGCCTTTCCAAGCCCAGCCTTTACAATAGCTTTGGCGACAAGTCAGCCCTGTTCCATCGCGCCATGGCCGATTATGCGACGGCCGCCGCTGCGCAGATCGTCGAGACCTACAGGAAGTCGAGATCCCTGCAGCAGGGCGTCGCCGCGGTGTTGCGGGAGGCGGCGACCATTTATACGCCGGACCCGGCGAGATCAGTCGGCTGCCTGTTGGTCGGCACGGCGCTCCCGGCTACTGTCAGCGACCCTGAAGCCCGGCGAATTTATGCGGGTTTCATCGAGGCGCTGGAGCGGGAGCTGACAGCCGCGACGCGGGAACGGTTCGCAGCTGATGCCCTCGACATTGGAAAATCGCCAGCGCAGGTGGCCCTTCTTATTACCAGCCTGATTTTCTCGCTCGCGGTTCGGGCAAGGGCCGGAGTGTCGCGAGTGGAGCTGCGTCGAACCGCGAAGAACCTGGCGGCGCTGGTAGGCTGAACCAGTGCCAGTGCGCTCACGCAGATGTAGCAGCCACTCGCCCGAGCCGGGAATATCGCGGTTGTAATTGAATAAATACAAGACCTCCTCGAGAATTCGTAGGATCATTGTGGTCAAACGTGCCGGCAAGCGAGGGCAGTGATGGGCAGGATCAGAATGGGCATGGTTGGCGGCGGAGAAGGCGCGTTCATCGGCGCCGTGCATCGCATGGCGGCCGCACTCGACGGCGACATTGAGCTGGTCTGCGGCGCGTTCAGCGCCGACGCCGGACGCTCCGCGCGCTCCGGTTCAGCACTTTACCTGCCGCAGGACAGGGTGTATGCCGACTACCGGGAGATGCTGGCTGCGGAGGCGGCGCGTCCTGCTTCTGAGCGCATGCAGTTCGTGGCTATCGTCACGCCCAACCATCTGCATTTTCCCATAGCGGACGCGGCCCTGCGCCATGGCTTTCACGTCCTCAGCGACAAGCCTGCAACCCTGAACCTGGACGAGGCCCTGCGCCTGCGGGAGCGTTTGCGGGAAACAGGTCTGCTGTACGGCCTGGCCCACGCCTATACCGGTTATCCGCTGGTCAAGGAGGCGCGGGCACGGGTGTCCGCCGGCGAGCTGGGCTGTATCCGTAAAGTGGTAGTGGAGTATCCGCAGGGCTGGCTGGCGGATCGGCTGGAAGCTGCCGGCAACAAGCAGGCCGCCTGGCGGCTCGACCCGGCCCGGGCCGGTGCCAGCGGTTGCATGGGTGATATCGGGGTGCACGCCGCCAGTCTGGCGGAATATGTCAGCGGTCTGAAGATTTCCGCAGTCTGCGCTGACCTGACCGCATTTGTGCCGGGCAGGGCGCTCGATGATGACGGCGGCATCCTGCTGCGTTTTGATAACGGCGCGCGCGGCATACTGCACGCCAGCCAGGTCAGCGTCGGGGAGGAGAACGCCATCAGCATTCGTGTCTACGGCGAGGCAGGCGGGCTGGAGTGGCGGCAGCAGGAACCCAATACACTGTGGCTGAAGTGGCCCGATCGCCCGACCGAGATGCTGCGGGCGGGCGCTGGCTACCTGGGCCCTCTGGCTGCAGCGAACACTCGCACGCCCATGGGTCATCCCGAAGGCTACCTGGAAGCCTTTGCCAATATCTACATGGCCTTTGCCGGGCAGATTCGCGCCCGGGAAAGCGGAAAGCTGCCCGGTGCGCGCGCTGTCGATTGCCCGGGTATCGAACAAGCCGTGCGAGGAATGACATTCATCGAACTTGCCGTCGCTGCCAGCGCCAGCGAGACAAAGTGGCACACGTTTCCACACTACAGTTGAACAGAGGTCGCCCCCATGTCCAGGATGAAAGGCCCCGCCATCTTTCTTGCCCAGTTCGCCGGCAAGAATGCGCCCTTCGACACCCTTGCAAATATTTCCCGCTGGGCAGGGGAGCTGGGTTACAAGGGTATCCAGATGCCGACCTTGGAAGCCGGGCTTTTCGACCTGGCCAAAGCGGCCGAGAGCGTGGATTACTGCGACGAGCTGCGCGGAATCTGCGCTGAACACGGCGTCGAAATCAGTGAACTGTCAACCCACCTGCAGGGCCAGCTGGTGGCGGTACACCCGGCCTATGACGAGCAGTTTGACGCCTTCGCGCCCGCCGCATTGCGCGGCAAACCGGCGGCGCGGCGCGAGTGGGCAGTGCAACAGCTGCACCTGGCTGCCCGGGCGAGCCGCAATCTAGGCCTTGCCGCCCACGCCACCTTTTCCGGGGCGCTGCTCTGGCACACCCTGTACCCGTGGCCGCCGCGACCCGCAGGACTGGTGGAGGCGGGATTTCGGGAGCTCGCGGCGCGCTGGCAGCCGATTCTCGACGCCTTCGACACAGCCGGTGTTGACCTGTGTTATGAGATCCATCCTGGCGAGGACCTGCACGATGGTGTGACTTTCGAACGCTTCTTTGCCGCCACCGGCAATCACCCGCGCTGCAGTATTCTGTATGACCCCAGTCATTTCGTGCTACAGCAGCTGGATTACCTCCAGTTCATTGACTTCTACCACGAGCGCATCAAGATGTTCCATGTGAAGGATGCGGAGTTCAAACCCAATGGCCGCAGCGGGGTTTATGGCGGTTACCAGGGCTGGACCGATCGCCCGGGGCGCTTTCGTTCCCCCGGCGACGGGCAGGTGGACTTCACCGGTATCTTCAGCCAGTTCGCTCGTTACGGCTACCAGGGCTGGGCGGTACTGGAGTGGGAGTGCTGCCTCAAACATCCGCAGGACGGCGCCCGGGAGGGCGTGGACTTCATCAACAGGCACATTATTCGTACCAGCGACAGGTCGTTCGATGACTTTGCCGGCCGCCGCGGCGATGAGGCCGGCAATCGCCGTATCCTGGGGCTGGATTGACAGCAGGCAGCAATGACATAAAAACAAGGAAAGCGCCATATGAGCAGCCAGCCACTGGATAGAAAACGTCTGTTTGTCGTGGGCAACCTGTCGATTTTCATGATCGGCCTGGGCTTTGCCGTCAGGGCCAATATTGCGCCCAACCTGCAGGGCGAGATCTACGACAAGATCGACCTGGCCAACTCCGCGGTCATGGTGGGGGAGGCGCTCGGCGCCACCTTTACCGGCTTTGCCCTGACCCTGCTGTTCGGCAGTGCCCTGGTCGACCTGATCGGCATGAAGCGAATGCTGCTGCTATCTGCGCTGGGCTATGTCGCCGGCTCGATGGGCCTGTTGGCGGCTACGACAATGCCTGCCGGCGATGCGGTGGCTAACCTGATCCTGCTTAGCCTGCTGTTGACCGGCCTGGGTTGGGGCGCGGTAGAAGCCGCCTCCAATCCGATGGTGGCTGCGCTCTATCCGCAGGAGAAAGCCCATCGACTGAATAGCCTGCACGCCTGGTGGCCCGCTGGAATTGTGGTGGGAGGATTGCTGGGCGTGGCGATCACGGGTATGGGCATCCCATGGCAGTTGAACATGCTGGTACTGATGCTGCCCGCCATCGTGCTGGCATGGCTGGTGGCGAGCTCCACCTTCCCCGTCAGCGAGCGCGTTGCGGCCGGTGTGAGCTACGGCGACATGTTGGCGGAACTGGCGAAAAGGCCGATGTTCTGGCTGTTCTGGGCCTGTATGTTCCTGACTGCGGCGGCGGAGTTGGCGCCGGGGCAGTGGGTAAATATCTCCCTCTCAAACATCGTCGGTATGCAGGGAATCCTGTTGTTGGTGTATGTCAGTGCGCTGATGTTTGTCATGCGGCACTTTGCAGGCCCCATCGTGGCACGCATCTCATCTGTCGGGCTCATGTTTGTCAGTTGCCTGGCTGCAGGCGTGGGCCTTTACCTGCTCAGCCTCGCTGATACGCCGTTGCTGGCCTTCGCAGCCGCCACAGTGTGGGGCATCGGGGTTTGCTACCTGTGGCCAACCATGCTGGCCATTGTTTCCGAGCGTTTCCCGCGGGGCGGTGCGCTCGCCATGGGCCTGATGGGTTTTGCCGGCGGCATGTCCATCCAGTTTGTGCTGCCACAGATGGGCGCGATCTTTGATTCCGCCAGGGCACAGGCGGCAGGCGGGGCAGATAAACTGGCGAGCCTTTCACCACAGGCCATGGAGGAAGTGGTTCGCTACGCCTCGGTGGAATCCTTCCAATCGGTGGCCATTATACCGCTGCTGCTGTTACCGGTGTTCGGAGTAGTCTGGTGGGCGGACCGCAGGAGGGGCGGGCACCAGAGCGAATCAATTGGTGCTCCCGGAACTACCAGGCAGGCTTAGGGAAGCGATTGATGAACGTGAAGATTGGCATGAACATGCTGTTGTGGGGTGTTCAGATAAGCCGCCGGCACATACCGGTATTTGCGGGGATTGCAGCAGCGGGATACGACGGCGTGGAAATCCCCGTGGTGGGGCAGTCCACGGCGGAACTCAAAGCAATGGCCGCGGCCTGCGATGACCTGGGACTGGCCCGCACCGCAGTGGCTTTCGTCGGCGAGCATGTCAACCCGATCTCCCCTGATGCGGCAATTCGTGCAGCCGCCGTGGATAACCTGAAGAAAGGTATCGATGACGCCAGGCTTATCGGCGCCGAGCTCCTCGGGGGTGCTATCTACCAGGCGCACAAGTATTTCACCGGGTGCGGACCCACCGAGCAGGAGTGGAACTGGTCCGCTGACTACCTGCGCACCTGCGGTGAATACGCGCAGCAGGCCGGTGTGAGCCTGGGCCTGGAGTTCCTCAATCGCTTCGAGGTATTCCTGATCAATACCTCCGCCGATTGTCGGCGCATGGTGGAGCAGGTGGCGCTGGACAATGTCGGCGTGCACTATGACACCCACCACGCCAACATCGAGGATCCCCACCCGGGGGTGGCGCTGCTGGGCATCAAGGGCGCTATCAATCACGTGCACCTGAGCGAGAGTCATCGCGGCACGCTGGGCACGGGGCAGGTAGACTGGGATGCCACCTTCGCTGCACTTCATGACATCGACTACCAGGGCTGGTTGGTGATCGAAGCGTTCGGTACCGCCGATCCGGGACTCGCCGCAGCAGCCAATATCTGGCGCAATGCTTTCGCCTCACCGGAAGAGGTGTACCGCAAGGGCATCGATTTTATCCGCGGGCGCCTGTAAGGTCATGGCTCGCTTCAATACAATGCCGCAAGAAAAATAGTGAGAGCAAGCTGATGCCGATATCAAAACGCCGCTGGATTATCGCGATCGCGGCCGCGCTGTACTTGTACTTTCTCCTGCCGGCCACGGCGAGCATGTTCTACGATCTGTACCACCTGACCCACCTTGATCCGATCTACTGGGGTTACAGCGGTTTCAAGGCGGCGGGCTATTACTTCGGAGTGTATGAGCACAGATTGCTTGCCTGCATGTTGGTCGCCGCGGCCATAATCGCTATCCCTTTGTTGTTCAGAATGCTCCGCAGAGCCTGAGAACTTGCAATGAATCGACGTGAATTCCTGCAGTGTGCCGCCATCCTTGTATCCGGCCTGGGGGCATCCCAATTCAGTTTCAGCCTGAGTGAGGAACAGAGTGCCTTCCTTGCGAACGCTCCCGACTTCAATACGCGTGCTGTCAATTACTTCAGTCCTGCCCAACGCGAGATAGTATCCGCGATGGCGGAAGCGATTATTCCGCGCACAGAGACACCCGGTGCCGTCGACGCGCGGGTGCCGGCTTTCCTTGAACTGATGGTCGCCTACTGGCTGAACGATGAAGAGAGGGCTGTCTTCGATGCTGGATTACACGACATCGAAACACGTATTCCCCTGGAGTACGGTAAACCATTCCAGCAACTGGCTGCGCCGGAGCAATTAAAGGTATTGCAAGCGCTGGAAGATGCGGCATCAGATTCCCCCTGGTATGAATTTGGCAACGTGCAACGCGAGTACATCAGCGATGCACCTTTTATCTGTCAGTTAAAGGAACTGACAGTGTGGGGATTCTTTACCTCGAAAGAGGGTGGCTCGCAGGTGCTGCGCTACGACCCCATGCCAATGTCTTTCAACGGCCACACGCCACTGGCGCCGGATGACAGTTCGTGGACCACTCCTCTTTAAAGCTGCGAAATGTAACGATGATTGAAAGCAAACAGTATGATTTCGACGCCATTGTCGTCGGCTCTGGCATTTCCGGCGGCTGGGCGGCCAAGGAGTTGACAGAAAAGGGCCTGAAGGTGTTGGTGCTGGAGCGCGGCAAGCCACTGGCGGCGGGGACCGGATACCTCGGCGAACACGCCTCCAACTGGAAGCTCCCCTACCAGGGCAAGCGCCCGCGCGAGCTCTACGAGGAGGAGTATCCAGTACAGAGCAAGGTATGGTTTGCGTTCGGCGAGGCGAACCGGCAATTCTGGAACAATGACAAGCAGAATCCTTACGCAATGGATGAGGGCAAACCGTTCCTGTGGGCTCGGGCTGATGTGGTGGGAGGACGCTCTCTCATCTGGGCGCGCCAGACCTACCGCTGGAGCGAGGAGGATTTCAAGTCGAATGCTACCGATGGTCACGGCATACCGTGGCCGCTGGGCTACAAGGACATCGAACCCTGGTATAGCTATGTCGAGAAATTCGTCGGAATAAATGGCAAGAAGGAAGGGCTGCCGCAGCTTCCCGACAGCGAGTTTCAAAAACCCATGCCCTGGTTCGCGTTGGAGGAAACCATCCATGCACGCTTGAAGAAAAACGCGCCGGACGTCACCCTGACCAACGGCCGTGTGGCGGTTCTCACCGAGGACCTGCCCGGTCGCAGTGCCTGCCACTACTGTGGGCCCTGTCATCGCGGTTGTTCCACCGGCAGCTACTTCAGTTCCCAGAGTTCAACACTCCCGGCGGCGGTCGCCACTGGCAACCTGACCCTCAGGGCCAATGCTGTTGTCGAGCGGCTGGAATACGACAGTGAATCAGCAAGGATTACCCGGGTTCATGTCATCGATACTTTAACCGGCGAACGCTCAGCCTACTCGGCAAGAGTATTTTTCCTGTGTGCTTCCACCGTGGGCAGTACGCAGATTCTGATGAACTCCACTAGCGAGTCCTTTCCCAACGGGCTGGCCAACAGCAGTGGTGTGCTCGGCCGCTATATGATGGACCACACGCTGGGTGTCAGTGGCATTGGCGTCTTCCTGGATAACATGGACAGTTATTATCACGGCAACAGACCTACCGGCCTGTATATTCCGCGGTTCAGGAATGTCGGTGGTCAGGACAAGGACGCCGATTTTGTGCGCGGCTACGGCTACCAGACAGCCATCATGCGCATGGACTGGCAAACCGGCTTCAACGCCCGGGGTTTCGGTGCAGAATTGAAGGACTCCCTGCGCAAGCCCGGGCCCTGGATATTCGCACTGGCGGGATTTACCGAGTGCCTGCCGCGCGAGTCAAATCGCATGTACCTCAGCAAGCACAAGGTGGACCGTTACGGCATACCGCAGGTGGTGTTTGATTTCGAGTGGAGTGAGAACGAGATCAAATTGCGCCGGGACGCTAGGAAGCACGCTGAGCGCCTGCTAAAAGCCGCCGGTGCGGTGCTTATATTGCCGCAGGAGGACAAAATGTCCCTTCCCGGCGAGGGTATACATGAAATGGGTACAGCGCGCATGGGGGCTGATCCGGCCATGTCCGTAGTCAATGCCCATAACCAGGCTCACGACGTGCCCAACCTGTTTATCACCGACGGCTCATTCATGACCTCGGCGTCCTGTGTCAATCCATCCCTGACCTATATGGCATTCACCGCCAGAGCCTGCGATTACGCCGTAAAGCAACTGGCAGCGGGCGCGCTGTGAGATACCGGCACTAGCCGTTGCCCCGAAACTGCTGCCACCAGGCGGCGACAGCAATCGGAAAGCGCTGCGCCTGCTCCTGCACGGCTTGTGATTCTCCCGGTGGCAGTCGACCTTCGAGGGTCGGCGGCAGCGGCGAGGCCCGCGGTACCGGGTCGACGACCTCCAGGTCGAGCGCGGCGATGCACTGGGTGAAGCGCTGCATCTGCCCCTCGTGGTGGTCGCTGGCCTGGTGCCGCCAGAATGCCACCGCATCGCGGAAGGACAGCAGGCAGTAGTAGAACCCAGGCTCCCTGCCACGCCAGTATTCATAGCGCAGCACGTCGCTCTCCGATCCATGGGTCTGGTCATACATATAGGCCATCACGTCCTCGAACTCGGCCTCCATGCCGGGATGGATCTGAATTTTTGCCAGCAAAGTGCTCATGTGCACGCCACCCCGGATTTTTGTCAGAGCAAGACGCTAACTGCGGCGAAAGCGCAGTTTGAGCGCGAGCGTACCGAGCATGATACCCGGCTGGTGCTCGAAGGTGTTACCCGGGCCGTATTCCAGGCTGTCCAGCCGCGCGAGCAGGCATTCCCAGGCCATTACCTGTTCCAGCCGTGAAATCCCCGCGCCCGGGCAGGTGCGCGGACCCTGGGAGAAGGTGAGGTGGTTGCCCAGCGACTTGCGCTCCAGGTCCAGCTGGTAGGGGCAGGCGTACTGCTGCGGATCGACGTTGCCGGCGCCAAAGCGGATATGGAGGTAGGAGCCGGCGGGTACATGTACGCCCTGGAAGACCTCGTCGCGGGTGGTGACGCGGGTGGACAGGCCCTGGGTCGGCGCGCGCAGGCGCATGGCCTCCTCGGTAAATGCCCGAATCCTGTCCTGGCTAACCTTGACGTGGTCGAACAGCGCTGGTTGCTCACACAGCAGCTGCGCCTCCTCCTCCAGTGCGTATTGCGTCGTTTCCAGTCCGCCCAGCACCATGAAGTAGATGATGCCGTAGACTTCCTCATCCGTTAGCTTGCGGTCCAGGGGAGAGTAACGGATCTGGGTAAGGGCGCTGATCATATCGTCCCGGGGATGCCTGCGCTTGTGGGCAACCTGGTCCGCCAGGTAGTCGGCGAAGCCGTTCATTTGCTGCGCCTGCAGCGCGATCTCCTCCTCACTCAGTCGGTTCAGATGACCCTTGCCATACACGTACTGCATCACCTGGGCCGAACCCCAGGCCGCGAGCCGGTCAACATCTTCAGCGGGAAATCCCAGTACCCTGGCCGTCACCCGCTGTGGCAGGGGGCGCGCAAATTCCCGGATGAACTCGACCGTACCCTTGCCGTCACCATCGTCCCGCTCGATCCACTGATCGATCAGGTCATCGCATATCTCCCGGATCATCTGCGTATGACGCCTGGCGCCCGGTCCCACCCAGGGGTCGGTCAGCTCCTGGCGGTGGGCGCGCCACAACTCGATAGTGGGGCGCAGCGTGCGAACCGAATCCAGCGCCAGGTCGAAACGCGAGGCATCGCGCGGCGCTTGCTCGCCCCGATCAAGCAGTGCCTGCATCTCCTGGACCAGATGACTCATGACCGGGGTGAACCGCGCCGGGTCCTTCACCACCCGTTTGATGTCGGCATAGCTGTTGAGTACATAGGCATCGCTGACGCCATCGGGTCCCTGCCCCGGCAACAGCAGGACCGGCGCCTCCCGGTGCAGTATGGGATAGGCTTCGTACCAATGTTCCTGGGCGCCGGGGCCGAATAAATCCACGTCCGCCAGGGTCGCGGGGCAGCTCATGGGGCTTAACAAGTGATTGGGTGTTTTCTCTTTCATGTTAGCTGGAGTGTAGGCGAGATCTCGAGTAAACAGAACCGGCAAGGTAGTCTGTTGATCCCGGCTGAAACGATGGCTTATGCGGGTCCTCTGTTCCAGTTGAGAAACCGCGTTCCGCTATAGACTAAAATCTCTGGGAATTTATACTTGCCGCTCTCACAATGGGGAGGCGTGGAGCGTGTGCTCACGCCCCGGATACAAAGGATCCAGTAATGATTGGTACGCTGTTGGCGCTGGCACGACTCCCGCTTTTCGCTCTTGTGACGCTAATGTCCGCGTCGGTATTTGCTGCCGCTATTCCCGCCACGCCGGTGATGACTCTCTATCGCTTCAACGGCGACTTTAACCTGCCCTACTACGACATCGGGCGCTTCACCGGCGCCGGGTCGCTCGACCCCGCAGGAACCCTGGTGCAGGGCACCACCGTGATTCCCTGCCTTGCGATGCACGGCGGACGTCCCCTGACCGACAGCGATGGTACGCCCTTCGTCGGTTTCGAGATCGTCGTCGACCCCCGCAGTGCTACCCCGGAGTCGACTGCGCGTGTCAGGGACGCTATCGCACAGCGCAAGGAACTTGCCGTATCGAACCACCACTGCGGCGCGGACGTGCGCTATGTAATCGACGTACGCAATCTCTACCCGATGGAGAAGCTCCCGTTCTTTGACCCGCCGCGAGGCGCGCAGTCACCGGCGGTTGCTGCAGCGGCTCCGGCGGATGCCAGTGCGGAGGATCTCATCGTCCGCGCCTTTCACAACGCAGACCAGTGCGCGCAGGCCAACACCGCGCTCACCGGTCGCCGCGCGGCGCTGCTCGGGGCCTGGGCCGAGTTCGAACGAAGCAATGCCGGGCGCTGGCCTGCCGACGACCTCGCGCGAGCCCGCCAACTGGACATCACCATGCGCACAGCCCTGTTCGAGGGCCATCTCGGCCGGGGCTGCAACGCCTACGGCGCCTGCGAGCGCAATATCGTCGCACTGTCCATTCGCAACCGCGCGCTGGAGCGCTGCTTTGATCGCGAGGGCTGCGGTGACCGTGGGGACTACGTGGGCGTCGCCTCCAAGGTTTCCCAATACAACATCTGGGATGAATACCTCGCCCAGATTTCCGGCCTCACCGCCTGCTACCTGCGCTACGACCTCGCGACGCAGCCCTACTACGCGAAGCTGCAGGCGATGTATGGGCAGAATGTCGGTGATGTGGAACGGATACTGTTCGGATCTGACGCCGACCTCCTGGCGCTGTTTCCGGGCGCATCACTCGATGACATCAAGCGCACAGCGCATTACTACCACGCTCCGGCGATGGGCAAGTGCTTCCCGCAGATCGACCGGGTGGAATTTATGACCGGGGCGGTCGCCAGCAGGGGTAGCGACTTCGCGTTGATCGCCAACACTCGCATCCAGGTCGGGGAGAAAACCGGCGATAACTACTTCTTTCGCGCGTTCGGCTTCCAGGAGACGGATGAGCGCGATATCGTCGAGACCCGTGACGACTACCCGGGGTTTGCCATAGACGGGCGCAAGGTGTCCCTGGTTGCCGCAAGCGGCTGTAGGCCCTACGGCGTACCGGCCGGCTGCCCCCGGGACGAAATCGGTCGGCACCGCAAGACGCCGTCCTGGCTGGATGCCGGCAAGCCAGTGGGCCTGACCTGTCGGATCGCCGACCAGGGCGAGTCCTGCAACGAGCCCGTGCAACTGGAGTCGGTAGAGGTGGGCGGCATGTGCGATACGCAGATGCGCCCGGTTTCAGGCGTGCACTGACCCCGCGGTCTGACTCCACGGACTGACCCTACGATCTATGCAATAAAGGTTTCACCGTAGTAGCCGCCATGAAAACCGAATGGAACATGGTGGTCGAGGGTGATGACGGCCAACTCGCGCTGCATTTCCCTGGCGTCGAGAATCACTACCTCGCTCTTTTTGCGGGCGTGGTTGTAGACGATCGAGATCAGGTAGCCCTCATCCTCTGCTGCATTTGCTCCCTGCGGGATAAAGTTGACCTCGGACGAAAACCGCCCTGCGCCGAAGTCGTGTACTTTTAGCTCACCGGTCTGGTGATCGACTTTCTGGATGGCGTTGAAGCCGTAGGGCGTGCCGTTCTCGATAATGGTGCTGAGCCAGGTATAGCGATTTTCAAGGCCGGTGAGCGCCGGATTCCACGCGGGAAATTCAGCCGCGATGGCGCCCTCGATGATGCCACGCTTTGTCGCGCCGGACGCCAGGTTCAATGTGAAGCGGGTGAACCGGGCGCCCTTATCGAGAAACTGGAAGTCATCTCCACGCTCCATGAAGACATCCGCGAGCCCGCCCATGACGTCCATCGTGTCCACACACAAGGCGTCCACCGTGATTTCATCGCCGTATTCATGGGCATTGCCGAGGTGAAACCCGAAGAAGCCGTCGAACTCGTATTCCCTGACCAGCCTCGCGGTGGCCAGGTCCAGCACCACCACCTTGGTTTTTTTGGTGTTATCGAACTCGATGGATTCGAAAATGCTGCGTGCGCCGAACAGGAATTTGAACGGGGTACGCATAAACGCCGGACACAGGATGAATACCGCATAGTTCTGCGTGATGGCAAAGTCGTGGCACATGGCGTAGTCACCAACGTACTGGGACGAGTTGGCCACCATGTTTCCCTTCGGGTCAACCCGGTAAAAATGTAACCTGGGCTTCGGCACGCCAAATACGCCGAAGTTATAGAGCGTGCCGGTACGCGGGTCGAGCCGGGGGTGGGCGCTGAAGGGCTGCCTCGCGCTCAGTCCCCCGGCGTAGTTGTATTCACCCACGGTCTCCAGTGTGGCGGGGTCCAGTTCGTAGGGTTTGCCGCCCTCCCACAGTGCCAACAGCTTGCCGCCATGGAGTATGACGCTGGTATTGGCCGCGTTGCCCGGCATGCGAAACATATTCTTCAGGATTCCACCGGGAATCTGGGTGCCCACGCCGCGGTACAGGATTCTCTGGGCCGCGGTCTCGTCTACGAACTTGGGTGTTCGAACATAACGGTTTTTATAGTGTACGCGGCCATCCTTGATGGTCACCGCACTGATCATGCCATCACCGTCAAACCAGTGGCCATACTGCTGGTTGCCGATTTTGTTGCGCCCCGGGCAGTTCAGGAACAGGGTGCCTGCAACACCCGCCGGAATTTGCCCGACAATTTTCCCGGGGTCTATCCAGTAGGACATCTCGTCGAACAGGGTCTCATAACCGTGCAGTTCACAACCCGGGAGTACGCGCGGTTTGTGCGGTAATTCAACTGCTGTGTTCATTGCGTGTATCCCGACTCAAGAGTGACTGGAATGGTTAGCCGAAACGGACCTGGGCAATTTCGCCGTGCGACCCGACGCGAGTATAGGCCGGATCATTCCGGCGCGCACCTCAGCCCCAGGACTGCCGCCCACTGCTGCGCGTTCAGGGGTGCAATTGAAAGTCGACCCTGCCTGAAGATACTGAGTTCGGCGGTTGCGGGGTTTGACTTGAGTGCCTTTACCGGGATCACCTCAGCAAATTTCTCGACCAGGCGGACATCGACACAGTACCAGCGCGGATCCTCCGGCGTGGATTTTGCGTCGAAATACGGGCTGTCAGGATCAAACTGGGCCGGGTCGGGGTAGGCTGCCTTTACCACTTCCATGGTACCGGCGACCCCGACGCGCTTGCAGCTGGAGTGGTAGAACAGCACCAGGTCGCCTTTCCTGACCCTGTCGCGCAGGCTGTTGCGCGCCTGGTAATTGCGAATCCCGTCCCAGCGCGCGGTCCGGTTCTTCATCGCGGCCAGGTGGTCGATGCCAAACTCGTCGGGTTCCGACTTGAATATCCAATAGTTCAATGCGTTGCTCCCCAACTGTCGTTATAGCCGGGTCGATCAGCGGCTTCTATAGTCCGCGATGATCGCTCCGGAAGCGGCGATATCCTGCTCGTGGGAAGCCTCCCGCCAGGTCTCGCCCAGCGCGGCCTCGTACCACTCCCGCATCGATGGCAAGTCGAGCATGCGCTGCTGGTAGGCCATGGCCTCTGGTGACAGTGGCAGCTGATACGATTGCACCCGGAAAACCACCGGAGCAAAGAAGGCGTCGACAGCGGTAAACTGCGAGCCCGCCAGGAAGGGGCCGCCGAACAGGCGGGGGCCCTCGCGCCAGAGCTCGTCGATACGCGCCAGGTCCTGCCTGAGAGGCTCACTGGATCGGTGC
>Ga0209391_10000975_pt1 | contig 14538 bp, 11 predicted proteins | sample PPLLak3March2015_FD_187246 | JGI IMG/M metagenome (GOLD analysis project Ga0209391, IMG submission 187246) | Freshwater sediment microbial communities from Prairie Pothole Lake near Jamestown, North Dakota, USA - PPLs Lake P7 Core (1) Depth... | ecosystem: Environmental > Aquatic > Freshwater >... | reverse complement strand
GTGTACGGCGGCGGCCCGATGTACGTCGCCGACTGCAAGGCGGCGTTCGCGGCGCTGGGCCCGCGCTTGGTACAAATCTACGGGCAGGGCGAGTCGCCGATGACGATCACCGCGATGGACCGCGCAGTGGTCGCCGATGCGATCGCGCGCGGCGACCTGCACCGCATCGGGTCGGTCGGCACCGCGCAGCTCGGCATCGAGGTCCGCATCGGCGGGCCGGACGATGACGCGCTGCCGACGGGCGAGGTCGGCGAGGTGCTGGTGCGCGGAGCCACGGTGATGCGCGAGTACTGGGGCAATGCCGAAGCGACCGCCAGGACGCTCGCGAACGGCTGGCTCCACACCGGCGACCTCGGCGCGCTCGACGAGGACGGCTTCCTCACGCTCAAGGACCGCTCGAAGGACTTGGTGATCAGCGGCGGGTCGAACATCTACCCGCGCGAGGTCGAGGAGGCGCTGCTCTCGCACCCCGACGTGGCCGAGGCCGCGGTGTTCGGGCGCCCGCATCCTGAGTGGGGCGAGGAGGTCGTGGCGTGCGTCGTCGCGCGCGTCGCGATTGGCGGCGACGACGCGCGGCGACGCCTCGAGGCTGCGCTGGATGCCCACTGCCGCGGCGAGATCGCCCGCTTCAAGCGGCCGCGGCACTACATCTTCGTCGACGCGCTGCCGAAGAACAACGCCGGCAAGGTGCTGAAGACCGCGCTGCGCGAGCGCTTCGGTTCAGGCCGCCCGTCGTAGCGTGAGGGCGAGCACCGCACCGACGAACGCGGCGGCGGCGGCAAGGCCGAATGCGCCGTTCGCGCCGAGGCGCTCGACCAGCACGCCGCCGAGGCTCATGCCGGCGCCCACGCCGGTGACGATCGCGGTCGACGACCACGTGAACGCCTCGGTCGTGCTGCTCGCGGGCGCGTAGCGTGACACGAGCAGCGAGACCATCGTCATCGATGGAGCGATCAGCGTGCCGGCGGCGAACGCGAGCGGCGCAAGCCCCCACGGACTGCCCACCGGCAGGTGCGCGAACAGCGGCACGGCAAGGAGCGCCATCGCGATCGGCAGCTGACGCGGGAGCGGTCGCCGCAGGAGCAGGCCGCCGTAGATCAGGCCGCCGACCGCGCTGCCGATCGAGTTCAGCGCAATCAGCAGCGGTCCCCATGGGTCGTGGCCCACGGCGCGGCCGAAGCCCGTATAGCCGACCTCGAGGGCGCCGAACGCCGTGCACAGCGCGATCGTCGTGGCGTAGAGCCGCAGCAGCCGGGTCTCGGCGAGCGGGCCCAGCAGGTGCCGGCGCACGGGCGCCTCGCGGTGGCGCCACGCGAGGCCCCCCGAGAGGAACAGCAACGGTACCGCGAGGGTCAGGAAGACCACCGCGACGCTCATCGCCGCCGTCGACGAGTAGAGGGCGATCGCGGCGGCGATCAGTAGCGGACCGGCGGTGTAGGCGAGCTCGAGCAGCACGGCGTCGAGGGCAAACGCCGACTGGCGCAGCGCCCCCTCGGCGAAGCGCGCGCGCAGCAGCGTGCGCACGATCACGGTGACCGGCGGCGAGAACGCGCCCGCGACGACGGCCGCGACGAGCAGCCCCGGACGCGCGAGGTCCAGCGGTCGCGCGAGCAGGATGGCGAGCATGGCGAGCGGGGCGATGAGCCCGGTGGCGCTCAGCACGCCACGGGGCCCGTGCCGGTCGATCAGGCGTCCCTGGATCGGCGCGGCGGCGGCCGCGGCGACCAGCATCGCACCGACCACACTGCCGGCGAACGCGATCGAACCGGTGATCTCGCGCACGTGCAGCAGCGTCGCGAGGCCGACGGTGCCGAGCGGCATCCGCATGACGAACGACAGCGCAACGAAACGCGGCACGCCGGGTTCGCGCAGCAGCACGGCGTAGCGCTCGGCGAGCGACCGCATCGGGAAGCTGCCTGCGAAAGGCAGCCGGTCAGTAGACGACCTGCACGTTCGCGGGCTGCAGCCACTCGCGCAGGCGGTCGATCAGCGCCGGATCGGGGTTGACGCGCCAGTCGTCGGGCAGGTCGACATCTCCCGCGACGCGGCCGTTCTCGTAGTGGATCGTCACCGGCACGCCCTCGGCGCGGAAGGGCCCGAGGATCTCCGCGAGACGGCCCGCGTCGGCATTGCCGTTGCACGAGAGCGTGAGCCGCTTCGCCCAGCGCTTGCGCACCGCGGCGAGGTCGAACACGTTCTCGGCGACGATGCGCAGGCTCTGGGCATCGCCGTCCTCGCCGATGCGCTGCATGACCTTCACCTCGACGACCACCAGCTGGTCCTCGCGCAGCAATGGCCTTGCCGCGTCGAAGGCCTCGTTCCAGACGGTGATCTCGGCGGTGCCCTTGCCGTCGTCCAGCGTGACGAAGGCATTCTTGCCGCGTTTGCCCTGCTGGATGCGCAGCGCCGTGACGATGCCCGCGACGAGGAACCGCTCCTGGCGGGGCTGGATCGCGGACAGCGAGGTCTTCACGAGCGGCGCGAGTTCCGCGGCGTGCGCTGCGAATGGGTGTCCCGAGACGTAGAACCCGAGTGACGTCTTCTCGTGCGCGAGGCGCTCGGCATCCGTCCACTCGCGGGCGGTGACGAGCGGGACCAGGGTCTCCTTCGTCCCCTCGCCGAACAGCGACACCTGGTGCGCGGAGGCTTCCGCGTGCTCGGCCGCCTCGATCGCCACGCCGACCGATGCGAACAGCGTCGAGCGGCGCGGATCGATCGAATCGAACGCCCCCGCCTTCACCAGCGCCTCGATGACGCGACGATTGGCGAGGCGCTTGTCGACACGCCGGCAGAACTCGAACAGGTCGCGGAACGGGCCATCCGCGGTGCGGGCCGCGACAAGGGACTCGATCGCCTGCTCGCCGGTGCCCTTGATCCCGCCAAGCCCGTAGCGGATGCGCCTCGTGTCCACCGGCTCGAACCGCCATGCCGAGGCATTCACGTCCGGCGGCAGGATCTCGAGGCCCTGCTCGACCGCATCGGCGTAGAGCGAGCGCACCTTGTCGGTGTCGTCCATCACCAGCGAGAGGTTCGCCGCCATGAACGCCGCCGCGTGATGCGCCTTGAAGTACGCGGTCTGGTAGGCGACGAGCGCGTAGGCCGCGGCGTGCGACTTGTTGAAGCCGTAGCCCGCGAACTTCTCCATCTGGTTGAAGAGCTCGGTGGCCCTCGCGGGCGCAACGCCGCTCTGCACGGCCCCGGCGACGAAAATCTCGCGCTGGGTGGCCATCTCCTCGGGCTTCTTCTTGCCCATCGCGCGGCGCAGCAGGTCGGCGCCGCCAAGCGAGTAGCCGCCGATCACCTGCGCGATCTGCATCACCTGTTCCTGGTACACCATCACGCCGTAGGTGGGGCCGAGGATCGGCACGAGGCGCGGGTCGAGGTACTCGACCTTCTGGCGGCCGTGCTTGCGGTCGATGTAGTCCGGGATCAGGTCCATCGGGCCGGGGCGGTACAGCGCCACCAGCGCGACGATGTCCTCGAAGCGGTCCGGCTTCGCGCGCGTGAGCAGGTCGCGCATGCCGCGCGATTCGAACTGGAACACCGCGCTGGTGTTGCCGGTCTTGAAGATCTCGTACGCGGCCCGGTCGTCGAGCGGCAGGCCCGCGAGGTCGATCGCGCTTCCCGGGTCGAGCTTCGCCACGTAGCGCAGCGTCCAATCGAGGATGGTGAGCGTCGTCAGGCCCAGGAAGTCGAACTTGACGAGGCCGACTGCCTCGACGTCGTCCTTGTCGAACTGGGAGACGATCGCGTCCGCGCCCGGCTGCACGTAGAGCGGGCAGAAGTCGGTGAGCTTGCCCGGCGCGATCAGCACGCCGCCCGCGTGCATGCCGACGTTGCGCGTGAGACCCTCGAGCGACTCGGCGAGTGCCAACAGCTCCGCCACTTCCTCCTCCGCCTTCTCGCGCTCGGCGAGCAGCGGCTCCATCGTGCGCGCCTGGGCGATGGTGACCTGCTTGCCGGGCTGGAAGGGAATCAGCTTGGCGATGCCGTCGACGAAGCCGTACGGCAGGTCGAGCACGCGGCCGACGTCGCGCACCGCGGCCTTCGCGGCCATCGTGCCGAACGTCGCGATCTGCGACACGCTGTCGGTGCCGTACTTGTGCTTCACGTAGTCGATGACGAGTTCGCGCCGGTCCTGGCAGAAGTCGATGTCGAAGTCCGGCATCGACACGCGCTCGGGATTGAGGAAGCGCTCGAACAGCAGCGCGTAGCGCAGCGGGTCGAGGTCGGTGATGCCGAGCGAGTACGCGACGAGCGAGCCGGCACCCGAGCCGCGGCCCGGTCCCACCGGGACGCCGTTGGCCTTGGCCCAGTTGATGAAGTCGGCGACGATCAGGAAGTAGCCGGCGAAGCCCATCTGCACGATGGTCCTCGCCTCGAACTCCAGCCGCGTCTCGTACTCCGGGCGGCGGCGCTCGCGCTCCGCGGCGTCCGGGTAGAGCGCGGCGAGGCGCCGCAAGAGCCCGGCGCGCGACTCGATGCCGAGGTGCTCGTCGATCGTGACGCCCTCGGGCAGCGGGAAGTCCGGCAGGTGCGGCTTGCCGAGCGCGATCGCGAGGTTGCAACGCTTCGCCACCGTCACCGTGTTGGCGAGCGCTTCGGGGATATCGGAGAACTTCGCGGCCATCTCGGCGGTGGTGGCGAGATGCTGCTCGGTCGTGAACGGGCGAGGGCGCCGCGGGTCGGCAAGCAGGTGACCTTCGGCGATGCACACTCGCGCCTCGTGCGCGCGGAAGTCCCCGCGCCGCAGGTACTGCACGGGATGCGTGGCGACGACCGGCAGGCCGGTCTCGCCCGCGAGGTCCACCGTCGACGCGACGAGCGCCTCGTCGTCCGGCCGCGAGGCGCGTTGCACTTCGAGGTAGTAGCGGCCCGGAAAGAGCGAGGACCACTCGCGCGCGTGCTTCTGCGCACCCGACGCGTTGCCCTGCAGCAGCGCCTGACCGACGTCGCCGTCCCGCGCGCCGGAGAGGGCGATCAGTCCGTCCGTGCCGTCCTCGAACCAGCGCCTCGACAGTTCGGCGTGGCCCCGGTGCTGGTTGGACCGGTATGCGCGCGACAGCCATTCGCACAGTCGGAGGTAGCCGCCGCGATTCGCGCAGAGCAGCAGCAGTCGGAACGGCGCGTCGCGCTCGGACTCGTGCGTGATCCGGACGTCGCAGCCGACGATGGGCTTGACGCCGCGCTCCCGCGCTGCCTGGTAGAACTTCACCAGCCCGAAGACGTTGCCGAGGTCGGTGAGCGCGAGCGCGGGCATCGCGTCCGTCGCCACCGCGTCGATCGCGTCGTCGATGCGCACGGTGCCGTCGGCGATCGAGTACTCGCTGTGCAGCCGCAGGTGGACGAAGGCGGGGTCGCTCATGGGACACATCGCGCTGCGCACCCCGCCACGCCGCAGCGCGCCGCCGACGGGTTGTGCATCAGCCTGCTAGAATTTTACCCTCGTGCAAGCGCGCGAGCGACGCGCAAGGGAAAAGCGATCGTGCATTGCTCCATCGTGTTACGCCGCGCCGTGGCGGTGCTCGGGCTCGCGCTCGCGGCATGCGCGACCGCGCCCGAAGCTCCCTCGCCCGAGCCGCCGGCGCCGAAGCCGAAGCCGACCGCGCCACCGCTGCCGCGCACGGCGGAGCCGCCGCCGCCGCCGGTCAACCTCGAGGGCTTTCCGCTTCCCTATCGCCAGGGCTTCGCCGACGGCTGCGCGAGCGCGGGTGGCGTGGAGCGCAAGGACGCCACGCGCTTCGCGGCCGGCGGCAACTACCGCACCGGGTGGCAGGACGGCCTGGCGCAATGCCGCCGCAGCAAGTGACGCCGTATGCGCCGGTGCGCGTGCCGCGCGCGGAGCGCGTCGATCTGCGCGGACAGGACACGCAGGTGCTGGTCTGGGGCGCTCAGGATGCTCCGCGCCTGTTCCTCCTGCACGGCTGGATGGACGTGGCGGCGTCATTCCAGTTCCTCGTCGACGCGCTCGCCCGCGAGTGGTGCGTGATCGCGCCGGATCTGCGCGGCTTCGGCAGGAGCGGCTGGAACACGCGCGGCTACTGGTTCGCCGACTACATCGCCGACTTCGACGCGCTGATCGACTGCTACGCTTCGGGCGAGGCGGTGCGCGTCGCCGGTCACAGCCTGGGCGCGAACGTCGCGATGCATTATGCGGGAGTGCGCCCGGACCGCGTCGCGGAGCTGGTCGCGCTGGACGGGTTCGGCATCCCGGCGGAGTCCGCGGAGCAGGCGCCCGACAAGCTCGCCGCCTGGCTCGACGCGCTTGCCGATCCACCGGGCTTCGCGTCCTATGCCGACTTCGACGCCGTCGCGCGCCGGCTGACCAGGAACGACCCGAGACTCCCCGCGGATCGGGCCGCGTTCCTTGCACGGCAGTGGGCCGTCGAGGACGGCGAGGGCAGGGTGCGTCTCACCGCCGATCCGAGGCACAAGCTGCCGTTCCCGATCGTCTACCGTCTCGAGGAAGTGTTCGCGGTGTGGGGCCGCATCCGCGCGCGCGCGCTGTGGGTCGCCGCCGAGGATTCGCACATCCCGCGCTGGCTCGACCGCCACCCTGAAGGCGAGGCCGCGACCGACTCGCTCGCCGGCGTGCGACGGCGCATGGCCCGCGTGCCCGGCGCGACGTTGCTCACGATTGCCGACGCCGGGCACATGCTCCACCACGACCAGCCACAGGCGGTCGCCGCGGCGCTCGAGCGCTTCCTGTCGTGAGCACGCCGCTGGCGATCGACAGCCGCCGCGCTGCCTACTTCGCGCTGGTCGTGCTCACGCTGATCTGGGGCAGCAACTGGGCGGTGATGAAGTTCGCGCTGTCGCGCGCGGATCCCGTCGTGTTCAACGTGCAGCGCACCTGGCTCGCGGTGGCCGTGCTGTTCGTGGCGATGGCGTGGCAGCGCCGCCTCGCCTGGCCCGCGGTGTGGTGGCCCGTGCTCGTCACCGGCTTCTTCCAGACCACCGTCAACTTCGGGGCGACCACGATGGCGGTCGCGGGCGGCGGCGCGGGCCGTGCGTCGGTGCTGGTGTTCACGATGCCGTTCTGGACGCTGCTGATCGCCTGGCCGGTGCTGCACGAGCGCGTGCGCGGCGCACGTTGGTTCGCGGTCGCGTTCGCGTTCGCGGGCCTCGTCCTCGTCGTCGCGCCTTGGCACTGGCAGGGCGGACTCGCGTCGAAGCTGTGGGCGGTGCTGTCGGGCTTCGGCTGGGCCGCGGGCACCGTCGCCACCAAGTATTATCAGCGCAAGCATCACCTCGACATGCTGAACTTCGTGGCGTGGCAGATGGTGGTCGGCGTGATCCCGCTCACGTTGCTGCCGTGGTTCTTCGCGTTCGAGACGACGGCGTGGAGCACGTCGTTCGTCGCCGCGCTCTGCTTCACCGGCGCGATCTCCACCGGCCTCGGCTTCGTGCTCTGGATCGCGGTGCTGCGCCACCTGCCTGCGGGAACGGCCTCGCTCAACATGTTCGCGATCCCGGTGATCGCGCTGATCTCGTCGATGGCGATCTTCGGGGAGCGACTGACCGCCGGCGAATGGGCGGGCATCGCCTGCCTCGGCGTCGGCCTCGCGATACTGTCGGCGCAGTCGATCGCCGCCGTACGTCGCGGGGAGCGCGAGCCTACGCCCGCCACGCCCACGCCGCTCGACGGCGGCTGACGCGCCCCAAGCCACGCGGCGGCCCGCGATCGATGTCGCGGATCGGGGGCATGCGCAACTTGGCAGGCGGGCTAGAATGCACATTTGCCCTGCGCGCGGACGTGAGCGACGTCCGGCGCCATCGGTTCGCAATCCCCATCATGGCCGGCGCCGACCTCTCGAAGCTCTCCATCGACCGCAGCGCCGCCCCGGTGCGCCGCCGCCGCCGGTGGCTGTGGTGGCTGCTGCCTGCCGCGGGCGCCGCGGCAGTTGCGGCGTGGCTCGCGCTCGCCCCGCGCGCAGTGAGCGTGCAGACGACGCCGGTGGTGACGAGCTATCCGTCGCAGCAGTTCGTCGTGCTGAACGCGACGGGCTACGTCGTGGCGCAGCGCAAGGCAGCGATCGCGTCGAAGGCCAGCGGCCGCCTCGAGTGGCTCGGCGTGGCCGAGGGCTCGCGCGTGAAGGCCGGCGAGGTGATCGCCCGCCTCGACAATCGCGACGTGCTGGCCCAGTCCGAAAGCGCCGAGGCGAACGTGCGCGCGGCGCGCGCCGCGCTCGCGCAGGCGGAGGCCGAGGCGCGCGACGCAGCACAGCAGCTCAAGCGCAATGTCGATCTCGCGGCGAAGGGATTCGTGTCCGCGGCCACGGTCGACGCCGCGACCGCGCGCCACGACCGCGCGACGGCGGGCGTCGGCAGCGCGCGCGCGGCGATCGGCGCTGCCGAGGCGAACGCCCGCAACGCGAGGGTTTCCGTCGACTTCACGCTGATCCGTGCGCCGTTCGACGGCGTGATCCTCTCGAAAAGCGCGAACGTCGGCGACATCATCACGCCGTTCTCGTCGGCGGCGGACTCGAAGGGCGCGGTGGTCACGATGGCCGACATGGCGACGCTCGAGGTCGAGGCCGACGTCTCCGAGTCGAGCCTGTCGAAGGTGCGCGTCGGTCAGCCCGCGGAGATCGTGCTCGACGCGCTGCCCGACGTCCGCTTCCGCGGACGGATCAGTCGCATGGTCCCGACCGTCGATCGCGCGAAGGCGACGGTGATGACCAAGGTGCAGTTCGACGCGCTCGATCCGCGCATCCTGCCCGAGATGAGCGCCAAGGTCGCGTTCCTGTCGCAGGAGGTGTCGCCCGAGCAGCAGCAGCCGCTGGTCGCGGTCTCCGCCGACGCGCTCGCGCAGCGGAGCGGGCGCACCGTGATCTTCGTCGTGCGCGACGGTCGCGCGGTGGCGGTGACCGTGACGCCGGGAGCGAAGCTCGGCGACCTGACGGCGATCGCCGGTGATGCCAGGTCGGGCGACAGGGCCGTGCTCCGGCCCGCGCCCGATCTTGCCGACGGCGCGCTGGTCGAGGTCGCGACCAGGTAGCGCGCGGGTCATGAGCGAACCGGCTGCGGTGGGCGCGAGCGGCGCGGCGCGGGTGCCGCGCGGAGATGAGCCGCTCGTGGCGATCCGCGCGCTGTCGAAGCACTACGTGCGCGGCGACCAGTTGATTGCGGTGCTCGCCGGCATCGACCTCGACGTGCGCCGCGGCGACTACATCGCGCTGATGGGGCCGTCCGGGTCGGGCAAGTCGACGCTGCTGAACCTCATCGCAGGCATCGACAAGCCGTCCTCCGGCGAGATCCGTATCGCCGGCGTCGACATCGCGAGGCTCTCCGACGCCGAGCTTGCCGCGTGGCGGGCCGAGCACGTCGGATTCATCTTCCAGTTCTACAACCTGATGCCGGTGCTCTCGGCATTCGAGAACGTCGAGCTGCCGTTGCTCCTCACTGGCCTTGCGCGTCGTGAGCGCCGCGAGCGGGTCGACCTGGCGCTCGAGCTGGTCGGGCTCACCGACCGCGCCGAACACCGGCCGAGCGAGCTCTCGGGCGGCCAGCAGCAGCGCGTGGCGATCGCGCGCGCACTCATCGCCGACCCGACGCTGATCGTCGCCGACGAGCCCACCGGCGACCTCGACCGCACGACCGGCGAGGAGATCCTCGGGCTGCTCGAACGGCTGAACGACGACCTCGGCAAGACGATCGTGATGGTCACGCACGACCCGAAGGCCGCCGGGAAGGCGCACCGGCTGGTGCACCTCGAGAAGGGCGTGCTCGTCGAGTAGCTGCGCCACCCGATCGGGCGGAAGGGGCGTCAGCCGCTGGCCGCGATGGCCATGCCCGTCGTCTTGCCGAGGCGCTCGGCCATGCCCCGCAGGAGCTCGAGTTCCTCGGCCACCTCGGCGGAGAGCGGCGGCGCCCCGTCGCCGCCGCGGGCGAGCATCTCGCAGAGCCGTCCGGCGAGCGCGGCGTTGCCCCACTCGCGCGCGAGCACGCCGGTGAATGCCGGATGCTCGCGTTCCAGGGCCGACGTGGCGGCGACCGCCGGCTCGAGGTCGCCTTCGAGCTGGTCGCGGAGCTCCTGGAGCAGCGGCGAGGGACTCGCGATCTCGTCGTTCGCCGAGACCTCGCCCGGAGTCGCCACGGCGGAAGGCTTCGTCAGGGCACGTTGCCGCGCCTCGAGCGCAAGATCGGACTCGATGGTTTCGAGCACGCTGTGCGCGGCGCGGCGCAGCGCGATCAGGTCGTTGTACGCGTTGAGCGTGAAGCCCCGGCGCGCCCCGCCGCGATTGTCGTAGAGCAACCGATCGAGCAGCCGCCGGCACTCGTGAGTGCCCCACGCGGTGGTGATCGCCTTGACCAGCCGCGGATAGGCCTCGAGACCCGGCTCGCCGCGGCCGGGGGGATGGCGTTCCCAGTTCGGCGTGCGGACGTTGAAGCGCCGGTGGAACTCGAGCGCGAGATCGCGGAACTTCTGCTCGCGACCGTGGGTGCGGCACAGGTCGAGCAACATGACCCAGACCGCCGGCATCGGGCGCGCCTCGCCGTCGATGTGTCGGCGGAGCACGTCGATCGAGAGGTCCACGTGGTGCAGGGCGAGGAACGCGTGCGGCTCCGGGAACGTCGCCGGCGTCGCGTCGGGCCCCGGGGCGCGCGGCGCCGATTCGTTGCCATCGTCCGGCTCGGGAACGACGCGGGCTTCGGTGGGAGCGGACTCGACGATCGTGGTGCCGAGCGTCGAGTCGTTGGCGGCGCGGTCGAGCGGCTTGGGGCGATTCGGCCGGCCCATCGTGAGCGCGCCCGCGGCGACCGCGAGCAGGCCCAGCGTGACGACCAGCCCCCAGCCCATGGGTCCGAAGGGCGCAGAGGCATCCGGCAGTGGCGAGTGGCGTCCCTCGGCGGCGACCGCGGCGGCGATCGGCAGGAGCGCGAGCGCGGCAATCGGGACCGCGCGGCGCAGGCCGCACGAGGCACGAACGAAGATGGAGACGGTGTGGTTCACGGTGAGGTCGATGCGCGAATGGCGGCGCACAGGACGAAGTTGGCCGGCGACGGTTGGGCAACGGTGGCGCAAGAAGCGTGCCGCGCCGATGAGCGGTGCAGGGCCTCGGGTAAACTGCTGATCGCACGCCGCCCGTCGCGCTGCGTCGGCCGCGTGGAGCCTTCCCGTGTTCTTTCCACTGCTCGTCGCCCGCAACGCGCTCCGGCACAAGTTGCGCACGCTGCTCACCGTCGTGGGCATCGTCGTCGCGATCGTGGCCTTCGGGTTGTTGCGCACAGTCGTCGACGCCTGGTATGCGGGCGCGAACGCGAGCTCCTCGACGCGCCTCGTGACCCGCAACGCGGTGTCGCTCGTATTCCCGATGCCGACCAGCTACGCGCAGAAGATCCGCCAGGTCGACGGCGTTGCGGGCGTGTCGTGGGCGAACTGGTTCGGCGGCGTCTACGTGACCGAGCGCAACTTCTTCCCGCAGTTCGCGATCGATCCGGCGACGTACCTGCCGATGTACCCCGAGTTCCTGCTGTCCGACGACGAGCGCAAGGCGTTCCTCACCGATCGGGCGGGGGCGATCGTCGGCCGCAAGCTCGCGGCCGAGTACGGTTGGAAGGTCGGCGACACGATTCCGCTGCGCGGCACGATCTTCCCGGGCACGTGGTCGTTCACGCTGCGCGGCATCTACGCGGGCGCGGAGCAGTCGACCGACGAGTCGACGATGTTCTTCCACTGGAGCTACCTGAACGAGACCGTCAAGCAGCGCTTCCCGCGCCGCGCGGACCAGATCGGCGTCTTCATCGTCGGAATCCGCGATCCCGCGCGTGCCGCGGAGGTCTCCGCGGCGATCGACGCCACGTTCCGCAACTCGCTCGCCGAGACGCTCACCGAGACGGAGAAGGCGTTCCAGCTCGGCTTCATCGCGATGACCGAGACGATCCTGCTCGCGATCCGGGCGGTCTCGTTCGTGGTGATCGTCATCATCATGGCGGTGATGGCCAACACGATGGCGATGACCGCCCGCGAGCGCCATGCCGAGTACGCGACGCTGAAGGCGCTCGGGTTCCCGGGCGCGTTCATCGCCGGGCTCATCGCGGCCGAGTCGCTCGCGATCGCGCTTGCCGGTGGCCTGCTCGGCATCGCGCTCACGATTCCGGTGGCAGCCGTCTTCGCCGGGGCCGTGGGCACACTCTTCCCCGTGTTCATCGTCGCCGAGGGCACGATGCTGGCGCAGCTCGCGGCGGCGCTCACGGTCGGCGTCGTCGCGGCGATCGTGCCCGCGTGGCACGCCTCGCGGGTGCCGATCGTCGAGGGCCTGCGCGCCGTCGCCTGATGCCGTGGGCATTCCGCTCTCCTACGTCCTCAGAAACCTCGCGGCGCGACGTCTCACGACGTTCCTCACTGCCGGCGGGATGGCGCTCGTCGTCTACGTGTTCGCAACGGTGCTGATGCTTGCCGCCGGCCTGCGCGCAACGCTGGTCGCCACGGGCCAGCCCGACAACGTCGTTGTCATCCGACGCTCGGCGCAGACGGAGGTGCAGAGCGGCATCGACCGCCTGCAGGCGGGCATCGTCGAGAGCCTGCCCGACATCGCCACCGGATCGCGCGGGACCCGGCTGGTTTCCAGGGAGCCGGTGGTGCTCATCAACCTGCCCAAGCGCGAGACCGGCAAGCCGTCGAACGTGACGATCCGCGGCGTGACGGAAGCCGGGATCGAACTGCGCCCGCAGGTCCGTCTCGTCGAGGGCCGGATGTTCCGGCCCGGCACCGCCGAGGTCGTGACGGGCCGGGCCATCTCGGGAGGATTCCGTGGCGCCGGCGTCGGCGAGACCCTGCGCTTTGCCTCCCGCGACTGGACGGTCGTCGGCGTGTTCGACGCCGGCCGCACGGCCTTCGACTCCGAGATCTGGGGCGATGCCGAGCAGTTGCTGCAGGCGTTCCGGCGCGGCGCCTACTCGTCGCTGATCTTCCGGCTCGCGGACCCCGGACGATTCGACGCGGTGAAGCGGGAGATCGAGACCGATCCGCGGCTCACGCTCGAGGCGAAGCGCGAGGCCCGCTTCTACGCCGACCAGTCCGAGACGCTCGCCAAGTTCATCAGCATTCTCGGCACCTCGATCTCGGTGATCTTCTCGATCGGGGCGGTCATCGGCGCGATGATCACGATGTACGCGAGCGTCGCCTCGCGCACCGCGGAGATCGGCACGTTGCGCGCGCTCGGCTTCTCCCGCGGTTCGGTCCTCGCCGCCTTTCTCGTCGAGGCGCTCGCGCTCGGGCTCCTGGGGGGCGTCCTCGGCCTCCTCGCCGCGTCGTTCATGCAGGTGATCACGATCTCGACCACGAACTTCCAGACGTTCGCCGAGCTCGCGTTCGCGTTCACGCTCACGCCGCAGATCGTGCTGGCCTCGCTCGGGTTCTCCATCGCGATGGGCTTCGTCGGCGGATTTCTGCCCGCGGCGCGGGCCGCACGGCTGTCGATCGTCGACGCGCTGCGGGCGGCGTGATGGGCCTCGGACCGCTGTTTGTGATCCCCACGCTGATCTGGGGCTCGACCTGGTTCGCGATCAAGTTCCAGCTGGGCGTCGTCGCGCCGGAGGTCTCGGTCGCCTACCGCTTCGCGTTCGCCGCGCTGCTCCTCGCCGCGTGGTGCGCGGCGACGGGGCGCTCGCTCGCACTGCCGCGGCGGGCACACGCCTGGATGGCGCTGCAGGGCGTCACCTTCTTCGGTCTCAACTACGTCGCGGTCTACGAGGCGGAGCAGCGGCTCGCCTCCGGGCTCGTCGCCGTCGTGTTCTCGACGATCGTGTTCATGACGCCCTTCGGCGCGCGGGCGGCATTCGGCACGCCGGTCGCCGCGCGCACGCTGGCCGGAGCCGTGCTCGGCGTGGCCGGCATCGCGCTGCTGTTCCTGCCGGAACTCCGCGCGGCCGGGGAGGGTGGCGCGAACGCCATCGGCCTCGCGTTCGCGATCGCGTCGCCGGCAATTGCCGCGCTCGGCAACCTGGTGTCGATGCGCATGCAGCGCGACCAGCTGCCCGTGCTGTCGAGCACCGCGTGGGGGATGGGTTACGGCGCGCTCGTCGTGGCGATCGTGGCCGGCGCGGCCGGCGCCTCGTGGACCTTCGACCCGCGCGCGCCCTACGTGCTCTCGCTCCTCTATCTCGCCGTGTTCGGGAGCATCGTGGCGTTCGTGACATACCTCACGCTGCTCAAGCGGGCAGGCCCGGGACCTTCGAGCTTCGTCGGCGTGGCGACGCCCGTGGTGGCGATGCTGGTGAGCACGGCGTTCGAGGGTTATCGCTGGACGTGGGTCGGCGTGCTCGGCGTGGCCCTCGCGGCCGTCGGCAACGTGATTGCGCTGCGGCCCGCGGCGCCCGGCGTCGGCTCGTCGCGCCCGGATCGGTGATCAGCGCGGCCCGATGGCCGAGCCGACGACGTCGTCCGTCGGCGCGAACCGCGCACCGGCGCGGCGCATCGCGTCCTCGGCTCGCGCGCCGTCGCCCGGATGCACGTCGACCGCGCGGATGCCGTCGGACAGCACGACCGCGGCGAAGCCCGCGTCGATGGCGTCGTGCACGGTGTTCAGGATG
>Ga0209391_10000974_pt1 | contig 14539 bp, 13 predicted proteins | sample PPLLak3March2015_FD_187246 | JGI IMG/M metagenome (GOLD analysis project Ga0209391, IMG submission 187246) | Freshwater sediment microbial communities from Prairie Pothole Lake near Jamestown, North Dakota, USA - PPLs Lake P7 Core (1) Depth... | ecosystem: Environmental > Aquatic > Freshwater >... | reverse complement strand
TCGTTTCAAATCGACCGAAATCTGACGATGGCTGTTTATTTTGAACAGGGATAACGAGGCTTAGAGGTGGAGCCTTATCGGTCTGCTACATTGATTTATTAGATTTTTTTACTTGCGTTGCTTGCTGAGGCATAAGTTAGGTAATTACCACTGTATCCCATAAGCCTTAGGATATACTCACGCAGCAGATCATGTAACCCTTCATATTTTTTCCATTGCCACGAGTATTGTTTTCTGGTGACACCTGAATGGATAATTTCATTTCTAAGATTCTTGATTCGCTTTAAACCTTTCTTCATTTTAACCTGCTGCAGCATGAGGTGTAGTAATTCTTCAAAGGAGTAGCGATCATCGCCTTTAATCGGCTTTGGAACTTTTCTGTAATACCCTTTTTTGTATGGGATACTCATACTTCTCGCATAACTATCCTTGAGATTTTCAAGGACGACGAAGCCAATAATTAATTTTAATTCTGATACCTGCCCTGGTTTTTCCGCCTGAACAAGATAGTCAATTACTACATTTAGCTTCCTTTTTTGTTCCAATTGTTTGTATCCGGTGTAGCATGTTTGAATATATTCAATTGTCTGATTACCATCTTGGATATTAATGGAAGGGCGAAAATAAGCAGCTTCCCCAACAACGGACGAAAACTTTCCAAAACCTGTTCCGTCGGGATATTCATGACCGTAGCAAATAACACGAGAAAGCCCAGCAAAAGATAGTAGCCAGCAAATTCTATTCAAAACCGCTAATGCCTTCTTGACATCGTTCTCTTTAACATCTTTTATCAGGACTTCGGTGGACTTCGTGAACTGGCCCTTGAAGCTGTCTAAATTTCCTGTAATTATCTCTCGATTCTGAATAAACTGAAAAATAAAGCCATCGCAGTTAAAGGATAGGGAGTCACGAATCCATTTATCTTTATATTTTGTTATTTCATGGCCCCGGCCAAGAAAATTAGCGACATAAGCTCGAATGTCTGACATATCCTTCTCTCATAGCTTTAACAAGTGATTATCTAAGCCTGGAGAGCTTATTAGAAAAGTACCACCAATTGCAATAAAACATATATTGACCGGCTGGTTTTGGCCGTAAGTTGCCCGTCATCACAGCATCAAAATCAATGACAGCTATCGGGAAACACTTGCGTCAGCATCCGACCCCTGACTGACTACCGGCAGTTATAGAAAATTTATTTTTTTATCTTCTCGGACTTGTAAATCGTCCAACTTAGTCTATATTTAAAATGTACCTCCCGTTCTCCTGTTAGCATGAATAACATGCATATACATAGCTGGTGATTAATTGTTAATCACCGGCTTTTTTTGTCTTGAAAAGTTTGACTACGATTCACTATATGTTGAGTATAATCCATTCAATGTCGACCCTCTCTATAAATTTTATTCGGGGCAAAATTATAAACACACGACGATATTAACTTGCTTAAATTTCAGCTTAAATAATTATAGAAAACGCTAAAAGGCATTCGCAGATATTAAGGCTCTGGTTGAGGTAACCCCAATTTACTGAAAAGATAATATTATCCTGATGCCTGTAAAAATCATTTACAGGGATTTTGCCTGCAATTATTTTATTTATGCCGTAAAATAAGCTATAAAGAGTATTTAATTTCACATAACCTATCGTTATTACACAGGAAAAGCTTTATGAACAAATCGGAACTGATAAATGCTATTGCTGAACGGGCAAATTTAAGCAAAGCAGACGCAGGTCGTAGCTTGGATGCCTTGATCAAAACCATCGAAACTACTTTAAAATCCGGTGATTCCATTGCCTTGGTAGGTTTTGGCACTTTTGCTGTTAAAGACAGAGCAGAGCGTACCGGTCGAAATCCACAAACCGGTCAGGAAATCACTATTGCGGCGTCAAAAGTCCCTTCCTTTAAACCGGGTAAAGGCTTGAAGGATGCTGTTAACGAATAGCGACTGGGGCAAGTCACATCAATATGTTTTTTTTATCAGGCATTTAGAAACATAAATTAATAAAAATAATTGCAAAGCTGAAAAGCTGAAGGATAGATTGAATGGCATTAACCAAGGCAGATTTTGCTGACCAATTGTTCAACGAATTGGGTTTGAATAAACGCGAAGCAAAAGAAATGGTCGAGTTATTTTTTGAAGAAATTAAAAGGACTTTAGAACAAGGTGAACCCGTCAAAATTTCAGGATTTGGCAATTTCGCACTCCGCGACAAAGTCAGCCGCCCGGGTAGAAACCCCAAAACAGGCGAAGAAATCCCGATTACGGCCAGACGGGTTGTCACATTCAGAGCAAGTCAAAAGCTTAAAGCACACTTAGGCCAAACTGTTTCGAATAGTTGCCAATAATGAAAGTTTATTTAAGAGATGGGAAACTGTTATGACCGAAGTATTGTTTATATTAGTTGCTATTATTGTTGCCTATGTCATTTATGTGATCGTAAGCGAACAAAAAACAACATCCACTTCCGCAGTCAGTCAGGCAAAGCCTGAAAAGCCAGTAGAGGCCGTTAAACAATCAATACCTCAGTCAGCTCCAAAAATCGAAAAGGTCGCGGCAGTAAAATCGGTTGGTTCAGCTGCCCGTAAACCTGAGCCTGATCCTGGAACACAGCATGCTGGAAAACGAGGATTAAAAAATCCGAATACAGACGAAGTTGCCACAACCTATAGTAATTACCGTTTTACCAAGCGCTGGATTAAAGAGGCTTTGGTCGCAGAAGGATTACTGGATAAGGTTTACAAAAACGATGAGCTCAATGCAGAAATAGAAGCGACAATAAAAGGGGCTGTAGTCAAGCTGGAAGCAATCGATAAATACCGTGTTTGAATGAACAGGTAAACAGCTACTGAGCAAAGGATAACTGACTGTTAAATTAGTGCCAAGAGAATCTGGCATTGACCGGCAGCATGCGACCCTAAACAACAGAGCTTCGGTGAGCTAATGTTAGAACTGGTTAACAACAAGCTCAATTGATCATCTAGTACAACGCCCCACGTACATCAAGACTGAAATCCTGAATTTTGCAGGTCGCTTTCAATCATACTCTCCGCCAACGAGTATCGAGATTAGAAATATAAAACTTGTCGTTTTCTAAAAAAGGGGCAATTATGTAAATTCATTGGTTATCTCATTTTCCACTATATTGATCCTATACCCATATAAATTCAGCATGCACATTACCTCATCCCAAGTTTCCAACTGCATGGTATACCTAATCATCAGCAAGCATAAACGCAAACAGAGTAATGCCAGCTAACAAGCTCACAGTTCCAAACACGTTAATCGGGTATCTGAAGCAACTCAGTATAGCCGTACTTTATATGCTTTTCGGCTATATCATTCATCATAACTTCACCAGCAATGGCATTGTGAGTGTTGTCTGGTGGGGGAGCGGCTTGGCGCTTGGGGTACTACTCATAGGCGGCATGCGTTATCTGTGGGGGATATTCATTGGCGCGCTGGTGGTTAACGCGCTAGCCAATGACACAGTGGTTGGGGCTCTAGGCACCACATTGGCAAGCATTCTTGAAGTTCTATTGGGTGTTTGGCTGCTCACAAGCAATAATAAATTTTCAATATTACTGAACACCCTGCCTGACTGTCTTCGATTGATTGCCTTGGGAGGTGCTGTTGCCAGCATCATTGGTGCCATAATTGGTGTCTTGGCTTTACTACTCGCAGGCTTCATCACCCCAGCTGATTATTTTGGGTATGCATCCCTTTGGTGGATGGGTGATACGCTTGGCGTTGTGCTGGTAACGCCTTTTATATTGGCTTGGTGGCAGCCAATAAAGTGGGAGCGACTCAACGGCAAGCAACTGCTGGAAGAAGTGTTGCTTGCTGGTATAGCGTTTATTGCCGGACAAATCATTTTCCTTGGTTGGTTCAACGAAAGCCTTATTTTTGAGCCCAAAGCTTTCATGATGTTCTTATTCATAACTTGGATTGCAATAAGGCTCGGTATTCGTCCCACAACATTTGTCCTGAATATGATAGCAATTCAGGCATTAACAGGTGCTTATTTGAAAGTCGGTTACTTTGCCAATGAAATAACCAGGTCAGGACTTCATAATTATTGGCTTTATATGCTGATTCTGTCTGGAGTCGGGATGGTTCTGGCGGTGTATGTCAATGACATTAAAAAGAAAGAGCTTAGTCTGCGAGAAAGCGAAACTCACTTACGTTTAAGCCAGATAAATGGCGGCATTGGCACCTGTGAAGCTGATCTAGTCAACAACAAACAGAAGTGGTCAGAGAATTGTGTCTCCTTACTTGGATTTCCTGCCCAGAGTGAACCGACGTGGAATGATTTGCTGGCAGCGGTACATCCGGAAGACCGTCAACAAGTGATTGATGTATTACAGGCACACAACGAACGCAACAGAAATTTCGAAGTGGAATACCGTATCGTAGTAAATGGAGTCACCCGCTGGATTCGTTCCGCTGGTCAAGTAGAGCGTAACGCAGATGGAAAGCCCACCATAATGCGGGGAATCATGCAGGATATCACCGAACGCAAGCAAACTGAGTTAGAACTTCGCATCGCCTCCACCGCGTTTGAAACTAAAGAAGGCATATTTGTTACCGATGCCCATAAAATGATCCTACGGATTAACCGTGCCTTCACCAAAATTACCGGTTACAGCGCTGAAGAAGTCATAGGCAAGAACCCGCATATACTCCAGTCAGACAGGCACGGTGAGAACTTTTATGCCGCCATGTGTGCGAGTATCCATCGCAAAGGCGGATGGGAGGGCGAAATCTGGAGTCGGCGCAAAAATGGTGAAATCTATCCAGAATATCTCACCATCTCCGCAGTGAAAAACCAAGACGGCATTGTTGGGAATTATGTTGCTACATTTAACGATATCACCGAAAGCAAGGCGGCAGCGGATGAAATTGAACGTCTGGCTTTCTACGATCCTCTCACCGGCCTGCCAAACCGTCGACTTCTTTGGGATCGATTAAAATCAGCATTGGCTTCAAGCAATCGTAGCCAAAAAAATGGTGCGCTGTTGTTTCTTGACATGGATAATTTCAAGACACTAAACGACTCGCTCGGCCATGATATGGGGGACTTGATGCTTCAACAGGTTGGGCAACGTCTTGATGCCTGTGTACGAGAAGGCGATACCGTTGCCCGTTTGGGCGGGGATGAATTCGTGGTGATGCTGGAAAACTTAAGCGAGCAAATTCTTGAAGCCGCGGCACAGACTAAAGTAGTTGGCAATAAACTTTTAGCCACGCTTAATCAACCTTACAAACTTGGCACACACTTTTTCCATAGTACCTCCAGCATCGGCGCGGCCTTGTTCAACGGCCATGGACAATCTATAGAAGAGCTAATTAAGCAGGCAGATATTGCCATGTATCATGCCAAGAGTAAAGGCCGTAATACCTTGCGCTTTTTCGATCCGCAGATGCAGTCCAGCATTTCTATCCGCGTCGCACTGGAAAGGGATTTACGTCTGGCATTGGCAGAAAACCAATTCAAGCTCTATTATCAACCACAGGTTTATCAAAATTGTCAAGTTATAGGTGCTGAGGTATTGATTCGCTGGCTACATCCACTGCATGACTTGATGTTACCAGTGGATTTTATTTCGCTGGCGGAGGAAACTGGCCTAATAACCCCGATTGGACAATGGGTTTTGGAGACGGCTTGCGCCCAGATCAAAGCCTGGGAAGGCAGTGTGCTTACCCAGCATTTGCAGCTTGCTGTCAACGTCAGTGCACGGCAGTTCCGTCAGGTTGACTTTGTGCGGCAAATCAGTGAGGTACTGCACCGTAGCGCTATCAAGCCTGCTAGGCTTAAGCTGGAACTCACTGAAAGTCTGGTGCTCGACGACATCGACGACACCATACGCAAGATGAATGCACTCCGGGAAATCGGTGTGTGCTTCTCCATGGATGATTTTGGCACCGGCTATTCCTCACTTGCCTACCTTACACAACTGCCACTCGACCAACTCAAGATTGATAAGTCATTCATCCATAACATCGGTGTAAAAACTGCTGATGCGGTGATTGTACAAACCATCATTGGCATGGGCAACAATTTAGGCATGGAAGTCATCGCTGAAGGAGTGGAGACCAAAGCACAACGTATTTTCCTTGAGCAACATGACTGTCGGGTCTGCCAAGGTTATCTGTTCAGTAAGCCAATACCGATAGAGCAGTTTGAATGGTTCTGTCGCAAATATTCCTGAAGCACACAGTCCCACTTATATCCGGCACAGTTCTCACCCTGGATGGGGGGAGGATTGAAGATTTTGTTCGGAGTGAACAGAGTAATACTGTAAAGATTAAGGCGCGGTGATACTTGGTTTTTATATGTGGGGATTGGCAGAGGGTGCGGGTATTTTTATTCAGCGATTCATTTACAGTGCAAGACAAAACCCAGACTATTATCAAGACTAAATATGCTTTTTTGTGATAAAGCAATAAACTAAGCACTTGCAATTTATCTAATGCATTGATTTATATGGAGCCAATGATGGGAGTCGAACCCACGACCTACTGATTACGAATATTATATTCTTTATTAAGAGCCAATTAAATCAATGCTTTGCAATGTAGCCACTACCAAAAACAGCCTTATAAAGCCCAGAATTAACTATTAGCCGTTATGCTTAGCTACGATTCAGCTACGGCAGCTAACGGTAGAGTCGAGATGTGGCGCGGTAGCATTAGGTTTGGCTTGTCTGTTTCCGTCTCTTTCGTTTGACGGTGCCCTAATAGCCTTGCCATAACCCCGTTTCCACTCCCCGCTCATCGAACCGGACAGGCGGAGCTACCGCATCCGGCTCTCGGACAAGACATCAGACCTTTGTCCACGGAAGGTCATGCCCAGTTGGACAAGCCATAGTAAGAGCCCGATTTAACTCTACCATAACTCGCTCGTCTCAGACTTGTCATAACCGCGAATATCCCCGCTTGGGAGATGACCGCTTCCCAGATAAATGTCCGGGTTCTTCCTTCACTTCAGCCTGTGGTGCCTTCCGCAGCTCCCGTAACTTAAACGGAGTTTATAGAGTTTCCCCAATCTCCTGTACTTTGCCACTTTCAGTACCTACCTTGAACTGAGGCCCCTTCCCTCCACCAGCATTACCCGGCTTCTTCGGTACTACGGGCCTCTCCGCCACCCCAAAGCGCCCGGCCTGTCCCTCGCGGGCGTCCGGTTGGTCATCGCTGACCACGCCAAGGGGCTTCCCGTGTTGCGTGCGCTTCCCTTGTGTGCATGCTGTCGCCACTACCCCGGCGCAGCGATTGAGGTTACTCTTCGCTCGTTTTCCCCCAACCGTATCAGCCTTCTTCGAAGGGGTCGTCGAATCGGCCTGCGCAACGTCCTTTTCGAGGCTTGCTCAGCGTTTACTCACGTTACGGCCTACACACTCGCTGGATCGCCTAAAGCGACTCCTTACATCGGAGGCTTCAGCTATTTTGTTACCTCCATAGCTGCCCCGATTGCTTCCGGCCGGAGCGATTTAGCCGGGTGGGACTTTCACCCACTGGAAAAGCGCCGCCTTATCACGGCGCACACCCCAAGGAGACGCTGAATGGTTCTTTTAAACTATGAGAACGAAAGAGCTAACCGGTGGAGCAATTTAGGTAAGCATAGCGTAGTATTTGCCACCTTCCATGAGGCGCGATAAGCGATAGACCCTCTATTGCACTTTACCACGAGCGGTTTAAGGGCTGTTAGTAACCGATTGATGGATCGCAAGAAACCGTTCGAATTCATCCTCCGGCACTGGTTTTGAAAACAGGTAGCCTTGGCCGTAATCGCATCCTGCGTTCAGCAGCAGATCGCGTTGTGTTATTGTTTCGACACCTTCAGCGATGACTTTTATATCGAGTGTATGCGCCATCGCTACGATGGCTTCGCACAGTGCCATTGCCTCGGGATGGTTGGCAATATTATTGACGAAGGACTTGTCGATCTTGAGGTAGTCGATGTGTAATTTTTTCAGATAGGACAGCGATGAATATCCGGTGCCAAAATCATCCAGCGACACCTGGATATGGGCATCGCGAAAAGCGATCAGTTGCTCAGTGATGTTGTTGCCGACATCCAGTAGCAGACCTTCGGTAATTTCAATCACAATGCTTTGGCCCGGCAGGCCGAACTGTTGCAGATGTTCAATCCAGTCGGAGTGATTGTTGATTTCGTTATGAAATTGAACCGGTGATTTGTTGATGCTTATTTGAAACTCGGCATCTAGTGTTGCTCGCCAATGAAGTACCTTTTGGGCAGCCTGCCGAAATACCCAGTCACCGATAGCAATAATTAGACCCGTTTTTTCGGCAATCGAGATAAACTCGGCTGGATAGATTACTCCCCGCGTGGGATGTTGCCAGCGCAGTAAGGCTTCAGCCTTATGGATAGCGCCGGAGGCCAGCTCAACGATAGGTTGATAGACTATCCAGAATTGCTGTTCAGCCAAAGCGACACGTAGATCTTTGGCAATATGCATACGGGTAATCGCTGCCGACTGCAGGACTGGTGTAAAATAGCTGTATTGGTTACGACCAAGATTTTTGGCGGCATACATGGATTGGTCCGCATTTTTAAGCAGGTCAGCAATCACTTCAATATCATCAGGATACAGTGTGATGCCTATGCTAACTGAGATGTAGACGACCTCACCTTGCAGTTCAAAGGGTTCAGCGATTTTTTTCAGAAGGCTCTGGGTGATACGATCGATGTTACTGACGTCGATCAACTCAGTCAAAATAATGGTGAATTCATCCCCACCCAGACGGGATACCGTGTCGGTTTCACGCACACAGCCTAGCAGTCGCTGGGCTGTCTGTTTTAGCAAAAGGTCGCCTATACCATGACCGAGCGTGTCGTTAATTTCCTTAAAGTGATCGAGGTCGAGGAATAAGAGTGCCAGCGACTGACCGTCACGATGGGCTTTTTTGATTTCCTGTTCCAGTCGATCATAGAACATGTGGCGGTTCGGCAGTTCGGTCAGCGGGTCAAATTGGCCTGCTTCCAGACCAGGTCTTCGTTGGCTTTTCTGCTCGTTATGTCGCGAGTGATGGCTAGAAGATCAAACTCTCCCGGCATTTTTCCAGGCAAGGGCACTGCATGTGTTTCCAGCCAGCGGCGAGTACCCTTTAGGCCGATAATTTCAAGTTCGATGGAATCTTTTTTACCTTGACAGATGCGCTCATTGAATTGACGAAAGGCTTCTCTATGTTCAGGTACGATGAGTGAAAAGATGCTTTTGCTGATGACAGCTTGTTCTGAATCAGCTTCGATCATTTCTAATCCAGCTGCATTTATTGACAGCAAAATGCCTTGGCTGTCAATGAGTTTCACGCAATCCGGTGTGGCGTCAATAATGGTGCGAAGTTTTTCTTCACTTAGCCGTAGCAACTCTTCGTTACGTTTTCGCTTGGTAATATCTAGCTTTACCGCCACATAGTGAGTAGTAATGCCATCCGCATCTTTAATCGGCGAAACAGAGGCCTCTTCCCAATAAATGTCGCCATTTTTACGCTGGTTGACAAAGACGCCTGACCAAGGATTGCCTCTGTTCAGGTTATTCCATAGATTTCTATAAGTTTCAGCAGGTGTTAGCGCTGTTTTCAAAATACGCGTATTTTGGCCAATGGCTTCTTTGGCGCTGTAGCCAGTAACCGTTGAAAAGTTCGGGTTTACATACTCAATAGTGCCTGCCAAATCGGTGATGACGACCATAGCAGGACTTTGCTCGATGGCAACCGACATCTTACGCAAATTCTTTTCTGCCTGGGTGCGATTATGAATTAGGAGTGACAATTGCAGGCCCACGCAAGTTAGCACCAGGATGTAGAACCAGAGATTGATTAGTCCCGTTTGGTTAATGTCCTGGGCAAAATAACCGGTGCCGTGCAGTGCGCCTATTAATGCCTGGACTGTGGTTAGCCCAAGAACCAGCAGAACGCCGTGGCGGCCGAAACGCACAGCACTCCATGCCACAAAAACAAACATTAAAAAACCTTTGGCAAAGAACCCGAATGTCTCATTAAACCACCCGATCATAATAATCTGTCCGGCTAAAAACGAGAGCCCGAAGCAGGCAATTGTTTCCAGCAAGCGTTCACGTTTAAACCAGCCTTGAGGTGCTTGTTGCCATACCAACAGTATCGGCGTCACCACAACCATGCCCAGCATATTCCCCATCCACCAGAGTTGCAGGCTTTTTAACAGTATGCCGGGGTCAGGATATTGGCCTGCCAAAAAGAGAAGATGCCAATCAATGCCGCCACTGTGGCGGCAATAGCCGCTGCCACGGTCAGCCAGAAATAGTCATAAGGATGTAATAGCGCCGAATTGAAGGGCTTGCTAGTTGACCACAGGCGCTGGAAGCCATGCTTTAACAAACCGATAGCCAGCAGCGGTTCGATGGTGTTGCTTAATGCGGCACCAACTGAGGTCAGGCCCGGGTTGCCAAACAGAATTTCAGCAAACAACGACCCTAAAAAAATGCCAGGCCAGTATTTATTGCCAAATATCAATAACGAGGCCAAGCCAATACCGCCAGGAACCCAAATCATGGATATTATATTGGCATTGGCAGCAAGGTAAGTCAGAACAATAACCATGGACAAGGCATACACCAGAGCTAAGCCTAGCAGCAAGGGTAAGTCGGCCCAGCGATAAGTCTGTAATAAATCCAATATGCTTTCCAGGTGAACCAAGTTTTTATACAAGGATATAGTCCATGTAATCCAACCGCTATTAAAGTTTATAGTAACAATTCTAACTAAATATACAATAGAGTTTATGCACAATAAGCAAAACAGGTGCATGGTGTAACCTCATCCGAATAAAATGAGGAGATCGCTATGTTCAACGTGGCAACATTACATAAATACCCAGCATTGATCGGTGCTTTCACAGGTATTCCAGCTAAAGAGTTTTGGGATACGCTTGATAAAATGGAGGCTAAACTGCCTGCTCATGAAATGGGTAGGCATACTCGAGATGATCGAAAACGAGCGGTTGGTGCAGGACGTAAGTTTGACCAGTCGCTAGCCCTGCGAACAGTGGCCGTACTGTCTTATTTACGTCTACATGTCCCCCAACTGGTTATTGCAGTCATGTTTGGACAGACGCAATGTGATATTTCACGTGATCTTCGTCGCTTGCTGCCGCTTATTACTGCTGTTTTACCTTGTCCTGAGGTATGGGAAATCATGAAAAATAATCAAGAATTAAAAAAACTGGTTACTCTGCCATCCGAGCAATTAGCCAACGGTCGTGTGTTAGTGGATGCCACCGAACAACGAGTGTACCGTCCAGGTAAGAGCAATGAAACACGCAAGCTATATTACTCAGGAAAGCAGAAAGCTTTCACGATAAAAACGCAAATGGCGACAGATGACGATCATCACATCCTGGCTATTAGTGCCTCCGCTCCAGGGGCCATGCACGACAAGAAACTCAGTGATGAGGTGCAAACCTTGGAAAGATTACCCAATGGTTGTGAAGTTGATGCCGACAAAGGATATCAAGGCATGGCTGACCAAGTTAGCTTGGTCACTGTTTGTAACCCAGAAACGGGCATCGAACAACAAATTCCACGCTTAACTGTTTATACCCCATTCAAGAAAGTGAAGGGAAAAGAACTGACTGAGCAACAGGAAGAGTTTAATTCTCAACTCAGTGCTGTTCGTGTCAGGGTGGAACATTGCATTGGCTGGGTGAAAAACTGGGCGATTGTCGCCACTCGCTTTCGCTGTTCTCATTTGATCTATACTTCCATCATGCAAACGGTCTGTGGGCTAGTCAATCTACAGACCCAGCGATGGCAAATGGTTCACTCTGCTAATTGTGCATAAACTCTATTGAATTACTTACATAGTGGCTTTGAGTTTTTGAATCGATAGCATAATAAGTTTACCGCCCAAACTGTGAATCAAAGGCAAAATACACCGCAATACCTGTACCCAATAGTGCAATCGCGCGTGCCACAAACCAAATTTTTTACTAACTTCATTAAAATCTTCTTCTAAATCACCGAGAATTGCATCTCGGCTATTTCTAGGTATAAAAAGGTATATTATGTATTCAGCAAGCTTTGGTGGCGAAACAGAATTTTTATCCTCAAAATATTGCTTTGATCGATAATGAGCTAGTGTTTTAAAAATATAACTAGCAGCTAGGACTGGTAATTTATTTTCTTGTTTGTTTTCAGTATATTTTATAAAAACTTTGTAACTATTTTTCTCATTCATGTTAAATCAGTATTGGGGTTAAGTTAGCCATTTGAGCAATCTCATGAAGAGATTGGTTCAACGTGTTTACCCCCGATGCAGTAACCTGAAAATATTTTTTAGCTCGACCTCCACGCTCTTCAGTTGCGTCTCCAGTGTTAGACGTTAGGAAACTTTTGTTTTCAAGCCTATCTAAAGTAGTGTAAAGGGCTCCAACCGAAACATCCTTATTAATTTTTTCCTTTATTGTTCGTTTAATTTCAACACCATATGCATTGTTATGATTGTTGATAATTGCTAATAAAATAAATCTTTCCAGGTCACCCAGGGATATGATTTTATCTGGGGTCTCTATATTTTTCATTTCTAATTCGTTCAGTTTTAAGTTTTAGATTTAAGTTTTTAAGTTTTTAAGTTTTTAAGTTTTTAAGTTTTATTATTTATTTCGATTTAATTTTTTACAATCTATTCATACAGAAATTTTTCAAAACAGTTAGGTATTACCCACGAATTTATTCTACATTGTAGAATCTACATTGTAAAGTAAATATTGAAGCCTGAAGACTGAATGGATTATCAAATTCCAATTTTCTCTACTTCATCAAGCGTCATTTCGTCGTGGCGACGGTCGTAAAGCTGCGTCGTGCGGGTGCTGGCGTGGTTTGCCATGACGGCGGCTTTCTCCAGGTTGCCACCGTTTTTGACATAGGCTGTGATGCCGGTTGCCCGAAAGCTATGGTTTCCGGCCTTGGTCATAATTCCGGCGGCGGCGATGAGGGTCGGCAAGGTGAGTGGTGAAGATGGAGTAACGAGCTGGTCATGGGGCAATTTAACCGCTTTCCTGTATGTGATAAAGGACATTATCACATATAGGAGAGGCCTGAAAATAGGGGCTTGGCATCTGTAACAATTACGCCCCGATCACCCGGTTGGTGAGAGAAAGAATCAGCTGGTTTGGAAGGCTGCCGAATTCCACAAAGCCGTGATGGTGATAAAATGAAACTGCCTGATCATCCTTGGCATCCACCACAAGAGCAAACACTGCCACTTCCGACCGGATCGCTCGCGTCATAGCATCCCACAAAAGAGCGCCGCCGAGTTTCTGTCCACGATAGTCCAAATGAACAGCAAGACGACCCAGCCGGGCGACCGGCACGGTTTGATAACGAGGCAACCGTTTTGCCAGTTGCTCCGGCACGTCAGCCAACGGGATGCTCCCGGCCGCAAGAGTGTAATAACCAGCAATTTTGCTCGTGGTTATTTCAGTAGCAACATAACAAGCGGTCACACGACGTCGCACATCTTGGCCGACCTGCTCACGGAAATACTTATCCAACGGCTCTACGCCACTCAAAAACCCCGCCCGGTCATGCTCGGAAGCGAGGGTCTCTATGCTAAAACGAGCCGTCACTGGCTTTTGATCAATTCGGCGTGAGCTTTGGCGGCACGTTGCAGAGCTGGGTTTGGTTCTGGTGGGTTAATCAGAAGATCAACAAAACGACGCTGGTCTTCGATGGAAAGCCGGATGATACTGGTATCTTCAATCGTCCGTTGCGCGATTTCTTGTGCGGAGGCCACGATAAAGTCACTGACACTACGCCCTTGCAGTTCAGCCGCGCGCTTGATCACAGCCAGCACATCTGGAGAGAGCCTGGCTTCAAACCGCGAGCTGCGGGTAATATCTCTTGGCATCATGGTGTCCTCGCTTTCATCTTTTTTATTGTACGGTAATTAACCGGACAATGTAAAGACCAATCTGATGGGCGTGTCGAGATCACCGTCTTTGCCGTCATTTTTGGGGTTCTACAAATATTGATAAAAAACCGCTATCAAGAGTAAACGCGCACCTTGGTCACGGCACGAAAATAGTGCCTATTTCCCCATAAATCCCAATCTACCGGATTCCGAAACTCATCAGCACTTTTTCATTACGGATACCCTTTTTTTCTGCAAGAAATTGGAAGAACTTTTTGATCGCTGATTTCAGCTCACTTTCAGAACAGTCCCCAATTTTACTCATGTACCATTTCCTGAAATAGCTGTTGGCAATACCTTTGGTGATTTCATCAATACTTTTGACATCGGTATTCCAGCATAAAAAATCAATGAACAAGGCAGTTTTACGAGAATGCTTTCTGGCCGTTTTTACAGAAAATTGTTCTGTAAGATAGGCTTCAAACTCCTGGTTCAATCTGTCCAACATTTCCCGAAAAGGTTCTTTTTCTTTTTCAGCTTGCTTCATTAGCTGGAGATAATCTTTAATTTCATCTCCAGAAATAAGCACTTTCCCCGTAAATACTTTTGCCATATGTTTTATAGCT
>Ga0209391_10000973_pt1 | contig 14553 bp, 17 predicted proteins | sample PPLLak3March2015_FD_187246 | JGI IMG/M metagenome (GOLD analysis project Ga0209391, IMG submission 187246) | Freshwater sediment microbial communities from Prairie Pothole Lake near Jamestown, North Dakota, USA - PPLs Lake P7 Core (1) Depth... | ecosystem: Environmental > Aquatic > Freshwater >... | reverse complement strand
TAACCCTCGCCCAATGCCGAGGAAATACCGTGCGGCGTGAACCGCTTGGCGCCCGGCGCTCGATCACCACCTCATCCTCGGAGACTACGATCACCTCGCGCTCCGACCCGCGGCGCATGCTCGCCCGCACCGCCCAGGCGAGCAGCCCGATCTCGATCCCCGCGAACGGCAGGATCGGCCAGTACCCCTGCAGGGCGAAAAAGCCCGCGACACCGAAGGTCACGGCGGCGAGGCTGCCCACGAACAACCGAGCGCCCCGAGGCGAGAGCGCGCAGTTCGGCGCCAGCTCGATGCGGTGTTCGGCGGCTGCGTTGCCGGAATTGGTGACCATGGCGGCTCGGGCGGCACGAGCGCCGAAATGTACCGGCTGGAGTCCGCGCTGACAACGCACAAGCCCCTGTACAAAAATGAATTTTTCTTGATTGTGCCAGGGTAGGCGGCGCCTGCCGCGGGTCGAAAGCGGTTCGGGTCAGCCGGTGGACGACAGCCGCCGCAGCCGCTCGCTGCGACCAAGGAGGGCAGCGACCGCCGCCGGCGTCGGCTCCGCGAGCGTTGGCAGGACCGCGAGCGGCGGTCCTCCGAGCAGTCGCACGAGGGTCGCCAGGTTTCCGTCGAGGCGCTCGAACCCCGGGTCAATCGCGTTGCCGATCCAACCGAGCACGGGGCAGCGGCCCGAGCGGCCGATCGCCTCGAAGGCAAGGCGGGCGTGGTTCAGGCACCCGAGGCGCAGGCCCACGACCAGGACGACGCCGAGGCCCAGGCGCTCCGGCAGGTCGCTGAGGAAACCCTCCGGATGCAGGGGCACCCGCCAGCCGCCCGCGCCCTCCACCACGGCAACGTCGGCGTCGGCAGTCGCCCGCTCATACCAGCGGACGAGGTCGCCTACCGACAGCTCCAGCCCCGCCTCGGCGGCCGCAAGGTGCGGGGCGATGGCCGGCTCGAAGCACCAGGGGTTGGTCATCTCATAGGGGAGCGGGAGCGTGCCCTCGGCGGCGAGCGTCAGTGCGTCGGCGTTGCGCAGGCCCGCCGGTGTCCAGCCGGCTCCGGAGGCGACCGGCTTCAGGCCGATCACCCGGCGACCTTGCTCGGCCAGCCACCGGACTAGGCCCGCCGCGACGACGGTCTTGCCGACGCCGGTGTCGGTTCCAGTGATGAAAATTCCAAGGGTCAAAATAGTCAGAAAAATAAGATGGTACGATCTAGAAGAAAGGGCCTGAAGGCCTCTCGATCAAAAAATAATCAATAGTCAAGTCTCCTCAGCCAGCCCCGCTGCGTCGTCCGATCCGCCCGATCGGCACCGTCACCTCCCGCGGGGAAGCCCGAGCACGCGAGGGCGCCAACGGTACCCAGGCCTGCCCGAAAACCACCTCGTACGTTGCCGGCAAACGATCCTCCAGGCGACATGACTCGTATGCGCCGGTCATGCGTTCGAACGCACCCTTGCCGGTCAGGCCCCGGGGCCGCCCGGCGTTGGCGTTGTGCGCGCCGATCGCCTTCAGGTCGCGCATCAGATCCCGCACCGTCGCGTAGGTCAGTGTGTAGCGCTCGACGTCCATCACGGGTTCGACCAGCCCCGAGCGCACCAGCGCGTCGCCGAGGTCGTGCATGTCGATGAAGCGGTTGACGTGGGTGTGGCCGTCGGCCGCCGCGGCCCAGGCGCGGCGAAGCTCGACCAGCGTGTCGGGGCCGAAGGTGGTGAAGGTGAGCAGGCCGCCCGGCCTGAGCACACGCCGGCATTCCCGGAACACGGCGTCCGGATCGTTGCACCACTGCAGCATGAGATTGCTGAACACGAGGTCCACGCTGGCCGTGCGCAGCGGCAGCGCCGCGGCGTCGGCGCACACGCGACGGAATCGTCGCAGGAGGGTCTGGCGCCGTCCCGCCTCCTGCAGCATGCCCGGGGCGAGGTCGAGCGCCACGACCTGGGCTCCGCGATAGCGGCGCTTGAGGGCGAGCGAGGCGTGGCCGGTGCCGGCGCCGAGGTCGAGGACTACGGCCGGTTCGAGTCGAACGACCTCGAGGCGGTCGAGCAGCTCGGCACGGACGCGTGACTGCAGCACGGCGGCCGCGTCGTAATCCGGAGCCGCGCGGCCGAAGGATCGCCGCACCCGTCCGCCATCGATCAGGTAGGGATCGGTCACGCCGCGTGTTCCCCCGGATGCCGGGCGAGGAAACCGCCCACGTCGGCCAGCACCTCGGCCGGGTGTGACAGGAAGGGCGCATGTCCGCTGCGCTCGACGAGCCTGAAGCGCGCGGCGGGCAGGGCCGAGGCCAGCGCCCGGCCGGCCCCAGGCGGCGTCAGCCGGTCGTGCTCGCCGGCGACCACCAGCGCCGGGAGCGTGATGCGAGGCAGCGCGTCGCGCAGGTCGGCCTCGCGCAGGATCCCGAGTCCGGCGGCGAGCGCGGCCCGGTCGGGCTCGCCGTGCGTGGCGAGTCGCCGGCGTAGCAGGCGCAGCGTGTCGAGCGCGTGCTCGTCCCCGCGGGTCTGCAGGGCCAGGAAATTCTGTACGGTGCGGCGGTAGTCGCCCGCGAGTCCGTGCGAGAACTCGTCGAGCAGTGCCGGCCGCAAGCCGTGCTCCCAGTCGGGTCCGGCGAGGAACTTCGGCGTCGTCCCGACCAGCACCAGCGCACGCAGGTGGCGCGAATGCTGCCGCGCCAGCTCGAGCGCGACCATGCCGCCGAGCGACCAGCCGAGCACGGCCGAGCCCTGCGGTACCGCCGGGTAGACCGCGCGAGCCAGCCCGGCGAGGTCTCGTACGCCGGCGGGCCACGCGCTGCGGCCGTGGCCGGGCAGGTCGAGCACGTGCAGGCGCGCCTGGCCGGCGAGGCCGTCGAGCCACGGGCCCCACATCCCTCCATGAAGCGCCCAGCCGTGCAGCAGCACGAGGTCGGGGCCGGCGCCGCGGATCTCGACGTGCAGCGTCACGTCGGGTCACCCTCGCGCACGGTGTCGGGCAGCGCTGCGAGGGCGTCGAGCAGGCGGTCCACGTCCGCCGCCTCGTGCGCCGCCGAGAACGTGATGCGCAGTCGGGAGCTGCCGGCCGGCACCGTCGGCGGCCGGATCGCGGGGACCCACAGGCCCTGCGCGCGCAGCGACTCGCTCGCAGCCAGTGCGGCGGCCTCGCTGCCGAGGACCACGGGCTGGATGGGCGTGCGGGAGTCCATGAGCCGCAGCCCGAGGCGGCCGGCCTCGCGTCGAAAGTGCGCGACGTGCTCGAGCACTCGCACGCGTCGCGACGGTTCGTCCTGCAGCACGCGCAGCGAGGCCCGCGTCGCCGCGGCGACGGCAGGCGGCAATGCGGTCGTATACATATAGGTGCGGCCCGTCTGCAGCAGCGTCTCGACCAGGGCGGCGGATCCCGCGACGAAGGCCCCGAAGGTGCCCAGCGCCTTGCCGAGCGTGCCCATGAGGATTGGCACGTCCTCCGCGCCGAGGCCGGCTGCCTCCAGCGAGCCGCGGCCCGTTTCGCCCAGCACGCCGAGGCCGTGGGCATCGTCCACGAAGAGCCACGCGCCCTGCGCGCGGCAGGCCGCGGCGAGCGGGCCGAGCGGCGCGACGTCGCCGTCCATGCTGAACACCCCGTCGGTCACGACCATCGCGCGACCTTCGCCGCCCTCGGCGAGGCGCGCGGCCAGTGCCGCGGCGTCGGCGTGCGGATAGCGCGCGAAGCGGGCGCCGCTCGCGAGCCCGGCGTCGAGCAGCGAGGCGTGGTTCAGGCGATCCATGAATACCCGGTCGCCTCGCCCGAGCAGCGACGTGACCACGGCGAGGTTGGCCATGTAGCCGGTCGAGAACAGCAGTGCCCGCACCCGACCGGTGAAGTCCGCGAGCTCTTCTTCCAGCGCATGGTGCTCGCGGCAGTGCCCGCTCACGAGGTGCGACGCCCCGCTGCCCACGCCCCATTCGCGCGCTGCGTCCGTGAAGGCCGCGACGACGAGCGGGTGCCCGGCGAGGCCGAGGTAGTCGTTGCTGCAGAACGCAAGCATCGGCGTCCCTTCGACGCGGACGTGCACGCCGCCGGCCGAGCGCGCCTCGAGGACGCTGCGTCTTCGCACGCGGCCACTCGCGGCGAGCCGCGACAAGCCCGCCTCCAGCGGTCCCGCGAGCGGATCCATGGCGCGGCCGCGGCGACTCAGGCCGTGGTGCCGGCGGGCCGGGCCTCGGCCGCGAGCCCGAGCCGCGCGAACAGCGCCTCGTCCCGGCTGCGCCCCGGATTGGGCGTGGTGAGCAGCCGCTCGCCGTAGAAAATCGAGTTGGCGCCGGCCAGGAAGCACAGCGCCTGCACGGCATCGCTCATGTCCGTGCGGCCCGCGGAGAGCCGCAGGTAGGACTTCGGCATCAGCAGCCGGGCCGTGGCGAGGGTGCGCACGAGGTCGAGCGGGTCGAGCGCGGGCAGGCCGTGCAGCGGCGTGCCCTCGACCTGCACCAGCTGGTTGATGGGCACGCTCTCCGGGTGCTGCGGCAGGGTCGCGAGCGTGTGCAGCAGCTGCACCCGGTCGAGCTCGGACTCGCCCATGCCGAGGATGCCGCCGCAGCAGACGGCGAGGCCGGCGTCGCGCACTGCCTGCAGCGTGTCGAGGCGATCCTGGTAGGTGCGGGTGGTGATGACCTCGCCGTAGAACGCCTCGGAGGTGTCGAGGTTGTGGTTGTAGTAGTCGAGCCCGGCGTCCTTGAGCTCGCGCGCCTGCTCCGGGGTGAGCATGCCGAGCGTGGCGCAGGTCTCGAGACCCATAGCGCTCACCTCGCGCACCATCGCCTTGATCTGCTCGAGTTGCCTGGGCTTCGGATTGCGGTAGGCGGCGCCCATGCAGAAGCGGGTCGCGCCGTTGCACCTCGCCGCCTCGGCCGCCTCGATCACCTCCCCGAGGTCGAGCAGTTCCTCGCGGCCGACGCCCGTCTCGTAGCGCACGCTCTGCGGGCAGTAGGCGCAGTCCTCCGGGCAGGCACCGGTCTTGATCGACAGCAGCGTGCTCACCTGCACCCGGTTCGGGTCGAAGCTCAGGCGGTGCACGCGCTGTGCGTGGTAGAGCAGGTCGTTGAAGGGCAGGGTGAACAGCGCGCGGGCCTCCTCGAGCGTCCAGTCGGTGCGCACGGTGCCCAGTCGGTCGAGGTCGGGTGCGGTCATCGTGAATCCTGTGATTTGCGCGCGAAATGGCGGCGGCGCAGGCGCGCGGGCGGACGGATGCTGTGCCGGGAGGAGCCGGCGTCATGTTCAGAGCGCACCCGCCGGCTGTCAACCGAGCATGAGTGGATGGGTTGACAGGAATCTGGACCGACTGGGCGGCCTGCTGCTGCCGCCGCGCTGCGTTCTCTGCGGCGACTGCGGGCAGCCGCCCTGCCTCGACCTGTGCCGCGCTTGCGAGGCGGGGCTGCCGGGCGCCTTCCGGCCGCTCGGCGACGGGCCCGCGCCGCTGCGCCGCTGCCATGCGCCGTTCGACTACGGCCACCCGCTCGATCACCTCGTGCACGCACTGAAGTATCGCGGGCAGCTCGCGGTGGGCCGGGTCCTTGGCACACTGCTCGGTGAGCGCGTGGCGGCCCTCGGACTGGAGGCCGAAGTCGATGCCATCGTGCCGGTTCCGCTGCATCCGCTGCGGCACGGCAGTCGCGGCTTCAACCAGTCCGCGGAGATCGCGCGCTGGATCGCGCGGCGCCTGGACCGGCCCCTGGCCCCGCGGCTCGCCCTGCGCCGCCGCGACACGCGGCCCCAGGTGGGTCTTGCGGTCGCGGATCGCCACACCAACCTCGCCGGGGCGTTCGCGGCGTCGTCTACCGCGCGGGGTCTGCGCATCGCGCTGGTGGACGACGTGACCACAACGGGTCGTACGCTGCAGGAGCTCGCCGCCGCGCTGCTCGAGGCCGGCGCCGAGTCGGTGGAGGGCTGGTGCGTCGCGCGTGCCGACCGGCGGGTCGCCGCGGACGACGCGCCACCGTCCGCCGAGCCCGCCTGAGCGGTCTGGTATCCTTCGGCGCGTTGCGCAGCAGGGTCGGACGCTTAGGGTCCCGAGAGCCGCTGCCGAGGCCCAGCCGTCGAGGAATCCCGGTCCGTCGCCATGAAGCGATCCCTGAGTCTTGCCGTCTTTCTTGCCGCGCTCTGGTGGTTGCTGTCGGGCCAGACGGCGCCCCTGCTGCTGGCGTTCGGGGTGGCCAGCGTGCTCGGCACGGTGTGGCTCGCGCGGCGCATGGAGATCGTCGACCACGAGAGTCACCCGGTCCACCTGTCCGCAGCACTGTCGCGATACTGGCTGCACCTCATCCGTGAGATCGTCGTGTCGAACGTGGACGTGGTCCGCGCGATCGTCTCCCCGCGCATGCCGATCGAGCCGCACTTCCTGACGGTGCGCACCCGCCAGACCACCGACCTCGGCAAGGTCATCCTGGCCAACTCGATCACCCTGACGCCCGGCACCGTCACGGTGGACCTGCAGGGCGACGAGCTGCTCGTGCACGCACTGACCCGTAGCAGCGGCCAGGCCGTCGAGGACGGGCAGCTCGACCGGCAGGTGCCGCTCGACTGCGAGGCGCGCGGCTGATGCTGGCGGCGGCGGGCGTCGCGATCCTGGTGGCGATGGGGCTCGCGCTATTCAGGACGCTGCTCGGTCCCACGGTCTGGGACCGCATCCTGGCCGTGAACAGCTTCGGCACCAAGACCGTGCTGCTGATCGCCGTGATCGGGGCGTTCGAAGGCCGCACCGACTACCTCGACGTCGCGCTGCTGTATGCCCTCATCAACTTCATCGGCACCGTGGCGCTCATGAAGTATATCGAGACCGCCGCGCGCCCGTCCTCGGCCGGGGACCCCGGCTGATGGAACTGGGCGCCCTCACCAGCGGGATCCTGCTCGGGCTCGGCGCGCTGCTGCTGCTGATCGGCGGCGTCGGCATCAACCGTTTTCCTCACTTCTATACGCGACTGCACGCCGCCGGCGTGATCGACACGCTGGCCTCCGCGCTGGTGCTTGCCGGTCTCGCACCGGTGTTCGGCCTGACGCTAGGCACGTTCAAGCTCGCCCTCGTGCTCGTCTTCCTGCTCTTCACGAGCCCCACGGCCTGCCATGCGCTCGCGCGTGCGGCCCACCTGAGCGGCCTCCGGGAACCCCCGGCGCCGGGGGAGAAGCCGTCATCGCCGAGCTGATCGACGTCCTGCTGCTGGCGTTCCTCGTGATCACGGCGGTGTACGTGGCGCTGAGCCGCGACCTGCTGTCGGTGATCATGGTGTTCAGCGCGAACAGCCTGCTGGCCGCCGGCATGTTCACGGTGATGGACGCCGTGGATGTCGGCTTCACCGAGGCTGCCGTCGGCGCCGGTGTCTCCACCATCCTCATGCTGCTCGCGTTGCGCGGCTGCGACCGGCACGAGCGGCCGGGCCCGTTCCAGTGGCTGCCGCTGGTCGTGGTCGTCGTGACGGGCGCGACGCTCGTCTACGGCACCATGGACCTGCCGCCGATCGGCGAGGCCGGCAATCCGGTCCACCGGCACGTCGCGCCGCGCTACCTCGAGGACTCGGGACGCGAGATCGGCATCCCGAACGTGGTCACGAGCGTGCTCGCGAGCTACCGCGGCTTCGATACGCTCGGCGAGGTCGTGGTCGTGTTCACGGCCGGGCTCGGCGTCTGGCTGCTGATCGGCGCGCGCCGCCGGGACGACGAGCCGTGAACCGCGACGTGGTGATCCTGCGGGTCGTCAGCAAGTTCCTGATCCCCGTGATCATGCTGTTCGCGCTCTACGTGCAGTTTCACGGCGAGATCGGCCCGGGCGGCGCGTTCCAGGCCGGCGTGATCATGGCCTCGGCCTTCATCCTGCACATGCTGGTTTTCGGCCTCGAGACGACCCGGCGCATCGTGCCGGTGTCCTGGCTGCGCGCCTGCGCGGCCGCGGGCGCCCTGCTCTACGGCGGCGTGGGTGTCGCCGGGCTGCTGCTCGGCGGCAACTACCTCGAGTACAACGTGCTCGCGGCGGATCCGGTCGCCGGCCAGCACGTCGGCATCATCCTGATCGAGCTGGGCGTGGGCCTCACGGTGGCCTCGACCATGACCCTCCTCATCTTCACCTTCGCCGAGCGGACGCGCCGCTGATGCTGACCCTCGGCCTCTACAACTACTGGATGGTCATCACGCTGATGATGATCGGCCTGTACACGGTGATCTCCCGCGGCCACCTCGTGAAGAAGCTGGTGGGACTCAACATTTTCCAGGCGGCGGTGTTCCTGCTCTACATCAGCATGGGCTTCGTGCGTCACGCGGCGCCGCCGATCCTGGCCCCCGGTGTCGAGCAGTACTCCAACCCGCTGCCGCACGTGCTGATCCTTACGGCCATCGTGGTCGGCGTCGCCACGACGGCGCTGGGCCTGGCGCTGGTGGTGCGCATCCGCGAAGCCTACGGCACCGTCGAGGAAGACGAGCTGCACCAGCTGGACAACGACTTCTGAGCATGGAACACCTGCAGGTCCTGCTCGTGGTCGTCCCGCTGCTGGCCGCGCCGGTGTGTGCGCTGCTGCCCGGGCGCCGTATGCCGTGGCTGTTCGCGACCGTCGTTGCCTGGGCGGCCTTCGCCATGGCCGTGGCGCTGGCGCTGCAGGTGCGGGCGTCGGGCGTGCTGAGCTACGCGCTCGGCGACTGGGCGGCCCCGTGGGGAATCGAGTACCGCCTCGATGCCGCCAATGCGCTGGTGCAACTGCTGGTCGCGGCGATCGCGGCGGTGGTGCTGCCCTACGCCGGGCGCAGCGTCGCCCGGGAAGTCGATCCCGCCCGCCAGGGCGGCTTCTATTCGGCGCTGCTGCTGCTGATCGCGGGCCTGCTCGGCATCGCCGCTACGGGCGACGCCTTCAACGTGTTCGTGTTCCTCGAGATCTCCTCGCTCTCGACGTACACGCTGATCGCCATGGGCCGCGACCGCCGCGCCCTTACCGCCGCGTTCCGCTACCTGATCATGGGCACCATCGGCGCCACGTTCTACCTGATCGGGGTGGGGCTGCTGTACGCCATGACCGGCACCCTGAACATGGCCGATCTCGCCGAGCGCCTGCCGGCCGTCTCCGACACGCGCACCGTGCACACCGCCGTGGCCTTCATCGTCGCCGGCCTGTGCCTGAAGATCGCGCTGTTCCCGCTGCACCTGTGGCTGCCGAACGCGTATGCGTATGCGCCTTCGGCGGTCACCGCGCTGATGGCGGCCACCTCGACCAAGGTGGCGGTGTACGTGCTGATCCGCTTCGTGTACACGGTCCTCGGCGCGGACTTCGCGTTCGGCGAGCTGTCGCTCGCCGCGGTGCTGCTCGGCCTCGCGGTACTCGGCATGCTGACGGCCTCGGTCGTGGCGCTGACGCAGCCCGATGCCAAGCGTCTGCTCGCCTACTCGAGCGTCGCCCAGGTCGGCTACATGGTGCTCGGGCTCTCGCTCGCCTCGGTGACCGGACTCACCGCCGCCCTGCTGCACATGATGAATCACGCGCTGATGAAGAGCGCCTTGTTCATGGCGCTCGGCTGTGTCGCCTACCGCCTCGGCGGAACCGCGGTCGCTGACCTGCGCGGCCTCGGACGGAGCATGCCGTGGACCATGGCGGCGTTCGTCGGCGGGGGCTTGAGCCTGATCGGAGTGCCCCTCACGGTGGGCTTCATCAGCAAGTGGTACCTCGTGCTCGCGGCCCTGGAGCAGGGCCGCTGGATCCTGGTGGCCGCGGTCGTCGCAAGCTCGCTGCTTGCAGTCGCCTACATCTGGCGGATCGTCGAGGTGGCTTATTTCCAGGGGCCGGCCCGCGCCGACGTCAAGGAAGCGCCGTGGTCGCTGCTCGTCCCCACCTGGATCCTGGTGCTGGCGAATTTCTGGCTGGGCATCGACACCCGCGCCACGGTCGGGCTGGCCGGGGAGGCCGCCCGGACCTTGCTGGGGGCGGGGCCGTGAACACCGCGACGGCGCTGCAGATGTGCCTGCTGGTGCCCGCGCTCGGCGCGGCCGGCATCGTGGCCGCGGGCCGCTGGCCCAACCTGCGCGAGACCGTCACGCTGGTCACGGCCGCCGCGCTGTTCGTGTGCGTGCTCGCCGTGCTGGCCGGACTCCTGGACGGGGACGTGCCCACCGTCGTGCTGGCCGAGCCGCTGCCCGGTCTCCCGCTGGCGCTGCGGCCGGAGCCGCTCGGCGTGCTGTTCGCCCTGCTGGCGAGCGGGCTGTGGCTGGTCACCTCCGTGTACTCGATCGGTTACATGCGCGCCAAGCAGGAAGCGCACCAGACGCGCTTCTACCTGTGCTTCGCGATCGCGCTGGTGGGCGCCATGGGCGTCGCCCTCGCCTCGAACCTGCTGACGTTGTTCGTCTTCTACGAGGTGCTGACGCTCTCGACCTACCCGCTCGTGGCGCACGCCGGCACGCCGGAGGCGATCCGGGGCGCCCGCACCTACCTCGGCATCCTGCTCGCGACCTCGATCGGCCTGTTCCTGCCCGCCATCCTATGGACCTACTCGGTGGCGGGCACGCTCGATTTCCGACCGGGCGGCGTGCTGGCCGGACACCTCGGGCCCGTGGAGACGGCGCTGCTGCTCGGGCTGTTCGTGCTCGGCATCGGCAAGGCGGCGGTCATGCCGGTGCACCGCTGGCTGCCGGCGGCGATGGTGGCGCCCACGCCGGTGTCGGCACTGCTGCACGCGGTCGCCGTGGTGAAGGCAGGCGTCTTCACCATCACGAAGGTCGTGATCTACATCTTCGGGCTCGAGTTCCTCGCCGGCGTGCCGGCCGAGCGCATCCTCGTTTACGTCGCCGGATTCACAGTGGTCGCCTCGTCCATCGTGGCGCTGCGGCAGGACAACCTGAAGCGGCTGCTGGCCTACTCCACCATCGGCCAGCTGTCCTATATCGTGCTCGCCGCGATGGTGCTGACGCCGCTGGCCGAGATCGGTGCCGCCATCCACATGGTGGCCCACGGCGTGGCCAAGATCACGTTGTTCTTCACGGCGGGTGCCATCTACGTGGCCGCGGGCAAGACCCGGGTGTCGGAGCTCGACGGGATCGCGCATCGCATGCCGTGGACCCTGACGGCCTTCGCGGTCGGTGCGCTCAGCATGGTCGGCGTGCCGCCCACGGCGGGATTCGTGTCCAAGTGGTACATCATCGCCGGCGCGTTCCAGAACGACCTCTACTTCGTGCTCGTGGTGCTCATCCTGTCCACGGGCCTCAACGCGGCGTACTTCCTGCCGATCATCCACCGGGCGTTCTTCCGGCCCGAAACGGTCGTGCCGAAGTACGACCACGGCGAGGCGCCCTGGCCCATGGTCGCGGCACTGGTGTTCACGGCCACCCTGACGCTGCTGTTCTTCTTCTTCAACGGGCCGGTGGTGGACCTGGAGAAATCCATCGTGAGGCCGTCATGAGCACCCGCGATCGAGACCCGCAGGCCCGGCCCGCCGCACCGACGCACTGGCTTAGCCGGCCCGAGACCCTCCGGCGCCTGTGGGTGGTGTTCGCCGTCGTCCTCGCCGTCACGGTCGCGGCGGAGGCGCTCGTGCACATGCATCCGCGCTTTGGCATCGAGGGCTGGTTCGGCTTCCATGCGGGCTACGGCTTCCTGGCCTGCGTCGGCATGGTGCTGTTCGCCAAGGGCCTCGGCTTCTTCCTGAAGCGCCCGGACGACTATTACCCCGGGACTTCCGAGCCGCCCGCCGGCGAGGAGCGCGGGCGTGATTGAGCTGTCGTTCCCGCCGGCCGTCATCCTGATCCTGGGGGCGTTCCTCATCGCCGTGGCCCGGCCCGCGATCCGGCCCGTGATCGTGCTGCTCGCGCCGATCCTGACCCTGTGGGCCATCTGGCGACTGCCGGACGGCGTGCTCCTGACCACGCAGTTCCTCGGCTACCCGATCGAGCTGGTGGAGGCGGGCAAGCTGCAGCGCCTGTTCGCCACGGTGTTCGCGATCATGGCGTTCGCCGGCGGCCTGTTCGGGCTCCGGCAGGCGCGCTGGACGGAGCTGTCGGCCGGCTACGCCTACGCCGCCGGCGCCGTCGGCGTGAGCTTCGCCGGCGACCTGATCACGATGTTCATGTTCTGGGAGTTCATGGCCATTTTCTCGGCCGTGGTCGTGTGGTGTGGCGGTACGGACGCGGCGCGTCGGGCTGGCGTGCGCTACGCGCTCATGCACCTCGTGGGGGGCGTGGTCCTCAAGATCGGCATCGAAGGCATCATGGTCCACACCGGGTCCATCGACATCCGGCCGCTGGACCTCGACACCATGGACGCCTGGATCGTGCTCGTGGGCGTGCTCATCAACGCGGCGGCGCCGCCGGTGAGCGCCTGGCTCTCCGACGCCTACCCCGAGGCCAGCCCGTTCGGCGCCGTGTTCCTCTCCGCCTTCACCACCAAGACGGCGGTGCTCGCGTTGATCCTGCTGTTCCCGGGCGCCGAGATCCTGGTCTGGATCGGCCTGTTCATGATCTTCTACGGGATCATCTACGCGCTGCTCGAGAACGACATGCGGCGCATCCTCGCCTACTCGATCGTGAACCAGGTGGGCTTCATGGTCTGCGGCGTGGGCATCGGCACCGAGATGGCGCTGAACGGCGCGGCGGCGCACGCCTTCGCCCACATCATCTACAAGGCGCTGCTGTTCATGAGCGCCGGCGCGGTGCTCTACCAGACCGGGCGGCGCAAGTGCACGGACCTCGGCGGCCTCTACCAGTCGATGCCCATCACGACCGCCTGCGGCATCGTCGGCGCGCTCGCCATCTCGGCCTTCCCGTTCACCTCGGGCTTCGTCACCAAGTCGCTGATCAGCGAAGGTGCCGCCCAGCAGGGGCTGGTGGTCGTGTGGTACCTGCTGACGGCGGCCTCGGCCGGCGTGTTCCTGCACGCGGGCATCAAGTTCCCGTGGTTCGTGTTCTTCCACAAGGACTCTGGGCTGCGCCCCGCCGACCCGCCCTGGAACATGCGGGCGGCGATGCTGTTCTTCGCGGCCGCGTGCATCGTGCTCGGCTGCTTCCCGGGGCTGCTGTACGGACTGCTGCCCTACGCGGTCGACTACGTCCCCTACACGGGCGCGCACCTCGTGAGCCAGTTCCAGCTGCTGCTGTTCGCCGGCCTCGCGTTCTTCGTGATGCTGCCGGCGATGGCGCGCACGCGGACCGTCACCCTCGATTTCGACTGGTTCTACCGCGTGCTGGTGCCGCGCATCGCCGCCGGCGTGCTCGCCGCCTGGCAGCAGCTCGGCCGCCTGCTCGGGCAGGTCTGGGGACGCTCCGGCGCGTCGCTCGCAGAGCGGCTGCAGGGCTGGTTCCGGCCCCACGGTCCGCTGGCGCAGACCTGGCCCACGGGCAGCATGACGCTGTGGGTCACCGTGATCCTGGTGCTGCTCGTGGTGATGGCGCAGCGCGGCTCGCCGTAGGGCCCGAGGCGCACGGCGCGCGCGACCGCGTCCGCACGCCGGCGCTTCAGGCGCGGAACACGTAGTCGAGCGCGATTCCCGCGAACACCACGAGCCCGAACAGGTTGTTGTTCAGGAACGCCCGGAAGCAGGCGGCGGGCTCGCGGTCGCGGATCAGCAGCTGCTGGTGGACGGCCAGCACCGCCGCCGTGAGCAGCCCCGCCCAGTACCAGCGCCCGAGCGACGTCATCCAGCCCACGAGCGCGAGCCCGCCGAGCGCGCCGGCCTGCAAGGCCGCGATCACGACGCGGTCCCAGCGCCCGAACAGGATGGCCGAGGAGCGGATGCCGATCACGAGGTCGTCCTCGCGGTCGACCATCGCATACATCGTGTCGTAGGCGGTGGTCCACAGCACCACCGACAGGAACAGCGCCCAGGCCTCCGGCGGCACCGAGCCCGACTGCGCCGCGAACGCCATCGGCACCGACCAGCCGAAGGCCGCGCCGAGGTAGGCCTGCGGCAGCGAAAAGAATCGCTTGAGGAACGGGTAGGTGACCGCCAGCACGCCGCCGATCAGCGCGAGCACCTGGGTCGGCCGGTTGAGCGGGATGATGAGCGCCAGCGCGAGCAGCGCCAGCACTGCGAACAGACCGAGCGCCTCGGCCGGCGACACCGACTGCCGCGCCAGCGGCCGGTCGGCCGTGCGCCGCACGTGAGGGTCGAACTCGCGGTCGGCGAAGTCGTTCATGACGCAGCCGGCCGAGCGCATCACGAAGGTGCCGATCACGAAGATCACGAACAGCCGCTCGTCGGGGTGCCCGTCGGCGGAGAGCCACAGGGCCCACAGCACGGGCCACAGCAGCAGCCAGATGCCGATCGGGCGGTCGAGGCGCATCAGCCGCGCGTACTCGCGCAGCCGCGACGGCGGCCGTTCGGCGCTCGATTTGCGGTCGACGTCTGTGGCGTTACGCATGGGGTCCGTGCGGGCCGACTCAAACCTTTCCGAAGCGCTCGCCGTCCCTGACCCAGCGGCGCAGCAACGCCGCTATGTTGGCCTCTGGGCCGCGCAGCATCAAATCGGCGGCGCGCTGCACCCCGGGCAGCAGGTCCGAGTCGCGCACCAGGTCGGCGACCCGCAGCTGCATCAGGCCGGTCTGCCGGGTGCCGAGCAGCTCGCCCGGTCCGCGCAGCTCGAGGTCGCGCCGTGCTACCT